>ERZ772952.284-NODE-284-length-11660-cov-6.90134_pt1 | contig 11660 bp, 8 predicted proteins | sample MGYA00580686_ERZ772952 | MGnify/ENA primary metagenome ERZ772952 (study PRJEB29015, sample SAMEA2738074) | human oral metagenome | biome: human oral; feature: human-associated habitat; material: saliva | place: China | collected 2213 ... | reverse complement strand
AGCTACATGATTGACTGATCTTGGCATGATGTTTCTTCTTTGTGATTGGTAGCGATCTGACTCTCTCCCGAGAGAGCGGAGAGCAGATACTTGATTGGCTTACCTCTCTGTTACTGAAATAATCGTTGTGCTAACTTGCCGTTTAGCGGAGGCGGAGAAGTTCCTTGACTTCGCGTACGTCTACCTTGTCCACAGTGGTGAAGTAGGTGAGGTTACGCTTCTGCTTCTTCGTCTTCTTCGTGAGGATGTGACTCTTGAAGGCATGTTTGCGCTTGATCTTACCAGAGCCAGTGAGCGCAAAACGCTTCTTAGCACTGGAGTTTGTCTTCAGCTTAGGCATTTTCTTTCTTGTTTATATAAGTTATTTCATTGACCCAGCTCCACTGACGCAGCCTATGCGCGAGGTGCTGGGATGGGGATACGTTGATTAGTCTTCGTCGGAGGCGTCTGCAGCCTCTTCCTTAGCGCCCTTCTTAGGAGCGGGGGTAGCGGCCTTCTTAGGGGCGAGCATGATGGTCATGCGCTTCCCTTCGAGGACGGGCATACTCTCTACGCGACCGTAGTCCTCGAGGTCATTAGCGAAGCGCAGGAGGAGCACTTCACCCTGATCCTTGAAGAGGATGGATCGACCACGGAAGAAGACGTAAGCCTTGACCTTCGAGCCTTCGCTGAGGAAGCCCTTAGCGTGCTTGAGCTTGAAGTTGTAGTCGTGGTCATCGGTCTGAGGTCCGAAGCGGATCTCCTTGACGACGACCTTGACGCTCTTAGCCTTCTGTTCCTTCTGCTTCTTCTTAAGCTGGAAGATGAACTTCTGGTAGTCGACGACGCGACATACTGGAGGATTGACATTGGGAGAGATCTCCACGAGGTCAAGCTCTTGGTCGTTAGCGATACGGAGAGCTTGCTGTATCGTATATACTCCCTGCTCTACATTGTCCCCGACGAGGCGCACTTCCTTTACGCGGATAGCCTCGTTGATGCGGTACTGGAACTTTTGTTTGTTGTCTACTGCCATTCAGTATGTGTTGATTGTATGCTTAGCGAGTGAGGTGGACTACTTAGCTTCGGCCTGCCAGGCGTTGAGCTGACGGTGTACCTCCTCGGCAATTTGCTCGGCAAAGGTAGCAATTTTCACCGAACCCTTATCACCCTCACCTTGCACGCGTACAGATACTTCGCCTTCCTGGGCTTCCTTTTCCCCGACGATAAGCATGTAGGGGATACGCTTGAGCTCATTGTCACGGATCTTACGGCCGATCTTCTCGTTGCGGTCGTCGACCTGCGTACGGATATCCTGAGCGTTGAGCGTGGCGGCTACCTCGTGAGCGTAGTCGTTGAACTTCTCACTGATAGGCAGCACGACGACCTGGTCAGGCGTGAGCCAGAGGGGGAAGTGCCCTGCGGTGTGCTCGATGAGGACAGCGACGAAGCGCTCCATAGAGCCGAAGGGTGCACGGTGGATCATCACTGGGCGGTGCTTCTTGTTGTCGGCACCCGTGTACTCGAGGTCGAAGCGCTCAGGCAGGTTGTAGTCTACCTGGATCGTACCGAGCTGCCAGCGGCGGCCGAGGGCGTCCTTGACCATGAAGTCCAGCTTAGGCCCATAGAAGGCGGCTTCGCCGTACTCGATCTTGGCGGGAAGGCCCTTCTCAGCACAAGCCTCGATGATAGCCTGCTCGGCGCGCTCCCAGTTCTCTTCGCTACCGATGTACTTCTCGCGGTTCACCTGATCGCGCAGGGAGATCTGAGCCTCGAAGTTCTCGAAGTTCAGCGCCTTGAAGATGATGAAGATGATATCCATCACCTTGCAGAACTCTTCCTTGATCTGGTCGGGGCGGCAGAAGAGGTGCGCGTCGTCCTGCGTGAAGCCACGTACACGCGTCAGCCCGTGGAGCTCACCGCTCTGCTCGTAGCGATAGACCGTACCGAACTCAGCCAGACGCTGGGGCAGGTCACGATAGGAGTGAGGGCCGAGAGCCTTGAAGATCTCACAGTGGTGAGGGCAGTTCATAGGCTTGAGCATGAACTCTTCGCCCTCCTGAGGCGTAGTGATGGGGCGGAAGGAGTCCGCACCGTACTTAGCCCAGTGACCGGAGGTGACGTAGAGCTGCTTCGAGCCGATATGTGGGGAGATGACCTGCTGATAGCCGAACTGCTTCTGGATCTGCTTGAGGAAGTCCTCCAGACGCAGGCGGAGCTGCGTACCGCGAGGCAGCCACAGGGGCAGCCCTGAGCCGACGTTCTGCGAGAAGGAGAAGAGCCCGAGCTCCTTACCGATCTTACGGTGGTCGCGCTTCTTGGCTTCCTCCAGCATCGTCAGATACTCATCGAGCATCTTCTTCTTGGGGAAGGTGATCCCGTAGAGACGCGTGAGCTGCTTGCGCTTCTCGTCACCGCGCCAGTAGGCACCAGCTACGCTCAGCAGCTTGATGGCCTTGATATAGCCCGTATTAGGCACGTGAGGGCCACGGCACAGGTCCGTGAAGTCACCCTGCGAATAAGTCGTGATCGACCCGTCGGGGAGGTCTGCGATGAGCTCCAGCTTGTACTCGTCACCCTTCTCTTCGAAGAACTTCGTCACCTCAGCCTTCGTGATGTCGCGGCGGATGATAGGCTCCTTGCGGGCAGCGAACTCCGCCATCTTAGCCTCTACAGCTGCGAGGTCGGCGTCGCGAAGCTGCACGCCTTCGCCCAGGTCAATATCGTAGTAGAAGCCATTCTCAATGGCAGGACCGATACCGAACTTCACCCCAGGATAGAGCGCCTGAAGGGCTTCGGCCATAAGGTGCGCACTGGAGTGCCAGTAGGCGTACTTCCCTTCGGGATCTTCCCACTTATAGAGCTTCAGCTCGGTGTCCTCCTTGAGGGGACGCATAAGGTCCCAGATCTGGCCATTGACACCAGCGGCCAGCACATCCTGCTGCAGGCGGGGGCTGATGCTACCAGCTATATCCCACGAGGTCGTACCCACAGGGTACTCACGCTGACTGCCGTCAGGGAACGTGACTTTTATCATTGAGCTCATTCTTATACAGATTGATTACTTAGTTTGTCGTGCAAAGGTACGATAAATACGATAAATAAAGGGACTTATCCACGAGGAGCGCAAGGCACATCGCCTGCGCCCTCCACACCCCACCGACAAAAAGAAAGCGGGCATCACTTCGAGAGAAGCAATACCCGCCTAGCTGGTGACCCCGGTGAGGCTCGAACTCACGACCCAGTGATTAAGAGTCACTTGCTCTACCAACTGAGCTACAGAGTCATTCCGATCTCGGCCGTTTTTCCTCGCCTTGGTGAGCGACGGCTTTTGATTTCGGCTACAAAGGTAAGGCAAACTTTTTATTTGTGCAAATACCACATTCCACACGCTTGCGACAAACAGCCTCATACGAGGGAGCTCCCCCGTCTTAGACTGAGCTAAGTCGGAGGAGCCCCGTGAGTGAAGCGCCGAAGCGCCGTCATCGGTGGTTAGACGCCTACATGGCCGCCTGAAGCACCGGGATCGCCTACGCCAGGAGTCCCTTCGGCAGGATGCCCGCCTTCCTTAGGCTGCGCCCCCTTACCCTTCTTCCCCTTGGCCTTCTTCTCCAGCGCAATGCGCTCAAAGGCTACATCATCCAGACGGAAGAACTGACGGTTAGGACGAAGGCGCACACGCGCCCCTCTGATATGCGTCATCGCACTGAACTCCTCTCCCTTGGCTATGGCCTTACTGCGGAGCGTGGGTGAGAGGCTCCCCAGACGCCCGAAGTTCACAGACTCCCCGCCTGCGACGAGACTGCGCGCCGTGTCAGCAGCGAGGTTGAGGATAGCGGCTACCTCCATATAGTTGAAGGTCGTGTGCCCTGCTACCATATCGCAGAAGCGCATGAAGGAGACGTGCCCTCGAGCGCGGGCGGTAGCGACGGTGACGGTCTTGCCGGCGAACTTGCCGATCTTCATCTCGACATCACGGAGCATGTAGCCGAGAGCTTGCTTTGTGGTTCCCATAATGGATACGAATAAAAGTGAATAAAACTTACTTGTGCCCTCCTATCTCTTGGAGGACACTGCAAAGGTAGAGCGCCCAGCCTCGGCGGAGCAGGCATCTTCGTTCACTTTCGTTCGCTTGCCTCGTTCTTGGCTTCACTTCGCTCCTTATACCCGCGCTTCTCGCTCCTCACAGTGAAGGAAGGCAAAGCCTCTGCTTCCGTCAAGGCCTCAGAGAAAAAGACAACCAAGGAAGCGAGTGCGGGAGGCGTAAAAAACGACCAGTACTGGTCGCTGAGTGAAGTAGTACTGGTGACCTATAGCTACCACTACTGGTCGGCGACGTGAGCAGTACTGGTCAGAGCGTGAACCAGTACTGGTCGCTTTTCGCCCCTCGCAAACCCGCATACAGAGAGGCTCTGCGAGACGGAGCGTAGAAGAAATTTGGCGGAGAGAATAAACCTTCGCGGGGGAGAGGACTCTATTATAGCGAAGCAAAGCTCCTAATAATAGGTACGCGCGAGAGAGAGGGCAAGCGCCCCGTCCCCCAGCCCATCCGAAGCAAGGCTCATAGCCCAGGGAAAAGCCAAACGGCTGACACTGCGAGCTGAGATTTGGAGTACCTTTGCAGAAGAATTCTACCCGCCCCACTTGCTCCGCACCTCCTGCGGTGACGAAGTGGCGGGAAGTCCCTTTCGACAGCCCCCATCTGCGGGGCACTCTTCATCAAAAGACAAACCAACAATACAACCCCACAAGAATCATGACGCATCGACGCCTTACCGTCTCGTGCCTTAGCCTCCTGCTCCTCACCGCAGGGATCATGCTCCTACCCGCCTGCTCCAGCCAGTCGACCCAGCAGGGACAAGCTCAAGGCCCCCAGGAACTCCCCGTACGCACCCTCTCCGCAGGCGACTTCTCCGCCGACAACAGCTATCCCGCCGTCATCCGAGGCGAGGACGATGCCGAGATTCGCCCCAAGGTATCGGGCTTCATCACCAAGGTCTACGTCACCGAAGGTCAGAGCGTGAAGGTGGGTCAGCCCCTCTTCCACCTCGACGACGTCACCTATCGCGCTGCCGTCTCGCAGGCTACTGCCAGCCTCTCCGCGGCACAGGCTTCGCTCGCCACGGCACAGCTCAACCAGCGCAATAGCCAGGATCTCTTAGCCAAGAACATCATCAGCCAGAGCAACTACGAAGAGGTCTCCAACGCGCTGAAGAGCGCTGAGGCCAATGTCGCCGTCGCCAAGGCTGCCCTCGTCTCAGCACGCGAGAACCTCTCCTACTGCACCGTCACCAGCCCCGTCTCGGGCGTCGTCGGCTCCATCAACTACCGCGTGGGGAATCTCGTCAGCCCTCAGAGTGCTTCGCCCCTGACACAGGTATCGAATACGCGCCAGGCCTACGTCTACTTCTCCGTCTCCGAGCGTGAGATGCAGACCCTCGCAGGGGATGGCACGACAGCCAAGAGCCTTCCCAAGGTGCGACTGCGCCTCTCCGACGGCAGCGAATACCCCGAAGAGGGGACGATCCGGGGTGTCAGCGGCGTCGTCGACAAGACCACGGGTGCTATCACGCTGCGTGTCGACTTCCCCAACGCTGAGGGCAAGCTCCGTAGTGGCTCGGTAGGTACGGTCCTCGTCCCCACCCAGACGGCAGGGGCTATCCTCGTACCCCAGAGTGCGACGGTCGAGATGCTCCACAAGAAGTTCGTCTACACCGTCGACAAGGACGGCAAGCTGACCTTCACCGAGATCACCGTCAGCCCCGTCGATGATGGGCAGAGCTACACCGTCACCAGCGGCCTCAAGGCTGGCGACCGCATCCTCGTCGCCGGCACCACGGGCGTCAAGGAGGGCGAGGTCATCAAGCCCCTCACCGAAGAAGCCTATGCCAAGCAGCAGGAGGCGGTCAAGCAGCAGATGATGGGCAAGGGCGGCGCTGCTGAGAAGCACTAGGCCCCCACCGCCTTAACCGGAAGCATATAGAGCAATGAATTTCGATAGATTTATTACCCGCCCCGTGCTCTCGACGGTGATCTCCATCATCATCGTCATCCTCGGGGTCATCGGGCTCATACAGCTGCCTATCGAGCAGTACCCCAACCTCGCACCGCCCACCGTGCAGGTCTCCACAGCCTACGCAGGTGCAGACGCCCAGACGGTGCTCAACTCCGTCATCATCCCCCTCGAAGAGCAGATCAACGGGGTCGAAGGCATGACCTACATGACCTCTACTGCTACGAACTCGGGCGGCGCCTCCATCACCGTCTACTTCAAGGAAGGTACCGACCCCGACATGGCAGCGGTGAACGTGCAGAACCGCGTACAGCAGGCTCAGTCCCTCCTCCCCGCTGACGTCGTGCGCGTCGGGGTGACGACGCAGAAGCGCCAGTCGAGCATGCTCCTCGTCTACTCGCTGACGAGCGAAGACGGGCGCTACGATGCGCAGTTCCTCGCGAACTACGCCGACATCAATATCCTGCCCGCGCTGAAGCGTGTGCCTGGTGTCGGCTCGGCCAATACCTTCAGCCAAGGCACCTATGCCATGCGCCTCTGGCTCGACCCCGACAAGATGCGCGCCTACACCCTCGTCCCCAGCGACGTCTCAGGCGTCCTCTCGGCACAGAACTTCGAGGCTGCCCCAGGGAGCCTCGGCGAATCGGGTGACCGCACCTATGAGTATTCGCTCCGCTACAAGGGTCGTCTGAAGAGCATCCCCGAGTACGAGAACATCATCATCAAGTCCGACGACGCGGGCAACATCATCCGCCTCAAGGATGTGGCGAAGATCGAGCTGGGCTCCCTCAGCTACAGCAGTAACTCCCTCTCCAACGGCAACCCCGCTGTCACGGGGATGGTCTCGCAGATCGCAGGCTCCAACGCTAACGACATCGTCACCGCTATCAAGGCCGAGGTCCAGGAGCTGGAGAAGGACTTCCCTCCCGGCATGAAGATGACCTACGTCCTCGACGTCACGGACTTCCTCTACGCCTCTATCTGGCACGTTATCCAGACGCTCCTCGAAGCCTTCCTCCTCGTCTTCATCGTCGTATATATCTTCCTACAGGACTTCCGCAGCACGCTCATCCCCGCCATCGCGGTGCCCGTGTCGCTCGTCGGTACGTTCTTCTTCCTGCAGATCTTCGGCTTCTCGCTGAACCTCCTCACGCTCTCGGCGCTCGTCTTAGCGATCGCTATCGTCGTGGATGACGCCATCGTCGTCGTCGAGGCCGTGCATGCCAAGCTGGACGAGGGCTACGACTCCGCCCGCACGGCCAGCATGGACGCCATGCACGAGATCTCGGGCGCTATCATCTCCATCACGCTCGTCATGGCTGCGGTCTTCGTGCCCGTGTCGTTCATCTCGGGGATCAGCGGTACGTTCTACCGTGAGTTCGGGGTCACGATGGCCGTCTCTATCGTCATCTCTGCCGTCAACGCTCTGACGCTTAGCCCCACGCTCTGCGCCCTCCTGCTCAAGCCCCACAAGGATCACGAGGGGAAGAAGCTCAGCTTCATCGACCGCTTCCATCTGGCCTTCAACGCTGTGTATGAGAATCGCGTCCTGCGCCCCTACCGCAAGGGGGTCGAGTTCTTCGTGCACCACAAGGTCACCTCGGGGCTCATCGTGCTGGTAAGTATCGTCATCATGGTCGTCCTGATGAAGTTCACCAGTAGCGAGCTCGTGCCTCAGGAAGATACGGGTACGGTGATGGTCACCGTCGCCACACCTCCAGGTACCAGCCGCGAGAAGACGGAGAAGGTGCTCAAGGATATCGCCGACGTCGCGAAGGCACAGGACGGCGTGGAGCAGGTCATGAGCATCTCGGGCTTCAGCCTCATGGGGGGCGCAGGCTCGAACTACGGCTCGATGTTCATCCGTATGAAGCCCTTCGGTGAGCGTAAGACGACGACGAGTGAGATCGCAGGCAAGCTCTTCGCCTATGGTGCTACCATCAAGGATGCCTCCGTGCTGGCGATGACCCCACCAATGGTCCCAGGCTATGGCATGGCCTCGGGCGTGTCGCTGACGATGCTCGACAAGACGGGTGGCGAGCTGGATAAGTTCTTCGCCGAGACGCAGAAGTTCCTCGCCGCACTCAATGCGCGCCCCGAGGTTGCCTATGCGATGACGCAGTACAACCCCAGCTTCCCCCAGTACGTCATCGACGTCGACGTAGCCGCCACGATGCGTGCCGGCACGACACCGCAGACCGTCCTCTCCACCCTACAGGGTTACTTCGGGGGGATGTACGTAGCGAACTTCAATAGCTACGGTAAGCTCTACCGCGTGCTCCTACAGTCCGCCCCCGAGCAGCGCCTCGACATCAACGCCCTGAGCAATATCTATGTGCGCACCGGTACAGGTGAGATGGCGCCCATCACCTCCTTCATCACCACGGAGAAGGTCTACGGCCCTGCGAGTGTGAACCGCTTCAACCTCTACACCTCTATCGACGTGATGGCCTCCCCTGCCCCAGGCTATGCCACGGGGGACGTGCTGAAGGCTGTCTCCGAGGTCGCCAGCTCGACGCTCTCGGCAGGCTACGGCTACGACTACTCGGGTCTGACGCGAGAGGAGCAGGGCTCGTCGGATACGACAGTGCTCATCTTCGGCCTCTGCCTGCTCTTCGTCTACCTCATCCTGAGTGCGCAGTACGAGAGCTACCTCCTGCCCTTCTCGGTCATCCTCTCCATCCCCTTCGGGCTCTCGGGTGCCTTCATCTTCTCGAATATCTTCGGGCACACGAACAATATCTACATGCAGATCGCTCTGATCATGCTCATCGGTCTCTTGGCGAAGAATGCCATCCTCATCGTCGAATTCGCTCTGGACCGCCGCCGCACAGGTATGGCGATCACGTGGAGTGCTATCCTCGGGGCGGTGGCTCGTCTGCGCCCGATCTTGATGACCTCGCTTGCGATGATCGTGGGGCTCCTCCCACTGATGTTCGCCAGTGGTGTCGGGGCTAACGGGAATTCCACGCTCGGTGCCAGCACCGTCGGCGGGATGCTCATCGGGATGATCCTGCAGATCTTCATCGTCCCCACCCTCTTCGTCGTCTTCCAGAGCCTGCAGGAGCGCTTCAAGCCCCTGCTCTTCGACGACATCATCACCTCGAAGCCCTCGGGTGAGATCCTTCAGTTCTCCAACACCTCCAAGACCGAATCACAAGATGACGCTCAAGCATAGCCTTCCCCTCCTCGCCCTCAGCCTCACACTCACCGGCTGTGGCGTCTACAAGAAGTATCAGCGTCCCACGGTAGACACCTCCGTCTACCGTGGCGACAAGATCGACACGCTGAGCCAAGATACCACGTCCTTCGGGCAGACGCCCTGGCGTGCGCTCTTCACCGATGCACCCCTGCAGGCACTCATCGAGAAGGCCCTCCAGCAGAATGTCGACCTGCTGACAGCGAACCTCTCCACCCAGCAAGCAGAGGCCCAGCTCAAGGCTGCCCGCCTCTCCTTCTTCCCCTCGCTGACGCTCGCTCCTTCGCTCTCGGCGGGTAAGACCGAGGGCGTACCCGCCAGCTACAGCTACACGCTGCCCGTGCAAGCCAGCTGGCAGGTGGACCTCTTCGGCTCACTGCTGAATGCCTCCCGCTCGACGCAGGCCCAGCTCCTCCGTGCCGAGGCCTACCAGCAGCTCGTCCGTGGCCGTGTCATCGCGAGCGTGGCCAACAGCTACTACACGCTGCTGATGCTCGACCGCCAGCTCCAGCTCACTCGCTCGGCTGCCGAGCTCGCTGCACATACCCTCGAGGTGATGCAGGCGCAGAAGGACTTCGGCCGTGCTATGGAGTCCTCCGTGCAGTCCGCCCGTGCCAACCTCCATCAGGTAGAGGCCTCCATCCCCGAGATCGAGCGCCAGATCACCACGACGGAGAATGCACTGGCTCTCCTCCTCGGCGAGTCGCCTCGTGCCTATAGCCGCTCCACGCTCGAGGCCCAGCAGCTCCCCAGCACCTTCGCCGTCGGCGTACCCGCTCAGCTACTCTCGGCACGCCCCGATGTACGCGTCGCAGAGATGGCTCTGGCCAGCTGCTACTATCAGACGAATGGCGCACGTGCCGCCTTCTACCCCTCGCTCACCATCACGGGGAGTGCAGGCTGGACGGGAGCTCTTGGGCAGGCCGTCTCAAACCCGATGAAGTTCATCGCTTCGGCTCTTGGCTCGCTCGCACAGCCTATCTTCGCCCGTGGCAAGCTCGTCGCAGGCCTTCGCGTCGCTGAGGCTGAGGAAGAGAAGGCGCGTCTGGCGTTCCAGCAAAGCCTCTACAATGCCGGCGCTGAGGTAAGCAATGCCCTCGCCCTCTATGAGGCTTCGGAGGCGAAGATCAAGGCCGAGACCCTACAGATCGAGAGCCTCGAGAAGAATGTCGAGATCGTCGAGACCCTCTTCAAGACGGGGAAGACCTCCTCTTATCTCGAGGTCATCACCGCCCAGCAGGCACTCTTGCAGGCCCAGCTCTCCCAGATACGCGACCGCTTCAGCAAGATGCAGGCCGTCGTCAACCTCTATAATGCCCTCGGCGGAGGTGCCCAGTAATCCCCTATCGCTATGATCAGTCCACAAGCCTTCATCGCACCTGGCGCCAAGATCGGCGCCCGTGTGACGATCTATCCCTTCGCCTACATCGAGGATGACGTCGTCATCGGTGACGACTGCACCATCTACCCGCACGTCAGCCTGATGAACGGCACGCGCATCGGTAGTGGCAACACCATCTATCAGAATGCCGTGCTCGGTGCCTCACCCCAGGACTTCTCCTACAAGGGCGAGAAGTCCACGCTCATCGTCGGCGACAACAACGTGATCCGTGAGAACGTGGTCATCAGCCGTGCCTCCCGCAGCGACGTCTCCACCGTCATCGGCAGTGGGAACATCCTCATGGAGGGCACCCACATCTCGCACAACTGTCAGGTAGGCAATCAGAATGTCTTCGGCTACGCGGTCAAGATCGCCTGCGACTGCACCATCGGTAGCCGCTCGATCTTCAGCAGCGGCGTCACCGCCAAGCCCCGCTGTCGCATCGGTGATCTGGCGTTCATCCTCACGGGCTGCCGCTTCGGCGAAGACGTACCGCCCTTCATCACCGTCAAGGATAACCCTGCCGTCTACGCTGGGATCCATGCCGGCATGCTCTCCAAGGCAGGTATTGACGAGCGCACACAGCGCCATCTCGCTATGGCTTACCGCTTGGTCTTCAATGGTAAGATCAGCCTCTACGACGCCATCCTGCAGATCGAAGAGCAGGTACCTGACGGCCCCGAAGTCCAGCAGGTCATCGCCTTCCTCCGCTCCTCCGAGAGTCTCATCATGAAGTAAGGCTCCGCTGCTCGCAGTCACTAATGCAAAGCAAGGCCCAACTCCGACGAATTCATCGGAGTTGGGCCTTAGCTGTTATCACTCTACACTAATACCTTTTTCAATAGGGATCAAACCAAGTCAGGGCTTTCCGCCTTGGTTATGAATTCTCCTCTAATACACGAGTGAAACATAATGGTCTCATATAGGTGTATGGGTGCGTATGTAGAACTATATAGGATGGCAAAGAAAGCTATATAGCTTTGTGAAGTGACCTATATTAGGTTCTTGCTCCACGTATAGAAAAAGTTGTCGACGAGTAGCAGATAAGTTTGGACTACGTACGTGGCTCTAACATCTACGTACGTAGA
>ERZ772952.280-NODE-280-length-11713-cov-2.81129_pt1 | contig 11713 bp, 10 predicted proteins | sample MGYA00580686_ERZ772952 | MGnify/ENA primary metagenome ERZ772952 (study PRJEB29015, sample SAMEA2738074) | human oral metagenome | biome: human oral; feature: human-associated habitat; material: saliva | place: China | collected 2213 ... | reverse complement strand
GGCCGAAAGCAATATCGCAGCAGACGAACGGTAGCGAACGGCAGCTATCGTCTCCTCCTGCGGAGCATCAGTTCGAGCGGTTCGGAGAAGACGATAAGCCCGACGGCTATGAGGATACAGCCCATACCGACTATAGCGGAGGCCCCCAACACCTCGTCGAAGACCCACACACCTACCAATACGGACGTAAGCGGCTCCATAGCTCCCAGTGCAGAGGTGAGCGTGGAGCCGATGTTGCGTACAGCCACTACCAAAGCCAGATTGGAAATTACCGTCGGCACCAAAGCCAAGAGCAGGATATTGCCCCATGAAGCCGCGTCGGGAAGAGGAGCCACTTCGCCCTGTCTGACGAGGACGTTGATCAGGCAAAAACCTGCGGCTGCGACGAAGACGTAGAACGTCAGCCGCCGTCCCGGCATGATTCGGATCCGGCTCCGATTGACAAAGACGATATAGAGGGCATAGCAAAGCGCCGAGATGGCGACTATCACAAAGCCGGTAAGCCCTACCCGATCGCCCCCTCCCGTAAGGCCCATCAGCAGGCCCACGCCTATCAGGGCGATGAAAATGGCCGTCAATGGCACGGGCGAAAGTCTTTCCCCGAAGAAAAGAAGCATCAGAGCCGTGACGAACAGCGGATAGAGGAAGTGGATGGTGGTGGCTACACCGCTGGCCATATAGCCATAGCCGTGAAAGAGGAAAAGTGCCGTGCCGGCATACAAGAAGCCCAGCAATACCAGCGGTCCTATATCCGCACGGCTGACTTTGAAGCTGCCGCCCGAGAGGCGATGCAGTATACCGATGGCGATGGCTGCGAAGAAAAAGCGATAGAAGAGAATAAGCTCGAACGAAGCCCCCTTAGCCGAAACCGGCAGCGTGAACAGGGGGATGAGCCCGAATGTGGCGGACGACAGTATACCGACCGCAAGACCGTAGAGGCGTGAAGATGTCATGAATGCTGCCGTAACGAATATTGAGGATTGATACTTATAATAATAAGGTATAGCAGGACGAAACCGTAAGCCACACGGAGGAGACCCAAAGACGATATGCCCGGCTCTTCGACTTCCCTCCCCCTCGTCTGCCGGTCTGCATCCGGATAGAGGGCGGCTCGTCACTCACAGTCCTGTCCGCTGCCGCCTCCTCTCTTGTCGGAGAGGAGGCGGCGGCAGGGAACTGATCAGTTGTTCATCGAGGCGAGGAACTCCATATTGGTATGCGTATTCTCCAGCTGCTTACGCACAAACTCCATGGCCTCGACAGGATTCATGTCGGAGAGGTACTTGCGCAGGATCCACATACGGTTCAGCGTGGTCTCGTCCTGCAGCAAGTCGTCGCGACGGGTACTGCTGGACATGATGTCCACGGCGGGGAATATGCGCTTGTTGGACAGGCGGCGATCGAGCTGCAGCTCCATATTGCCCGTACCCTTGAACTCTTCGAATATCACCTCGTCCATCTTAGAACCCGTGTCGGTCAGCGCCGTGGCCAGAATGGTGAGACTACCGCCGTTTTCGATGTTGCGAGCGGCACCGAAGAAGCGTTTCGGCTTCTGCAGGGCATTGGCATCGACACCACCGGAGAGCACCTTGCCCGATGCGGGCTGTACGGTATTGTATGCACGTGCCAGGCGGGTGATGGAGTCGAGCAGGATGACTACGTCATGACCGCACTCCACCATTCTTTTGGCTTTGTTCAGGACGATCTCGGCGATCTTCACGTGACGCTCTGCCGGCTCGTCGAAGGTGGAAGCGATGACCTCGGCGTTCACGCTTCGCGCCATGTCGGTGACCTCTTCGGGACGCTCGTCGATGAGCAGGACTATCATGTACACTTCGGGGTGATTGGCTGCGATGGCATTGGCAATGTCCTTGAGGAGCATCGTCTTACCCGTCTTGGGCTGCGATACGATCAGGCCGCGCTGTCCTTTGCCTATGGGGGCGAAGAGGTCTACGACGCGGACGGATATTTTATCGTTTACGGCACGGATGCCCGGTGCTTCGAGGGTGAACTTCTCTTCGGGGAAGAGGGGTGTGAGATGATCGAAGGGCACGCGGTCGCGGATCTCTTCGGGGCTGCGACCGTTCACACTCCGCAGCTGCACGAAGGGGAAGTACTTCTCCCCCTCTCTGGGCGGACGGATAGTACCTGCCACGACGTCGCCCGTCTTGAGTCCGTTGTGCTTGATCTGCTGCTGGGATACGTACACATCGTCCGGAGAGGACAGATAGTTGTAGTCCGAGGAGCGGAGGAATCCGTAGCCGTCGGGCATGATCTCCAGTACACCCATGCACTCGAGGATGCCGTCGAAGTTGTAGAGAGATTGCTGAGGTTCGCGACGGGGAGTCGGCACGCCGGCCGGCTGTCGCTGCCTGATCGGGCTGCTGCCGACCGGAGCACCGGCCGGTTTGGGTCTCTGCGGGGGCTGGGGAGAGCTGTACGGCAGCACCTGATCCAATACCGAGGAGCTGTTCTTGTGCCTGAATACGAGGCGGCGAGCACCGCCCTCATCGACGGCTCCGGCAGCAGGAGTCGTGGTGATGGACTCGATGGCGGGGGGAGGAGCGGGCGTCTCGGGCTTGGCATCGTCCTTGGCCGGCTCGCTCACGGGCGTCGTGGGAGGGGGAGACGGTGTCACGCGCGGGGTGGTCTCCGCCGGACGGGGAAGGGCTTTGGCAGGGGCTTTGGCAGGGGATGCTGTGGACGTTTTCGCCGCCGGTTTCCGCCCGGCACTCTCCTTCTCCGTTGCATTTGTCTCCTCTGCAGCAGCCAGAGCCACGAGCTGCTGCACATCTTCCCGGGTCTCTTCCGCTATCTCTTCCGCCGCTTTGCGAGGGCGGCCACGCTTGCGTTTGGCCTGAGCTTCCTCGTCGTTCGGCTCGGCAGGAGCGGCTGCGACGTCTTTGCTTTCGGGAGCTTCCTCCTCGGCGTTTTTGCGCGGACGACCCGGCTTGCGCCTTTCGGTGTGCCGGTCTTCCGTCGTTTTTTGTTTTTCCTTCCGGACGCCGGCTACACTGATAGCCTGCTCGTCGAGTATTTTGTAAATAAGTTCTTGTTTGGGCATTGAGCCGGCATTGGCAATACCCAGCTCGCCGGCTATAGCAGCGAGTTCAGCTTCAGCCTTTTCGTTCAAATCGACGATCGTGTACTTCTGCATAATAAATGATGATGAGCTTGTTAGAAATATGATAAGTGTTGATAGGGGGATACGGCATCTCGGAATGAGACTGTCAGGATACTCGATACCGCAGGACGAAAGGATAGAGAATAGGTGTCTATTTCGTTTTCCGTCGTGCAAATGTAAGAAATAAATCGAATGATGGTCTTACTCCCTCCGCCTTATTCGCCAGGGCCGGCTGCGCCTGCGTATGCTACGGCCCACGGGGGCGATGCGGAGAGTCGATCGCAAAGAGCGGGACGCCGCCCCCCTTCGTCTCTATAAACGACACGACAAGAGTATTTATTTTACTGTCTGCCGAATCGAACTATTTGGGTACCTTTGCCGCGGTTTGCAGACCGCCCCCGCAAGTCGTGGCCGCCCCCTCGGTCAGCCGCGTGCGGGAGGAGCCGACGCACCTCACGGGAGAAAGGCGAAGAGCCACCCCCGGGAAACGCCGGGACGTGGCCGTGGCCGTCTGCAATATCCCCTCGAAAAAACGTCTAGACGTTTTGCCCGAAACGTCTAGACCTTTTGCTCGAAACGTCTAGACGTTTTGTTCGGAACGTCTAGACGTTTTCCTCCGAACGTCCAGACGTTTTTTTTCGGAGGACTTGAGGGATGTATCGGGTATGAGTGGTCATCAAATAATAAGAAACTAATAATAAGCAAGTTATGTCCCTAAAGTATGTGATCAAAAAGTCTGTCGCCAAGATCGGCCCCAAAGCCGGACAGACCATCTATTATGCCCAGCCGGCGGCACAAGACTCTGTAACCTTCCACAGCCTCTGCAAGCGAATAGCCGAGGAGTCGGCTCTGACCTCCGCCGACGTCAAAGGCATCCTGGACCGCCTCGTCAATATCCTCAGCGAGGAGCTACCCAACGGCAAGACGGTTCGCATCGGCGAGCTGGGCAGCTTCCGCCTCTCGTTCGGCTCCAAACAATTGGACGACCCCAAGAATTTCTCTGTAGATCAGATCCAGAAGCACAGGCTCGTCTTCATCCCCTCGGCAGAGCTCAAGAGCATCCCCGCACGCGGCAAGCTCCGCCCGGGGTCTTCCGCCCTGGCCTTCGACTACGAGCGTGTGGAGCCGCAGCCTAAGAAGAAACCCGGCACAGGCGACAATCAGACGCCCTCTCCCTCCACACCCGATGGTGGCGGCGGACAGGGAGGCACCGGCGGCGGACTGTAACGAATCATCACACGGCAAAATACAGTTTGAAAATGTTTCGGATAAGTAGACTTGGCATTGTATTGCTTGTTTCTCTGATTGCTTGTAATCTTTCGAAAGCACAGAATACGACTAAAGACTTGATCAACCTGTCTATAAAGTATTTAGAACAGAACGACAGTATTGCTTTCAGAAAGACTTATCAGGATATTTTCATGCAGTACGTTACTGAAGCTTTATGCGCTCCCTTTGACAAAGCCATTCAGGATCGGGATCAAACATATATCCAAGCCCGGTTGGATAGTTTGACATCCGATCCTGAAGAGGATGCCTTTACCTATCATCTTCTCTCAAAGCCCGAATATCAGGCCTTCTATTACACTTTGCCACGATGGGAAGTATACAAGAGTTGGATCGACTCGGTCGAAAGGAATCCGCACGCGGATATGCGTAATGAAATCTGGCAGATTCAGCGCGAAGATCAAGGCATCAGAATTCTATGGCTCCGACTCCCTAACGAAACCGGCGATAACATTCGAAAGAAGGTACGAGACGAAATACTCCTCGTCGATAGGCAAAATACGGAACGAGCCATACATATTATAGACACATTCGGCGAGTGGCCGGGAGCAAATAGATTAGGATGTTCTGCTGACCAAACGCTTTGGCTCTGCATCCAACATGCCGATCAAAGGCCGGAAGTAGCTACTCGCTATCTGCCTATGCTCCAAAAAGCTGTCGAAGAAAAAAGAACAGACCCCATGCATTATGCCTACCTTGTGGATCGTATTCGAATGCACGAATGCAAGGAACAGATCTATGGGACACAAACCTATCACGTTAAGGAGGAGAACGGTAATAAGTTCTTTTTCGTCATTCCCATTGAAGATATAGACCATGTGGACGAACGTCGTGCAGGTATCGGGATGGATCCTCTTTCCGATTACGTCAATTCGATGGGATATGATTGGGATATAAGACAGTACAAGAAAGACTTGCCCAAAATATGGAAGTATTACAGGCATTCATGCAAAAAAAAGAAGAATTAAGTGGTAAGAACAACCAACCAACAAAAACAATAATACAGACATGGCATTATCAAGAATCATGGAGTGCGTGCCCAACTTCTCGGAAGGCCGCGACAAAGAGAAAATCGAAAAGATAGTAAACCCCTTCCGCACGCGCGAAGGCGTCAAGCTGCTGAACTATAGCAACGATGAGGATCACAACCGTCTCGTCGTGACCGTAGTGGGCGAACCCGAGCCCCTTCGGGAGGCAGTGCTCGAAGCCGTAGGCATAGCCGTAGAGCTGATCGACCTGACCAAACACACGGGTCAGCACCCCCGTATGGGCGCAGTGGACGTGATCCCCTTTATCCCCATCAAGAATGTGACTGCCGAAGACGCCGACGCCCTCGCCAAGGAGGTAGGCCGCACGATAGGCGAGAAGTACGGCGTGCCCGTATTCCTCTATGAGAAATCGGCTACCGCTCCCCACCGTGAGAACCTGGCCAAGATCCGCAAAGGCGAGTTCGAAGGCATGGCAGAGAAGATACACGAAGCCGACTGGCATCCCGACTTCGGCCCGGCCGATCGTCACCCGACAGCCGGCACCGTGGCAGTCGGTGCCCGTATGCCGCTCGTCGCTTACAACGTGAACCTCAATACGAACGACCTCTCCATCGCGGACGCCATCGCCAAGAAGGTACGCTTCCTCGGCGGCGGTCTGCGCTTCTGCAAGGCCATGGGCGTAGAGCTTACCGACCGCGGCATCGTGCAGGTGTCCATGAACCTGACGGACTTTACCAAGACGGCCGTCTATCGCGCTCACGAGATGGTACGCATGGAAGCCGCCCGATACGGCGTATCCGTCGTAGGCAGCGAAGTGATCGGACTCGTACCCATGCAGGCACTGATCGACTGTGCCGAATACTACCTCGGCATCGAAAACTTCTCCATGGATCAGATCCTCGAATCACAGATCATGGAGTAAACGTCAGCATGTTTTTTGTTTGAAGGATAGAGATACCACCCGCCACCCTCTTCCGGGTGGCGTAGTGGGGCTCTATCGGCAAGCTTCTTTACCGACACACATGCCTAACACCCCCCACACAATGAACCTCTACATCAAGAATATCGCCCAGCTCGTCACCTGCCAAGGCACCGAAGCCAAACACGGCCGCGAAGCCATGGGGCAGATACACACCATCGAAGGCCCTGCCGCAGTAGTTATCCGCGACGGCATCATCGCCTTTGCCGGCCGCATGGCGGACGTAGCCCCGTCCATGACCGAAGGCTGCCGGGAGCTGGACGCCACGGGACGCTGCGTACTGCCGGGCTTTGTGGACAGCCACACCCATCTCGTCTTCGGAGGCTACAGGGAAGATGAGTTCCAATGGCGGCTCGCCGGCGACAGCTACATGAGTATCATGGAGCGCGGCGGAGGGATCGCCAGCACCATGCGCGCTACACGTGCCGAATCGGAAGACGAGCTGAAAGCATCGGCCCACCGGCACCTCTCCAATATGATGAAGATGGGCGTCACCACCGTAGAGGCCAAGAGCGGATACGGGATGAACCTCGAGACGGAGCTGAAGCAGCTGCGCGTAGTGCGCGACCTGCAGGACGAGCAGCCCCTCGACCTCTACTCCACCTTCATGGGAGCACATGACACCGCGCCCGAATACAAAGGACGTCCCACCGAATTCATCGAGTACCTCTGCCGCGAAGTACTGCCCGAAGTCGTGCGACAGAATTTGGCCGAGTGCTGCGACATCTTCACCGAGAAGGGCGTATTCGATCACGAACAGACCCGACGCATGCTCACGGCCGCCAAGGAAGCAGGGCTCTCCGTCAAGATGCATGCAGACGAGATCGTGCCATTCGGCGGAGCTGAGCTGGCTGCCGAACTGGGATGTCTCTCGGCAGATCATCTGCTTCGGATATCCGACGCGGGAATCAAGGCCCTGGCCGAAAGCAACACCGTGGCCACTCTGCTACCGTGTACCGCCTTCAGCCTCCGTGCCGACTACGCTCCGGCCCGTAAGATGATCGACGCCGGCTGTGCCGTTGCACTAGGGAGCGACCTCAATCCGGGCAGTTGCTTCTCGGCTTCCGTCCCCCTCATGTTTGCCCTTGCCACCCTCTACATGGGCATGACCGTCGAAGAAGCCATCACGGCCCTCACGATCAACGGGGCTGCAGCCATAGGAAGAGCCGATACGATCGGCAGCATCGAGCCGGGCAAGAAGGGCGACCTCGTCGTACTCCAATACCCATCGTACAAATTCCTCTCCTATCACTTCGGTATGAACCTCGTGGAGCATACCGTCAAAGGAGGCAGGGTCGTCTACACCAACTCATAATCCACACGGCAAAGACCGGAGCGGAGCACCGAACGAAGCTCCGCTCCGGCCTTGTCTTTTCCCCACCAAAAACCACCGCATACATTATTATAAATGGAGACAAGATCTCAACACAAGAAACTGACGTTCAGGCGTCATCTCTTCGAAGCCCTCGGCTTCATCATTCTCTTCTTCGCCATATTCGGCTATGTAGGGCATGTCATGGGTCTGCCCAATATGCTCAATACGATTATGCAGACCTCCTATCACCTCCTGCTCGAGACCGTATTCTATATTATGGGTATCACGGTACTGAGCGGAGCCTTGGGCAGTCTGCTCGTGGAGTTCCATGTCGTGGATATGCTCGAGCGTATCCTCAGGCCCCTGATGAAGCCCCTTTACAACCTGCCGGGCGTGTCGGCACTCGGAGGCACAATCCCGCCATCATCTCTCTGGCACAGGATCGCAAGTTCTGCTCCTACTTCAAGAAATATCAGCTCGTCAGCCTCACCAACTTCGGTACGGCTTTCGGCATGGGTATGGTCGTTATCATCTTCATGGCAGGACAGGGCTACGGCAGCGGTGCCATCATCGGCCTCTTCGGAGCCATCATCGGCAGTATCGTCAGCACTCGTCTGATGCAGCGGAGCACGCTCCGCCGCTATCCGGAAATGGACAGTCCGGTCAATGTGGAGGAGATGCAGCACGAGGAAACGAAAGAGCATAAGGAGAACCTTTTCCTGCGTATGCTCAATGCCGTACTGGACGGCGGCAAGACGGGTGTAGACCTCGGTATCGCCATCATCCCCGGCGTACTCATCATCAGTACGGCCGTTATGATGCTCACCAACGGACCTGCCGGACCCGACGGCACCTTCGCCGGCAAGGCATACGAAGGCGTCGGCCTGCTGCCGGCCCTTGCCGACAAGGTGGACTTCCTCTTCCGCTGGCTCTTCGGCTTCACCGATTCCCGCCTCATCGCCTTCCCGATCACCGCGCTCGGTGCAGTCGGTGCAGCCCTCGGACTGGTACCCAACTTCTCGGCGCAAGGTATCCTGGACGGCAATGCAGTAGCCGTTTTCACCGCCATGGGTATGTGCTGGAGCGGCTTCCTCAGTACGCACACGGCCATGCTCGACAGTCTCAAGTACCGCCGCCTCATCACACAGGCGATCGGAGCACATGCGATCGGCGGACTCGTCGCCGGCATATTCGCCCATTGGCTCTTTGTCCTCATCTCACTCATTTGATTCGATACCCGACCAACGTATGAACAAATCGCTATTATCATTGGCATGCCTCATCCTGTGCGGTATGTCGGCCATCGCCCAACAGACAGGACCGGCCGAACGCAGCGGCGAGCCTTCTCTGGCCGAACGTGTATTCGGTCTGGAGCAGAAGCAGAAAAAACTGAAGGTGTACTTGGGCCTACAGTCGTTCTACGACCAGCCGCTTGTCGATGACGAATCCCACATCGGACACTTCAAGGTACAGGAGCTGCGGATGTCTGCTCATGGCGAACTGAACCGCCACCTCAGCTTCGACTGGCGACAACGTCTCAACCGTGCCGCCGACGGCACTTCGTTTGCCGACAATCTCTCCAATGCCATCGACATCGCAGGTGTGGACTGGCACCCGAACGACAAGGTGTCTTTCTTCTTCGGACGTCAGTACGCGCGTTTCGGAGGGATAGAATACGACATGAACCCCGTAGAGATCTACCAGTACAGCGACCTTGTGGATTACATGACCTGCTATACTTCGGGCGTGAACTTCGCATGGAACTTCCACCCCGAACAGCAGCTGCAGCTACAGGTACTCAATGCTTACAACAACCGCTTCGCCGACCGCTACCACGTGACACCCGATGTCGCTACCGCCACGAGCTACCCGCTCCTCTACTCGGCACAGTGGAACGGTACCCTCCTCGGAGGAGCACTGCACATGCGTTACGCCGTGTCGATGGCTCACCAGGCCCAAGAGCGTAATATGTGGTACTTCACTGCGGGCAACCTGTTCAATCCGGGCAAACGGATCAACGGATACCTCGACCTCACCTACTCGATCGAGGGATTGGACGACAAAGGCATTATGACTGCTCGCTACGGCAAGGGCAAGACCCTCACGGACGTCAAGTACTATGCTCTGGTATCGAAGTGGAACTTCCGCATTTTCGATCAGGTCAATCTCTTCCTCAAAGGCATGTACGAGAACGGCTACGCGCCTGCCCAATACGGCGAGAGCAGCCACACGCGCCACTCCTACGGCTATATGGGAGGGGTGGAATATTACCCCACGGAGACCAACTTTCGTCTGTTCGTCACCTACATAGGACGGCATTACCGGTACAGTGCGACCGAGACGGAAAGCACCAATGCTCTTCGCGCCGGTCTGATCTATCAGATACCTTTCTTATAATAATCACCAAACATTCACGTAATAATGATTCTAACAGATCTTACAGTAAAAGGCTTCCTCGCCGAGACAGCAGGCCAGGAACCCGTACCCGGCGGAGGCAGTATCTCCGCTCTGAACGGCTCTATTGCAGCAGCATTGGCCGAGATGGTGGCTAACCTGACTATAGGCAAGAAGAAGTACGTCGAGGTGGAAGCAGAGATGCAGACTATCGCTACCGAAGCTGCCGCCATACAGAAAGAACTGGTATTGGATATCGACCGCGACAGCGATGCTTATAATAAGGTATTCGCCGCCTTCAAGCTCCCCAAGGAAACGGAGGAAGAGAAGGCCGTTCGCTCGGCTCAGATTCAGGAGATGACCAAATATGCGGCGTCCGTACCTATGGAGGTGGCTCGGCGTGTACACAGTCTGTTGCCGCTGATCGAAGCAGTCGTAGCCAAAGGCAATCAGAATGCCATTACGGACGGATGTGTAGCCATGATGTGCGCTCGCACGGCTATCATCGGTGCCCTGCTGAATGTTCGTATCAACCTGACGTCTATCAAGGACGAGGATTTCGTCAAGACGCATACGGAAGAAGCCAATGCGATCGAAGCCGATGCTATACGTCGCGAGGCCGAGATATTGGCTATCACCAAAAAAGCATGCGAATAACGATGGCACGTACCTCTTTTCAAGTTGGTTCCGAACCGCTCTCTCTGGATCTGCTTCGCGAATATCTGGATAGTCGCTTCAAGCTGGAACTCTCAGCCGATGCCGTAAGACTTATCGGGCACTGCCGCCACTATCTGGACGAGAAAGTGAAGCAGTCGGACAAACCCATATACGGCGTGACCACCGGCTTCGGCTCTCTCTGCAACAGGACAATTACACCGGATCAGCTTACCACCTTACAGGAGAACCTCGTCAAGAGTCATGCCTGTAGCTGCGGCACGCCCGTTCATGAGGACATCGTGCGCCTGATGCTTCTGCTCAAAGCTCATGCCCTCCAGTTGGGACACAGTGGCGTACAGCTATGCACCGTGCAGCGTATCCTGGACATGCTCAATAACGACGTGCTCCCCATCGTTTACGATCGCGGTTCGCTCGGCGCATCGGGCGACCTCGCCCCTCTGGCCAATCTCTTCCTGCCGCTTATAGGTGAGGGAGAAGTCATGTACAAGGGACAGAAGCGCAATGCCTGCGATGTGATGCAGGAGTTCGGCTGGGAGAAGATCATCCTCAAGAGCAAAGAAGGCTTGGCTCTGCTCAATGGTACGCAGTTCATGAGCAGTCATGGCGTCTACGCCCTCCTCAAGGCACACCGTCTTGTAGAGGTAGCAGACTGTATCGGTGCTCTCTCGCTCGAAGCTTTCGATGGCTTGGATGCCCCCTTTACCGACAACCTCCACATCATACGTCCTCACCCCGGACAGTTGGCCGTAGCTCGTCACCTGAAAGAAGTTCTTAAAGGTAGCGAGCAGATAGCCCGCCCGAAGAAGCAGGTACAGGATCCGTACAGCTTCCGCTGTATGCCGCAGGTTCACGGAGCCAGCCGCGATGCCATTGCCTACGTTACAGAGGTAGTCATTCGAGAGATCAACTCCGTGACCGACAATCCTACGGTCTTCCCCGATGAAGAT
>ERZ772952.278-NODE-278-length-11777-cov-23.5862_pt1 | contig 11777 bp, 10 predicted proteins | sample MGYA00580686_ERZ772952 | MGnify/ENA primary metagenome ERZ772952 (study PRJEB29015, sample SAMEA2738074) | human oral metagenome | biome: human oral; feature: human-associated habitat; material: saliva | place: China | collected 2213 ... | reverse complement strand
TGCTGGCGCAACCATCACCCTCAAGTAATCGACTTCTTCTCGATTCTTACGCGGGGCGGTGCATCCATTGGATGCGCCGCCTCGCGGCTTTTAACGGCACCCGCCGCCTCGCCCACTATGCTTAGGCGAGACGGCGGGTTGTTTTGCCGTATCAGCCCTTTTTCTCCTGTAGCAAACGGGGTATGTGCTATCTCCTCGGCAGGTGGCGGTATAAGCCGCTGTGACCGCCCTGTGCCTTGGATGAGAGAAGCTGAGAGCATTGTGGTGCCTCTCTCCTAGAGCCCGGCGATAGGGGAGAGGTGCCGTATGATGGGATGAGATAACCCAGACATTCCCCATACACGAAAACGGATAGACATGAGCGAGCAGAAGAAAAAGAAGAAGAGCGCAACCGAGCGACCCGCCCGCGACTTGGCTGCTGAAGCACAGCAGGTTCTGGATGCTTTCGGCGCTGGCGTGCGTGAAGACCGCGACTACCCGGCACTGCACCTGGCGCCTCCGGTAGGTCGCCTGAACGACCCGAACGGTCTGGTCTTTGACGGTAAGCGCTACCACGCCTTCTACCAGTACTCGCCCCTGCATCCGGAGCGTATGGTCTACTGGCGCCACGCCGTGAGCGAGGACCTGACTCACTGGACCGATGAGGGTACCGCCCTGGTTCCTGACAGCCGCTACGATTCGCACGGCTGCTACTCCGGTTCCGGCATTAAGGTGCCCGGCGGTTTTGAGTTCTTCTACACCGGTAACGTGAAGGATGAAGAGGGCAACCGCGAAACCTACCAGATCCTTGCAACTGCGGGTGAGGATGCGAAGCCGACCCGTCAGTTGCCCCCGCTGATTTCCGGGCCCGAGAAGGGCTACACCGCGCACTACCGCGACCCGCACGTCTTTGAACGTAATGGCGAGTGGTGGATGGTCATTGGTGCTCAGCGTGAGGACCTGACCGGCGCCGTGGTCGTGTACACCTCCGCCGACCGCCGCGAGTGGATCTTCCGCGGCGAGCTGGGTATCAAGGATAAGACCCTCAAGGGCACCTACATGTACGAGTGCCCCTCGCTGCTGAGTATGCGTGATGAGCTGACCGGCGAAATCCGCGACGTGCTGATTTTCAGCCCGCAGGGCATGCAGCCCCTCGGTGAGAAGTACAACAACATTTTCCAGAGCGGCTACATTGTTGGTTCGCTGGATAACGAGACCCTCAAGTTCACCGTGGAGACCCCCTTCACCGAGCTGGATGCAGGTTTCGAGTTCTACGCCCCGCAGACCATCTCCGGCACCGGCCTGACCGCCGACCCGAAGGCACCGCACGATGTATGCGGTGACGCCCCGGTAATGATTGCTTGGCTGGGTAATGCTGACCAGGACGACCTGCCGTCCTGGAGCCACCGCTGGGTGCACATGTTCACCTACCCGCGTGAGCTGCACCTGCGTAACGGCAAGATTTTCCAGCGCCCGGTGCCGCAGCTCAACGACGCGATGAAGATGACCCCGCTGTACCGCGAGGAGGAGAAGGGCAAGCTCGTTGAGCTGAAGAATGCCCTGACCTTCCGTCTGCGCGGCCGCGTGAATGTCTCTGATGAGCGCGTGAAGCTGAAGATTAAGGACACCCACGGCGTGGCTCTGAGCATCGTTCTGGATAAGGACTTTGTGCAGATGGACCGTGGCGGTACCCGCTACACCGAGGGTGGTAGTCTGCGCCGCCGTACCCTGAAGCGTTCGAAGATTCGCGAGTTTGACCTGCTCGTGGACGGTTCGGCTACCGAACTGTATGTGGGCGGCAAGCTGGTCGCGTCCATGGGTGCTGAGGTTATGACCGCTCGCACCTTCTTCAAGGGCGATAAGCGCCGCGTCCGCCTGACCGGTGGCGAGGTGCTGTCCCTGGAGTACGGCCGTCTCTAAGCTGTTTTCTAAACCTGGGGAGCTGCCTACACGGGGCTTTCCGGTAATTTCTGAATATGTCTGAGGGCTCACTCTCCGCACGGAGGGTGAGCCCTCGCTTTTAAGAACTTTCCCGTGATACCATGTTTTACATCTGATATGTCAAACGTATGACATATACATGACATGCACACACAGACATGTCACCTCACCCATTCACAAAGCATCATACGGTGGTGCTCCAAACAAAGGAGAGCGAGCGTGGACCACAAGTCAGTGGCACAGCGCGTGCTGAAGGACGTCGGTGGCGCCGGCAACATTGTTGCAGCCGCACACTGCGCAACTCGCCTTCGCCTCGTCCTGAAGAACCAGGACAAGGTCGACCAGGCAGCAATCGACAACGACGAAGACCTCAAGGGCAGCTTCCTCAACGCTGGCCAGTTCCAGATCATCGTCGGCCCCGGCGACGTCAACGAGGTGCACAAGCACCTCATCGCCGCTGGCGCACCCGAAGCCTCCAAGGATGAGCTCAAGGAAATTGCCTCCAAGCAGGGCAACATCGTTTCCCGCTTCATCAAGACCATCGCTGACATCTTCGTCCCGCTGATCCCGGTTCTGGTCGGTGGCGGTATGCTGATGGCGCTGAACAGCGTGCTCACCTCCAAGGACATCTTCGGCCCCGAGAGCTTCATTGCAATGCACCCCGAGTGGGCTGACTTTGCAGACATTGTTAACCTGCTCTCCGCAGCTCCCTTCGCCTTCCTGCCCGTGCTGGTCGGCTTCTCCGCTACCAAGGTCTTCGGCGGTAACCCCTACCTCGGTCTGACCATGGGTGCCGCAATGGTCTCCCCGGCACTGATGAACGGCTACAAGGTCGCAGCATCTCTGGCGGGTGCTGAAGGCACCGACCCGATGAAGTACTGGAACCTCTTCGGTCTGCAGGTTCAGCAGGCGGGTTACCAGGGTACCGTGCTGCCCATTATGCTGGTCGCCTTCATCCTGGCGAACATTGAGAAGTTCTTCCACAAGGTCCTCAAGGGCACCATCGACTTTATCTTCACCCCGACCCTCACCATCCTGATTACCGGCTTCCTGACCTTTATTCTGGTCGGTCCGCCCATGTTTGCAGCCGGTACCTGGCTGGGTGAAAGCATCAACTGGCTCTACACCGTTGCTGGCCCGCTGGGTGGTCTGATCTTCGGTACCGCTTACGCCTTCATCGTGATGACCGGTATGCACCAGGCATTCCCGCCCATCGAGATGAGCCTGTGGGCAACCGGCGGTTCCTTCATCTTCGTTGTTGCCTCCATGTCTAACGTGGCTCAGGGTGCTGCCGCAGCCGGTGTCGCGCTGACCACCAAGAACAAGAAGATCAAGGGTGTTGCTACCGCATCTGCACCCTCCGCATTCCTGGGTATTACTGAGCCCGCAATGTTCGGCGTGAACCTGGCGCTGCGCTGGCCTTTCTACATTGCAATCGTCTCCGCTGGTATCGGCGCAATGGCCGCCTCCATCCTGAATGTGAAGGCAAAGGCACTGGGTGCTGCTGGCTACATCGGCTTCCCCTCCATTAACGCTAGTGTTGGTGCCGGTTGGGCCGGCTTCTTCGGCTGCCTCATCCTGACCACCGTCATCGCTTTCGTTGCCTCCTTCATCTGGGGCAAGAAGGTTGAGGCTGGCAACACTGAGGAAGCTGAGGCACCCGCTGCAGCCGCTCCCGCCGCTCCCGCTGCAGCCGCTCCCGCTGCCGCTGTAGCGGCTGAGGCTGGCGAGAGCGTCGAGATTGGCTCCCACATGGTCGGTTCCGTGGTTCTGCTGGCTGACGTCAAGGACCCCACCTTCTCCTCCGGCGCACTGGGCGCAGGTACCGCAGTGGAGCCCACCGAAGGTAAGCTCTACGCACCGGCTGACGGCAAGATTACCGTTGCATTCCCCACCGGCCACGCATACGGTCTGCGCACCGAGGACGGCCTGGATCTGCTGATGCACATCGGCATGGACACCGTTGAGCTCGACGGCAAGCACTTCGAGCCCAAGGTTGCTAAGGGCGACACTGTCAAGCGCGGCGACGTCATCGCCGAGTTCGATATTCCCGCCATCAAGGCGGCTGGCTACCCGCTGGCAACCCCCATGGTGATCACTAACGCCAAGAAGGCAGCTGCTTCGGTTGAAGATGTCCAGGTTTCGGGCGCATCTGTGACCAGCGCAGATTCGCTTCTGAAGGTTGCACTGAAGGCAAAGGCTAACGCATAGTCTGCACTCTTAGTGAGTAGATAACCTCAACGTGATGTACACCCCGTACCGCTCTTCCTAGAGTTGGTACGGGGTGTGCGATTTTTCCTGCAAAAACATGTAAAAATAGTGTGAATAAATATGCATAAAAATTATGCATAATAGTGCAATATAAGTTGGCACATATTCGGTGCATGGCGATGAAAAATGTCTTGATAAGGCAGAATTTATTAGCCAGGAGTGAATAATCCAGCTAATATTTATGTATAGTTTCAAGCTTTTGTAAAGGGTGAATATGACCTCAGCTCCCTATACCGTCCGCACCGCCGAGTCTCATGAATATGCAGATGCGCTCGAGGTGCTGATTGCCGCATTCGACGGAGATCCCGCCATGATGGCAGTCATTGCAGGCGGTAGCCGCCGACAGGAACTTGCCAAGCTCCGCGCTATCATGACCCTGCAGGTCTACGGCAACTTCCAGGGCCGCGGACGTATCGACATCGCTATCGATAACTCCACCGGCAAGATTGTGGGTGTCTGCCTCTGGAACAACCCCGAATCTCACGAAGGTTCCTTTGCTAACGAACTCAAGCAGTTTGGCGCCTACTACAAGGCTCTCGGTTGCAAGACTCTGCTGAAGGCAATCATGATGGAGTTGCACCTGCTCAAGTACCGCCCCGCGTACAAGCACTGGTACCTCTTCAACATCGGTGTTCTCGAAGAGTATCGAGGCCGCGGTATCGGCTCCCAGCTACTCGATTACGGTACCGAACGCATCGGTGACTACCCCGCCTACCTCGAAGCATCGACCTACGACAGTGCACGTCTATACGAGCGCCGCGGATTTTTCTCCCTCGGCCCGCTCCACGGCATCTTCTCTGACGCACATGCCGTCGGTATGGTCTACCCCGGAACCGGCCCGACCGAGATTGTGCAGCGCACCTCCTAAACTTCCGGATGCCAACACAAACCGATAAATACATAAACGAAAGCCGCCCCACCGTGAGCACTCGCACGGTGGGGCGGCTTTTATGTTTCTACAATTCTTGAATGATCTTATTGCAGCTCGTCCGGGGCAGAGGTATCAGGCTGAATCTGATCCAGATTCGGGATAGAACGCACCGTTGCCCCCAGGTGGAGCTCAACGGGGAGTACATCCGCAGCCTGCGTAATCGGAGGAGCCTGATCAGCGGGGGAATCTTGCTGCTGCAGCTCAATCAACTCCAGCAGCCGCTGAACGGCACGCTCCGCAATACCCTCAATCGGCTGAACCACCGTCGCAAGCTCCGGCATGAGCAGCTGAACGCTCTGAGTGCCGTCGTAGCCAATCACCTGGAAATCCTCGGGAACACGGATTCCACGCGCACGCGCCCAGCCCAGAGTAAGAGCAGCGTAATTATCGTTGGAAGCAAAGACGGCGTCTACCGGCTCGGGGCTTTCGGCGCGTTCATCCAGGTATCGGTAGAGCACCTCGCGTTTAATACCCAGCGAGGGGCGGAAACCTAGCTCCACGAACTCCGGCATGAGCCCCGCCTCAAGCATTGCCTCGCGGTAGCCGCGCTGACGCTCATTATGCTCGCCCAGAGTAGAAGTCACGTGGACGATATTCTGCGCACCCGTGGCAATGAGGTGCTCCGTGGCGGCGCGGGCGCCTCCGTAGTTATCGGAGCGAATATTCGGGTAGAAACCGCTTTCGAGGCGGTCTACGGTCACCAGAGGAGCCTGTGCATGCGGAATATTGACCAGGGCGTCTGAGTGGGCGCCGCTAATGATGCCGTCCACCTGATTGGCAAAGAGCATCTCCAGATAGCGCTTTTCCTGTTTGGGGTGATCGTCGCTATTGCAGAGAATGACCCGGTAGCCTTCTTCGGCGAGGTGGCTTTCGAGGCGGTACACCATCTCCCCGTAGAAGGGGTTCGCGACCGTGGGGAAGATGAGGCCCACCATCTGCGAGCGCTGACCCTGTAGGCTACGGGCGATGGCGTTGGGTCGGTAGCCGAGCTCCCGCATGGCCTCGTGGACCTTGGTGCGGGTGCTTTCGCTCAGGTAGCCGCGGTTATTGAGCACGCGGGAGACGGTGGTGGGGGAGACACCCGCTAGTGCTGCAACGTCGCTGAGTTTGGGCTTTGCCACAGGGGCTCCCTTCGATATGCTAAACGATTGACATATCTCTCTACTATACCCTCTCCACGGAATCTACCTGAGCCCGAAAAACGAGAAAAGCGCTTTTCGGCTGCACCCTCTACCGCATCGGCTGACAGCACCGGCCTTACAGCACCGGAATAATCGGCACCCGAGCTCCTACCTCGTGGGCAGAACCCCGAACCGAAGAATCATCCAACACGGCACAATGAGTAGCCGCCGCCAACGACGACAACATATGCGACGCCGACTTCGGCAGAGGATACGCCACACCATCACGCACCGATACCGGAAGCAGGCGAACTCCCGCCGGCTTACGCAAAGTATCCACCGGCCCGCCCAAAACCGCCGAATCCAAATCAGGCAGTGGCATATTCCGCATACCAGCCAAAAGCGGCGGCAAATACGAATACAAAGCCGTGTACGCCGCCAAAGGATTACCCGGCAGACCCAACACAAAACGCTCACGACCAGAATTCGGGCCCGTCTCCGGAACCGGCAAACGCGCAGCCAGAGCCGGATGACCCGGACGCACATCCACCGACTCAAACAGGTACGTCGCGCCTATATCGTTGAGCACCTTACGCACCAAATCAACACCCGAGGTGCTCGACCCACCCGTAAATACCAACACGCGAGCCGTCGACGTAGACAAGAACGTGCGGAACTCAGACTCAACATCCGCCAAGCGAATCGACGGGCGTGCCTCGCAGCCTGCAGAAATAATCGCATGCTCCATAAAGCCGCCAAACGCATCACGCACCTGACCCGGCGCGGGCACACCAAACGTAATGACCTCATTACCAGTAAAAGCACAACGCACCGGAATCGGGGCGTACACCGGCAACTCATCAAAACCATTCGTGCCCAAGAACGCCGCCATACGCGCAGAAATACGGTCACCGTGGCGCGCCAACAACTCGCCACGCTCCAGCTCAGCACCGGCATGGCGAATATCAGCACCCAGGGCTGGAGGTTCAAAACCCTCCGCCATGTCCAGGTAATGAATGCTCGACGCAGTCTCCAAATGAGCAGCAACACCAGGGCGAGAAGAAGCCTCCGCACCCTCATACAGGCGGGAATGCTCCTCACGCACAATCGCCTCAGTACCCTCAGGAATCAATCCACCCGTCAGAATCGGGGTCGCCTCACCCGGAGCAATCGGAACCGTCAGACGGTGAATATTCGCGCGAGAATCCTCCGGATACGCCGGGGTCACCAGACGCCACGGAGGCGCACCCGCCACAGCGTAACCATCCATCGCAGAAGAGCTGTAGTGGGGAACCGGCATCATCGAATAAACGTCATCTGCCAAATAGTGGCCAATCGTCGCCAGCAACGGCAAAGACTCCGTCTTCACATGGTGAGCAATATCCAGGCCCTGCTCATGTAGAATCTGGCGGGCCTGCTGCCACGAAACAGAAGGAATATGGTGAGACATCGTACCTCGTAAAAGTGTGTGCGGGACGCGCAACAGCGCGCGGGGCTCATAAAAACGCCACATGTACACGGCATCTAGAGCAAAGACTTATCACCTAGGGTACTCGTAGTCAGGCTCTAATATCACACCGCGGTAGCTCGGCTGCTAATAACTCGACCAGAGCGAAGTCGTATAGCCGAGCGCCTGCGCCTGCTCCCAGGTATCAACATCGGCGGTGTCAGCGGCAGACATCTGAACCGCTGCGGGGTTCAAACGGCGCAAAAAAGAACGAACAGAAGCGTCGGTGGTACCGGTCGAAAAGACCGAACGGATCGCCTCAAAACGGTAAATACCCACCAGCGGCTGATAGATGCCCTCAGCGACACCCCAGAAACCTGCAGACGATTCAGAACCTTCAGATGATTCAGAATCAGTAGATGCTTCAGAATCGGTGGGGGAGAAGTCCGCCGCACGCTCAGCACACGTCTGCTCAACGCCCCGCGCCGCAGCAATCAGCTGCTGAACCGCCGGGGCAATACGCGGAGTATCCACACCCAAAATCAGACACCATTCAGGCATGGGAGCCTGCGAGCGCTCGCAAGCCGCCGCAATATACTCCAACCCGGCATGAATCGCCGCGGCAGGACCCGAAAACGGCGGATCCTCACGAGTACGCAACACCTCGGGCGGCAACGGCAAGCTCTCAGGACCCACCACCACGCGCGGGGATGCGGCGGCCACCGCCTCCAGGGCACAATCCAGCAGGGTACTCGTGCCATCAGACAGGGACGCCTTCGGCACGTGGTTCAGGCGGCGAGAAGCGCCTCCGGCAACAACAACCGCGGCGCACGAAAAATCGGCAGAGCCCTCAGTGGGAAGCGCAGAACCGGGCATCTTATCCGCCCGCATTATCCACCCGCAAAGGGAGGCAGAACGTCCACGCGATCGGCATCCTGCAGGGTCGCCTGCGCATCCGAACGGGCACCGTTGACCAGGAAGGAGCACTGCTCCATGACCTGCGCAAGAGTCAGACCCGACGGGGTCGTACCCTCCAGGCTCTGACCCAGATGCTCAACGAGTGCGCCAAGAGTTGCAGACGACAGCTGCACCAGGGGCACCGACAGCTGCGCGGTACCCGCCGCAGAACGTGCGGCAGCGAAAAAATGAACCTGCATCATGCTCCTCAAACCTTACGTCAGGGGACAGCCGAAAATCACGGACGCAAGAACCAGTAAAAAGCCTTATCCGTGCATCTTCGGCTGAGAACAGCGGCTTCCTTAGCCACCAATAGCGCTCATCGAGCGGCTCGCCTTAGCGAACTCCTCAATATCGAAGTCAGCGTCTTCCTTGCCGTGGGCGCGCGGCTTGAACCACATGCCTTCACGCCAACGCAGAGCCAGCTGCTTATCGTCAGCGCCAGAACGCAGAAGCTGCATCAAATCAGTCTCGGTGTCAGAGAACAGGCAGGAGCGGATCTTGCCGTCCGCCGTCAGGCGGGTGCGGGTGCACGCACCGCAGAACGACTCCGTGACCGAGGCGATAATACCCACACGGCCCAGCGACTCGGTGCCGTCAACCGGGAAGCCAGCCTCGTCCAGGGCAGTACCGAGCGGGTACACCTCCCACAGCTGGGCGGGGGAGTCGCCACGCGCCTCCGCCACCGAACCCAGAACATACTCGGCCGACAGTTTCTCACGAATCTCAGCGGCAGTAATCGTGCCCTCACGGGTCCAACGGTTATCGGCATCCAGCGGCATCTGCTCAATGAAACGCAGCTGATAGCCACCCGCCAACGCCCAGCGCAGAAGCTCCGGAGCCTGATCATCATTCAGACCCGGCATCAGCACAGCATTAATCTTGATGGGCCACAGGCCAGCCTCCGCAGCACCGTCAATACCCTTGAGCACGGCGTCGAGCTTGTCTCGGCGGGTCAGTTCGGCAAAGGTTTCGCGGCAAATCGTATCCAGAGAAACATTGATGCGGGTCAGGCCAGCCTCCGCCAGGGCTGCGGCACGCTTCTCCAAACCAATACCGTTCGTCGTAATAGCAAGCGGAACATCCGGATGCGCCTGGTGGATGCGGGAAATAATGTCCACTAGATCGGCGCGCACCAGCGGCTCACCACCGGTAAAGCGGATCTCCTCAACGCCCAGCTCAGTAATCGCAATGTCGGCAAGGCGCGCAATCTCCTCGGCGGAGAGCAGATTTTCCTTCGGGAGCCACTGCAAACCGTCCGCCGGCATGCAATAAATGCAACGAAGATTACATTTATCGGTCAGAGAGATACGCAGATCCGTTGCCACGCGACCCCAACGGTCCAAGAGCGGACCGCTATTCGTAATATTCGGGAGTTTACGCTGGGCCTTTACGCCACTCTCAGATTTTTGGGGCGTCACAAAAGCAGCCCCGTTATCCTCTGCAGAAGATAAGGTGCTTAACATTGGGCCCGCAATGAGTTCAGAAGAGGCCGAATTCGCCGTGTACGCCATGTAAAACCTATGTGGAAAATTTGCATATTTCAGGTGACAATATGATTATTCCATGTTCCGGCGCCCTGTACATAGTGTGTGCAGGGTAAGTTACAACTGCGTCATCGCAGACCACAGTGACAAAGCAATATTGCGTGCACAAGCTAGGGATGTACACGAAACGTCATACAAAGCCCACACATGGATGCACCTCACCACCGCAAGAGTACGAAACCAACCAAGGAAACAAACCTTATGAAGACCCCCCTCGCAGCCCTTAGCGCGCTCGCTGCAGCAACTCTCGCCCTCACCGGATGCGGCGCCACCCAGAGCTCCTCTTCGTCCACCGCCTCTGCAACGAGCAGCCAGGCTGCTTCCGGCAAGATCGAAGTCTTCGCCGCTGCCTCCCTGAACAACGCCGGCGCAGACCTCGAAAAGGCATATGAAGCCGCCAACCCCGGCGTAGACATCACCTTCGTCTACGAAGGCTCCGCAAAGCTCGTCAACCAGATCGAGCAGGGCGCAACCCCCGACCTGCTCATCACCGCAGACACCAAGAACATGGACAAGGCGAAGAAGCTCGACCAGTTCTCCGACTCCAAGACCGACGTCCTCGTCACCAATAAGCTCGTGCTCGTCACCGCCGAAGGCAACCCCGGCAAGATCAACAGCCTCGACGACCTCAAGACCACCGACGGCGTCGTCGCAGTCTGCAAGGAAGACGTCCCCTGCGGCACCCTCGCGCACCAGGAACTGAAGAAGCACGACATCACCCTCAAGAACGCAACCACCGAAAGCAAGGTCACCGACGTAGCAACCAAGGTCACCACCGGTAACGCCGATGCGGGCTTCATCTACACCACCGACCTCGCCGCAGCCAAGAAGAAGGGCGCCAACCTCGGCTCCATCGAACTGACCGACGTGGAACGCAACGAATACCCCGCAGCGCTCAGCAAGACCGGCTCCTCCTCCGAGACCGCCAAGAAGTTCAACGAATGGCTGAAGAACTCCGACGAGGCGAAGAAGATTCTCACCGAGTACGGCTTCAGCACCGCACAGTAAATCAACACAGTAGGGAACAACCCGCGTCTCACCACCCATGACAGACACTACCGCTACCCGCCGCAACGCCGGAACCTCACGCACACCCGGAAGCAGTCTCTTTGCCTCCGTGCCCGTGCTCTTCCTGGTTCCGGCGTCGCTGGGTATTTTCCTCATTGCCGGGCCGCTCCTCGGGCTCTTCCTCAACATCCCCTGGAGCCAGCTCGGCAGCATCTTCACCCCGCAGGTGCTCGGAGCTGCGAACCTCTCCCTCAGCACCGCCGCCGCCTCCACCCTCATCTGCGGGCTTCTCGGTGCACCCCTGGCACTCGTGCTCTCCAAAGTGCTCAACCGCTCGCGGCTACATCGGTTCGGGTCGGTCCTCTACGCCATCATCTACACCCCGGTGATTCTCTCCCCGGTCGTCTCCGGCCTCGGGTTGCTCTTCTTCTGGGGACGCAAAGGCATGATCGGCACCTACCTCTACCAGGCAGGAATCTCCATCCCCTTCACCCCCAATGCGGTGATTATCGCCCAGGTCTTCGTCGCCCTACCCTTCTTCGTTGCCACCGCGGTCACCACCCTGCAGGCTATTC
>ERZ772952.277-NODE-277-length-11809-cov-33.3203_pt1 | contig 11809 bp, 13 predicted proteins | sample MGYA00580686_ERZ772952 | MGnify/ENA primary metagenome ERZ772952 (study PRJEB29015, sample SAMEA2738074) | human oral metagenome | biome: human oral; feature: human-associated habitat; material: saliva | place: China | collected 2213 ... | reverse complement strand
TTTCAAGTGTTGGAATATGGGTTTTTGGTGTCAAAACACGTATTTATTGCCGGGGCGTAAAAAATTTAAACAAAATACCGAAAAAGGCTTGCCGGCGCGTAGGGTGAGGGGTTATTTTTGCGAGTTTTCGTGAAAAATCGGGGGTATTGGCATCGTGCAGGTGGGTTGATGAGGCGCTTGATGCGGCATATTTGAATTGCGAAGGCGCGAGAAAAAGATTTACAAAGAAAATACCGAGTGAAAAAATGAGCGCGCGGATCAAAAATGTGGGATTTATAAAAAACCCACATTTGTCTGTGGTCTGTCCACAGAATGGTATTTCTGGAATGTGCAGCCATAAACCGTCATTTAAAAATTTAAATCGACGCGCTAACGCGCGAAAAAGTCCGCGGCATAGAAAAAGCGACCAAGAAAAGCGACCGAGAAACCCCTGCCGCTTTCTAACGAATATGCGCTACGCGTTAATGCCCCACATATCCCGCGCCAGACGCGCAATATGAATCGTCAAATACGTCAACTCATCACGAGTCAGGCTCTGCTTCAACTGCATCTGCAGCACCAACAAAACCTTCTGTGCGCACGCGTAGGCGCGTGGTGCATCCGTACGAAGAGCCGCCAACAAACTCGGTTGCGACACCTCATCATCCTCGGCGTGATTCGCGGAGGCGCGGCTCGCCCGCACAAACAGGTACCGCAGATGCGTCACAAAACGTGCCGCACTCATTGAATCCGGGTCGATTTTCCGCTCGTAGCTCGCCTCAATAATTTCAAAAACCTGCGCGAAAACCTCAGTCATGCGGAATGCCTGAGACATATCCGCCGTCGCAAATTGCGCGTTGACCAGGTGCAACGCCAAAGGAATAGCCTCATTCGGATCTAGCTCAACCTGCAGGCGCTCGCGAACCATCTGCAAAACCGTGCGGCCGTACTCCACCTCGCGCGGGTAGAGAACAGTCACCTCCGGAGCGAGCGGATACTCCACCCGCACCCCATCACGCGCACGAACCACTGCATAGTGCAGGTGGTCAGCCAGCGGAAGAATAAACGAGTTCGATAGCTCCAGCGCACCCTCAGCGCGCACCTTTGACTCCAGAAGAGTGGCAATCGACAGAATCTCCGCCGGAATCTCAGACAGGGTCATACTCAGACGCTCACCCGACATGCCTTGCTCCGGCACAAAGGTCTGCTCCACCGCAGACGGGTCAACCAGCTGACCCTTACGCTTACCAAAAGCAATGCCGCGACCAATCATCACGGACTCCTTGCCGTGATGATCCACCGTGAGGACAACATTATTGTTATAAATACGGCTAATGCGCATGTGTCCTCCTCTGCGGGTGTCGGGGCGCCTGTGTCGGGGTGGCGCACTGAAACGATAAAAGGTGATTGAGTATCGCCTAAGCTAGTACAAATTTTACCGAAAGTTTGAAGCCCGCATGAAGGGTTAACGCGCAAATCCGGGGTAAAGCTGTGCCCCAGCTGTGATGCGGGCAAGCATTCCATAAGTTTGCGGCTGAAAACCGGCGCCCGCCCCGCCGTGAACCCTAAATCGCGATACTCTTAAGCACATGAGCAGCAAAGCAACCGAAATCGCAAAGAACCTTCCCGCACTAGAGCACCCGGACGGTAGCCCCATCCGCGCCCTCGTTGTTGATGACGAGGAGATGCTCAAAGAACTCGTCAGCATGGGTCTGAAAATGATTGGCTGGGAGGTGCAGTCCGCAGGTGACGGCCCCTCCGCGCTCGCGATTGCTCGCGATTGGCGTCCCGATGTGCTCGTGCTGGACATTATGATGCCCGGCTTTGACGGCCTGGAGCTGCTCTCCCGTATCCGCAAGCTCTACCCCGAGGTTCCCTGCCTCTTCCTGACCGCTAAGGATTCGGTTGATAACCGTATCGAGGGCCTTGCCGCTGGTGCGGACGATTACGTGACTAAGCCCTTCTCCATGGAAGAGGTCATGATCCGTCTGCACCGCCTGGTGCAACGCTCCGGCGTTGCCGCCATTGATGACGCTGAGCTGGTCGTCGGCGACCTGGTGCTGAACCAGGATACCCGCGAGGTGACCCGCGGTGGCGAGCAGATTAACCTCACCGCAACCCAGTTCGACCTGCTGCGCTACCTCATGGAGAACGCGAAGCGCGTGGTCTCTAAGAGCCAGATTCTCGATAATGTCTGGAACTACGATTTTGGTGGTCAGGCAAATATTGTGGAGCTGTACATCTCGTACCTGCGTAAGAAGATTGACGTGGGCCGCGAACCGATGATTCACACCGTGCGCGGTGCCGGTTACGTGCTACGTCCCGCCGTCTAAGTTTATTCTCTGCTCTTCATATGGCGCGGTATAACACCCGGTTATACCGCGCCATATCAGTTATATTCCGTATTTCGAATATAGAAAGAAAGGATGCTCGTGGGCTCCTACTCACCCGGTGAACCCGCCTCCCTGGATAACGAAGCAACCCGTCCCCTGCGTGCGGGTGCCCCCGCACAGGACGGCGCTGTGCGCTCCCCGGGGAACCCCTTCGTGCGCCTACGCGCCGCCTGGAAGAGCATGCGGAACCCCGAAGCATCCCCCGAAGAACTGGGCTACGTACCCCACTTGCGTTCGCGCCTCATCGCAATCCTCGTGGTGGCCCTCGGCATTGCCTGCCTCATCATTGGTCTGTCCACCTACGTGACCCTGCAGAACTCCCTCTACCAGCAGGCGCAAAGCGACCTCAAAGAAACCAGCCACCGCGTAGTGCAGCCGACCTCCCGAGACGGCAAGCGAGAAGAAGTGGACTGCAGCGACCTGCAGAAGAGTAACTCCCTCTTTGCGCCCGGTCAGGCTTCCGGAACTATCATCACCTGTGTGGAATCCGAGGGTGCCGTAGAAATCGCCAGTAAGCTCGCCAAGGATGGCACCGTGCAGAGTCTCTCCGCCAACGACCAGGTGACTCTCGGAACCATGGCGCTCAACGCCACCAAAGAGGAGGTTCGAGAGGTCAAGCTGGAATCCGGCCTGTACCTCGTGAAAATTACCCCGAAGGCTAATAGTGGTGCCGATGCGCAGGTGGTCGGTATTCCGCTCGCCAATGTGCAGCAGACCCTCACTATCTTTGTGATTGTGGTGTCCCTCGGCTCCATCGCCGTGATGGTCGGTGCCGGCGTGGCAGGCTCTTACATTATTCGCGGCACCATGAAGCCCCTGGAGCGAGTCTCCGCCGTGGCAACCGATGTGGCGCACCTGGACCTGGAAGAGCACACCATCTCCTCGGCGGTACGCGTGGAGCCGCGAGATTCCGACCCGCGCACCGAAGTGGGCGCCGTGGGCTACGCCCTCAACCAGCTGCTCGATAACGTGAACTCCGCCCTCGAAGTGCGCGAACGCACCGAACAGCAGATTCGCGCCTTCATTGCGGACGCCTCCCACGAGCTACGCACGCCTCTTGCTGCCATTAAGGGCTACTCCGATATGCTCCGCTGGACCGAGCCGCTCAGTGAATCCGGTCAGTCCTCCCTGGCGCGTATCGACTCGCAGACCGAACGCATGTCACGCCTCGTGGAGGACCTGCTGACCCTTGCCCGCCTGGATGAGGGTCGTGAACCCAAGCTGGAGCTCGTTGACCTGACTGAGCTGGTGCTTGAATGCACCTCCGACATGCAGGCGGCGGCGCGCACCCACGAATGGCACCTGAGCCTGCCCGACGAGCCGGTTGAGGTTGTGGCGGATCGTTCCCAGATTCAGCGCGTGATTCTGAACCTGCTCTCGAATGCCCGCAAGCACACCGATGAAGGTACGCGCGTGACTGCGGGCCTGGTCGTGGATGCTGCGCGCCGCGAGGCTGTGGTGACCGTGACCGATAACGGCCCGGGCATTGCCCCGGACTTCTTGCCGAAGATTTTTGACCGCTTCACTCGCGCCGATAAGGCACGTTCCGGTTCGGATGGAACCACCGGTCTGGGTCTGGCGATTGTGCAGGCGATTGTGCAGGCGCACGGCGGTTCGATTCAGGTGCAGAGCCAGCCGGGTCATACGGTCTTTACGGTGCGTCTGCCTTTGGAGGCGGCGCGCGCCTAATGCGCTTGAGTGGTGGCTTGCTTGGCGGCTCGCTGGGCGGGTCGCCCGGTGGTTCACTGGGTGGGTAGTTGGGTGAGTGTCCTGGGTAAGTGTTTGAGGGGGTGGGGCGCGTTGTGTGCCCCGCCCCTTTGGTTTGCGTTTTTTGGGTGTGATAGCACTCTGACGTGCCAAAACACTTAATTGCTTGTTGAGTAAACATTAAATCTGCACTTCAAGTTTATTGCCCTGAGTGCAAATATGTGGTGAATCTAACCCTCAAATGGTTACCCCCTGTGAAACATTGCGCGTATTGTAAAAAGCATGGCTAATCTTGTTGAATCCCCCGCAAATATCACGGACAAGCGTTCCGCCCGCAAGGCTGAGAACCGCATCGCAATCGTTGAGGCAGCAGAATCTCTCATCCTCGAGGGCGGCTACGGCGCCCTCAATGCGGAAGCGCTCGCAGAACGCGCAGGCGTCTCCCGCCGCACCATCTTCAACCACTTCGCCTCCGTAGACGACGTACTGGTCACCCGCATGAACCAGTACTTCAACCGCATCTTCGAAGAATGCGACTTCACCATCTCCGGTGAAAACGCAAGCATGGAAGCCGAAATGCTCTCCATCGCCCGCAAGGTCTTTATGAGCAGCACCCTCGAAGAGTACATTGCACCCTTCGCACACCTGCTCTACGCCCTCGAAATGGACAGCCCCGCAAAGTTCGAAGAATACTCGCACGTCATCCTCGAGCGCACCTACGACATCTTCCTCGAACAGTACCTCGCGGCATACCCCGACCTGCCCTACCTGCGCGTGGCAGTCTTCGCCTCCAACCTCTCCGAAACCATCGGTGAAGGCGTCTACTACTACCTCACCCGTGCCGAAGAAATGACGGCCAAGGTCGCAGCGGAAGCCCCCGAAGGTACCCACCCCGAAGCACTCGCCATTGAAGCAATGCGCCAGTGCGTCCTCGAAGCACTCGACTACCTGGGCCGTCTGGTCCAGGGCGAATTCGCAAGCTAAGCCCCATAGCGTCAACGCTCCAACACTCTCGCTTCGGGCACCTCACCTGCAGGTGCCCGGGGCGGGGTGTTTTTTGCCCAAAAACAGGCAGCAGCGTTCGTCATGCAGGGCAAAACTACAAGGCAAACACCAAACGTACCCAACCAACACGCCGCCCCCTCCCAGATTGAGGACGGCAAAAAGCAGCTGAATGCTGCCGCCTCGCAGCTTGAGAACGGCATGAAGCAGATTGCCGAACAGAAGCAGCTGGACGACGCGCAGGCACAGCTGAAGGACGGCTACGCCCAGGCGGAGGCGGCGGGGCTCACCCGCCGCCATGATTGAGCGGCTTAACGCCCAGCAGGCGCAGCTGACCGAACAGCAGAATGCCCTCAATCAGCAGCGTGAGACCCTGATCGAGAGCCAGAAGCAGGTTGATGCGGGCCGCGCAGAAATCTCCTCGAAGAAGGACGAGCTGGCTGAGGGCAAGAAGAAGCTGGATGAGCAGCGCAACCAGCTGCAGAAGACTGAGAGTGAGTTGCCGGCGCAGCGTGAGCAGTTGGAGCGTCAGCAGAAGCTCTACGAGTTCGCTTCCGGCTATCGTATGGTCTCTGAGGATCAGTCCACGGCGATTGCGGCGGTGAAACTGAGTGAGAAGATTCGGTATGAGCGCGAGTCTGCCGCTACTGACTCGGGTAACAAACTCGGGTAAGGGTAAAGTATTTAGTGTGCGCTACGGCGCTCTCTAAAGACTTATGCGATGTGAAAGGGCAGGTGCACGGTGATGAGGAACCGCGCGAGTATCCGACAGGGGATAGGAGGCGTTCTGAGCCGTGTGCCTGCCCCTTTTCTTGTCTTTTTGGGCGGCGGTACGGGTGCGCTGTGCCGCGTGAACACTCCCGGCGGCGTGCTGGTGGCGAACCTGCTGGGCTCGTTCACTCTGGGTCTGCTGACGGTGGTGTGGAATGCTTACGCGCGCCGTGATGGTGAGGAGCGGATTCATTCGATCCGCCTGCTTTTTGGTGCCGGCATGATGGGTGGCTACACGACGTATTCGTCGATTGCGGCGGTTTTGGCGCAGACGATTTTTCTGCCGTACACGGTGCACGAAGGGTACATGGCGCTTGCTCTTTTGGTGTTGCTCGTGGGTGGTTTGGTTGCCGCCGCGGCGGGCATGCTGACGGGTCGTTTTGTGGCGTCCCGCCTGGCGCCTGCTCGTGATGGTGAGGAGGGTCGCTAATGTTTTTCGCTCTGATGGTTTTCCTCTGCGGCGGTTTGGGTGCGATGACCCGCTTCTTTGTGGATAAGGCGATGTCGCCTCGCTTGCGTACGGAGTCGTCGATTATTAGCCCGGTGTTCGTCATTAATCTGGTGGGTTCGTTCCTGTACGGGCTGCTGATTATGCCGGTGTCTAATCCTCGCGCGCTGGGGGTTCACTATAACGCTACGGAAGAGGTGGCGTTCTGGTGCACGGTGATTACGACCGGTCTGCTGGGTGGTTTTACGACGTTCTCGACCGCCATGGTGGAGGCGCTGACCGCCCGCTCTGAGGGCAAGACGGTGAAGTTCCTGATGCTCTGGCTAGTGCAGGTGCTTGGTGCGATGGTGGCTGCGATTGTGGGTGCACTCTTGTTTGTGTTGCTGTTTGGTCGGTATATTGCGCCGGTGTTCCCGCCGGATGTTCTGTACTGACGGCACCGGTTGTGGTGATTCTTGTGGCGTGTTTGGGTGCGTGTACAGCTTTTTCACAGTTTCACTTAGGGTGAGCCATAGGGCGGTCTTTTACACTGGTGGTGAACGATATGCGGCGGGCATGAACACTAACCCGCTATATACCACCAAGAATATATGTTAGAACAGGCATATATGCAGGTGGAGTTCATATAACTCACTCTCACGACCCAAGGAACACGCAGCATGCAGGAACTGCTCAGTAAACACATGATTGGCACCTTCGCCATCGAGATTGCGGCACTCACAATCACGCTCTCCATCATCGGATTTATTGGTATGCGCCTGCGCGCCAAGAAGACCGGTCGAGCGCACAGCATCCGCCAGTACCTGCTGACCGCCTCCTTCGCGTTGTTCCTCGCCTCGATTCTTTCTCTGACGCTGACCCCGATTGGTAGCGCAAATAGCGTCACGAACCCTGAGCTGTACTACCCGCGTTTCTATGTGGGTTGGAGTTGGCAACAGGCGTGGGATCTGACTAACGGCATGGGTCTGCGCCGCTTCGCAACCACCGTGTATGCGCAGCTCTTCTTCAACATTGCGATGTTCATCCCCCTGGGCTTCTTCACCGCGGGCTGCTTGCGCTGGGGTCTGCGCGCCACGGCGCTGAGCGGCTTCGCGCTCTCGAGCTTCATTGAGTTGAGCCAGTTGACCGGCAACTGGGGTCTGGCGGGCTTCACTTACCGCACCTTCGATGTGGACGACATTATGAATAACACTGCCGGCGCGGTCCTTGGTGCGGTCTGCGTCTGGGTGGTGCGTGCGATTCAGAAGCGCCGCGCGGCTAAGCGTGACCGGGTGCTGGCAATGGCTACCGCCGCCGCGTAGAAGTCTCTAAATAGCAGACGTTTTCATAACATGATTGATATAATTCATGTTATGAAAACGTCTGCTCCTAGTCTCCTTCCCATCTTGCGTAGTGACCTGCAGGGTGAAGTGATGGCATTGCTGTTCTCTCACCCTGAGCAGCAGTACACGGTGTCTCAGATTGCTGATGCAACAAGCGCCTCATTGCCGACTGTTTCTCGAGAAGTGAATCGTCTGAATCAATCTGGTCTAGTGACTGTCCAGAATGTTGGTAAGACCCGTATGGTGCAGGCCAAGGTTGATAACCCGGTGGGCCAGGCGATGCGTCAGCTGATTTTGGTAACTTATGGTCCTGTTCCGGTACTCCGGGATACTTTGCAGAGTGTTTCCAATATTGAGGGTGCCGCTATTTATGGCTCGTGGGCTAGCCGTCGTTCTGGGGTGGCTGGGCATGTGCCCAATGATATTGATGTGCTGGTTGTTGGTTCTCCTTCACGTCAGAAGCTATATGAGGCTATCGATGATGCTGAGCAGAAGCTTGGCTATGAGGTGAACGTGAAGCGGTTATCTCCTGAGGCTTGGAACTCGCAGGATGGCTTCGTGCAGACTGTGCGGTCGCGTCCTATGGAGGTTCTCTTTGGGCAGCTGGAGGTGAATGATGCCCATGCAGAAGCCTAATGCCCCAACCCCTGGTCCCTGGACTGTTGGCCGGGAGCGCATTCTTGAGCTGATTGATGCCGGTGAGTTGGAGCGGGTCGCTGTAAATCGTGAGCATGCTCAAGGCTTGTTGTTGCGTGCCCGCCGGCATCTAAAGACGGCGCATCGGCTGGTAGTTGATGATTCGGAAGGTGCCTATACGCTTCTCTATGATGCTTCGAGGTTGGCGATGACTGCTGCCTTGGCGGTGCAGGGCCTGCGTCCGACTACCAGGGGAGGTCATATTGTGGTGGGTGATGCTTTGCGTGCTCAGAGAGGCCCTCATGATGCGGTGGGTAAGCTGTATTCTCGTTTGCGCCGAACGCGCCACGAGGTTGAGTACCCCGGTTTGGATTATGAGCCTATAGCTGTGGAGGAAGCTGAAGAGGCTTTGGAAGACGCAGAGTATATCGTTCAGGAGATGGCTCTTTTTGTTCCTAAGTTGGGACCTTTTTAAGGTACATTTCCTATCATCACCTCCGAAGCTTCTTCCGTGAGGTAGTCGCAACGAACCCCTCATTTTCATAACCTGACTCGTGTTGTGCAGGTTATGAAAATGAGGGGTTCGCTGTTTTAGATGAAACCCTATACAGGGAAGTTCCCAAACGGGAAGACTACTCGTCGGTCACCCGGTTCACGACGCGGGTGCTGCGGTTGCCCTTGACCTCTTCGGGCAGCAGGACCGGCATGGAACCGGTCGGCGTGTAGGTTGCCGCGCGTGCCGCCGCGGTAGCGTGGGTGTCCTCAAACTCGGGGATGACCTCGGCGCTGGGTGCGCGGTACAGGTGGCTATTAGCCCACCACGCGAAGAGCAGAACCACAACCGCCAGGGCACTGGAAACGAACAGCCACGGGCTGAGCTGACCCTCGTAGTAGAGCTTGAAGAACGCGCCGCCCATGAAACCGCCGGCAATCGGGCCGCAGATCGGAACCCATGCGTAGAACCAGCGTGAAGTGCCCTTATCGTGGATGGGCAGCAGAGCGTGCATGAGGCGCGGACCGAAGTCACGGGCGGGGTTCAGTGCGTAACCGGTCTGACCACCCAGACCGATGACGAGCACGGCGACCATGAAACCGAAGGCGAGGGGCTTGAGCACGTCGTTGAGGTTGAGAGAGAGTTCTACACCGCCGCTGATGGACGGCTTGAAGTTCACACCGGTGTACAGTGCCGAGAAGACCAGCATGAACGTGCCGATCATTTCGGAGAGGGCGTTGGTGAAGTAGTTGTGAATAGCGGGCACGGTACCGAAAACACCGAGCTTAATTTTCTTGTCGGCGGTTGCTTTCCAGTGCGGCAGGTAGTTGAGGTAGACCAGCCCGGCACCAACCATTGCGCCGAGGACCTGGGCGATGATGTAGCCGGGGACTTTCTCCCAGGGGAACTCGCCGTAGGCTGCCAGGCCGATGGATACGGCGGGGTTAAGATGGCCGCCGGAGTATGCGTGGGAGGCGTAGACACCGAAGGTGACGGCGAAACCCCATCCGAAGGCGATGGTGAAGAAGTTGTCGCCGTGGCCTTTGGATCGGCGAAGTTCGACGTTGGCGATGACGCCGCAGCCGATGGTGCACATGATGAGCGTGCCGAAGAATTCGGCGAGGTAGGGGCTGATGGTGTACACGGGGTGTCCTTCAGGTAGTGAACTGCGGGGTGGTGCAGTGCCGAGCGTGAGGGAGGTGTGGTTTTGTGTGGATTATGCCGCCTGGGTGGCGTGTTTACCCTTTGGCATCTATGGAACCTTGAATCCCCTAGAAGGGCAATACTTTGGTGTTATTTCACCCTTAGACATAAGCGGTTTTTCGGGTTTTTCGTTTAAAAATAAATGTGGAAAATGAGGGGAAAACCGGGCATAGTCCACACCTTGGACTCGTCCCTCAACTCGCGGTTGAACCCGTGGGTAAATTTATGAATAAATCCACGGATAAACTCACGCATAAACTCACGAATAAACCCGTAGATCGATCAACACGTGAACCCCGCCTACACCACCTTCCGCCAGCACAGAATGCCCGGGCGCCCCATACGGGGGACCCGGGCAGATTCTATGGTTTTCAGGTTGTGGCGGCTTCTGGGCGGCTTGCGCGAGCCGCTGCGCGTGGGCTGTTACGCCCCTACTCGACTGCTACTCGGTCGCTACTTCGCGCTCGCCCAGTCGAGAATCGCCTCGAAGAAGCGCTCGCATTCGCTCAGCTGCTCCAGCTCAATCCATTCGTTCGGAGTGTGCGCCTGAGCAATATCGCCGGGGCCGCAGATGATGCTCTGCACGCCGGCGCGCTGGAACTGGCCCGCCTCCGTGCCGTAGGTGACCTTCTGCGGCACGCCGTCGGTACCCAGCCACTCGTGCGCCAGGTGGATGAGCGGCGCGTCATCGGCGGTACCCAGACCCGGTACGGCGGCGAGTAGCTCGTGCTTCACGCCCACGCGGGAGGTGAGGCTACCGGGCTCCGCGCCGGTCAGCTTTTCGGCGCGTGCGGCGCGCGCCTGCAGATCGGGCAGGATCACCTCCGAAAGCTCACGGTCAATGCGCTCCACGAAGGACTCGGTGGTCACCTGCGGCAGGGTGCGCACATCGTACTCCACGACCGCCTGCTCGGCGACGATGTTGTACTGCAGGCCGCCGGTTGCCAGGTTCACGCTACCGGTGGAGTGGGGAATGATGAACGACTCGTCGAACGGGCCTTCTTCTTCCCACTGGTCCGCCATGTCGGTGAAGAAGGTGATAAATTCGCCGGCTGCGGCGACCGCGTTCACGCCGTGGGTTGCCAGGGAACCGTGCTTGGGCACGCCAGTGAAGGTGACGCGGCCGCGGTGCGCACCCTTGTGCGCGGAGATAATGCGCATGCTGGAGGGCTCACCAACAATCGCGTAGTCGGGGGCGAGGTCGCGCGCCACGAACTCCTCGATGAGGGAGGGCGCACCGACGCAACCGATTTCCTCATCGTAGGAGAACGCGAAGTGCAGGGGAGTGCGTAGCTTCGCCTCGGCAACGCGCGGCAGCAGCCAGAGCGCGACGGCGATGAAGCTCTTCATATCGCAGACACCGCGGCCGTAGGCGCGGGTACCCTCCACGCGCAGGGTGAACGGGTCGGCGTCCCATGCCTGACCGGCGACGGGTACGACGTCCGTGTGGCCGGAGAGGATGAGCCCGCCGCGGGTGGTGCCGTCAGCGGCGGGAATGGTGACCAGCAGGTTAGCGCGGGTGCCGTCCTCGTTGTAGGTGCGCACGCCGCTGTAGCCGTAGCGGGCGAATTCGGCTTCGATGAGCTCAATGAGTTCCAGATTGGAGGTTCCGGAGATGGTGGGGATTGCGATGAGCTTTTCGAGCCAGGGGAGGGATGCGGGCTGGGTGGTTTGAGCCGTCATGACTGTTCCTTCTGAGCTGTATTGGGTGCGCTGAGCTGTGTTGCCGTGTGCTATTGCGCGCCGGTTACTGTTGTGTGCCGCGTGCGCTTTTATGTTCAGGGTACGCCGCGGGGCGGCATTCGTCGCCTCATGGTCGTCGAATACCGCCCCGTGACCCCTGCGCGGGGTTAGA
>ERZ772952.273-NODE-273-length-11873-cov-5.57565_pt1 | contig 11873 bp, 9 predicted proteins | sample MGYA00580686_ERZ772952 | MGnify/ENA primary metagenome ERZ772952 (study PRJEB29015, sample SAMEA2738074) | human oral metagenome | biome: human oral; feature: human-associated habitat; material: saliva | place: China | collected 2213 ... | reverse complement strand
CACCCTCATCCGCCTCCTCGTGCGCCAAGGCGCCGAAGTGCAAGTGGTCATCACCCCCGCCGGCAAAGAGTTCGTCACGCCCCTCACCCTCGCCACCCTTTCGCAGCACCCGGTGGTGAGCGAATTTTTCGACCGGCGCGACGGCAGTTGGCACAGCCACGTCGATCTCGGGCGCTGGGCCGACGTCTTCGTCGTGGCCCCCGCCTCGGCCGCCACACTCGGCAAGATGGCCCACGGCATCGCCGACAACATGCTCCTCACCACCTACCTCTCGATGAAGGCCCCCACCTTCGTCGCCCCGGCCATGGACCTCGACATGTATGCCCACCCCGCCACGCACGACAACCTCGCGCTGCTGCGCCGCCGCGGGGTGCACGTCATCGAAGCCGCCGACGGTTTTCTGGCCTCCACCCTCGTGGGCAAAGGGCGCATGCAAGAACCCGAAGTCATCGTCGAGCACCTCGCGCGCTTCTTCGCCCCCACGGCCGCCGACCGCGCCGCAAGCGAAACCGCTACCGCAAGCGCCCCCTCAGCTGCCCCCGCTGCCGGCTCCTGCCCCGCCGAGGTGAGCGCCCCCACTCCTGCTGACGCGCCCCTCCGCCCGCGGCTGCTCATCACCGCCGGCCCCACGCGCGAACGCATCGACCCCGTGCGCTACATCAGCAACTACTCCAGCGGCAAAATGGGCTTCGCGCTGGCCGAAAGTGCCGCCCGCGCCGGCTACGACGTGGTGCTCATCGCCGGCCCCGTCGGCCTCACCACCCACTCGCCCCACATCCGCCGCATCGATGTGGAGAGCGCCCGCCAAATGCACGAAGTCGCCCTGCGCGAATTTCCCCGGTGCAGCGGCGCCATCCTCTGTGCCGCCGTGGCCGACTACGCCCCCGCCGAACCCGCCGAGCACAAAATCAAGCGCGAAACCACCGGCGAACTCACCCTCCGCCTCCGCCCCAATCCCGACATCGCCGCCGATCTCGGCCGCCGCAAGCAGGGCGCACAGTGGCTCGTGGGCTTCGCTCTCGAAACCGACCACGGACTCGAACACGCCCGCGCCAAACTCGCGCGCAAGCACCTCGACCTCATCGTGCTCAACAGTCTTTCCGATCCCGGCGCGGGCTTCAACACCGACACCAACCGCGTCACGCTCATCGCCCCCGACGCCGCGCCGCAAGCCCTCCCGCTCATGGCCAAAAGCGCCGTGGCCGACGCCCTCATCGCCCACATCGACCGCGCCTTCCGCCCCGCCACGCGCTGACACCGCGGCCGCGTCTCACTCATCTTCCCCGACGCGGTGCGCACTTCGCCCGCCCGTGGATCACGAACCGCGCGTCGCCCTCATCCTCCCGCCCATGTCGTTCCTCCGTTCCCTCCCCTCGCGCCTGCTCGGCGCCCTCTTGCGCCCCCTCGTCGTGATCCTGCTCCTCGCCGTGGGGAGCGGCACGCTGCGTGCCGGCGAACTCGATGCCACCGTCACCGTCGACACGCGCCACGTGCAGGGCACCGGCAACGAAGCCACCTTCGAAGCCCTGCGCCGCGCCGTCACCGACTTCCTCAACGAACAGCGTTTCACCGATCTACGCTTTGCCCGCCGCGAACGCATCCGCTGCACCTTCTATTTCAACGTGCGCAAGTACGACCCCTCGGCGCAAACCTTCGAAACCACCCTCACCGTCAGCTCCTCGCGCCCCGTGTTCGACGCCGCCTACACCAGCCCCGTGTTCATCGCCCGCGATGCCTCGGCCAACTTCCGCTTCGCCGAGTTCGACAAGCTCGAGTTCCACCCCGCCACCGTCGACAACGACCTCACCGCCCTGCTGGCCTACTACGCCTACTTCGTCATCGGCGTCGATCTCGACACGATGTCGCCCCTGGGCGGGAGCGACGTGCTGGGCCACGCCCGCGACCTGGTGAACAACGCCCGCTCGCTCACCCTCTCGGCCAAAGGTTGGCGCCCGTTCGACGACACGCACAACCGCGCCGCCCTCATCACCGACTGGCTCGACCCGGCCATGCAACCCTTCCGGCGCATGCTCTACACCTACCACCGCACCGGGCTCGACCACATGGCCGAAAACCCCGAACGCGCCCGCGTGGCCATCGTCGAAGCCCTGCACCTCCTGGCCGAAGCCCACGACACCAAGCGCCTGAGCGTGCTGCCGCAACTCTTCACCGAGTGCAAGGCCGACGAACTCGTGGGCCTCTTCGCCGGACACACCACCGCGCAAGACCGCGACTTCATCGTCGACCTCCTTTCGCGCATCAACCCTTCGAAAAATCCCGCCTGGAACCGCATCCGCGACGGCAAATAGCGCACCGCCCCGCCGTGCGCGACGCCCGTCCCCGCCCGTTCCACCGCCCCAACCCCATCGCCGTGCTCACCCACCTCCACATCAGCAACTACGCCCTCATCGACCGCCTCGACCTCGACCTCGGCGCGGGTTTCACCGTCATCACCGGCGAAACCGGCGCCGGCAAGAGCATCATTCTCGGCGCCCTCGGTCTGCTCCAAGGCCACCGTGCCGACGCCAAAGTGCTGCGGCACACCGACAGCAAGTGCATCGTCGAAGGCACCTTCGACACCGCCGGCCTGGCCGTCGGGCCCCTGCTCGAAGCCGCCCAGATCGAAGCCGACGACTCCACTCTGATCATCCGCCGCGAGGTCTCCGCCGCCGGCAAAAGCCGCGCCTTCGTCAACGACACCCCCGCCACCCTCGCCGTGCTCCGCCAACTCGCCGAACACCTCATCGACATCCACTCGCAGCACCAAAACTTGCTCCTCGCCCACGAGAATTATCTCCTCGACACCCTCGATCTCGTGGCCGACAACGCCCCCCTGCGCCACACCTACGCCGCCGCGCTCGCCGCCCACCGCAGCGCCGCCCGCCGCCTGCGCGAACTCGAAGACCAAACCGGGCGCGACGGGCAAGACCGCGACTACCTCAGTTTCCAACTCGAGCAGATCGACGGTTCGGCCTTCCTCGTCGACGAACAAGCGCAGCTCGAAGCCGACAGCCAAGCCCTCACCCACGCCGAAGACATCCAGCAGTCGCTGGCCCACGCCGCCGGGCGCCTGAGCAACGACGAGTTCGACGTCGTGAGCCTCCTGCGTCAGGCCGAAAGCGACCTGCGCGACGCCGCCCGCCACCGCCCGGAAGCCGACACCCTGGCCGATCGGCTCGAAAGCGCCCGCATCGAAATCGACGACATCCTCAGCGACGTCGAGCGCCTGGCCGACAGTGTCGAGGTCGACCCCGTGGGCCTCGAGCGCGTCAACCGTCGGCTCTCCAAACTCTACGCCCTGGAGCGCAAACACAACGTCGAAAGCGTGGCCGAACTCCACCGTGTGGCCGACGAATTCCGCGCGCGTCTCGACGCCATCGACCACGCCGAGGAGCATCTCGCCGAAGCCCACCGCGCCCTCGAGCGCACCCTGGCCGACACCCTGGCCGCCGGCGCCGCCCTCACCGCCAGCCGCCGCGACGCCGCCCGCGAAATCGCCGACACCCTCCGCGCCGACCTCGTCCAACTCGGCATGCCCGACACGCAAATCAGCTTCGATTTCCGTCCCCGCACCGCCCCCGACGCCGGCGGCACCGACACCGTGGCCTTCCTCTTCTCGGCCAATCCCGGCATGCCCCCCCGCGACCTGGCCGAAACTGCCTCGGGCGGTGAAATCGCCCGCCTCATGCTCGCCCTCAAAACCCTCGTGGCCGGGCGCCGCAACCTGCCCACCGTCGTTTTCGACGAGATCGACACCGGGGTGAGCGGCACCATGGCCGGCCGCATGGGACAACTCATGCGCCGCATGAGCCGCAGTGTGCAAGTGCTCTGCATCACTCACCTGCCACAAATCGCGTCGCTCGCCACCGACCACCTGCGAGTGGCCAAACAGCAGCGCGACGGCCAAACGCTCTCCTCGCTCACACGCCTCGCCCCCGACGCCCGCGTCGACGAACTCGCGGCCATGCTCTCGGGCACCGACGTCACCGACGCCGCCCGCGCCAACGCCCGCGAACTCCTCAGCGCCGCCCAGTCCTCCTAAGCCATCTTCGCCGCCGCATCCCGCCCGCCTCGCGCGCGCGATCCTATATATATCTGCCCATGACCCGCTTCCTCCTCCCACTCCTCCTCCTCGTTTTCAGTCCCCTCCTCGGTCGCGCCGCCTCGTCGTCCGACGCCGTTCGCGCGCTGGCCCACATCGTCACCTTCGGTCCCACGGGCGACACCCTCGCCCACGCCGAAGGCTTCTTCGTCGACGCCGCCGGCACCCTCGTGGCCCCCTATGCCCCCTTCCGCGGTGCCACCCGCGCCCTCATCACTGACAGCCGCCGTCGCCAAGGCCGCGTGCTGCGCATCGCCGGTGCCGACGAAACGCTCGACCTCCTGCGCGCCACCACCGATCTCCCGCGGCGTGCCGACGAGTTCCTCCCCCTCACCGCCCAAGGCTATCCCGCCGGCGTCGCCCTCACCCTCGTGAGTCCCGCTCCCGCCCCCCGCGGCACGCTCATCCCCACCATGGTGCTCACCGCCGAAGCCCTCCGCTCGCACCGCTACTACACCCTCACGGCCGACAACGGACGTGCCTTCGCCGGTTTGCCCCTCCTCGCCCCCGAAGGCTCCCCCGCGCCGGTGGCCGCCATCGCGCAGTTCAACTACGCCCCCGCGCGCCCCGATGCCCCCGCCCCCGGTCTCTGCGCCATCTCCGCCTCGGCCGTCGACTCCCTGCGCATCACCGCCGTCTCGGCCCTGAGCAGCGACCTCGCCGCCCTGCGCCTGCCCACCCTCCTGCCCGCCGATGAGGGCGAAGCCTACACCTACCTCTACATGCTTCTGCGCTCCCGCCGCGACAGTGCCTGCGTCGCCACCGCCCTCACCGACTTCCTCAGCGCCCACCCCGGCCGCGCCGACGTGCTCCGCGATGCCGCCCGCTTCTACGCCGCCCGCGCCGACTACCGCCGCAGCGATTCGCTCCTCACCCGCGCCGAACAACAAAGTGAATCCTCCGCCGAGCGCAGCCAAGCCTGCGAAACGCGTGCCGCCCTCATCTTCGACGCCCGCAACGGCGCCGACTCCCTCCGTCTCCCCGCCGCGTGGTCGCTCCCCGTCGCCCTTCGCGCCCTCGACCGCGCCGACAGTCTCTCGCCCCGCCCCTCCGTCTGGCTCCTGCGCGGCATCCTGCTCTACGGGGCCCACCGCGACGCCGAAGCCCTGCGCGCCTTCGAGCGCGTCAATCGCAGTGCCGAGGCCTCGCTCCGCTCCTACTTCTTCGCCGCCCAAGCCCTGGCGCGCAGCGGCGGGAGCGACAGCGCCGTGGTGGCCCTGCTCGACAGCGCCCTGGCCCGTTCGCCCCAACCCCTCACCGCCGATGCCGCCGCGCCCCTGGCCTGGCGTGCCGTCTATGCCGAGCGCATGGGGAATGCACGGCGCGCCACACTCGACCTCGTGGACTATGAGCGGCTCGTGCCCGCCGCCGAACTGCGTGCCCCCTTCTTCCTGCGCCGTGCCGCCCTGGCCGAGCGCGCCCGCCTCTACCGTCGCGCCGTCGACGACTACACCACGGCGGCGGCCCGCGCCGACACGCGCGAACTCCGCCTCGAAGCCCTCACCCTCAAGGCCCTGCTGTGCGTTCACCTCTCGGCCGGCGACGAAGCCCTGGCTGCCGCCGAAGAACTCTCGCGCCTGGCGCCCGACACCCCCGATGCGCTCAAACTCCTCGGCCTGTCGCACCAACTCCTCGGCCACCGCACCCTCGCGCGCCGCTACCTCTCGCAGGCCGCCGCCAAGGGCGATGCCAACGCCGCCGAACTCCTGCGCAAAGTCAAGTGACCTCCGCGCCCAAGCCCCCTCCGGCCCGATCCGCTCCCCGCGGTCGGGCCTTTTTTGTGCCCCTCCGCGCCGTGTCGCCGCGCGCCGTCCCGCCGAATGTCGCCGCGTTTCGCTCCGCACCGCCCGTCCCTTCGCCCCCGCCCGCAAACCTTGCAACGCCCGCACCCCCACTTTCGGCTACTCGCCGTGCAACGTTTCGGACATCGCCCCCCGCCGAAGACAAAGCCCTACCTTTGCATTGTCAAAACGAAACCACATTTTCCCCCAACGTCCCACCTCGTTAATCCACTTCACCGCTATGTTCCACACCGCCCTCTCCGCCCTCACCGCCTTCTATCGCACCACCGTCGTCATCTTCCCCCTCGGTCACCACCGCACCCTCCACCTCCACACCCTCCCCGCCCTGCTGCTCATCCCCTACCTCGCACAGCTCAACTGATTCGCTCCCGCGCCGCGCACCAACCGCCGATCGCCTCGGCCTTTCCTCCCTCCCCCGAAAAACACACCCCGTGCGCCGTGTCCGTTCGTCCCGCCGCTCAACCTCGTTCCCCCGAAAAAGCCCGATTCGTCCCCCTGCGAATCGGGCTTTTTGCGCCCCGCCGCGTGCGAAATCCCAACCTTGCAATGCCGCCGCCCCCGCTTTCGGCTCCTCCCCGTGCAACGTTTCGGCCACCGCCCCCCGCCGAAGGCAAAACCCTACCTTTGCCGTGTCAAAACGAAACCATCCACCGCTCCTCATCCCCCTACCGCTATGTCTTCCCTCCTCCAAAACCTCATCGACCGGTACCCCGAAGCGTTCGACCTCCTGTTCTTCTTCGTCCGCCTCGGCCTGTTCGTCTACATCGCCGTCGGCCTCTATCCCATTCTTCGCAAGCACTTGTTGGACTGGAGCAACTCCAACACCAACGCCCCGCGTCCTCTCAACGCGCCCAGCGTCTACAACACGCAGCAGGCCGCCCAATACCTCCACTCGACGCAGCCCGCCGCCAATTCTCCGCAATCCGCCAACGCGCCCACCGTCTACAACACACAGCAGGCCGCCCACTACATCCACACGGCGCAGGCCACAGCCAACGCTCCGCAATCCCTCAACACGCCGCGCCCCCTCAACGCGCCCAACGCCTACAACACGCAGCAGGCCGCCCACTACACCTCGCAAACGCAACCCATCTCCCTCCGCCTCCCCTCCCCCGAGCGGTTCGTGGCCAAGCTCATCCGCCTCTACCGCGCCAGCATCATCTACGTCCGCATCGGCCACAGCGACCTCCGCATCGAATGCATCCCCGCCCTCCTCATCCTCGCATTCCTCTTCTTGTTCCGGTGAGCACACCGCGCCCCGCCCACCGATCCACACCGCCTCCCCATCGGGAAACGCCCCCGCGCGAGAAACGCCCCTCCTTGTTCACCTCCTCCGCCCGCATCGTCTCGCTCCCTTCGCCCGTCCCGCACCCGATTTCGCCCCACGTCCATCGGATGCGGGGCGGTTTTTCGTGTTAAAATCACAGATTTAACAACCTCCCTCCCCCGATTTTCAGCATAAAAGCCTAACTTTGGCGCATCACTCTCCATCGTTTCAACTCCCACCCCGCATGAGAAAACTCCTCCCCACCCTCTTCCTCGCACTGCTCACCGCCCTCCTCGCGACCGCCTGCCAAAAAGACGAACCGGCGCCCCCATGTCGGCAAGACACCGCCCTCCCCCGACCGCACTATCCCGGCAATCCCTATCCTCTGCCCTACCTTCCCGACGATCCCACCGTGGTTCCCACCGCTTACAGCGTCGACACCTACCTCGAACCCGACACGTTGGTCTACACTTTCGAGCGGAATGCGCTCGGCACCGAGGTGGTTCTCACCTTCGATGTCACGAGCCACTACACCGGAGGTCGGCGCCTTGCCCTGCCCGGTCGCGGCACTTCGTCGGCCGACTCGCTGGCCTACGTCCGCCAAGCCCGCCTGCGCGGCGAAGACGGTAAGCCGCGCGCCCATCCCCTCCGCGCTCAAACGCTGCTGATGAACGTCACCTCGCTGCACGCCCTCCTCTATCGTGCCGACGGCTCGCACACCGACATCTCCGACCGCTGCACCCTCACTTACACCTCGTTCGAACCCTATTTCAAGTCGGGCTACACCACTTTCTACGCCCGCTACACGCGACGCTTCGACGAGATGGATGCCTACCAACTGCGGTGGGTCGAACCCTACATCCGCATCACCTGCCAAATCCCGCCGCACGCAGCCGACGAAAGTATCCTTTTGCTCGCCACGCTGGCCGACGGCCGCACCCTCCGCGGGGAGTTTGCGCCCGTTCTGTCGCCCGCTCGCTACCAACACTGACGCCACCGCAGCGCACACTCCCGCCTCCTCGCGACCACCTGCCGGAACGACGAACGAGCCCGCGGGGAGAACGTCACGGCGGGAGAGCTCTCCGGCTGCACTTCCGCTTCCGTGTGCAGTGCATCCCCTACCTCAGTCCCCAACGCTAAGCATTTTTATTGCCCCATGCGCACCCCCCTTCTTCTCCTGTGCGTGCTCGCCCTCCTCACGGCTTGCGACGACCAACAGCCCAACACGCACCACCAGTCCCCCCGCAATCCGCCCGCCGACACTTCGGGCCTGCAATTCACCGACTACGTCCGCTGGTCGTCTCGCCCCTACAGCGTCGATGCCTACCTCGAGCCCAACCTCGTTTTCGGCAGTTGGACGGACTATGCCCGCGGCGAAGCCGATCTCTTCTTCTTCAACGCACTGCCGCCCACCACGGCCTCTGCCGCAGCGGCGGCCGACCGCCTCAACCCGCCCCGCCAGCTCTTCGCCCCGCAGCGCGACACCTCGCCCGCCGACTCGCTGGCCTATATTCGCCAAGCCCGCCTGCGCGGCGAAACAGGCACTGTGCATCGCCGCCCCGACCGCTTCTACACCTTGTTGATGAACGTCACCTCGCTGCGCGCCGAACTGCTCGAAGCCGACGGCACGCCCACCGACATCTCCCACCGCTGCACCCTCACCTACACCGACTTCGAACCCTATCTCCGCTCGGGCTACCGAAAATACTACCGACAAACCACTCGCCGCTTCGACGAAATGACGACCGAACAGCTTATGTGGGTCGAACCGGAACTCAAAATCCACTGCCAATTCCCCGCCCTCGCGCCACAACAGAGCCTCCGCATCGTGGCCACGCTGGCCGACGGGCGCACCCTCCGCGGCACCCTCGAGCACACCCCCTTCTTCTATCGCTACTGAAGCCCCCCGCGCAGCAGCTCCCCCTCCGAGCCCGACCCGTCTCCGCACGTGGTCGGGCTCGGTGCGTGTGAGCGGGGGCACAGCGGGGAGCGGAGCACCGGCGTGCCCAAGACTTGCACCCCCGTCGGGGCGGGGTCGCAGGGCACCGGGCTGCCAACTTGCAGAGGCCTTCGGCTCGCGTCCATAAGCTTGCAACACCCCACCGCAGTCCGCTGCCTTTTCGTCGTGCAAGATTCCGAAAAATCTATTTTCTTTCGAACAAAATCTGACCTTTGCACCATCAAAACAACCCCACGGGGCTGCCGCCAACGCCCAACCCGCCAACCCCGACCGCCGAAGCCCGCAAGGCAACGCCCAACCGCCGAAGCCGCACAACACAACCCACCGGGCAAGGCGACGAGCCCCGACGGCCAAACCGCAAATCCACCTATTTCCCCCACGTTTCACCCCCTCATCACTCCAAACACCATGCTCTACCTCTTCCAACAACTCAACAACCTGCTCGGCGAAACCTTCGTGCTCGTGTTCCACCTCCTCAAACTGGCCCTCGTCGTCGGCCTCGGCCTCTACCTCTGGCGCCGTTTCGGTCAGCGCCTCTTCTCGTCCGACGACTCCACGCAGCGCTCGTCGACGCCCACGCCGCCGCCCACCGTCAATGCCCCCTCCCCCATCTACCGGCAGCCCAACAGCGGCAACGGCAACGGCACCCCGGGCCCGCTGCTCCCGCCCGATCTCAAAGCCCGCGCCCTCCGCTTCTATCGCGCCACGGTGATTCCCATCAGGCTGGGCAACGGCAAGACCTTCAACCTCCACACCCTGCCCGTGGTGCTCGTGCTGTTGCTCCTCTGAGCCCGCCACCGCCCCGCTCCCTGTCGAAAGACACACCCCGCTCCCGCCCGCGGCGGCACCGCGTGCCGATGTCGCCGCACCGCTCCTCCGTTTCTCCTCCCCCTCATCCCCCCACTCTGCCCTATGCTCCCCACCACTGCTCTCCCTCCGGCCGACCTCACCCGCTCCGCGGCCGACGTGCTCACCCCCCGCCCCACCGCAGGCGTCGACACCACCTTCCCCGCACCCGATCCCTTCGAGGGCTTTCTCGAAACCTACTGGGGCTTCGACTAATGCCCGCACAGCCGTCCCAACCGCGTTGACCTCCCCGCCGCTCCCCTCGGCCACCCGCACCGCCCCTGCCGTGCGCCGCGCCACTCCCTACTGAAAAACACCCCCGCCGCGGCTTTCTGTGCCGGCTCCCGCGCCGCATCGCCCCCCACTGCGGGCCCTGCGCACCGCCCTGCCGCCGCCCTCCCCGAAAAACACACCCACAGCGCACCGCCCCGACCCGGCAGCGCCCGCGCCGCTGCGCTCGGGCACTCCCAACCGCCCGAAAAACACACCCTGCCGCCGTCGGGCGGTGCGCCCCATCGTCTCCACTTTCTCTGACTCCCCGAGTTTCGGCAGAACTCGGGGAGTTTTTTTCATCTTCTTCCCCATTTTTTTAAGTAATGTCTTTTGCATATCGGACAAAAGCGCTATCTTTGGAGCGTAAATAAAAAGTCGGCTTTGCAAAACCAATCAATATCGTTCACCCTCGTCGTTTTTCTCCTCGGCAAGCCGTGAACCGTTCACAACGCACCGCCGCCCCTCGGCTCCTCGCCGCGTCCGCCCAGCGGAAATCCGGCCCGCGCGCCGCCCCATTCACCCATCTTCGCCCCAACCGCACGCTTATGTCCTTCCTTCGTTTCGACAAAACGCAAATGACCAACCTGCAAGAATCCCTCATGAAGGAATTCCTGCTCACCAACAAGTCGGGCGCCTACTGCTCGTCCACACTCACGGGGTGCAACATCCGCAAATACCACGGGCTCTTTGTGGTGCCCGTGCCCGCTCTCGACGACGAAAACCACGTGCTCCTCTCCTCGCTCGACGAAACCGTGGTGCAACACGGCGCGGAGTTCAACCTCGGGCTGCACAAATACGTGGGCGACAACTTCAGTCCCCGCGGCCACAAATACATCCAGAGCTTCGAGTGGGACAAAGTGCCCACGTGGATCTATCGCATCGGCGGTGTGGTGCTGAAAAAAGAAATCATCTTCCGCAACGAGCGCGACCGCCTGTTCATTCGCTACACGCTGCTCGAGGCCCACTCGCCCACCACGCTGCGGCTGCGCCCCTTCCTGGCCTTCCGCTCCGTGCGCCAGTGGACGCACGAGAACGGCACGGCGCGCACCGAGGCCCACGCCGTCGAACAGGGCGTGTCGTTCCGGCTCTATGAGGGCTATCCCGACCTGGTGATGCAGCTCGACAGCCCGGCCGCGGTCTACCACCACATGCCCGACTGGTATCGGGGGCTGGACTACCCCAAAGAGCGCGAACGCGGCTACGACGAGCCGGAAGACCTCTTCGTGCCGGGCTATTTCGAGATGCCCATTGCGCGGGGCGAGAGCATTGTGTTCACCGCCTCGCTCGACGCCCGCGACCCCGTGACGCTCAAACCGCTGATCGCCGACGAAATCGAGGCCCACGACCCGCGCGACTCGTTCTACCACACGCTGGTGAACGCCGCCCACCAGTTCCGCCAGCAACTCGGCGGCCTGGACTACATCATCGCGGGCTACCCGTGGTTCAAACCCCGGGCGCGCGACACCTTCATCGCCATGCCCGGCCTGACGCTGGCCATCGGCGAGACCGAACAGTTCGAAAAATACATGGACACCGCCGCCCTCGCGCTCGACGACTTCATGGGTGGGCGCCCGGTGAGCGTGCAAATCTACGAAACCGAACAGCCCGACACGCTGCTCTGGG
>ERZ772952.272-NODE-272-length-11901-cov-4.88249_pt1 | contig 11901 bp, 5 predicted proteins | sample MGYA00580686_ERZ772952 | MGnify/ENA primary metagenome ERZ772952 (study PRJEB29015, sample SAMEA2738074) | human oral metagenome | biome: human oral; feature: human-associated habitat; material: saliva | place: China | collected 2213 ... | reverse complement strand
TCGAGAGAAAACACTAACTTTGTATCGGGCGCGGCACCCCGCCGTCGCCGACCAACACAAACAGCCCATGAGTGCACGCCTGCTTTGGGTGGACGACGAAATCGATCTGCTCCGCCCCCACTGCCTTTTTCTCGAAAAACGAGGCTACGACATCACCACCGCCACCAACGGCAACGACGCTGTGAAGCTTTGTCGCACACAGCGGTTCGATCTTGTGCTGCTCGACGAAAACATGCCCGGGCTTTCCGGGCTCGAAACCCTCGCCGCCATCAAAGAGGTGCAACCCGACGTGCCCGTGGTGATGGTCACCAAAAACGAGGCCGAAGACCTCATGGACCAAGCCATCGGCGCACAGATTGCCGACTATCTGCTCAAACCCGTCAACCCGATGCAGATACTCATGGCGCTGAAAAAGAACATCCACCGCCACGAGATCGTGCAGGAGCAAACCGAATCGGGCTATCGCCGTGAGTTCGCCCAACTCGCGCTCGACATGGACGCGGCCGACGACGCCGCGGCTTGGGTGGAACTCTACAAGCGCCTGGTGCACTGGGAACTGCAGTTGGCGGCCGGCGCCGACGGGGCGATGGCCGATCTGCTGCGCGACCAGAAGGAAGAGGCCAACGCAGCCTTTGCCAAATTTGTGAAGGGCAACTACGCCCATTGGGTGGCCGACGCCGACGCACCGGCGCGCCCCACGCTCTCGCCCGATGTGTTGCGCCGCGCGGTGTTCCCGCGCTTGGCGGCCGGTCGGCGCGTGGTGCTGCTCGTGCTCGACAACTTTCGCTACGACCAGTGGCGCGTGCTCGCGCCGGAACTCGCGGCCGATTTCGACGCCGAGGAGCAGGTCTATTTCTCCATCCTGCCCACGGCCACGCAATATGCGCGCAACGCGCTCTTTGCCGGCATGATGCCGCTCGACATTGCGCGCACGCACCCCGATCTGTGGGTGGACGAAGAGGCCGAAGAGGGCAAGAACCTGCACGAGGCCGAACTCCTCGAGCGCCAACTCGCCCGACTGCACCGCCGACCCACCTTTGCCTATCACAAACTCAACGATTCGGCGGCGGTGGACAAGTGGTTGGCCTCCTACGACGAGATGCGCACACGCGATCTGAGTGTGGCAGTGATCAACTTCATCGACATCCTCAGCCACGCCCGCACCGAGAGCCGCATGGTGCGCGAACTGGCCTCAAACGAAGCGGCCTATCGCGCCATCACCCTCTCGTGGTTCCGCCACACGGGGTTGCGCGAACTCTTCCGCCGTTTGGCGGCCGACGATGCCGACGTGGTACTCACCACCGACCACGGTTCCATTCGCGTGGATCGGCCGGTGAAGGTGGTGGGCGATCGCAATGTGAACACCAACCTGCGCTACAAACTGGGCCGCAACCTCTCCTATCCGGCCAAAGAGGTCTACGAGGTGCGCCATCCGGCCGACCTCCGACTGCCGGCGCCCAACCTCTCGACGACTTATATCTTTGCCACGGGGGCGCGCTTCTTCGCCTATCCCAACAACTACAACTACTATGTGCAGCACTTCCGCGACACCTTCCAACACGGCGGTGTTTCGATGGAAGAAATGATCGTTCCGCTCATCACGCTGCGTCCCAAAGGGCACTGACGCGGTGTTCCGGGCGCAACGCTGCTCCCCCTTTTCGCTCTCTCGCACCGCCGCACCGACAGCGCGCGGCGGCAAAACCTATGCATTCAATTTCTCCTTTCCTCTCCTTATGAAAAAAATCGTGATCGCCATCGACGGCCACAGTTCCTGCGGCAAGAGTACGATGGCCAAAGCTTTGGCGCGCCGTGTGGGCTACATTTATGTGGACAGCGGTGCGATGTATCGCGCGGTGACGCTCTATGCGCTGCGTCATGGTCTCTTTGCGCCCGACGGCAGTTTGCAAACCGAGACGCTCCGCGAGCAAATGCCACAAATCGAAGTGAGTTTCCGCCTCGATCCCGGCACGCAGTTGCCGCAAACCTATCTCAACGGCGAATGTGTGGAAGACGCCATTCGTTCGCTCGAGGTGAGCAACCACGTGAGCCCGGTGGCCGCCCTGCCTTTCGTGCGTGAGGCGATGACGGCGCAGCAGCAGGCGATGGGGCGTGCGAAGGGCATTGTGATGGACGGTCGCGACATCGGCACGGCGGTGTTCCCCGATGCGGAACTGAAGATTTTCGTCACGGCCTCGGCCGAAGTGCGTGCGCGCCGCCGCTACGACGAACTGCAAGCCAAGGGCATGGCGGGCGACTACGAGGCGATTCTCAAGAACGTGCAGGAGCGCGACTACATCGACTCGCACCGCGAAATGAACCCCTTGCGTCAAGCTCCCGATGCGCTGGTGCTCGACAACTCGTCCCTCACCCGCGAACAACAGAGCGACTGGCTCTTGGCGCGCTTCGAAGAGGCCACCCGCGAAGATTGACCGCGCGGATGTTTATTCCAAGTTTCTGCTGGGTCCAACCATAAAATAAATCTGGCTCCTCTTTGAAAGACGTTTTTTACTAAACTCTCAACACCTTTCCACAAAACAGGATCAATACAAAGGTGTTGTTCTAAGCGTTCAATTTTTCAGATGTCAGCCGACTTGTTGCAGGAGCAGCACATCTTGCAGGAAAGCATGACGGCCAATGAGGTGGAATGACCATCCACAAAAAAACAATAACCGCATGAAAAGAATACTCTTCTCTCTCATCACCACTTGTGCCGCCCTATCCCCCTCGTGCATGGCACAAAGCGGAATCCATCCCTCCTTGGGATTCACGTGGCCACTTGATTTCCGAAGTGGCTCCTATAGGCACAGTGCCATCGGTTTCTATATCGCAGCAGACAAAGCGATCAACGAACAGGTGCAGATCGGTGCGAAGTTGCAAACAGAAGGCTTCGGCACCCAAGTGACCGAGCAAGCCGATAAAATTTATGCACCCGGTACGCTCAAATTGCTCGATTTGTCTCCTACCGATAGGATTCAATATAACGTACCTGCTCGTTCTTTTGTAGCCACGCTCACCGGAGCTTACGTTTGGCATCGCAACGCGCGTTTTTCTCCTCGCATCGGTGCCGCTATTGGCGTGTCGCACGATTCGCCCGAAAACAAACTCTTTGCCTCTTCCAGCACTTGGCACCCCACATTCGCTCCTGAGCTGGGAGTGACCTACCGCCGACACTGGGACATTAACTTGGCCTATCGCATCACGAAGTCTACCTACTCTCATGCGACCTTGAGCATCGGCTATCGCTTCTGAACTTTCCATTTTTGTGGAGAACAAACACAAGATTCTTTCTCTCTCTAATAATTTCCCCGTGCGTCGCTCGACGCACGGGGGAGATCTTTCTCCACAACTTGCTTAATAAATCTCCCTCCTTTCGCTTTGGCGAGAGGAGGGAGGTTTTTTGGGGGGAGAGCAGGCAAATTATTATGCAGCACCTCGTACACAACCTCCAACTTAAACCCGTCCTTTCCGGCATTTCTTGCCAATTGAAGGATGGTTTGCTCAAGCAATTTCTCTTCCAACCCTTTCTCCTTGGTATAATGTCCAATTTGATGTGTTTGTTTAGCTACGGCAAGCGAAATGATGTAATTGGGCGAACGTCCTTCTATCAATCCTTTTTCCTTCAGATGCTTGATGGCATCCTTGGTGACAGGACGATGTTTCTGAATATCGTCCAACCATATACTTTCCATCAACGACAAATCCGTTTTCGATTTCAGCAGCGAGCTATACTTTTCGTCAAGCATCTTACCATAGATGGTCACACCAACTGTACGGTTCTCGTTATCAATATCATAGTCAGGCATAGGGAAGAAACGTTTGCGTTGTTCGGCAAAGATCTTTTTAATTCCACGTCCTACGGTATCAATCATGTTGAAATTCACCATGCCTGAACAAAGACATTCGTTACGGTAATGGCGTTGCGGTCCTTTATGCTCTAGGGCTTTCTCTATGGTGCCGGGAATGAAACTACCCCCATTGCCATAATACAGTTTGTCTTCACCTTCTACAAACGAGATGCGTTCTTGTAGCGTATAGTCTTGATGGGCTATGCAATTCTCATCTTGGGCATTTTCTTTGCAGCAAGGCAAAGATTTGCAACCTTTGCTCCGAGGTTAGTTGTTTGTACATACGCAATACAAAGATAATTAACCTCCGAGAGTCCTCAAAAGGGGGACTCTTTTTTTGTATTGCCGGTATCGCTCTTCGGGGCTACGAGCCCCGGCCGCGAGGCAAACCCGCGGTGTTTTTCATGGATTAGAACCTATAAAAAAAACGAATGATTTGTTGCACTTCGATTTTGAAAGTGCGGACTGAATGAAAACTTGTGGACTTTTCTTACGAAACGCCCCTTCTTTTCTTCCTCCCCGCTTTATTTGAAAAGAGGCCCATTCCTTCGGCCATCATGTCGCCCACTGTTTCCTCATCCGCACCTCCGTACGCGCGAACGGACACGCCCGTGCACATCGCACACTCAGCGAGTTCGCAATTCCAGCCTTCGCCCGCAATTCGTTGACACATTGTGTTTTGCGCGTGAAGGAAATGCCATTTTTGTTTTCACCGGTGAAGGGAATTAGGGTAAAGCCTTCACCCACTAATCGCTGTTTCATAGTTTCTTACAGTCATATGGTGAAGAGACGAAGGCAAAAAACTAAAAACAGCGGACGCGCGCTACGCGTGCGCGTTGGGAGCTGAGGTGGGAGGCTGATGCACTTTCGAAAAAGGGCTTCAGGTAGTTTCTGTATACTACAAATGTCGGATGAACCTTTTTTTTTCGCCTACAAGGTTGTATTTTTGTAGGGAAAAACCAGTAGTGGAACTGGGAGAATATTGATATTTTCAGTAGAACCGCTTGAAGTTGAGTGATATAGTTGTTGTCGGAATAGTATTGATTTTGATATACTTGAGTCGATATTACGATCGCAAAAAAACGAGCCTTGTCATTCTCTTTAAAGTAGTAGAATAACTCAGACGTCCTTCAAAAGTTAGAGTCATTATCTCAATCTAGATCAACAACAAAGAAAAGGCTCTGGAAACACTCTGTAGGCGAATTCCTTTATTGTAGATGCTTCTATATTCCAATACCTCGAAGATATTATAGTTGTTCATTGCAGTAGAATGAAACATTGAAGAGATATCGTGGTGTATATAAGGTGTTTACAGGTTGTATGCAATTAAAACAGTAATAGAATATTATGGATTTAAACAAGCCGATGACGGTCGATGACGAGATTGCTTATAATAATTATAAGCTGACCGCGGATAAGATTCTACAACTATTGTCTCAGATTCGCGAAGACCCTGCTTCCTCTGCTAAGCGTTGGGTGTGGGAGCTATTGCAGAATGCGAAAGATGTTCCTAATAAATATGGAAAGGTTTCAGTGGAGATAGAGTTGGTGTCTCACGACACTCTTAAATTCCGTCACAATGGGAATACCTTTACAACTAAAAATATTACTGGTTTGGTTCAGCAGGTGAGTTCCAAAGACTCACAAAATATGGAAGGGCAAACAGGGAAGTTTGGCACAGGTTTTATCTGCACTCACCTCCTCTCAGACATCATTGATGTTGAAGGTATAGTCAGATACATGGGCGTAGACCGTCGTTTTGCCATAACATTGGACAGAAGTGGTTATCGTTCTGAAGACTTATTACCTCGCATTGAATCCACTTTGGAGGAGCTTCGTCACATTGAAACAGCCTATGAAGTTATACAAAATTACGAGGCTAATCGCACCGAACAGTCTTTTGACACCGTTTTTACGTATCATCTTACTACGGAAGAAAAGCAAAAGTCTGCTATTGCAGGACTTGAAGATTTGGTCAATACTTTACCTGTGACACTGGTTACTCAGTCCGACAAGATTAAGCAGGTACGTGTCATCAATAGACTCAAAGAGACGGATGTCGTTTATACCTGCAATTCTGAATATTTAGATGATAGCGTGTACCTATCAAAGGTTCTTATTGGTAATAAGAGTAAGACATATCTTAGCTACATTACTGAGGATATATCTTTGACTACTGAGGTCAATATAGATAATGGTAGATACGAAATTGTCAAGCGCGATACCAAACAGCCTGTATTATATCGCGACTTTCCGCTTATTGGCTCAGAAAAATTCTATTTTCCTTATATTCTCAACGGCTTTAAATTTAATCCAACTGAGCGTCGCAATGGATTGTTGCTTAATAGTGCTGACCATCCAAACTGTGTGTCCAATAGGCAGATTATCGATAAGGCTGTTGATGCGATATTTTGTTTTAATGAATGGCTCATAAGTCATAATGCTATTAATAGATACCTGTTGGCGTCATCGCGTATTCCGGAGTCTTCAGAGAAATACAGTGATGATGTAGCCGCACCTTGGATCAAGAATCTCCAGTTGAATTGGAGAAAGCAGCTTCTTGATGAACGGTTAGTAGAAACCGAAAATGGTGTGGAAGTATTGAGAAACCTCTCTCTGCCAGCATTCTCCCACTCTGCTACAAAGGATGTAAACGAGGCTTTCTTTTTTATCCTTCATGGTCGATATATTGGTCGTGGAGTACTACCTAAGTTTGAACATCTGCATGGATGGCTTGAGGTTGTTCGTCCCGAATATGATAGTTGGAAAACAAAATTGAAGTATGAGAAAGATGATTTTCTCACTGATTTAGCGAATCTACAGAATCTTTCTAATCTATGCAATAAGATTGAAAAAACAGAGACTGATACAGTGGAATGGCTGAACAAACTTTATAAGTTCCTTGTAGAGCAGAACCTACTTGTAGATTTTGACCAATACGCTATCATCCCTAACCAAAAGGGTGAGTTTAAGTTACTCAAAGATTTGAGGACAGACCACTCTGCTCGTATTCCTGAAATTCTGAAATCTATATACAATAGTGTAAACCCAGATAATGCTACTATTCAGCACATACTTATGAATGTCTGTGTGGATGCAACTATATTTGGAAATACACTCCAGTCTTTCAGTTTGAAGGAAATGATAGAAGTGCTGAATAAGTATGTCAGACAAGGGGAGCAAATTTGTAAGAATGGCAAATCAATCGATGTAAAATCTGAAGTAGCGTATAGCTTACTCTCTCTTTATCCTAATACAGATAATCAAACCTATTTAAAAAAGAGGGAAGATATTTATGAATTTAGCAAGTCGTATCGCCAGATGCAAGACCCCGAAAAGGTAGATGTATCTGAGACAGACTTATGGAAGGAAGCAGATAACTATTGGTTTTCCAACAGCTATTTGGCTATAGTGGAAAAAGAGACTGTATCTGCAATGGCTGAAACTTTCTTTCTTTCTGAAAGGGCTGAGGACGATACACTTATATGGCTAAACTCCTATATTCAGTTCTATCGCGATAATTCTTACGGAGACTTAATTAGGGACCAGGAGGTGTTCCCCAACCAGCAGAAACGCTTCAAGAGGTTGAGTGAGCTTCGTTACGATAGTTCAATTCCTGATGAATTCAAGGATTTGGCAAATCGAGCAAATAATCCAAACAACCCTACTGATGTGTATCGCCAACAACTTCTGCATAAATCTATTCGTGGCTATGAACAGCAAAACCCTCTTTCCGTTAAAGATATCTATCAATATGTGAGGGATAAATTTGACGAAAGCAATGATAGTACGAAGGAGGCTATTGCTCGGCACACCATCACTATTTTGGTTAGACAGGATGCTGAGCCCGATGAGCGTAAGCTGTATGATTTCGCTAAAACGATCTCTGGAAATACATTTGAAGAACCTAAGTACATCGAGTCATATGTTGGCTTCAACTGGGGATTTGCTCAAGAGTATTACATCAAACTCTTAGCTAAGAAAATAGCAAATTCTGTCAACCTTGATGGGTTTAAAGAGCTGTCTTCAAACTTTAGTGTTGAGGGTAAGTTGATGAATACAACAGAACTTACTCGCTGGATTGACAGATTCATTGATTTTCTACATGATTACAAGAATAAAAAGTATTGGGGCATAATTACCGATAAAGATGATGGTATAGGCATCTGGCTTAACCAGAATAATGACTTCTGTAGGTTTCAAGATATACGTAAGGATGAAAGAATTCCTGAGGACTTGAAGGATTTGTGTGCAAAGAACATACATCTTGATCGTGATTTTAGATCAGAATTGTTTTCACTATACTCTGATAAAGTAACCTACTTAGAGACGACACCTATAACACTAACTGAAGTTGGTGAGTATGTTGATGGCAAACTTCAACACTATGATGGAAATAAGCAAGACAAGGCTTTCCGTTCTTTGGTTTTTACTGTAGGAAAGTTATGTAAGAGCATTGAAACGTTAGAGGATATCATGAGCTACTTTAGGGAAGCAAAAAGTTCTCTTATAGTATGGTCTCTGGGGGAAGGAGCCACAATGGATTTTGTCGGTTCCATTGTGCAGCAAGGCGACGATAAACTTCGTGCAATTAAGAATATCCTAGATTGCAATAGTATCGAGGATCTGAATAAGGCTAAGGTGTTGCTTCAATTCTTTCAGGAAAATCAATCCGATAGTATTGAGGAGGTTATTGAAAAAATCTCTCGTTTATCCGGAATAAACACAGTGGTTTACTCCGAAGACGGCGAGATGTCAAGGAGCAAGATGTACGAAGCACAACTAGAGGCTCAACGGAAACTAAAGGAATGTCGAACTGACTGGGAATTTCCGGAGAGGTATGGTGAGTGTGATAACAATGGGAAACCTTATTGCTATTCTACAATTGAGGTCACTGATGAAATTAAGGAAAAGCGTTCGATCGTCCTCAAAAGTTATAAAGACCGTACCGCACCCTTTAAGATAAATCCTGAGGAGTGGAAAGCTGTAGTTCAAAACGATGCCAAACTTTTGGTATACACTACTGTAAATGAAGAGTTGGATATCGTTGAGATACCGCAGGGCGATTTGATAATGAACCAAACGCAGATTTCGATCACGTTCAACTCCGAGAATTTAGATAAAGAAGAATATTCGGATAGGATTTCGATCTTCGCAGAAACGCTGCAATACTTCAAAGGCTTACACTTTGACTTTGATAAATTCCATATTGCAGCAAACGCCACAAGAGTTCGCGACATTTATGCTAAGCAGTCTGGTTCGCAATTCCAAACAACTGATGATGACCTTTGATTATGACGTTAAAGCGAGATGATCATATGGCCTTTCTTTCATCTGAGTACGATACTCAGATGAAAGATTATGGCCGGTTGATTGCAACTAAAGCAATTGTTCTCAAAGAACGTGGAGAAGTTTTTGTCGGCAAGTTTGTTGGCTTTAGAGGAGAAGTTTCAATATTTAAGGTGCGTGATTCAGACAATTTGCCTCGCAAAAATTCTTTCTGGACGGCATCCTGCTTTATTGGAGAAATGGCAAGCTATAAGAATTGGGGAAAGTTATCTTGGGCTGACCTCCGAGAGCAATATCAATGCAATTACTCTGATGTGCATTGCGTATGGATATCTAAATCTGAGGATCCTGCTTTTTGTTTAGTCGGAATAAAGAATACTACCGTTGACTTTGCAGACTTGTTGGAATCTCAGCATCCTATCATTGCATTTGGTCCTAAGGACCCTCCATTGAAATACCTCCTAAATTTGAAAGAGATTGTCCAAAACTCTGAATGTGAAGCAATAAAAGAAATTTTGGATTGTTCTTGTGACGAATCTGTATGGAATCCTCAAAAGATTTCTGCACAAGAAGACTTGAATGCACATATTCTGCGCTGTTGGGAGTTTAATAATCACGTTGCCATTCAAGGTCCTCCTGGAACAGGAAAAACATATCGGATGGCAAAGTTGATAGCAGAACTTTTATCCGAAGGAAAAAGTGTGCTGGTAACAGCACTGACTAATGAAGCTTTGAAAGTGATTGCTTCCAAAAAGGATCTAAAGCCGTATCTTGAATGTGGTAGAATTTCGAAAACTAGCTTGACAATAGATGACAGACACGAGTTGCCTGAATTGGTGGCTAATGAAGGAAATATTTGCAATGCAGCGTTCGGTCATCTCTCTCTTGCAACGTTTTACATTTCAAGTGGCTGGGCAAAAGATGTGCATAGGATGCCCCCTTTTGACTATGTCATCATGGATGAAGCAAGCCAGGCGCTGCTACCTATGATTGCTGCATGTAAGAAGTTGGGAAGAAAAGTGGTATGGATAGGCGATCAAAAGCAACTTGCCCCTATTGTTAGAACCAACGAGGATAGAATCAATGTGTGCGGTTGGAGGCCTATTGTGATGGGATTTGCCACCCTTTGCAATAATATCCTCATGCCAACATTCATGTTGAGCGATACTTTTCGTTTGACCAAACGTGGTGCTGATTTTACAGGCATCTTCTATAATAATGAGCTGAATTCTGTCGCAAAGGTTGACGAAGTAAAGACCTCTTTGCCAGAGTTGAATAAATTCGGTGGCCCATCTTCTGTTTATTTAGAACTTGAAGTTGGGAATAAAAAGCCCGAAAACGCATTACAAGCAGTTTTTGATTTGACAGAAAGAATCTTGAAAGAGCTTCCGGGCGCGACAATAGCAATTCTTTCCAAGTTTAAAGAAACGGTCAAGGCACTACAAAAGACCTTCGTCACGAACTTGCATAGTGAAGTGCTTCCTGATAATCTAAAAATAGAAACGGTAGACAGAATTCAGGGGTTGACAGTCGATTATACCATTTACCTTATCCCCAATGCTTCAGTAAGCTATTCTCTTAACGATGAACTTTTCAATGTGGCAACCTCGCGAGCAATCCGATGCACTATAATAATTGCTGATAGGATGATCCTTAAAAGCATTATGTCAGATTACGTTAGACGTTACTTGCTGAAAATCAACGAAAACTAAGTTGCAATATTCATACTTTCCCCGAGAAAAAATTTATTCTCTGGTGAGTAAAAAATAGTTTAAAAAACACACACTTCCCGAGAAGCCATTGAGTGCGTAGAGTCAACCGGCAAGTGCAAAGTTAGGCTATGCGTTTGAAAAACTCTGGTTTTGGTATTTCAAACTTTAGTTTTTGTCTATGTCCACTGTGGATTTACTTTACTACCCAATTCTACGAACCAAAATTCCCCCGTGCGTCGCTTGACACACGGGGGAATCTTTTTCAATAACGGGCAATCCGTTTTCTTCGCTTAGGCGCGGTGGCTTTCCACCCAGCGGCGAGCGTTGACAAAGGCCTCGAGCCAAGGCGTGCAGTCGTCGGCACGGCGATCGGCGGGATAGAACGGCGTTTGCCAAGGCAGGAAGGAGCGTTCCAAGTGGGGCATCATCGCCACGTGGCGGCCATCGGCGCTCGCGATACCCGCAGCGTTGTAGTCCGAACCATTGGGGTTGGCGGGATATTGGTCGTAAGCGTAGGAAAGCACGATGTTGTAGTCGGCAGCGGGACGGGGGAGGCTGAACTTACCCTCGCCGTGGGCCAACCAAATGCCGAGACGGCTGCCCGAAAGACTACTGAAGAGCACCGTGTCGTTGGGCGCCACGTCGACACCCACGAAAGCACTTTCGAACTTGTGGCTGTCGTTGTGCAGCATGCGAGCACGGCGGTCGGTGTGTTCGGGGTTCACCAAACCGAGTTCGACCATCAACTGGCAACCGTTGCAGACACCGAGCGAAAGGGTGTCGGGGCGAGCATAGAAGCGGTCGAGAGCGGCTTTGGCCTTCGGATTGAAGAGGAAAGCACCCGCCCAACCTTTGGCCGAACCGAGCACGTCGCTGTTCGAGAAACCACCGCAGAAAACGATGAAGTTCACCTCATCGAGCGTTTCACGGCCGCTCACAAGGTCGGTCATCGTGACATCCTTCACGTCGAAGCCGGCGAGATGGAGCATATAGGCCATTTCGCGCTCGCCGTTCGTGCCTTTCTCGCGAATGATGGCGGCGCGCACGCCGGAAGG
>ERZ772952.271-NODE-271-length-11903-cov-8.56364_pt1 | contig 11903 bp, 8 predicted proteins | sample MGYA00580686_ERZ772952 | MGnify/ENA primary metagenome ERZ772952 (study PRJEB29015, sample SAMEA2738074) | human oral metagenome | biome: human oral; feature: human-associated habitat; material: saliva | place: China | collected 2213 ... | reverse complement strand
CTCATACTTTCAGTTCTATCTATTATACTAGATTTTTACGATTTTATCAAAAGAAGGCTCCTCTGTCGGGATAGATTTTCCCTAGGGTAACTTCTCAAAGTAACTTCCACTTGCCTGACCGAAGTGGAAATTAGTCTAAAACGGATTTTTATGGTGGAATTCAGTGTGAGACGTTTGAGTTAGAAATAAGGCTTACTATGACAAAATATAAACATCTTACCCTTTCAGACCGTAACGATATCCAATTAGGCTTAGAGCGCGGGGAAACCTTCAAAGCTATCTGACAATCCATTCTAAAAGACAAAACTACTGTTTCCAAAGAAGTCAAACGAAACAGACAGTCCGAGAGTCTACATGCGATAACCTTCCTTGTCCTCTACTCGACAAAGCTCCCTTTATCTGTAACGGTTACCCTAAAAGAAGACAGAATTGTGGCTATAAGAAGATTTTATACCTAGCTAAACAAGCTCAAAAACAGTACGAACAAACTATTGATGAAAACTACATTTCTTATTACACTATTGCTTCCAGCATCGTCATGTTGATTGCCAGTGTCCTGAGTGGAGCTATCAACGTCAGTATTCCACGTCTCGGCTACTATCTCGGTAAGAAAGACTACGAATCTTATAAAAATCTAAAGAATCCCCTGCTAATAGACTATTCTACTAGCAAGGGATTTTTTCATTATTCCTTTTCTTTCTTGTTGGAAATACTTGGATCTACAATTGAGTCCTCTTTTTGTTTTTCTTGTTTATCTTCCTTATTCATATTTTCTGATTTATCAGTCAAAGTAGACGTTTCCTGTTTGTTTATAGAATGATTTGGCTTCTTATCAGCAGTAACTACTTGTTTCCATACACCTTCTTCATTAACTTTATAACCATCAGGTGTGGTAGAATTTTTCAATAAGGAACCATCTGCTTGGAAATAGTACCAATTACCATCAACCTGTTTCCAGCCAGTTTGCATCGCTCCTGTTGAATCAAAGTAATATTGATCACCATTGACTTTTTGAAGACCAACCAACATGATGCCATCTTCAGGATTTAGATAATACCAGACGCCTTTGTCTTTTATCCAACCAGTTTTCATAGCTCCATTTGATTCAAAGTAACGGTAATGATTATCAAACCATCTCCAGCCAGTCTGCATGGCTCCAGATGCACTAAAGTAATATTGCTTGCCATCTACTTGATTGAGGCCAACCAACATAATGCCATCATCAGGATTTAGATAATACCAGACGCCTTTGTCTTTTATCCAACCAGTTTTCATGGCTCCATTTGATTCAAAGTAACGGTAATGATTATCAAACCATTTCCAGCCAGTCTGCATGGCTCCAGACGCACTAAAGTAATATTGCTTGCCATCTACTTGATTGAGGCCAACCAACATAGTGCCTTCCTTAGCTTCAAGATAATACCACTTATCATGATCTTTTAGCCAACCTGTTTGACCAATTCCTGAATCAGAATAAAAATACCAGTTCTCCTCAAGTTTCTGCCAACCAGTCTGCATGGCTCCACTTGTACTCAAAAAATAACGCAATCCACTAATCGTATGGGCACCAGTCTGCATGATACCTTCTTTGTCCAAATAGTACCATTTTTCATTATCCTTAACCCAGCCAATCTTCATCGCACCAGAACTTGAATAGTAATACCAGTTCTTATCCATTAATTTCCAACCAGTTTGCATCGCTCCACTTGTGTTTAGATAGTAACGAATTCCACTGATTTCTTGATTTCCGGTTAACATGATACCATCTTTGTCTAAATAATACCATATATCTTTATCTTTAATCCAGCCAGTTTTCATTGCTCCAGATTCTGTATAATAGTTCCATTTCCCATTGACAGAAACCCAGCCAGTCTGCATCACACCTTCTTGATTAAAGAAATAAGTTGTTCCATTTATAATTTTTTTACTAAGTGAAGGGACTCCATTCTCATCGTAATAATACCATTTTCCTAACACTTTTTTCCAACTAGAAGGTTTACCATTAGATTGAAGGGCACCATTACTAGCAAAGAACATTTTTTTGCCGTTAAACTCGTGCAATCCTGTTAACATTTTTCCTTCTTTATCAAATAAATATTTTTGTCCAGAAATTTCCACTAATTCATTATATTTCCGAGCCCCTGTAGAGGTAATATAGTACCAAAAACCGTCTTTCTTAAACCAACCGGCTTCTTGCATGCCTCCATTGTTGTTTAGGTAATACCAATTTCCATCAAGCTTTTCTCTAGAATCTTTCAAATGCAACCATTTTCCAGCTTGCATTTGTCCTTGTCCATTAAAGAAATAATAAACACCGTCTATTTTTCGCCAACCAATCGTCATTTCTCCATCGAACAAGCGATATTTCCAGTAACCTTCTTCTTTATACCATTTTTCTCTAACCGTCGGTATATCGGGGAAAACTTTCGAAACATCAGTAAACCCTTCTTCATCTATATCAAAAACAGTCGCATCTTTTGTATGACTAAAAGCTTTTACTATTTTTATATTCTTTTCTCGTAGTAGAGTCCTAGTAGATTCACGATTAATATCTGATCCACTTGTCTGAACAACAATACTTGGTAATAAATTATTAATAAAGTTAACTGTATTAGAAATGTTAGCATCATAGTGATGATTCCATTTCATCATGTCTACTTTACCAATTACAGGACCTAACTTATCTTCTGCTCCCTCAGCATTATCCAAGTCTCCACCAAGATAGATTCTCTTACCTGCTACTTTCACAACTGCTACAATTGAGTTAGAATTGTCATCAAATACCCTTTTTAGATTTCCGTTGCTATCATACTCATTTTTATAGTTATACAGCTGAATATCCATGTCACCTAAAGTAAAATGACTATCTTTATCTGAGATATCTTGTATTAATTTTACACCACGTTCAGTAGCAGTCTTTACAGCATTATCGTAATTATAAAGATTGTCCCACAACCTCCATTTTGTTGTAATACGTTCATCAGCGTATCTTTTTAGATAAAATCTATCAACAGGATAATGTTTTAGTACCTCATCAGCAGAACCAATATGATCACTGTGGACATGAGTACCCAAGATAAAATCTAGCTTTTCAACACCAACTTGTTTCAAATGACGGAACAATCGATCCTCTAAAACTTGGTCATTGTCCATGGTTATTCCCCACCTATCTGGATAACGTGGGTTACTTCCATCTGGGAAATCATAATCCTCACCCATATCAATTAAAGCAAAGTGTCCTCTGCTTTCTAATAGAATAGCATCACTCCCTGACTTAGATTTTAAATTAATAAAATGGATTCGATTACCATCCCCTGCGGAAATGGTATCCGCATCGACTGATGATAATTTGGTAGCTATAATTAAAGTGCATATGAGAAAGATAAATAATATTAATTTTCTTTTCTTTAAATTCTTCATTGTATGTCACACTTTCCTTTATCATTTCTATAAAACATAATTTTAACCCATTTTCATATCAAGCTTTGTATATGAATTGTACTGTCCTGATTTTCCAAAATAAACAACCAAAAGATTCGCTCTCTTATAAGCCTGTGCTACTTCTCTATCTTGCGATAAGCTTTAATACTATGACTATACCATTCTTGCATTTCCTTTGATGGTGGTGTCATATAATCCCCATACATCTGGGTTAAAAAGACATCATAATTTTTAGGAATTGGTAACATTCTTCCCTCAAACTCTGTTAAGATTAACTCTTTGAAAGTATTTATTTGGAAAACACCCTTCATTCCCTCTTTATCAACTCCAACCATTCCCTCATATTTCGGCTGTTCTACAACACTATTCTTAACTAACTTATCTATTTTCTTATAGAAGTATCTCGGATTGACAAATCGTAGGGCGTACCAGCTACATAATCTTAGAAAATCTTTTAATTTGCTATCACCGTGAACTGCGCGTGATTTTTTGATATAAGCCAGTTGACGAAGGGCTACATACTTATAACTCTTGTCGACAATGCTGAAGTCTGTAAAGCGATCAATTGGGAAGACATCGATAAAGAGACTGGTGTCATGACGCTTGTACTTAACATGGTCTTCGATAACGGTAGAAGTATCTAAAATCGATGCAAAATTATGGAAGTACCAAGAAGAGGTGTCATAAGAAAGAACCTTATAGCGAGGATGATCTTCTTCCTCAATAATCTTCAGTAAACGCTCATAATCTTCACGATAGAGAGAAATATCAATATCATCATCCCATGGAATCATACCTTTGTGGCGGATAGCTCCAAGCATGGTTCCATAACTTAGAAAATAAGGAATATCATGTTTCTTACAAGTTTCATCAATATAGTCTAGCAGGGCTAGTTGAATTTCTTTAATTTCTTCTTTTTCTAAATACTGCATCCTAATCCTCCAATTTATAAGCGTGAAATTCATGACTGTAGAAGCGTTTTTCTTCTGGTGGTAGGGTCATATAATCTCCATAAAATTGTGTCAAAATAGTATCAAATTTTTCAGGTGCTGGAAGGCTTAAATTTTCAAAGGGTAAATCAATTGTTTTATCAAAGGTAGCACTTGGAAAGACTTCTTTTTCCTTAAATTTAGAAGGGATAAAAGCCATATACTGCCCATTATCACGACTATATTTTTGAATTTCTTTCTCGATTTTATGTGCGAAATAACGAGGAGAAACCGGTCTAAGGAGAAACCAGAAGGCTGTTCGTATACAATCTTTTAAAAGGCTATCCTTATAGACAATATTTTTGTGTTTACTGAAAGATAGAAGTTTGAAGCTTTCCAGCTTATAACAAATATCAATGACCTTAGGGTCATCAAAGCGATCCATAGGGAAAATGTCGATAAAAACACCTGACTCATAGGTTTTTGTATTCCGAGTATCAATAATTTTAGTCGTACTGTCTATTATTTTGATAAAGTTGTTAAAGTAGTTCTTATCAGTTTCTAAGGAAAGGAGATTATATTTGCTTTTTTCCTTTTGAAAAATGTTTATAAATCGTTGGTAGTCTTCTCGAGGCATGGACAGATCAATATCGTCGTCCCAAGGAATAAAGCCTTGATGACGAACTGCCCCAATCAGAGTCCCGTAGTTAATAATATAGTTGATATTGTGCTTTTTACAGAGAGTATCAATATAATCCAAAATTTCTAATTCAATTTGTTTGGCATCTTCAATGGTTAGTTGTTTCATTCTAAACTCCTATGATCTTTTGAATTTATTTTTTAAGGCTAGGGCATGGTTTAAAAATTCATAGAAAATGCTATCTTTTGTGAAGACAAGTAGACCAATATAAGAGATGGCTGATAGCAAGACAATCAAACCAGTATTAATCAAAAATGGCAAATTAATGACCATATCCACAGGAAACAAGAAATTAATCAGGAAATAAATTCCTACAAAGGAAAGTGAAAAGATCGAGTATCGAACAGTATAGCTAAAGATATGTCCCAAGTGAATAAGTTGTTTTCTATGGATGAAAATGAAATAGAAAACAAGTAGAGAGGCCTCTGATAGCATAGTTGTCAGTAAGTAGTATTCAGGAGCCACGATATGGTTGAAAAAGAGGAGACTATTTAAGCCCAAATTGAGTAATCCTGCAAAGACTGTATAGACTGTGATACGTTTTTCATAGCCATTTGTAAAGAGAATTTGGGAACCAAGAATGGTATCTAAGGCCAGGATAATCGTACGAAAAGCGAAGAGAGAGGTTAAGATACCACCTCCGATATATTTTTCACTACCGTAAAGTAGGATGGCATTTGGTCCTAAAACCATGAGTCCAAAACTCAGTGGAATGATAAAGAAGTTAAAGATTCGACTTCCTCTGTTTACAAGTGCGACATAGGCTTCCTTATCGCCTTTTCCTAGATAGTAACTGAGACGAGGCACACTCACTCCGATAGCTCCTGTTACAACACCAGCTATAACGGTAACAATTCGTTGAGCAATGGTATAGTAACTAACATTGACATCAATCCCTGTTTTAACGAGGAAGAGACGATCTAAAAAGGTGAAGAGCATATTTGCATTGGCAAAGACCAACATGGCTGTTAGAGGGAGAAAGAGCGGTTTAAAATCACTTATGTGAATCTTAACAAGTTTAATGTCTCTTTTAATCCAAAAATAACTAATCAGATAGTTAATCAACGTCGATAAACTCATCACGAGTGTGTAGACAACAATATCGTGGTCATTTTTGACAAACAGGAAAATAGAGACCAGCATCAGGATACGGATGAAGGCAGTCTTGTAAAAGAGAAAACTGTAATTTTCCAGAGCTTCATTGACCCACTCGATTGAAAAAATCTGGGCAATGAGTTGAATCCCCATAATAAGGTAAACCTTTTTGACGATTGGATTATCTGTAAAGAAGAGAGGATAGACTAGGATATAGACAGCGGTGGTCAAAATCGTACAAGCTATGCACAAATAAAAAAGACTAGAGAAGGTTCTATTCAGATCTTTTTTGTTATCCTTGACATTACTAATGGCCCGTAAACCGTAGTTATAGACCCCATAAGTTGCAAAGGGTAAGAAAAATGACAAAATTGTGTCGACTGAGTTGAAGTAACCATAGTCAGTTCGGTCCAAGACACGCGCGACGTAGGTACCAGTTAAGATGGGAAAAATAATATTCAAGACACGAATTCCCATGTAGGATAGAGCATTTAATTTTATACTTTTCATTCAATTTACCTCGTTTTTCATTATATCATAAAGTTAGTTAAAATAACTCTTTTGTTTTCAACAACTAGTCTTTAATTATTTTAAAAAATTTTTAGGAAATCAAATCCTCAAAAGTTTAAGATTAAAAACTAACTTTTTGAGGATTTCAAATAAAATTTATCGAACTTTAACTAAGGACAAATATATCGTTAAAAAAGCAAAGAACTCCAATTGGGATTGAAAATACAAAAATTATTAAGTCTTAATTATTTAGTTACAGTTCGATAATTATAATAAGATTGAAAGTTTATGATTTATATCTTTCATAGAAGTCTTTTCAATTAACTTTTAAGTAATCTTTGAATTGAGAATCTAACGGATTTGTTGATATTCTTTACTAGAGGACTCTCAGTGACTACCATCTTCTAACAAGACAACAAAATAGACTCCATAATATCTATAGGGAAGGTACCCACTACAAATATTATGGAGCCTCAAAATCGACTCTTCGCCAACTTTAGAGACACGATGTATCAGGATGCTTATAATTTAAAGGTTGCTACACCGAGGATAGAGCGATTTAAGTTTCGAAGAATTTGAAGACTTTGTTCAAATTTCTTATAACGAGTCACTCCATATTCTTCAACAAGAAGGACTGCATCTCTTTCTAAAAGAGAAGGTACATCTTGTAAATCTACAAAATGCATTCCTTTCAAAGTCTCTTGATTTTGTTTTAATTTATCTAGAATAGCTTTATTTGTGCTAACAATAGTCAATTCTTGTCCAGAATTTTTGTATGATAGAATATCTGCTAGATTAGCAATTGTTGTAATCTCTGTTACAAAATCAATTTGATACTGAGAAAAATCACCTGCTCTATTGATTGTTGGATTAAATAGATAAATCAATACATTTCCCATCACAACCAAAATCACACAAGCTACTCCAATAACAGCTAAACGAAGAATCAGATTCTTGACATTTAATCCAAGCGCTGTCTCACCGTTTGCGTTCAATTCTTTAGAGTTGATGGTTTCCAATTTTTCAATTTTCACGTTTACATAAGTATTTTTAAATTTATCAACCAGTGCATCAATCTTTTTCTCTAACAAGTCATTGGCGTCTTTACTTGGTGTCAAAATTTTCACACTAACCCCTGCATCGTCAATCATAGAATAGACGGTCAATTTTTTCCACCAATAGTCGCTTGTAGAATTTTTCAAGGTTGACTCTGTCGTATCCAATTCACTGGCAATTTTTTTCAACTCACTCGGTTCTACATCATTGAAAAGATAAGCTCCATTTAAATTCCCTTCAATTAATTTCCCATAAAAATCACTATACCCACCAATTTGATGATTCAAAATCGTTTTGGCTGAATCTTCCGGAGGTGTAATTTTATAGCTGATATAAGTTGAATAACTTGTTGTGTCTTTGACAGTGTTTTTATTCTTAACTGCTTTAATTGTAAATGGTACAGCAATGATAGCAAATAAAGCGATGAGAGCTAGAATATTTGCTTTTCGTTTTTTGTATAGATTTGCAAACAAATCAGCTACTGAATAATGTTCAAACATGATTTTTTTCTCCTTTGTGTAGTAGATACTGGTTTTCTTTTGTAAGCATTTTCGCTACGAATATAATCACAAGAACAATTCCCCAGAATTGCATTGTAAATAAATTGAAGAAACTTTCTGAAAAGCTACTTCTTGGCATAAAGAATAGATTATTCAAGATGAGTAGGGACAAGGCAAATAGGATTGTTCTTGAACGATAGGCTACTTGCAGCATGGCTATGAATAACATGCCTAGCAAGAGACTAAGTAGAAAGACTCCTATCATACCATAGTCGGTATACAACTCCATAATATAGCTACTTCCAATACCATGTCCTTTCAAGTATTCCTTGTTCAAGACAAGATAGGATAGATTATGGGCATAACTATTACTATCAATAGCTAGTTCCACACTATTGGTTGTATGTTCAAAGGCTTTTCCTCCGAAAATGGCCCCTAAACTTCCCCTTGCAAAATAATCAATAACAGGACCAAAAGTAAAATTGCGTAAATCTCGGTAAGGGAGGCTACTGTTAAATAGAAAGCCTCGAGCCAAAACACCAAAACTGGTTCCTTGTTTATAGATAAAGTCAAGCAGGATATCCCAGAAACCTGTATGGGAAACCTGGACATTATCCCGTACATAATTGAGTATTCCCATCGCTAACATGAGAATAGGAGAACCTACAAAAATCGCTAACTTTTCTTTAAATCCAATCCATTTTCCCTTTTCTGTTTGCTCCCGCATAAAGTAATAAACAAAAGCAAATAGAATACTTAAAATAAAGGGATTGCGTGTCCCGATTGCCAAATGAATGGTATTAGCTGCAATAAAGGAGACAAGCACTGCTGTTGCCTGCAATTTCTTTGGCTTAGTTGCCAAATACATACACATTGCATAGACTGTAAATGTTGATAAGATATAGGTAAAATAAGGCAGTTTACTTTCGAAATTTGCATAGTAGGCATAGTAGGACGTCTGCGAGCGATACAAGAGCCGTTCAAATAACCGAAGTAGATAGAATGGATAGGTTAGAAGAAAAACTCCTAGCGATACAAAGCGCAACCGCTTGATGTAAACCTCTTTTAGAGAACTTCCTATCGTCGGTACTTGTATTTTCTTTCTAGCTATAAAATAGCGAGCTAGGAGCCCCCCTGTGGTCAATCCCAATATCGAAACCATGACGACTATAAAGGCAAAACGATATGCTATGGGATGATAGGTATCTAAAGCACCATCCCTAAAGTAATCAATGGTCGGCCTTGATACTAGAAATACAAAAATAGTTAAAAAGAAAATAAAATGGATTAAGTAATACTTGATATCATTCCAACAAGCAATTGAGCTACTAACCAGTAGGAACAATAAAGTAGAAAGCAAGCTAACATTGTTATTATTAAACAGATACACAATTCCACTTACTAGCGTCAAGGCATAGCTGACTATGGTCAAACTAAATAATAATCGTTTTCCATCAATCACTTGCTCACCCCCGTTCTAATGTAATTTTTTAGATTTTTCAATATTTTTCAGTAATAAGAATCGGTATAAGGAAATATTTATGAATAGAGCCAAAGCACTAATTCTTCTCCCCTTACGGAAAATTGGATTCCTAAAAATAGCAAAGGCATGGCCTTTTAAGAAACAATGAATTTGGGAAAAGGCTTCAAACTGTTTATACTGATCATCTAGCAACATCTTATCCAGAATAAAGAAGTGGGCATAAGCCAGTCTAAAGAAAGCAACCTCTTTCAAGTCAGGATAGTTTTTCATAACTTCATTATAAAACTTTTGATAGATATCAATATAGGCTAAATCCTTCTCTGCATAAGGCTTAGTTGTAATACTATCCCCTCTATGGAAATAGTAATAATAGGGTTTCGTATTAACCACATATTTCTTAGCCAACTTTATTAAATCAAAATGGTAATAGGCATCTTCGTAAATCAATCCCTTAGGAAAGGATAGGGCAGTTGCAATCTCTTTCTTGATTAGCTTATTGCAAATTGTTCCAGGAATTTTTTCACCTATGAGGTATTCCCTTAGAAATGTTTGGGAATCACAGACAAAATAGTCATCCTGATTAGCTGACTGCGGGCTCTCATCATTAGCATAGACATTCATGACACCACAGCTCGAAACATCCGCATCTTCTTGAATTAATTGCTCATATAAGCTCTGAATCATTTCTGGATGGATATAATCATCTGAGTCAATAAAAATCAGATAATCTCCGTGAGCCTGCTTCATCCCATCATTTCGCGCTTGTGACAAGCCTTCGTTCTTTTTATGAAGCACTGACACCCTATCATCTTGTTCAGCGATTGCATCACACAAGCGACCACTTTCATCTGTTGCACCATCATCAACAAGAATAATTTCCAGATTTTGATAGGTCTGCTTCTGAATGGAAGCTATCGATTTTTCTAGGTACTGCGCCACATTATAGACTGGCACAATGACACTAATTAATGCAGTTTCCATGCTACTCCTCTAATAGTTTTTCTACTTGTTCGATTTGTTTGGCAATTGTAAATTGCTGAATGAATTGGCTAGCCTCATTGACATCGAAGTTTGAGGCAGAAGTCATGTAGTCAATAATTGCCTGAGCCGCCTCTTGATTGCTCTCAATGATTTGTCCAAATTGTCCTTCTTGAGATAACTCCTCAGCCCCTCCGACATCCGTAGAAACAAAAGGAAGTCCTAGACTCAAGGCCTCTACATACACTCCAGGAAAGCCTTCTTGTTTAGACATAGACAAGAGAACTTTCATCTTAGATAAATACTGGTAAGGATTTTTTTGATAACCAAGGAAATGTACATAGTCTTCAAGCTCATACTCTTTGACGCGATTTTTTAGTTCCTCCTCCATGTCACCAGCCCCTATGAAGTAGAGATGATAGTTTTTTCCCTCTTGGTGTAATAACCTCATCACTTCCACCACACGGTCAGAACCCTTATTTTCCTCAATCCGTCCGATAGTACAGATACTTTGAGGCGCAATCTCGATATCGATCTTCTCTTGAGATTTTTCTAAAATTGTTTTAAAATCATATCCATTGTAGATCGTCTGTAATTTCGAAGCATAATCTGGATAAACTTCCTTGATAGAATTACTGGTCTTTTTTGAAATCCCTACAATGGTATCCGCAGCATCCAACTGGCGTCTATGTGATTCTCTCTTGGAGCTATCCTTAAGAAATTCTTCGATACTTCCATGAATCCAAGAAATTTTCCTGACTTCTTTTCTTTTAGAGAACAAAAGTGGAGGATTCATAATAGTAAAAGAAACTTCAACATCATAGTCATCTTTCACCAGTAAGCGACGTGTCAACCTTGGAAAATAAATTCTCATTCTCCACAAAAGAGCTCGAATCCATCTGGCTTGGCGATAATCCTGAAGGGATTTTAAAATGCGCACATGCTTGGGAACAGATTCGTATCCCTTATCAAAATGTTCCATTTCAAGAATATCAATATCATACTTTTCTGGATCTAGATTTGAAACAATTGTCGACAGAATCTTCTCTGCGCCACCCCCGAAAGAAAAAGACCACATAAAAAATAATATTTTTTTCTTAGCCACCATATTCTCCCTTGTACTCTCTATAACTCTTATCCATATCAGCGATAACAGCATCATGATGTGGTAGCTGCTTATCTGCTGGTGGAGGTGTCATATAATCACCAAA
>ERZ772952.267-NODE-267-length-11997-cov-8.35203_pt1 | contig 11997 bp, 12 predicted proteins | sample MGYA00580686_ERZ772952 | MGnify/ENA primary metagenome ERZ772952 (study PRJEB29015, sample SAMEA2738074) | human oral metagenome | biome: human oral; feature: human-associated habitat; material: saliva | place: China | collected 2213 ... | reverse complement strand
ATCGTGGACGAGATTATCTCGGGACGTTTCCAGCCTGCCACGCCTACGTTCCTCAATGCTGGAAAGAAACAGCGCGGTGAGCTGGTCTCCTGCTTCCTGCTTCGCATCGAAGACAATATGGAATCTATCGGACGTTCCATTAACTCGGCGTTGCAGCTCTCAAAACGCGGTGGCGGGGTGGCGTTCGCTCTGACGAACCTGCGTGAATCCGGTGCACCCATTAAGAAAATTGAGAACCAGTCCTCCGGTGTTATCCCCGTTATGAAGCTCCTTGAGGATGCGTTCTCATATGCAGATCAGTTGGGGTCTCGTCAGGGTGCGGGAGCCGTGTACTTACACGCACATCACCCCGATATTTATGCTTTCTTAGATACTAAGCGTGAAAACGCGGACGAGAAGGTACGCATCAAAACCCTGTCTTTGGGTGTTGTAATCCCTGATATTACCTTCGAGCTAGCAAAGCGCAACGAAGATATGTATCTTTTCTCACCCTACGATGTAGAACGTGTATATGGAGTAGGTTTCTCAGACATCAACGTTTCCGAGAAATACTATGAAATGGTGGATGACTCACGGATCCGTAAAACCAAGATTAATGCGCGCGAGCTCTTCCAGACCATTGCTGAGGTGCAGTTTGAGTCTGGGTATCCCTACGTGATGTTTGAGGACACCGTAAACCGAGCTAACCCAATTGACGGCAAGGTTATCATGAGTAATCTTTGCGTCGAGGTACTTCAGGTGTCAAAGCCCTCAAAATACCACGACGACCTCGGGTATGCGGAAACGGGGAAGGATATCTCATGCAACCTCGGTTCGCTCAATATTGCCATGACTATGGACGGCGATAACCTCGGAAAAACTATTGAAACGGCAATCCGTTCACTCACCTCCGTCTCAGATCAGTCGGATATCCGTTCCGTCCCCTCCATTGAACGCGGCAACAGGATGAGTCACGCTATTGGTTTGGGGCAGATGAACCTGCACGGATACTTAGCGCGCGAGCATATTTTCTATGGTTCCGAAGAGGCGCTGGATTTCACGAACATGTACTTCTACACTGTGGCGTACCATGCGGTGCGGACCTCAATGCTGATCGCTAAGGAACGCGGTGTGACCTTCGACGGTTTTGAGAGGTCGAAGTACGCGACAGGTGAATACTTCAAAAAGTATATTGAACAAGACTGGATACCCCAAACAGGGCGTGTACGGGAACTATTCGCCAACCACCACATTCCCACCCGCGAGGACTGGGCACAACTAGCGGAAGACGTAGCCGAGCACGGCATGTACAACCAGAACCTACAAGCGGTGCCACCAACCGGCTCCATCTCGTACATCAACGGATCAACATCATCAATCCACCCGATTGCCTCCAAGATTGAGATCCGTAAGGAAGGTAAGCTGGGGCGTGTCTACTACCCTGCACCGTTCATGACGAACGACAACCTGGAATACTACCAGGATGCTTACGAGATCGGGTATGAGAAGATCATCGACACCTACGCGGTGGCCACGCAGCACGTAGACCAGGGACTATCCCTCACCCTGTTCTTCCCCGACACCGCAACAACCCGTGATATTAACCGTGCACAAATCTACGCATGGAAGAAAGGCATCAAAACCCTCTACTATATTCGCCTACGCCAGCAGGCGTTGGAGGGTACGCAGGTTGAAGGGTGCGTGTCCTGTATGTTATAGTTTCTTGTGTAGGTGCTAACAAGATCTACGTTAAAATGGTATTAGTATTCTCATAAGGCTAAGCCCACCGTAACTATGTGCGGTGGGCTTGGTCTTTTTCTTATCCTCCCTAGCGGGTGCCCTATAATATATGAGAAAAGTTAGACGAATCATGAATACATGATAGGTTGGGATAATGTCTGAAATCACTTACTGGGAGCTGAACCCCAGGGTAACAAATATAACAATCACTTACAAGCGCAAAGGAAAGGACGCGGGCGAAGAGCTTGCAGACATTCTCGCTAATTCAAGTTTTATGGATGTAACAATTATAAAACGCATTACAAACAAGAAAAACAGTTGGGCTGTTACTCTTGCTACCGATACCGTGGTGACAGATAAAGCTACGATGTGTATCGAAGACGATGAATTAAATTCCAAACTCGTCAGATCCAAACGCTCTAACGGCGGCACCTTATTCGTGGATCCTCGCAGTATCATCCCTGATAGTGTGCAACATAAAGAGAACGGTGCTGTTACTTTTAAGTTCCGTGTCTGGGTTTCCTAAAGAAATAATTTGGTGTGCACATAAGGAAACTGGAGCTACTGCACGATACGGTACGGTAACCCCAGTTTTTCTAGTATCTATTCTTTGCACTTATCGCGCTGTGGAACATACGCGATCTCATTATTACAATCATTCTGCACATAGTAGCCACCGAACAAAGCTACTATTCTCTTCATCATCTTTTGAGATTCTTCGCGGGCACCAAAACTTAGATGTACAGAATGGGTGGTGAGAGCAGGTACATGCTCTGGGTCATACATGATCGAACGCTGCAATTCTCCTAGATACGTGTTGTTGGAATAAATGTAGGTCAACCTGAAATCTGCCCCGCTAGCTGAGGTGAAATCAATCAATGCATACCTGTGCCACCTGATTGAATGACCTTCAAGCATGATATGTTCACTATCGAGGGATCCTTCTTCCACAAGAGTGTTTTCGACTATGCTTAGTTTTGAGGGCCTGATGTACTTTTCAATCTTCCAGGCTACTTCTTCTGGACTGATCCCATTCCTAATGTATCCTTTTGTGTCTACACCCATCTTTTATGCTCCTCACATATGTTGCATGGGGTTTCATGTTTTCTTGGTCTAGTGTATCAATCCCCCCCCGTCTGGTTGGATTTCGTTGGGTGTGTCGCTGTGGGGTACACTTGGGTGGGGTTTTCCTGCCCTATAGTTTTTTGTTACCTATTTTTATGGAGTGTTTTATTCACATGTTTGACTCTAATCATGCTGTGCAGGCGATTAACTGGAACCGGGTTGAGGACGAGAAGGATCTTGAGGTGTGGGATCGTCTTACGGGCAATTTTTGGTTGCCTGAGAAGGTTCCGTTGAGTAACGATGTGCCGTCGTGGAAGACTCTCACCCCAGAGGAACAAGAACTCACTATGCGGGTTTTTACGGGGCTAACACTGCTTGACACTATCCAGGGTACCGTGGGGGCTGTTTCGTTACTTCCTGACGCGGTTACAGCCCATGAAGAGGCTGTTTACACGAACATCGCGTTCATGGAATCAGTGCACGCGAAATCGTACTCGTCAATATTCTCAACCCTGTGCTCAACCAAAGAAATTGATGACGCCTTCCGATGGGCCTCCGAAAACGAGTACCTGCAGAAGAAAGCACAGATCGTCATCGAATACTACACGGGTGATGACCCCCTCAAAAAGAAGGTGGCATCCACCCTACTAGAGTCGTTCCTGTTCTACTCCGGTTTCTACCTACCCATGTACTGGTCTGCACACGCGAAACTAACAAACACCGCTGACCTGATCCGCCTGATCATCCGTGACGAAGCAGTCCACGGCTACTACATTGGGTACAAGTACCAGCGCGGGCTAGCAAAAGAAACCCCAGAGCGCCAAGCAGAACTCAAAGAATACACGTTCAACCTCCTCTACGAACTCTACGAGAACGAGACACGGTACACCCACTCCCTCTACGATAACGTGGGATGGAGCGAAGACGTGAAGAAGTTCCTGCACTACAACGCGAATAAGGCACTCATGAACCTAGGGTACGAAGCAATGTTCCCCGCATCAGTAACCGACGTGTCACCCGCGATCCTGTCCGCACTATCGCCGAGCGCAAACGAAAACCATGACTTCTTCTCAGGGTCCGGCTCATCGTATGTGATCGGTAAAGCCGTGAACACTGAGGATGAAGACTGGGACTTCTAGCCCTATAAGTGAAAAATTGTTAGGTAAGGAAAATATGGCTAAATATATTGTTTCTGAAATTGTAATGGTTATTGCTGCTTTTGCTGTTGCGTGGGCTGTAGTTAATGTCTCAACAGCTGCAGCTGATTTGCTAACCGATCAAGTTGTAGACATAATTAATAATCTAATCAGCGTATGACTATTCTTTAATGTGGGCGCAACCCATCAAGATTGCCTCATCATAAGGATAGTCGTGCGGCTGTTTGTCTGACGCCTTTTCGGGAGCCACGGCAGGAACGCTCACACCACAACGTGGTGACCAGCCTGCCGCGCACAGAATCGGATACACCTCCTCACGTGTACGAACCACACATTGAGCATGGTGAACCATATGGTTATCCCGATTCTTTGGACTATTTTGTGGGGCCTTCGGGGTTGGACCGGTCTTTTTGAGTGGATGCTTCAGTGTCCGTAGCGATCCCTTAGAGTTTTTGCGGCGCTTCTTTGAGGCGTGCTTCTTCCTAGTCTGACAAGATTTCTTGTGCTGGTCTTTATCTTTCAATTTACCAGCAATATTGGCGGCCGCGTTCTCGTCACGATCCCAACCCACTCGGCACACGGAGCAAGTAGGCGTGTGGTAATCCGTCATGTCTAGGTTTTCACTGCATCGGTGGCATTTACGAGATGTGTAGGCGGGATTCACGGTCATGACCCGCCCACCATTTGACTCCACCATGTTCTTGATGCGGTCTATGAGCATGCCGCGCACCCACCGCCCGTTTTTCATGGTATTCGTTATAAAAGATAAATCTTCTACTGCAACAAGAGCATTACCATAACGGTAGGATAGGTCAGCAACTTCTTGTCCGATCAGGATAGCTAGTTCTTTACGGCGATTCGATAATGCCATGCGGTGCGGCTCTGCTTCTTCATCTCTACCTTGCTTCTTCAATGCTGCGATCTGAGTTTTAGCTCGCTTGATTTTGTTTTCCAGAGAGCGCACTCGGCGGTTCATGAACGACGTCTCAACGACCTCACCCGTCACAATATTACGAACCACCACTGTTGTATGATTCGTAATACCAACATCAACACCAACCACATACTTATTACTAAACGAAGCGCGCTCTACTGGTATTTCAAAAGGCCAGTTAAACATCACCCGATTATTATCATCAATACTGATCGTGGGTGCAATAATCTTTACACCTAGTTCACAGAATCGTTGTGGCGAAGCGAATGTGAAGGTCACCCATCTTTTATTGACAACCATGTCCAATTCAACAACAGAACCTTTTACCCTAACCGCATGGTATTGCTTATCAGTAGCGCTCAACGCGAGACGAGGTTTCAAAAATTCAGGCTTATTCGGGTTGGCAGTGCGCTTAAACCCAGAAGACACGTATTCATTATTCTGCCTAGTGATTGTTTTGCGGCGCTCTCTCCAGGAACGAAGCTGGATAACAGCATACTCACAGACCATTCTCTCAAACCGGCTACGCCCCGTACCACGACCGGTTGAAGAAAGTTTAATCCCTATTCGGCGTCCAACCTCAGCAGGTTTCAATTTGTCATACTCGGAGACTTTTTCTAGGTTCTCACTGGTGATGTGTTTACTTGCTTCAGTAGCACACAGTTCGGCGTCTGCCCGCACTTCTGCTAGGATAGCGTGTAAGTCTATTCCAATGTTGGTTTTTATCTCACGACACGCGAAAGGACGCAAAGAGAGGGTACGGGTTACGCTGCTCATACTGCGTCCTTTCTGTAATTCCAACTCTTTGCGTATTGGGGCTATACGGCGTATACTAATATACTAGCACAACAGTTGTAACCCTAATATAACAGATTTATACGTACAATTAACCAGAAGAAACCCGCCTGTTCAATTTATCCACGAACGAGCGGGTTTCCTATGCACCTAAAATCTAGCGCAAAAACTCTATGTCCTGCGTCATTTTATTGCTATCGTTGAAATGAATACTATCCCATATATGTTCCCGTAAAGCTACTATTATAGCGGGCACTTTACTCTCACCAATATCCCCAATCATTGCTAACATATAACGCACCGCGCATAAGACACCAGTGACCATATATTTAGAAGTCTCATCGCCCGTCCACTGAATATCAGTCCGGTCAACCAACACAGAAAGATCATGTTTCTTAGCAAGTTCAATAGCTAATTCCTGCACATCGTACACATTAAACCAGAAATCATTTGAAATATGCGGTAAAAGTTTCATATCCACTGAACTGCGGTCTATATATCCAGGAATACTTACATGTGGGTTGTTCGTAACCCACGCTATCATCTCACGAAAATTGCCACCCTTATCACTGTTTACTAAGATATACAAAGAAGTTTTTAAAGATTCTTCTTCATCTTGAGTGAGCTCATTATTTTTTCGCGCTGTTCCTATTATGAACAAGCTTATGAGCAGCTTCCAGGCATTCTCGTACATGTAAACACCTAAATGCTCGGTTTCCTTCAGGCTTCGAATTATGTTATAAATATGTTCATCTAATTCAAGATATGTAGTGTGAATATTTTGTTCAGGTAAATGTTTTTCTAAATATTTAAGTATTGTTGTTTTCCCAGACCCTTCATTACCCATGAGAACATATTTTCCTTCATAAATATGTTCAATAACTTTTGTTTCAAGGAAATGTTCTATTAACATTTTCTGGGTTTCACTGGGGGCTACGTTTTTGTGTTTGCTTATACTAGATGCAACACCCACGGGGAACCCTCCATCTAACGGTTTCATATACACGTTTTCGGTGAAATAGCGTTGAAGACGCCTAGGTGTCAGTGGGTTAGGTGTTGTATGCAGTTTAACGTTATCACCTGAGTCTGCTTCATAAACTGTTTTTAGGTTAGGGTCATTCATAGGGATGAGCTTACCTGTAGATTCGTCTCTCTGGTCTCCCCACCACATATGCAAACCTGGCACAGGTTCCTTAGTCACAGGATCGAGATAGTCTGTTTCTTCGCATTCCCAAGTGTATGGTGGTGTACCTAGAGAGTCGAACTCTGTGGACATTTCTTCTAAGCTCATTGGTTCAGATGTCCATACATACCACCCGTGTTTGTCTTTTTTAGAATTGTGGAAACATTCTTTAGGTGTTTTGAATGTTACGGTGTATTCTTCACACATATGTCCTTATCTCCTTGCATATGATGAATAATTAGAAATTAGATAGGTGTTACTACAGTAGCCGAAAATGCAGGTTATATTTATATTTTAAAAACTTGCTGCGTGCCCCGTCACCAGTTCCGCCGAGTAAATATTTATCAATAATATCTAGTTCCACGCCTTCGGGTACTGCTTCACTTTTGAATGTAAAGTTACCTCTACTGTTCACATGAACTTTATGACCTGTTTCACGGATGTCACCCCACCCTTGACTCACCATAACGTTGCACAGTAGAGCTTCTGTATCATATCCATGTTTACCCTTATGCACGATCTCCCACGTGACTCTACCCGACTTCTGGGCAACATATCTTTTCTTGCACCTAACCACTCTAGGTTTCCAAGAATCAACGATAGCGTCACCAACATTTATTGTCACCATAGATGACTCCTCACATTTTCTGCTATATTCGCATCTGGCATTTTTCCACCCACCAGAGCAGCTTCGGCAACGGCACACCAAACACCCCTACCATGTATGGGATGGTCCTTCCTTCCCTCAATAATTCTCTGACCTTAGATGGTGGCGCTAGAAACTCCAAAGCGAACCGCTCCACATAATACGAGTACGGCTTGGTTGGTGTTGGGGAATGAGCCATGCACAAGTATGAATAGCTATCACTCAACCCACGGTGTTCACGTTCCATAATATGCCCGAGCATGCACGCGACGTTGAACCTTTGCCAGAAAACAGTTTCGCTGGTGTTCACAAAAATAAATGGCGCATCACCCAGCCTCTTATCAACCAGCGCACCCACCAGCCCAGACCCAAGCCCCTCACGCTCCCGCAGCTCAGCACCAAGGCACCTCACAGCAGGTTCAAGGTTCACAGGGTAAAACCTCTTACCACCAGTCATGGCACGTAGTTTATCTGCTTGCGCACGCGCGAAATCAGTAATCAGCATTAGGTATTTTCTGTTGTAGGCTAGTTACGGGTTAGGGACATCCTTCAAAGAACCATCGGCGTCACAAATAAACTGGGCGCGGTCAGCTGGGGCAACAATCACAAAAACAGTCCCCAGTATGTCTTCTTTCTGTACGAAAGTTTTCCCGTCAGCTATATGGAACCGAAAATCAGCTGACTTGTTACGGTGGTCACCTATCATGAAGTATTTCCCCTCAGGAACTTTGACTTTAAATGGCACGTCGGAGGGGTTTGCCCCACTATAAATGTAAGGTTCGTCTACCTCAGTACCATTGACTCGTATCTTACCTTTACCGTCGCTCTCCACGGTATCCCCTAGTACACCAATCACTCGTTTCACTAGGTAGTTCACGGATGTGTCTGGTGCTAAACCAATGAATACCAGTCCATCGTTGATCGGGTTATGCCCATAATTTACGGGAGGTATCCAACCTTGAGAGTCTTTGAAGACCACGATATCGCCGCGTTCTGGGTCTTTGAAATATGTTTCTGCAACGTTCACCATCACCTTATCGTTAACCTGTAAAGTGTAGGCGACTGTCGCCATTTTTGTTGATACTGCAAACATCGTTTATTATTGATAATGCTAGACACATTACCAGTAATTCATGATACCGGATGGGAGGGCGTGTTGGCTAAGAATCGGACTTATAAGGCATTTATCGCGCGCCCTTCTCGCGTCCTGGATTTGAATGGTGAGGTGTTGGATAGCACCCCTGTTTTGGCCCAGCTTGCGTCTGAGGTTCAAGGTATCTCGGGTTACGCGACTTTTGTTGTTCGTAATGACATGAAGCTTGGAGATGAGCTGTCGCAGGTTACCGTCACCCAGCCTACGATGGCGGGTCGTCGTGCGGGTGTGACTATGCCTGATTTTCTGATAGCAGGTAGGTCTGGTAGGTCACGTAAAGAGTTTCTGGTTCAGCATAATGTGGTCGCGGCTTACCGTTCGTGGTCTGAGAGAGTTAAAGCGGTAAACGGTACTAGTTCCAAGTATGTGAGCCAAGGCTGGAAACGCACAGTAGACACTTCCCCGCCGTCGTATGGCGAAGATTACGTTAATCTTGGTGCTGTTGATAAGCACTACGCTGTAATTGAGAACAACCCTTTTACTGATGGGGAAATCGTTCTCAAAATGGTTATTTGCGGTAAGTGGTATCGACTGATTTTCAATTTCGATAACTCTCGTTTCTGTGAGGGGAAAGTCACCCTGCCTTTGGTGAAGATTGAGAATAGTGCCCCTGTTTTCATTTTCACTGTCGTTACAGATAACCCAGTTGCCCAATTCTCGGGGGACTATACTATTGGCGTAGATGTTGGTATTAATAATTACGCGACTGTCGTGGTTCGTAACAGTAAAACAGGTGAGAAGGTGCAGGAAAGTACCCTCTCTCAGCGTGTTCATTCGCTGTGGAATAGCATCCGTGCTTCTGGGCGGCAGGTGAAGCAGCTCCGTAAGAAAGCGAAGTCACTCCTGTATGACCGCCAAGCTCGCATGTCCGCCCTAGACGAGGCTCAGCTCCACCGCGAGGCGGCTTCTAGGAAGAAGCGTGAGTTGGCGATTCTTGCGGCGCAAGAAATCGCCTACTTGTCGTACTTTTACGGTAATGCCGTGGTCGCTGTAGAAGATTTGGGCTGGGTTTCTAATACGATGCAGAACGGCAGGTGGAATAGGGGTGAGCTTATGCAGTGGCTCACCCACTATGCCGCTCAGAACGGCGGCTGGGTCATGTCCGTAAACTCGGCAAATACATCGAAGGTCTGCCACCTTTGCGGTTCTAAAGTGACACACCCTGTACACGAAACCTCGCGTTGCCCCGAACATGGCGTAATGGATAGGGACGTGAACGCTGCCGCGAATATCGCGGCGCGTGCTGTACCGAAGGTGGAGAAAGCTAGGAAAACCCGTGCTAAGAACCGTAAACTCCAAAAGAAGCAGGCGCCCCTCAAAACACCGCCCGCTAGGGGCTCTTTGAGATACCCAGGCAGGGATAGAACTAAAAACTATCCTACTCCCAAGAGAAAGAAACGAGTCGTGAGGGAGGTGACTCCTCCCTCACGCCCCGCTAGGGTCAATATGGCCACGGTACTAGCGGACCGGGGTGCACATGGCATCTTGGGGACCAGAATGGCGGCTCTCAAACAGGGTTACATAACCTGCAGACGCAGTTTATACAGCCCTAATTGATACTGTAGAAACCATTAGTCACATATGTGCGCTGGGTGGATGCAACAACAGTGACCATGCTGGCTTCTTCACACACCGCACTCTCAACCGCCTCACAATGCCCAGCAAAATCATCTGCACTAACCCCAGCAGGGGCGCACAAGAGTACCCGCAATAGACACGCCGCATAACCTGAAACCGCTGGACATTCAAACCCCTTCCCTTTCTTTACTGCCCCTTATGCCAGCTATCCCCAGACAGGCTCAACTTGCCGTACTTGTCCATCCACGAATTAATCAGATCAGACCACTTCTCTGCTTCACTCTTGTTGGGGATAATCGTGAAAGAAGCCACCGAAAGAGTAGGGCACTCGCCCGCAATAGCCCTGTCACCAAGACGTTCAATCGCGCCAGCTGGCATGTTGAAGAACCACGGCATGTCATAGACTGGCAGGAACCCCTGCAGGTTGTCCATAAACTCTTGTTCCTGTCCACAGTACAGGAAGTCATTGCACACTAGCTCGGTGTTTGTGTACCCTTCTGTGTATTCTATTTCCTTGTAAAGAGCACCATATTCTAGCCCCTCATCCGAGAACAGGTGATGATGCGGGGTTGCGCGCATAACAACCTCTTGCTGCCCGCGAACGAAAGGCTTCCACCGCTCTTGGGATACTGCATATGATTCTAGGATACGGGATGCGATGCTTTCGTGGGTGTCCTCTTCTTCTGCACCAAACGATACGGTGTACCCTACTGTAACCATCACATAGCCGCTGGGCTCCCCTGTGTCTGTGAGTGTCAGCTTATACCTGCTGTTTTCCTTCCTGTACAGGGGTCGGATATGTGTTGTCTTGCAGGTGAAGGCACTATCGTGGGCAGTGTTCACCCCACTCACGCAACCTCCTGGGAGGAATATGAAATTCTCTGAGCTGGGGTAGGGTGAATCCACACTATTTGAGAAATTAGCCTCGCTCAACTTTTCAGCGGAAACCATGTCCTCGTTTTGCGGGAAAGCTGGGTGTGTAACCACCTCTAAAGACGGGATTAAGTCGCTCTCGTTAATGAGAATAGCGCCTTCTAGGGATGCCAACACTAACCCATCCTCAGATACTTCGTCTGCCTTGTTATAAAAGTGGGCTTCCCACCTTCCAGACCCCATGTATCCTCTGGTGAACTTGGCGTACTGGTAGGTGTCTTGAAGGTCTTCTAGGTCTTCTTGCCCTTGGGGGCATAGGCTGAAGATGTAGGTGCAGAGCATGCTTTTCCTCTTTTTCTTTCACAAGTTTATTGTTATGGTGTTGATTGTTCACCTTTTACAGTAATCCCCCCCCCGTAAGGGCGCACCAGCTAATGTAAGTCAGTGCACACAATTGGAGGGGGATCATGTGTAGCTTAGTCACGATTATATAACTCGAACCTAATACCGTACCCGAGCCGCGCCGCGTATTCCACGATTTTTTCGCCGCTTAGGGAGGCTGAGGTGTTTTTGTCCTAGTTTTCGAATCTGAATAGGTTGCAGAGGGTGTTTGATGCTTATGTTGGTTCACCAGATCTGGGGGACGCTCGCGGTAGTGGTTCTGAGTTTGATCTAGTTGAGATTATTAAGAATAAAATCCAGTACTCAGACAACCGCGACTTATGGGATGAATCAGGTGCTAGTCCGGCCCTGAGCCTTCACATGCTCAGTAATCATATTCAATGGGGCACCATCAGCAGAACTGGCGTAATAAGACCGTGACCACAGGTGCCCACCCCATATCGGTATTATTTTCCATGACACCAAGTATATAATAGAGGTATGAGTATCAAA
>ERZ772952.263-NODE-263-length-12059-cov-4.751_pt1 | contig 12059 bp, 9 predicted proteins | sample MGYA00580686_ERZ772952 | MGnify/ENA primary metagenome ERZ772952 (study PRJEB29015, sample SAMEA2738074) | human oral metagenome | biome: human oral; feature: human-associated habitat; material: saliva | place: China | collected 2213 ... | reverse complement strand
CTACCGCAAGAACTATTCCTTCTCCTATAATAAGGTCTACGAAGCCCGCTTCGGCGAGCGCCTCTTAGGCAACCTCAATAGCCTCAAGCAATATCAGCTGAACGTCATCGTGCTGAACTTCGTCGATATGCTCTCCCACGCCCGCACCGAGAGCAAGATGATCCGCGAGCTGGCCAACACCGAGGCTGCTTATCGCTCGCTGACACGCAGCTGGTTCCGCCACTCGACGACGTACAACCTCTTCAAGCACATCTCCGAGATGGGCTACCGCGTGATCCTCACCACCGACCACGGTACCATCCGCGTGAAGAACCCCGTGAAGATCGTCGGCGACAAGAACACCAATACCAACCTCCGCTACAAGGTCGGGAAGACCCTTACCTACAACCCCAAGGAGGTCTACGAAGCCATCGTACCGGCGAAGATCGGCCTGCCACAGGTCAATCTCTCCGACCGCTATGTCTTCAGCTACAGCGATGACTTCTTCGCTTATCCCAATAACTACAATTACTACGTGCAGTACTATCGTGACACCTTCCAGCACGGGGGGATCTCGCTCGAAGAGATGCTCATCCCGCTGATCACGATGCAACCCAAATCCTAGACACTGAATGATAAGAAACATCGTATTGGACCTCGGCGGCGTCCTCTTCCGACTGGATCGTGAAGAGGCCCTACGCCGCTTCTCTGCCCTTGGGGTACCTGACGTCGAGAAGATGCTGGATCCCTACCTTCAGAGTGGCTACTTCCTCCAGGTCGAGGACGGGCGTATGACGGAGCCCGAGTTCCGTGCAGCGCTCAGCTCGCTGGCGGGTCGTACACTCACCTACGACGACATCGCTCACGCTTACTTCGGCTTCCTCAGCGAAGTAGACGCCTATAAGTTCGACTTCATCGAGGAGGAGCTCGGGGACTACCGCATCTTCATCCTCTCCAATACCAATCCCTACGTCATGGACTTCTGCGAGTCGGACCGCTTCCTACCCAGCGGCCGCACGCTCTCGTCCTTCTGCGAGAAGAAGTTCGCCTCCTGCGAGATGGGTATGGTCAAGCCCGACCGCCGTATCTTCGAGACGATGCTCCGCGAGGGGAATATGCGCCCCGAGGAGACGCTCTTCCTCGACGACGGTCCTGCGAACGTAGCCATGGCACAGGAGTTCGGCATACACACCTACCAGCCCCTCAATGGCGAGGACTGGCGGGAGCCCATACGCCAGCTCCTTAGCCAACTCAACCAGCACGGATAAGTTTGGCTATCTTTGCAGTCGATAAACGAGCACATTACTAATTCATTTATAGACCATCAACGAATCATGAAGAGAATTGTACTGATCCGTCACGGCGAAAGCGTGTGGAACAAGGAGAACCGCTTCACTGGCTGGACGAACGTAGACCTCTCTGAGAAGGGTGTCGAAGAAGCTAAGAAGGCTGGGGCCATCCTCAAGGAAAACGGCTTCCACTTCACGCAGGCTTATACCTCCTACCTCAAGCGCGCTATCAAGACCCTCAACCAGATCCTCGACGTCATGGACCTCGACTGGATCCCCGTAGAGAAGAGCTGGCGCCTCAACGAGAAGCACTACGGTATGCTTCAGGGCCTCAACAAGGCTGAGACGGCTGAGAAGTACGGTGACGAGCAGGTGAAGATCTGGCGCCGTAGCTACGATGTGCCTCCCACGCCGCTGGCTGCTACCGACGAGCGTGCACCTCAGGCTGACCCCCGCTACACGGGTGTCGTACCTGCTTACCTGCCCCTGACCGAAGCGCTCTGCCACACGGTCGCTCGTACGCTCCCCTACTGGGAAGACAAGATCTTCCCCTCGCTCATGCAGCACGATGACGTCCTCGTAGCAGCTCACGGTAACAGCCTGCGCGGTATCATCAAGGTCCTCAAGGGCATCTCTGACGAAGACATCGTCGAGCTGAACCTCCCCACGGCCGTTCCCTACGTCTTCGAGTTCGACGATGAGCTCCGTCTCGTCAAGGACTACTTCCTCGGTGACCCCGAAGAGATCAAGAAGCTCATGGAGGCTGTAGCCAACCAGGGTAAGAAGGCTTAAGCCTACGACTCCCCACTACTTGTTAGATAAAAGCGCCCCAGATAGCACGTGCTATCTGGGGCGCTTACCTATATATAGGTATATTGCAGACTGTGAGCTACTAAGCCATATATTGAGCTACCTTTGCTCCTCGTAGGGAGGGACTTTTCCCTCCGTCATCGTATCACACATTAGTCCGTTCACAGACATGAATACCAAGAAGTGGGCTTCGGTCCTTCTCCTCGCTGGCCTCACCCTCGGCCTCTCCTCCTGCGGTGGCAAGGAAAACAACGAGCCCAAGCCAACACCCAACCCCGTCGTCACCGGCACCGATGGCACCTACACCATCAGCAAGGTGACGGTCACTCCCGCAGAAGTCACCCTCGAAGGCATCGGTAAGATCAACCTCACCGAGTTCAACTTCGGCGAAGCCGTCCTCGGCACGGGCGAGTTCACTCAGGTCACGCTCAAGGGCAACAAGATCACCTTCACCGGCAAGCAAGGCACTCGCGAATACGAAGTACAGAATGGTGCTACTATCCACACCCCTAAGCACGGTGCTATGCCCTTCGCCCCCAAGGTAGGTAGCTTCTCCGTCAAGGATGGCAAGCTCTCCGGTCAGCTGGATCTCTCCATGTACATCATGTACCTCAATAGCTACAAGACGCGCTACGGCAAGAGCCCCAGCGAAGAGATCACGAAGATTCTCACCGCACTCAACAAGGCTGAGACGAAGTCGACGATTACCTTCGAAGGCACCGTCACGAAGTAGCCTTCCCCATACTCTACCCTTGGCTAAGGTCAGGAGGTTGCACACTGCGCCTCCTGACCTTAATGCGTTATGCAAGGGATCACATTCTCGCCAGGACGAGGGCAAAACGCCCTCTCTTATAAGAGGGTGGTGTGAACCTATATTCGTCTGCGGACGAACCACTATTGGTCAGTGGGTGAAACCACTACTGGTCAGCGAGCAAACCAGTAGTGGTCGGCGCGTGAACCAGTACTGGTCCGACTGCGAACCACTACTGGTCGTCACAGCGACCACTATAGGTTGCTTTTCCATCCTCTACAAGATGCTTCAGCATCCCTTACATCGATGCACTTCCTCCCCGCACATCTTAGGTGGATAATCCCCCTAAAGGTGTACGATCTCCACCACACGCACTACCTTCCCCACAGCCTTATCCCCAGCGTTATCCCCGAGAGATACCGACGACACCGCCCCGTAGGCATCGGCGCGTTTGCACCAAGAGCAGTGCAGCCTCCTCCCCATCTACCGACTTATCCCCAGGCTTATCCCCGAGGAATGTGGACGAGGAAGAGGATAACGCCAGCGTGGAAGTGCGTCCTTTGTAGGGTGTACACAGGGGAAAGAGGGGGAATAGTTGTACTTTTGTGTCAAGAAGTAAGCCACTTCAATTAACGTATCGTAAACAACTCCTATGAAGCCCCACGAGCACGAGCATGAGCACGGAGACGTGTGTGCTCACGAACATAATCACGACCACGACCACAGCACTCATGGTCACGACCACGGTCATTCCCATAGTCACGGCCATGGGCATCACCATCATCACCACCATCATCATGCGGAGGGGAATATCCTCATTGCCTTCCTGCTGAATCTCTTTTTCTCCATCATCGAGCTCTTCGGGGGGCTCTACACGGGTAGTGTGGCGATCCTCTCCGACTCGCTCCACGACCTCGGGGACTCCTGCTCGCTCGGTGTGGCATGGTACCTCGAGCGCCTCTCGAAGAAGGGCCGCGATAGCCACTTCAGCTATGGCTACAAGCGCTTCTCGCTCCTCGGCTCGCTTCTCATATCCACCATCCTCTTAGTGGGCTCGGTCTTCGTCATCAAGGAGTCCATCGAGCGCCTCATCACGCCGACCGATCCTCCTCGCGCTGGTGCTATGCTCGTCCTCGCGGTCTTCGGCCTCCTGATCAATGGCTTCGCTGCCTGGAGAATGAGTGGCGGCACATCGCTCAACGAGCGCTCCATGCGCCTGCACCTGATGGAGGACGTCCTCGGATGGGTAGCGGTACTCGTGGTGAGTATCGTGATGTACTTCTTCCCCTCCTTCAAGATCCTCGACCCCCTACTCTCGCTCGGCATCACCGCTTGGATCCTCTATAATGTCTACTTCGCCCTGCGCGACAACTTCCGCATCCTCCTGCAGGGGGTGCCCGAAGGTGTAGACCAAGAGGCCTTCTCAGATGAAGTCCGTGCCCTGCCTGGGGTGCTCGACCTGCACGACCTGCATATCTGGACGCTCAATGGCGAGCAGCATATCGCTTCGCTACACATCGTCTACGACTGTGCAGACGCCACGAGCCCAGAGGCTCTCGCTGCCCTCAAGGAGTCAGTGCGCCAGGTCGCTCGCCGCTATCAGCTCGACCATCTGACTATCGAGCTCGACCCGCGGGGATGCAGCTGCGGTATGGAGCAGTGCTAATCCCCCCTCATCGTCCGTATATTTCCCCAGCCTCATTCTACTTAATGAAGATAAGAAGCCTCCTGCTCCTTGGCCTCCTCGGCCTCAGCTCCGCCACGCTATTCGCCCAAGAGCCCGTGCGCCCCTACGATCCCTATCAGGTACGTGAGGTCGTCAAGGTGCCCGACGAGATCAAGATGGTCCGTGGCGACAAGCTCAAGGCCTATAAGATCACACCCGATGTGGCGCGTGCCGTACGCGTCGAGATGCCCGACACGCTGACGCACTACACCTTTGAGTACATCTCGCCGGAGTTCCGCTCTCTCGGGGTCTCCTATCTGGGGAATACGAATAGCCAGTGGCAGGCGAAGCTCTTCTTCGATCGCCCCCGCCGTGTCAGCGACTTCTTCTATACCGACGGCTACTACCGCATGCTCTATACGCCTGATGCGGTGCGCTACTACGACACGAAGACGCCCTTCACCTACGTGCGCTATCACAAGAACTTCAAGAGCAACGAGAGTGAGGACGTCATCACGGCGGACTTCGGGGCGAACCTCGGCAAGGAGCTGAATGTCGGAGCGAGCTTCGACTACACCTATGCCAGTGGCTTCTACACGCAGGGGCGTAGCAAGGATGCTCGCTACCGCGTCTTCACCTCTTATCGTGGCGACCGCTATGAGCTCTTCGGCTACATCGCCAACGACTACTACAAGCAGGAGGAGAATGGTGGGATCACCAATGCCGACTACATCTACAATCCCGAGCGCTACACGAATAGCCGTACCAAGATCAGTTCGCGCGACGTGCCCGTACTCATCAGTACCGGTGCGCTGACGAACCGCATCCGCTCTGGTCACGCCTATCTCGCGCAGTCCTACCGCCTCGGCTCCTACCGCACCGTCAAGCGCAAGCAGCCCCTACCTACCGAGGGGCAAGAAGGCTCCGAGGTTCTCCAGAGCCTCGACTCCACGTACTTCGTCCCCGTGGGCGGCATCTCGCTGACGACCTACTACAACAAGCAGAGCCGTCGCTTCTTCTCCCATACCGAGAGCGACCAGTGGGGCACGGTCTTCGGCACGCCTGCCGTGACCCATACCCGCACCAATGCCGACGGCACCACGACGACCTATACCCTCCCCAACGACACCGCACAGCTCGTCACCCTGCAGAATACCGTCGCCCTCTCGCTGATGGAGGGCTTCCGCCCCTGGGTGAAGTTCGGCCTCTCAGCCTACCTCCGTCAGGAGAACCGCTGGGCATCGCTCCCCGACCTCGCCACAGAGCGCTACACCCGCACGGCACTTAGCTCGACCTTCATCGGTGGGCTCATCGAGCGTCGCGAAGGCACAGGGCTAAACTTCTCCGCCCGTGGGGAGCTGGGTGTCCTCGGCTCGGACCTTGGCGCCTTCAAGCTCGAGGGGGATATCCGCACCGCCTTCAGCCTCTTCCAGAAGCGCTTTGCCCTCGAGGCCGATGCCTATATCGACAATGCCCGCCCCTCTTACTTCGCTGCACATCACCACGGCACCTACGGCTGGTGGGACAAGTCGCTGAGCTTCACCCGCCGTGCTGAGCTCGGTGGTCGCGTGCACCTCTCCTCCTGGGGGACGAGCTTCGAAGCACGTACGGCAAGCCTGCAGAACTATATCTACTTCGATAGCAAGGGCGAGACGCAGCAGCACTCCGACCTCATCCAGGTCCTGGCGCTGCGTGCTCGACAGGCAGGCTCCTTCGGCCCGATCAACTGGGATCTCGAGGCCGCCTACCAGCAGTCTTCTGCGCCCTCCGTACTCCCCTTACCTTCGCTCACGGCAGCTGCTGACGTGTATCTGCGCTTCCTCTTGGCGAAGGTCCTGCGTGTCGACCTCGGCGTCAAGGGCTATTGGCACTCTGCCTATCACGCGCCCTACTATATGCCCACCGACCAGCAGTTCGCCCTCCAGACGGAAGGCAATGTCGGCGGAGAGGCACCGCTACTCATCGCCTATGCGAACTTCCGCCTGAAGCGCGCACGCTTCTTCCTCCAGATGTACAATGTGGGTGAGGCCTTCATGACCAACGAGCGCCTCTCGATGTACAAGTACCCCTACAACCCGATGCACCTCTCCGCAGGTGTCGTCGTCGACCTCAACAACTAACCCTCCCCTATGGCTAAGCTCCGCACGAACACCCGCCTCTGGGTATATGCCTTCCTACTCCTCCTCGCCATCGCTATGCTCCTGTACCTGCGCCGTCAGGTCAAGACAAGCAAAGAGGCGGCCTCGCTCCCATTCATCGAGCGCGACTACCCCGAGATACGCAAGGAGGGCACACTTCGCCTCCTCACAGGCTACGGCAGTGGTGGAGAAGTGCAGGGCGGACAGCTCTCGGGCGCTATCTACGAGCTCGCCAAGCAGCTGGAGAAGAAGAGCGGGCTACGTGTCGAGGTCGTGCTGGAGAACCGCTGGGACGAAGCCCTTCGCCACCTCAGCACCGGCACGGCAGACCTCGTTGCCCACCCCATCACGCATACCTCGGCAGTAGATACTACCCGCTATATGCTCTTCGCGGAGAAGACCTCTGGACCTATCTACCTCGTGCAGCGCCGTGCAGACAGCGCGCATCACATCAGCCGTCAGGTAGAGCTCGCTGGGCACTCCATCACCCTGCCGAAGGCCTCTCCCCTCTCACTCTTCATCGAGCATCTCGGCGAAGAGATCGGCGACAGCCTCAGCATCCAGGTCGACACGCTCTACGCTGCCGAGCAGCTCGCTATGCAGGTCGCCTCGGGGAAGATCAACTATACCGTCTGCACCTCTGAGGAAGCCGAGCGCTTCGCACGCCTCTTCCCCACATTGGACTGCACCCTCCCGCTGAGCTACTCCGTACGCACGGCTTGGCTTATGCGCCGCAATTCGCCCGCACTTCGCGATAGCCTCATCGCTTGGGGCGTCGGACGATAGGTTTTATGCCAGCCGTCTACACGCCATAAGCATAGCGTCCACTGGGCATTATCCCCGATACGATGACGAAGATCCGGTATGAGCAAGAATTTTTTCCCTAAGACCCTTTCCGATTGGCTCTTCCTGATCTTTGTCCTCGTCCTCGGCGCCGAGTGCCACTCCTACTCTCGCCATAGGCGGGCGGAGCGGCGCAGAGCAAGGGATATGAGAAGTGTCGAGCGTGACTACCCCGTGATACGCCAGGAGGGGACACTCCGCCTCATCGCTGGCAACGACTTTCTCAGTGATGATCAAAGCGAGATCTATGACGCTGCTATCCAAGAGCTCGCAAGAGATCTAAGGCAAAAGAGCGGGCTACGTGTCGAGATCGTCCCCCCAGATTCTATAGATTTGCAGTTCAAGCCACTCGGACAACTGTCGACTGGAAAGGTAGATCTCTTCGTCTACTCCAGCATCTACGATGCAGCGATAGACAACCGGGAGTACCGACACTTCGCCGAGAAGCGGGCAGCATCCCTCTACCTCGTCCAGCGCCATGCTGACAGCACACGCTACATCAGCCAGCTCTCTGCGCTCGCGAGACACGCACTGACCCTCCCCAAGGGCACTCCCACCACCTACATCCAAAAGTATTTCGTCAAGCAGACAGGCGACAGCCTGCGTATCCAGCTCGACACGCTTCACAGCGCCGAGGAGCTGGCGAAGTTGGTCGCCTCAGGGAAGATCCGCTATACCGTCTGTACCACCCGTGAGGCGGAGCGCTTCGCACGCCTCTATCCCGCACTCGACTGCAAGCTCCCGCTGACCGACTCCGTGCGCACGCTCTGGGTCACGCGCCGCAATGCCCCCGCCCTATGCGATAGCCTCGCGGCTTGGGGTGTCGGGCAGTAAACACCCCTTCCCCTTATACATAAATAGCGCAGGCTCCTCCGTCACTATGGGCGGAGGAGCCTGCGCTATTTATTAGAGATGTGCGGGAGGAGCTTAGTCCAGATACAGCTCTTCGGGATAGCCGACAGCCTCGAGATAGAGGGCGTGTCCTGGAGCTGACGAGCCAGCACGACCGCGATCCTTGGCTTCGACTACAGCAGCGAAGTCCTCGACAGACAGGCGCCCCTTACCGACTTGGAAGAGCGTCCCGACGACGGCACGCACCATGTTGCGCAGGAAGCGGTCGGCCGTGATCGTGAAGATCCACTGACCAGGCTCCGCGCCTGGACGCCAGTAAGCCTCGGTGACACGGCAGTTATTCGTCTTGACGTCGGTATGGAGCTTGCTGAAGCTCGTGAAGTCCGTGAAGTGCAGGAGCTGCTCGGCAGCTACATTCATCCGCTCGAAGTCCAGCGGGAAGTGCAGGCGCAGCATGCGTGACTCCTGGAAGGGATCCTTGCGCAGCGTCACATAGTAGCGGTACGTGCGGGAGGTAGCGCTGAAGCGTGCATGTGCCTCGTCCGTCACAGGACGGATGCTATGCAGAGCGATATCGTGAGGGAGGTAGCGGTCGGTGCGGAAGATCAGCTCACGTACTGCCTCGAGATCCATCGGCAGATCGACGTGAGCGACCATACCACGGGCATGGACACCAGCGTCCGTGCGCCCAGCGCCGACGATAGCGATAGGCTCGGGAGAGCGCGAGACGAGCGTCAGCGCCTTCTCGATAGTCTCTTGGACGGTCGGAGCATCGGGCTGGGTCTGCCAGCCGCTGTAGTTCGTGCCGTCGTAGCTCAGAGAGATGAAGTAGCGCATCTACAGCTTAGCTCTTCGACTTCTTAGCGCGGGGAGAGGACTTGCGAGCTGCGCCCTTACGAGCCGTCTTCGCAGGCGTCTCAGCGATGAGCTTCATGCAGTCATCATAGCTCATCGACGTGGGGTCGACATCCTTGGGGAGCTTGTAGTTGTCGGTCTTGTACTTGAGGTACGGGCCGAAGCGACCGGTGCGGATCGAGAGGTCAGCATCTTCAGCGAAGGACTTCAGGAGGCTCTTCTCCTCGCTCTCACGCTTCTCACGGATGATCTCGATAGCTTGCTCTGCGGTGCAGGAGAGGGGATCGGTGTCCTTAGGTAGGCTGTAGAACTTCCCTGCGTGGCGGACATAGGGGCCGAAGCGCCCCACTGCGACCGTCATCACCTCTCCCTCGTACTCACCGATATTCTTCGGCAGGTCAAAGAGCGCAAGGGCTTCTTCGAGGGTAATCGTCTCAAGCGACTGCCCCTTCTGCAGCGAAGCAAAGCGGGGCTTCTCGGCATCCTCTGCCGTACCCAGCTGTGCCATGGGGCCGTAGCGGCCGATGCTGACCGACACCTGCAGCCCCGTCGAGGGCTGTACACCGAGGATACGCTGGCCGACACGCTGAGCAGGACGCTCATGCGTGGCACGCTCTACCTCGGGGTGGAAGCGCTGGTAGAAGTCACCTATAGCGCCTGTCCAAGAGGTCTTCCCCTCGGCGATCGTATCGAACTCCTCCTCGACGCGTGCCGTGAAGTTGTAGTCGACGATATTGGGGAACTGGTCGACGAGGAAGTCATTGACGACGATACCCACGTCGGTAGGCAGGAGCTTCCCCTTGTCAGCGCCGTAGACTTCGCTCTTGACAGCACGCTTGACGGCGCCATCCTTGAGGGTCAGTACGGTATAGTTGCGGTGCTGGCCTTCGCGGTCAGCACGCTCTACATAGCCACGATTCTGGATCGTCTGGATCGTGGGAGCATAAGTCGAGGGACGGCCGATGCCGAGCTCTTCCATCTTGCTCACCATCGAAGCCTCCGTGTAGCGGGCAGGGCGCTGTGTGAAGCGCTCTTCCCCCGTGAGAGCTTCGAGCGAAAGAGCTTCGCGTTCCTTGACTGCGGGGAGGAGCTTCGTCACCTCTGCATTGCCTTCCTCTCCCGTCGACTCCATATAGACATCGAGGAAGCCTCGGAAGGTGATCACTTCACCCTGTGCGGTGAAGGCATAGTCCGTACCAGAGACGGGGATCGAGACGGTCGTGCGCTCGATCTCTGCGTCAGCCATCTGCGAGGCGAGGGTACGCTTGCGGATCAAGTCATAGAGACGCTGCTCCTGAGGCGTACCACCGACACGCTCGCGGTCGATATAGGTGGGGCGAATAGCTTCGTGAGCCTCCTGCGCGCCCTTGCTCTTGGTCTGGAAGCGGCGGGGCTGGTGGTATTCCTTCCCGGGGTGCTTCTCGATCTGACGAGCGATAGCGCCGAGGGCTTGCGAAGAGAGGTTGACCGAGTCGGTACGCATATAGGTGATATGCCCCGATTCGTAGAGGGACTGCGCGAGGCGCATCGTCTGCGAGACGGAGTAGCCGAGCTTGTGTGCGGCCTCCTGCTGCAGCGTAGATGTGGTGAAGGGAGCAGCTGGCGAGCGGCGAGCAGCACGGCGCGTGATCGCACCGATAGAGAAGTCTGCCGTAGCACAGCGTGTCATGAGGGCCTCAGCCTCGGCTTCGGTCGCGAAGCGATGATTGAGCTCTGTCAAGAGACGCTCACCCGAGGGGAGGACGAAGGTCGCCTGTAGGCGGTAAGAAGATTGGGGTACGAAGGCTGTGATCTCACGCTCACGGTCGACGATGAGTCGGACGGCTACGCTCTGCACACGCCCTGCCGAGAGCGAGGGACGGATGCGCTTCCAGAGCACGGGAGAGAGCTCGAAGCCCACGATACGGTCGAGGACGCGGCGTGCCTGCTGCGCATCGACAAGATTCATGTTCACCTCACGTGGGTGCTCCAGGGCGTGGAGGAAGGCTTCGGCGGTGATCTCGTGGAAGACGATACGGCGGGTCTTCTCTGGCTTGAGCTCGAGGGCTTCGCTCAGGTGCCAAGCGATGGCTTCTCCTTCGCGGTCTTCATCGGAAGCGAGGTAGACGAGGTCGGCTTTCTTTGCTGCGGCTTTGAGTTCGCGCACCAGGCTCTTCTTGTCCTCGGTGATGACGTACTCGGGGCGGAAGTGATCCTCTACATTCACGCTGAAGGAATGCTGCTTGAGGTCACGCACATGGCCCGCACTGGCCATGACCTTATAGTCGTTCAGTTGATGTTTTTTGAGAAAGCCAGAGATCAGCTCGGCCTTCTTCGGAGACTCTACTATAACTAAATTCATCTACAGATTACCCTATCTCTTCTATTATAATGGTTACGGGCAGGCACGCCCGGTGCAAAGGTAGCAAAAAGCCCCCACCCCTGCATACTCAGCGCACTCTAAAGAGCAGACATAGAGCACAAGAGGGGACTGGATACAAAAAGATCGGCTCACCTCGTATGAGGCAAGCCGATCGTCTTGAAAAAAGTGGAGAATAACGGATTCGAACCGTTGACCCCCTGCGTGCAAGGCAGGTGCTCTAGCCAGCTGAGCTAATCCCCCAGGTAAGTCACTTAAAGTAGTCCCAGGCAGATTTGAACTGCCGACCTCTACATTATCAGTGTAGCGCTCTAACCAACTGAGCTATAGGACTGTCTTTAGGACTATAATAAGGTGAGAAGAAAAGATATCGACAGCAGAAGCGAGTACGCACATTCAGAAAAATCACCTAACTCATCTCTTACGTACATACTACACTAACTATACTAAAGCCCATTTTCAGAACTCCAGAAAGGAGGTGTTCCAGCCGCACCTTCCGGTACGGCTACCTTGTTAC
>ERZ772952.256-NODE-256-length-12228-cov-5.18722_pt1 | contig 12228 bp, 9 predicted proteins | sample MGYA00580686_ERZ772952 | MGnify/ENA primary metagenome ERZ772952 (study PRJEB29015, sample SAMEA2738074) | human oral metagenome | biome: human oral; feature: human-associated habitat; material: saliva | place: China | collected 2213 ... | reverse complement strand
GGATCCCTCAACGATCATAAAACATTCAGTGCAATGGCCCAATGAAACGAAGATTGTTCGATTGCGAGATGTTAGTCTGGCAATATCGCCTGTCACCTGGGTTAAAAGAGGGACTCAGGTGATCACTTCATCGAGCATAGATGTGAGATATGGCCACGTTTTTCAAAGATCACGGAGTTTTGAAGGCACAGGGTTTCAGGTATCTGACGGAAGCAACCAGCTTTCAGTTGGGGATCTTCTTATCCCATTCAGGCTGGAAACCCCAGTATTATTGCTAGATGATCGACATTCTGGCGCATTCGTTTCAGATGATTTTTTTGCCATAAAGGCAATATCCCGCAATTGGGCAACGTGGATGTGGGCCGCACTAAATAGCTCGACCGGCATGAAACTTCGAGCAGCGTACTTAGCTGATTCGACAACACGAACTTCTAAAATCAGGTCTCTGCTCGATTTGCCAATTCCAGTAGTGGCTCCTCGCCATTCAACTCTTTGGGATGAGCTACTTCGAATCGAACAATCGACACATCGTTCCGAAATTGATGCTGTTGAAACGTGGTGGAGAATAGCTGAGCTTAATAGTAGTAACTGGGCATACGAACTCGCTATGCGATACCCGATTGACATGAGCAAATACACGCCACTAGTTCATTACTGCAATGAACTCAGAGCGGGAAGAAGAGTGCCTACGACGGCTCGTGTCACATCCGCTCAATTAGGGAGCTTTCCGTATGTCGACGGTAAGTATTTGTCGGGAGGGTCCATTCGTATATGGGCGACCGAGGGAGTAATGGCCGAACCTGGTGACGTTCTCATTGCTGGTGTTGGCTATAGATCGAACGCGCGAATAGCTACTGAACGAATGATCGCCGGTACTGACATCTACGTGCTCCGACTAAAGGAACCCCATCTAGCTACTGCCCTCGTTGCGTACCTCAATGGACAGGAGGGTTACGATCAGAGGAAACTTCGTATATCAGGCTCAGTAATTCCTCGCGTCTCGCTTCGCGAGCTTAAGCAGCTGGGGGTTAATGCTTCAAGGCTAAGCGCACCTAATCTAGATGTCCAACATTCACTCGATCTAGCTACACGATTGGATGCTGTGTTATGGAATTAGAGGTTGAGCTTTCACATCTCGTATTTGCTGAACTCTACAACATTCTGGCCGGCAGAAAAAGTCTGTCCGATATGCTTGAGGTCCGCCTAAATTCAATTGATCTCAACCACTCGTGGCTCCGCGCAGCTAGTGACTTATATAATGCGAAATGGCATGAAATTTGCAAAGATGCAGACAGTGTGGCAGATTTTACTCACTTACCCAGCGAACATGCCCACTTTGCGAGTTGGATACTTGCAAGTCTTCGCGGTACCGGTCAATGTACTGATATGTCTATTGAATTACGGAGATCGGTTACCGATCGCTTCATTAGGGAGGTCCCTGGTTCGCCTCCACTACCTCCGTCCCCCTGGAAGCCAGTCATTCAAGGATGGGCATTAGGAATGGTACTAGGGCAATTTGATCATGATCTTCCCGCAATTCCTCCGAAAATGCCGCAAGATGCAAGTGTTTGTGCAGCCCTCGAAGGCTTAATCGAACATCTCCTATTTATTAACAATGCCTGTTCATCATGGCCTGAAGTTTCTGCGACAGCCGTCCATTGGCGCGGTTCTGGTTTGCTTGAAGCAATGCAGCCTGAAGCTAAAAATGCGCCCGATGCGATGAGGCTGCTCATCCCTACCATTCGTCAATACCTCACCGACTATCAAGGGCGAATACTGGGCCAGCACTTTTCGACCATCGTGCAGCCCCGAAATAGTCTTACACATATAGCTGATACACCAAACTGTCCACGATTTGTCGACGTTGTATCAGAATGGAGCGATGAAAATCGCGTCAAAAATACCGTCATGGGAGTCACTCAACTTTTGTTTGCGCAGTATTCGTCAACGTTGTCTGATCCGCATTCTATCAACCCAAAGATCTGGGACCAGTTACATTGGGACATTGAGATTTTCAGTTAATTTTCATTTGATTTTGGCCGAAGAAATTGTTCAGCTTAGGTTATGCAACTAGAGCTTTGATTCTTCCTTTGCTATGTTGTAGTGATATCGTGAATCATTGCAACGGCTCATCATAAGCATTTCGCGTATGTGGCTCTGAGTATTTTACGTTCTAGTAACGCTTCGTAGTTTTTGTAATGCTTATTATATGTAGACTAGTTATTTCCATGAGCTGTACATATTCCATGCTGATTGTTATCGCACCCCATTGAGAACATGTTCGCTTTGTGGTCACTTGGAGCGTATATCAGCATGTCATCGACGCTTGCCGCACACGCAACGCAAGCGTGGGCAATGCCCTCATGGAGGGGTCTGGGTTTTTCGGACCGTTTGTTTTGAGAGGGTTGTTCTGAGTAGTCCTGGCTGCTTGTGGCCGGGCAGAATGGATGACCATGAGGAAGTTCTCGAAGCACACGCCTGAGCAGATTGTCGTGAAGCTGGAGAAGGCCGAGGCGCTGCGAGGTGAGGGCATGAGTACGGCCCAGGCCTGCCGCGTGCTGGGTATCAGTGAGGCGACGTTGTGCCGGTGGCGCCAGCGTTATGGGTCGATGAGTCGTAGTGAGGCCAAGGAACTGCGTGAGTTGCGCGAGCAAAACGCGCGCCTCAAACAGTTGCTGGGCCAAGCAGAGTTGGAAAAGGCAGCGTTGCGAGAGTTGGCGGAGGGAAACTTCTAGGCCCGGCGCGCAGGCACGAGGCTGTGAGCTACCTGGTTGGCCAGGGGTTTTCTCAGCGTCTTGCATGCCGCGTTGCCGGGCTGTCCCGGTCAGCGTATTGCCGGACCCGCGCGGCGGGCGGGGCGAAAACGCTGCGTGATCATGGGCCGGTGCGCCAGTGGATGAACGATTTTGCCGCCACGCATCGACGGTGGGGCTATAAACGCGCCTGGGCGCGGGCCAAGAGCGAGGGCATTGTCATAGGGCGTGATACGTTCCGGCGCTTGTGGCGCGCCGAAGGGCTACGCGTGCGCCCGCGCAAAGCCCCCAAGCCCCGCACCGCACCACGCCTACAGCGCCTGGTCAAGGCTAGCGCCCCGGGGCAGGTGTGGGCCATTGATTTCCAGTTCGATTCGGACTGGAAGGGACGCGTGTTCAAGGTCTGTAACCTCATCGATGAGTTCACGCGCCAGCACCTGGCTTTCCGCGTCGAGCGGCGCATGGGTGCCGTCGACGTGATCGAAATGCTTGACCTAGCTGCCCTGGCCCATGGGGCACCCCAGGTGCTGCGCGCCGATAACGGGCCTGAATTCATCGCCGCAGCCATGGGGCGCTGGGCCAGCGAGCACGACACACTCCAAGCATTCATCCCCCCAGGCCAGCCGTGGCATAACGGGTTCGTGGAGTCCTTACACAACCGCATGCGTGATGAACTCTTGGAGGACAACATGTTCGAGGACCTCAACCACGCGCGCACGCTGATCGGCGCCTGGTCCCACCGCTACAATGAAGAGCACCCCCACAGCGCGCTGGGCTGGCTCTCACCCAACCAGTACGCGCGCCAATGGGCACAACACCACCAATAACAACCAACAACCCTCAAAACACCCGGTCCACAAAACCAGACCAGACCACTCACGCAAGTCGAAATGAAGGCATTAACTTCCACGTGCGCACCAGACTGTCAGACCATGCTCATCATGCTGGATAGGACAGTCAAACGCCGAGGCGGGGCATCGTGGCTTACTTTGACCACTTCTTCAGCTCCAACGACCCTACTAAAGCCATTAACGGCATCATCGAGCTGGGAACATGAACCGCCAGAGGTCACTTCCAGCCACTAAACTTCAGGCTCCTCATGTTCCCAGCATTGTGGGTCGCGTTGTCTTCTCCCATATCCAACTATGAAGAGTCAGTTACAGTTATGTGCCCCTTACGCTGAAAGTGCGAAAGGGGCACGGTGCGCACCTAGTCCTGCTCTCCAGTTGCTAAATGTTCTGCTTGTTCGATGACGAGCTGCACGGCTTGTTCACGCTTATCCGGTGGGTACTTGTACTTGGCAAGTAGCCGTTTGATGCGTGAACGCATGCGGGCACGCACGGATTCTTTGACCGTCCAGTCCAACGTGGCAGATGAGTGGATTGTAGTAACCAGTTCCCGAGCGATCGTCTTCAGGGTTTCGTCACCCATTTCGAGGATGGCGGAGTCATTCTGGATGATGGCGTCGTAGAGGGCGATCTCCGCTTCACTCAGTCCCAGCTGCTGGGCGCGTTCACGTTCTGCACGCATTTCCTTGGCCAAGTTGACCAGCTCAGCGATAATCTCTGCCGTGGTGAGCGATCGATTGGTGTAGCGCGTCAACGCCTCATTAAGCATCTCGGAGAACTTGCGGCCCGTGACCAGGTTCTTCCGGCTGACGGTGCGGATCTGATCCCCCAACAGCCGCCGTAGCAACCCGAGCTGAAGGTTGGGAGTGGTGGAGTGTGCGACGGAGTCGAGGAACTCATCCGAGAGCAGGGACAGTTCCGGGGAGTCCATGCCGGCGAACTGGAAGACGTCAATGACCTGGTCTGCGGTGATCGCGTCATTGAGCATCTGCCCGAGGACGGTATCAAGGTTGCTGCCCCCGCGCCGTGATTCACCTGAGTCGGGGCTCTGTAATTTCAATACTGCGGCACGCACATCAGTAAACAGGCGTACGTCGTTTCGGATGGCCTCAGCTTCAGGACGCGAGGCCACGAGCGCGAAAGCCTTTGCTAGGGCGAGCACGTGATCGTTGTACCTGGCAGTGAGGTCAGGGTCAGACAGTACGTGATCCAAAACGATGGCGTACTGAGTCAGACGTTCCTTCGCTGGCAGGTCCGGAGAAGAATCGAAGGTGATGCCGTGGAGCATGCCACGCACCACGTCATGCTTTTCCAGCATGACGTCAATAAGCTCTTGGATAGGTACACCCGCCTGCTCACGATCTGAGGGCGAATACACGCCAAGTGCCTGCTGGAGAGATGTGAACAAGCCAATGTAGTCGACGATGAGCCCACCGGGCTTGTCCTTGAAGCGTCGGTTGACTCGGGCGATGGCCTGCATGAGGCCCGCGCCCTGCATCGGCTTGTCCACGTACATCGTGTGCATGGACGGCGCGTCGAAGCCGGTGAGCCACATGTCGCGGACGATGACGATCTCCAACTCGTCATCAGGGTTCTTCGCCCGGAGCTTGAGGTCACGCCGTTCATCCTTGGAATGGATGTGTGGCTGGAACTCGGCGGGGTCAGCAGCAGAGCCTGTCATCACGACCTTGATACGGCCCTTGTCGATGTCATCGGAATGCCATTCGGGGCGCAGGGCTGTGATCTTGTTGTAGAGGGCGACGGCGATGCGCCGGCTCATCGTCACGATCATTGCCTTGCCGGCCATGGAGGAGCGGCGCTTCTCCCAGTGGGTCACGATGTCGGCGGCAATCGCATCCAGCCGCGCTTCGGCACCGACGAGAGCCTCGAGGCGAGACCACTTGCTCTTGGCCTGCTCAGACTCTGTCTCGCTCGCCTCAGTGGTCTCGTCCACCAGTGCGTCCAGATCTTTGAGCTGTTCGTCATCAAGGGTGACTTTCGCCAGGCGGGACTCGTAGAAGATCTTGACGGTGGCTCCGTCCTCGACTGCGCGGGTGAGGTCGTAGACGTCGACGTAGTCGCCGAAGACAGCGCGGGTGGAGCGGTCATTGGTCTCGATCGGGGTGCCGGTGAAGCCGAGGAAGGTGGCTCCCGGTAGTGCGTCACGCAGGTGCTTGGCCAGTCCGGCTTTCAACCTGCCCTGGCTGTCGAGGCTTTCCTCGAAACCGTACTGGGAGCGGTGGGCCTCATCGGCGACGACGACCACGTTGCGGCGGTCGGTGAGCACCGGGTTGGTGTCACCGTCCTGGCCGGGCGCGAACTTCTGCAGGGTGGTGAAGATTATCCCGCCCGAGGCGCGGGTCAACAGACGACGAAGATCGTCTCGTCCACTTGCCTGGACCGGGGTTTCCGGCAGGATCTGTGCGGGCGCGAATACTTCACCGTAGAGCTGGTCATCAAGGTCGTTGCGGTCGGTGATGAATACGAGGGTGGGATTGGCCATGCGCGGGTCGCGCATTAGCTTGGCCGCGTAGAAGACCATCTCGAAGCTCTTGCCTGAGCCTTGGGTATGCCACACGACGCCGCCACGCTTGTCTCCGCCTGGGCTCGCAGCGCGAACTGTTGATTCTACAGCCGCGTTGACAGCCCAGTACTGGTGGTACTTCGCTATGCGTTTGATGATGGCACGGCGCCGCTGTCCAGTTGTCTGATCGGTGACCGACTCGTCGGAGTAGACGACGAAGTTGCGCAGAATATCGAGGAATCGGTGGGGATCGAACACTCCCTTGAGTAGCACTTCGAGGGCAGGTCGGTTTGTGATGACATCTCGCCCGTCAATGGTCTTCCATGGAGCGTAGTGCTCAAACCCGCCAGTGAAGGAACTCATCGCCGCGCTGGTCCCATCGGAGATGACGGTGACGACATTGGGGATGAACACGCTGGGGATTTCACTCCGATAGGTCTGGATCTGATTCCAGGCTCTACGGAGTTTGGCATTTATATCGGCTGAGTTCTTCAACTCCAGTAAGCCGACGGGCAAGCCGTTGAGGAAAATGAGCATGTCGGGGCGGCGGTTGTGGCCGGCTTCGATAATGGTGAACTGGTTGAGTGCCCGCCAGTCGTTGTTCTCGGGTGAATCAAAGTCGACGAGCCGCAGGCGTACGGTGGAAGGCCTGCCGTCGTCATCAGTCGTTTCAACCGGCACCCCGCGCACCATCAACTCATAGAGTCGCTGGTTCTCAGTCATGACGTCCTGTGACTCCGCGCGCTGAATTCGCGCTACGGCAGAACGAATAAGATCAGGATCAGCGCCAGGGTTGAGGCGAGTAAGCGCATCAGTTACATGCTTCCACAGGATGCATTCACTCAAGGAATCCCTAACATCCTTTGGCGCAGCATCCACAGGCGCATACCCCGTGTGGAAACCAATCTCAGCCAGCCACTCCTTCGCTGCCTGCTCCACAGTCGACTCGTCGAAGTGATCAGTGCGCATCATCATCATTACCTGGATCAATGGCTTTGGCTGCTTCAATGGTGAAGCGGTCGAAGTCGGAGACGTAGTGGGCGTCCTGAACCTTACGGAACACCGCGAACTCCCGCAGGGCATGGTCATCAGCCATCTTCTTGCTGATGGTCCCTGCATTGTCGAGAATCTCGCGTGCATCCAGTGTGAGAACTTGGTCGAGAAATTCCACCCAGTCTTCCATTGTGGTGGCGATCTGGCGGCGTGCTCGAGATTCTGCCAGATTAAGATATGCCTCCACCAGGCGGCCCAGATCCTTGAGTTCATCGGTAGTGAGGTAGTTCTTACCGACGGTGACATCGCTCCGAAGAATTTTTCCGTCTGTGCTGTTCTTCCACGAGGTGAGACCCATATACGGTTGGGACGCATCCGCACGCTCTTTGATGAGTTCGGCAGCGGTGTGACCGTGGACCGCGTAGTGCATTTTGTTCTGCACGGTGGCGAAGAACTGTTTTGCAACCGGCGAGGAGGACTCGTAATCGACAGCGGTGGTGAAGATATCGGTCACCTTCTGGTAGAAGCGCCGCTCGGAGAGACGGATCTCCCGGATCTCCTCGAGGAGCTGCTCGAAATAGTCCACTCCGAGGATCTCACCCTGTTCCATGCGCGCACGATCGATGACGTAACCGCGCAGTGTGAAGTCTCTGAGCACCTTGGTCGCCCACTGCCGGAAGTGTGTGGCACGGATGGAGTTCACCCGGTAGCCGACCGAGATGATGGCGTCGAGGTTGTAGTGGTCGATGCCGCGCGTGACCTGCCGTGACCCCTCGGTTTGAACCATTCGGAAATTCCGAACAGTTGCCTCCCTCACAAGCTCTTGGGAGTCGTAGATGTTGGCGAGATGCTCATTGATGGTCGGCACAGAAACACCGAACAGCTCAGCCATGAGCTTCTGGCTGAGCCAGATGGTGCCGTCCTCATAGCGCACCTCGATCGCCCCGTTCGTCTCATTGGTGAAGACGAGGAACTGCGAGGCGGAGACCTCCACGTGTTTGTTCTCAGACATCCGCGACCTCCTCATCTAGGGCTTCACTGACCAGGCGCCCAGCCTCATCCACTCGCATCCGCCCACTCATGAGTTCAGGTAGCAGAGCAGCGCGCAGCTCAGCGAGTGTTACTGATTGCTGACGCCGAGCACTGATCAAGTGCAGCAGCGTGAGCACGGTTATCTGTGTATGTTCCGCAAGCGATCGATAGTCAGGGACGCCAATCGTCATGAGATCGGCCGGTCGAACGCGTTGGTGACTACCCGACGTACCTGTCACACGATCGACGATCTCTCCGCGAAACCCTGGCGATCGCACAGCAAGCCATGTGCAAGCCAGTCCATGCATGTCTCCAGCAGTCAAGTAGGCAAACTCCGGCGAACAGACGCTTACGGGTGTGGCATCAGTTTCCACCCACCACATTCGACTGATACGAGGGTTGAGACGGGAGACGAGAATGCCCGGACGATCTATCAAGGTCTTGTTGCTCTTAATTGAGGATACCGCGGCTTGCTCAGGCACGGCACCCCCATCAAAGGCCGGGAGACTGAACAGATGGACCGTCTGATTGGAACTTGTATCAGGCTTCCAGGTGGACTTCGAGAGTGAGCATACCTCGCTCAGCGCGACCGTAGGGAGATCGGTTGCCTTCTGCTCAGCAATCTCGTCGATGAGTTGCTCAGCACGAGTTACCACAGCCTGGTTGGATTCGATTTTGTCGTCCAGCGCGCCCAGCACACCAGCAATTCGCCGCTGCTCCATCAAAGATGGAACATCAGGAAGGCGGAACGATCTAACATCGGCGACATTAAGGTGTGCAACGGTCGAACCGCCGACAGGCTGATTCAAACGTTCCTGCTGTTCGGGAGCAATAAGGAGATAGTAGAGATAGTCGCTGATTACTTTGGCTGTATCGGGCCGTAGTAGAACGGTTCGTTGCCCGGGTGCGACATTTTCCTCAATTGGAATCCTCACGACAGGGCCTACTGGTGCTTCGCGAGCAAGGAGGAGATCGCCATATCGTGGACGCAGACGTTTGGTCCACTCATCGAACGTGATGTCGTCTATCCGTCGCGCTAGTGAATAATCGATGCTGTTTCCACGCATTGCCGGCGTGCCTACAGCAAAGTAATTCCCAAGTTCGTTAATCGGGGCTGTCTTATGCAAACAGTCGACAATGTTCAAACATAGATCATCCAGCACAATCATCGTTGTTCTCCACCGATTGCTGTTCGAATTCGTTCCTCGAGTTCGCGGCCGCGGTCGAGTTCGGCGAGGAGCTCGGCGGTGAGGCGAGCGATCTTCTCCTCGGTGGGTTCGGCGTCGGGGTCCTCCGTCTGTTCGAGGCCGACGTAGCGTCCCGGGGTGAGGATGAAGTCGTTGTCGCGGATCTCCTCGAGGGTGACTGCCTTACAGAATCCGGCCACGTCCTCGTAGTTCTCGTGCGCGTCACGGGAACGCCAGGTGTTGTAGGTGTTGGCGATGCGCTCGATGTCCGCATCGGTGAGCTGCCGTTGTGCGCGGGTGATCATCTCACCCATGCCACGAGCATCGATGAAGAGTACCTCACCGTGGCGGTCACGGTGACCGTTGCCTTGCCTGTTCTTTGAAAGGAACCACAGGCACGCAGGAATCCCTGTGTTGAAGAAGAGCTTGTCGGGGAGCGCCACGATGCAGTCCACAAGGTCCGCCTCAACGAGTGCCTGACGAATCGTGCCGTCCGTCTTCGTTTTGGATGACAGTGCGCCGTTAGCCATGACGAAGCCTGCCGAGCCTGAGGGTGCGAGATGGTATAGGAAGTGCTGGATCCACGCGTAGTTCGCGTTCGAGTCATTTGGGGTGCCATAGGCCCAGCGTGGATCATCCTCCAAGACCGCTGACCAGTACCCCTTCAGATTGAAGGGTGGGTTGGCGATGATGAAGTCCGCTCGCAGGTCAGGATGCTGGTCTTCGGTGAAGGTCTCCGCATCACGCGGGCCAAGATCTGCCTCGATGCCACGTAGCGCCAGGTTCATCTTGGCTAGACGCCAGGTAGAGGCGGCCTTCTCCTGCCCGTAGATGGACAGAGCATCCCGGCTACCCCCGTGTGCTTCCACGAAGCGGGCCGACTGCACAAACATGCCACCGCTGCCGCAGCATGGGTCGTACACGCGGCCGGAGAAAGGTTGGAGCATTTCGACGAGAAGGTTCACCACGCTGCGTGGTGTGTAGAATTCGCCTCCATCCTTTCCCTTTTCCGCTCCGGCAAACATGCCAAGGAAGTATTCGTAGACGCGGCCGAGGATGTCATCGGCCCCATGATCGCTGTCCGCACCGAAACCGATGGAGCCGATGAGGTCAATGAGCTCACCGAGCATCTCGTCCTTGAGGTCCTCGCGGCCGTAGTTGCGCGGCAAGACACCCATCAGCGTGGGGTTTTCACGTTCGATGAGTCGCATCGCCTCGTCAATGGCCTGGCCGATTCCTGGCAGCTTGGCCTTGGCTTGCAACTGCTCCCAGCGGGCGCCATCAGGAATCCAGAAGACGTTCTTACCTGAATACTCATCTCGGTCTTCCAGGAATGATGGGATCTGGTCCTCGTCGATACCCTCGTTCATCAGTTCCTGGGTGAGCTCTTGGCGTCGCTCGGAGAACTTGTCGGAGACGTATTTGAGAAACACGAGTCCGAGTACCACGTGCTTGTACTCGGATGCCTCCTGGTTGCCTTTGGCGCGCATCGACTCGGCGGTCTCCCAGAGAGTTCGCTCGAGAGTCATTTCATCGCCCTTTTTACTCGCCATATGAGTCATCCAAACCTGTAGTTTTCTTGATACAGCGATTGTGTAGGAGGCTTCAGTTCATTGATCTCCATCAACTGGCAGTTCAACGCTTCACAGATACACACAAACGCTGCGGTGGTGACGGTCTCATCCTAGCCGAGCATGCGCGCTTTGGGACGGAGATCGTCACTTGCCTCGGAAGACTTGCTGAATCGGATGGTGGTTGCGTTCCGAAGGACGACTGGGTCCAGTCCGTTGAGGAAGCTACAGTTCCCAACCAGGATGACTTGCCGTTCGATGGATGTGAGAGCGATGTGCTCATATGTCAGATGTTGCAGGCGGCTCTGGTGCATGATTCGGTCCTACTGGTGGCGCATCGGTTTGTCGACTGCACGTGCACCCACGGTCATTTCTGTGCGTTGTTTGGTGCGATGGACGCAGATGAGCATGGCCCTCCTTAACGTGTTGTTTGTCGACCATGGCGGTCGGCAATGTGACTCAGAGGAGGGGACAGGATGTCTCAGAAAATTGCCAACAAGGGAGATGGCAACCAGATCGCTCAGTTCGGTGGGGACCTGAACGGAACGCTCAATCAGATCAACGGAACACGGACATTGGCGTCCTTGACGCTGCCTGAACTAGGCGAGGAGTATCTGTTGGCCGATTCGATTGTATCGAGGGAATGGAAGTCGAGACTCAAGGCATCAGCAATCGCGGCGTTGGTGTGCCTCCTGTGTTGTGGCATCACTGTCGCCATGTATTGGTTGTTTGGGCAGCCGTCTCTCAAGGAGATCGTCTTCAGCCCCGCAGAAGGGTCGAAACTCGAGTTGAGCATGAACCTCACGCTAGCCATCCCTGCGATTGTGGCTGCTCTTTCAGGGGCAGGTGCATATGGCAGGGTGATGAACCCGAGTGAGCTCGAGATGGATCGGAAAGAGCATCGAAGGGCGGCCTTCATGGTGGCACGCCAGAGGGGCCTCACCGTGCGAGAGTGGCACAAGGTCATTGAAGCCGCCAAGCAGAGCTAGATGTTGGTAGGCGCGGGAGGATGTGCGTGCCCACGCCCTGCACATCCTCCCGTGCCCGCGCACACAATCGCACAAATGTGCAGTTAGGATCCAAGTCACCGCACGAGTGTGCGCCGCTCCAGCAAGCAACGAGGCGGTTCGTGCCGATCCATGTCGAATGCTATTTGTCTAGACTAACGCTGCCGCTAACACGTCTGACAAATCAGCCCACAACCGCCGCAACCACACCCCAAAAACCCGCCACGGCCTCGTCCTAAACGGACCCGGAAAGTGAACGCCACCACCCGCGTGGCCTAGGATTGGGGGCACGCCGACGCGCCCCCAAGGACGG
>ERZ772952.252-NODE-252-length-12291-cov-26.8971_pt1 | contig 12291 bp, 6 predicted proteins | sample MGYA00580686_ERZ772952 | MGnify/ENA primary metagenome ERZ772952 (study PRJEB29015, sample SAMEA2738074) | human oral metagenome | biome: human oral; feature: human-associated habitat; material: saliva | place: China | collected 2213 ... | reverse complement strand
ACCTGCGACCTCCGGGTTATGAGCCCGGCGAGCTACCGAACTGCTCCACCCCGCGGCGACTCATACAACTATACAGACCCCAAACCGGGTATGCAAGCCAAAAACGCGATTTGTAACCAAGAACACAAAAATAGGGGCTGTGGGTAGAAAGCATTTGGATAGAAATAGGGCTACGGGGCAGTGCCAGGGGGGGGTAGAACGTACAGGAACGGGGTGGAAGTGAGTCACTTCCACCCCAGTTCCCGCAGAGACGTTCCCCTTAGAGACGTTCCCGCAGAGACCGCTAGAGCTAGCCGGTAGGAGCCGCACCCGGTGCAGGCCCCGGGTCTAGAGCGAGGACGCTAGACCCGTGAGCATCCGGTATGGGCTACTCCCCGCTGTCTCTTAGACTTAGCCTCTTAGCGCTTAGCGAGAAGCCGAGGCGCTGGCACTAGGCTTAGTACTTGCCGCTGCGCTCGCAGAAGAGCTTGCCGCAGCACTCGGAGCCGCCGAGGCGCTGGGCGCTGCCGAAGCAGAAGCCTTAGCGGAAGCCGCACTCTGCGCCTCCTCAGCCTCCAGAGCCTTCTTCACGGCCGCTTCCAGACGCTTCTGAGCCTCACCGTAGGCAGCCCAGTCGCCCTTCTTCATTGCCGCATCAGCATCGGTCATCGCCTTCGAGGCATCGTTGAGAGCCTGCTTCAGCTCCGAAGACTGCGAAGCCGAAGAACCACCGGTCGAAGCGCCCGAAGAACCAGAAGTACCAGAGGAGCCAGAGGCAGAAGCCGAGGGGCTAGCCGCCGCCGAGCCGTCCAGCTTCGCACCCGAAGAGCCACCGAACACCTGGTTCAGCGCCTCCTCCAGAGTCGGAGCGAAACCGACCTTATCGCCGAAGCTCACCAGCACACGCTGCAGACGCGGGTACTTGGCGTCACCGCTCGACTGCACGTACACCGGCTGAACGTACAGCATGCCGCCGCCCACCGGCAGAGTCAGCATATTGCCGTTAATAACCTCAGACGAACCGCGGCGCAGCAGGTTCAGCTGGTTCGACACCTCAGCATCAGAGTTGAAAATATTCTGAGCCTGACCCGGGCCGGGAACCACCGAAGAACGCGGCAACTCCAGCAGACGCAGCTTGCCGTAATCGGGGCTACGCTCGCCGTCCTTACCGGTACCGGCATCACCATTAGCGGCAAGGAAGCCGTACATCACGTTACGAGAGTTCGAATCGCTCTGCTGAGGAATAAACGTGGTCGTCAACGAGAAGTGCGCACGAGAATCACCGGGCATCTGCAGGGACAGGTAGTAGGGCGAAATCGGCTGGTTACGATCATTGGTCGGATCATTCGGAATCGACCAGACATCGTCACCGGCGTAGAAGCTATTCGCGTTCGTCACGTGGTACTTATTCAGCATGGTGCGCTGAACATTGAACATGTCAGTCGGGTAACGCACGTGGCTCATCAGCGAAGCGTTCATCTCACGGTAGCTCTTCACCGTGCCAGGGAAAACACCCTGCCACGCCTTCAGCACCGGGTCCTCCTCATCCCACGCGTACAGGGTCACCGAACCGTCATACGCGTCCACGGTAGCCTTCACCGAGTTACGGATGTAGTTCACCGAGTTAGAACGCTGAGCACCCGCAGCGGTTGCCGCATCCTGGGAGCTACCCTGCGCGTAGGGGAACTGATCGCTCGTAGTGTAAGCATCCACGATCCACTGCACGCGGTTATTCACAATCGCCGGGTACGGCTTAGAATCCACGCTCAGGTACGGCGCCACCTTACGCACACGATCCAGCGGGTTGCGTTCGTACAGAATCTGCGAACCCTCACGCACCGCATCCGAAAGCAGAATGTCAGAGGACTGGAACTTAATCGCGTAAGACAGACGAGCCAGCAGCGAATCAACGCGAGGACCACCGTAACCGGCGAAAGTGTACTTCGCGTCGGAGGTGTTGGTTTCCTCAGCTGAGAGCGGGCGGTCCAGCTCCAGGGTGTCGCCCTTACCGCCCACAATCGAATACTCCGGCGAGCTCATGCCGAAGTAAATACGCGGCTCATAATCCTCGCTCAGAGTACCGGTCGCCTTAATGCCGGACTGCAAGAACTTCGGGTTACCCGCAGAATCCACCTGGTTACCGTACGCGGCAATCACACCGTAACCGTGGGTGTACACCACGTGGCGGTTATACCAAGAATCGCCGCTCGTCTGCGCCGGGTTCAGCTCACGAGCCGCCAACACCGTATCCTGCGTGGTGTTACCCACCGCATAGCGGTCCACCGACAGCTGCGAATCAAAACGGTAGTACGGGCGGAACTGCTGCATCTGTGCAAACGCCGAAGACACAACATTCGGATCCAACAGACGAATATTCGCAATGGTCGCACTCGAAGAGCTCAACGCACCCGCACGAGTATCAATCGTCGCGTCATACGGGGTGGTCTCAATCTTGTCCAGACCGTACGCGTAACGGGTCGCATCAATATTGCGCTGAATGAACTTCGACTGAGCACCCTGCTCATTCGGAACCACCTGGAAACGCTGAACAATCCACGGGTACAGGCCGCCAGCAACCAGAGCAACAACCACCAGCATCGCGGTGCTAATCAGCGGCAAACGCCAACGATTCATCGAAGCCGCCACCATAAACATGATCGCCACCAGCAACGCAGAAATCGCCAAAATAGCGTTCACCGGAATCGACGAGTTCACGTCCGTGTACATTGCGCCAGCCCAGCGGCCCACCTGCTGCTGAGTCGACGAATAACGATCCAGCCAGAAGCTCACCGCACGAGTCAGCAAGAACGCAGCCACCACAATCGCAGCGTGACGACGGAACGCCACGGTAGTGCTCACACCGCCCGGCTGAACCTTAATACCGCCGTAGAAGTAGTGCATGAACACGCCCGCGAGCGCCGACAGCACCACAGCGGAGGTCACCAAAGTCACCACCATGCGGAAGAACGGCAACGCAAACAGGAAGAACCCGTAATCCAGACCGAACTCCGGGTCAGTCTTACCGAAGGACTGCTGGTTGAAGAACAGCGCGACGGTGCTCCACTGAGTCATCGTCGCCGAAGCAATAAACAGGCCCAACAGCAGCGGAACCGCAACCAACAGAACCTTACGCGCCTTATCCACGCTCTCGTGGTAGCGGCGCATGCTCTCCTCAGCACGCTGCTGACCAAACACGTCACGCAGCATCTGCTCGGCAGCATCCGTGCCGCTCGTCGGCACGCTCTGGTCCGGCTTCGGCGCCTCCTGCGGCTTCTTCTCGGACGCCGGCGCCACATCAGCATGACGGACCGCGTAGGACATCGAAGCCCACAGCGGCACGGCAATCACCACGGCAGCCACCACAAACACGGCTGCCTTCAACAAAATCTGGGTGGTGAACACGGTGCTATAACCCAGCTGATCAAACCACAGCCAGTCCGTGTACACCTGGGACGCACCCACAAAAGCAGCAATGAGCACCGCCACCACAGCAATCGTTACCCTCAGGGGGCTACGGCGCTTGGGCGTTGACTTCTTCGGCTTGGGATGCGCGGTGCTATTGGTCGACTCAGACACAATTCCTCGCTCATCATACGTTCAGAGAAAATAACTGCCTTTAAGTATCTCAGAGGTCAAGCAGAAGGGCAGAACCTCGTAGAAGCTCGGGGCGAAATATGACCCCGGGTTGAGAGGTTGTGGGGTGCGAAATGATGAGATGAGGGCACTGATGCGCGCAGGGACGAGGACAGAGAAAAGGACACAGAACAGCCCCGGTACCCTAAAGTACCGGGGCTGACTTCTACGTTATCGGGGTTAGAACCTCGCGGAGAGAAACGTTACGTTAGGAACCGCAGCGGGGCAGGGAATCATCCGGGGTGCCGGACTTAATCGCCTCCACCGTCTTCACCGCCTCATCCAGGGTCGACACCGGCACAACTACCATCGTGCCGCGCACCTGACCGGCGTGATAGTAGTTGAACAGGTCGGGGTCCTGCGCCTGCATCTTCACAATCGAATCGCAGTTCTCCTTCGGCGCCAAGAAATAACGCGCACCGTAACGGCCCGTCGCCAAAATCTTGTACTTGATACCGCCAATTGCGCCAACCTTACCGTTCGCATCAATCGTGCCGGTACCCGAAATGTAGCTGCGGTACGGGTCGCCTCCGGCATCCTCATCGGCGAGCAGGGTACCCTCGCTCAGCTTATCGACTGTGCCCAGCGCCAGCATCAGACCGGCGCTCGGGCCGCCCACACCGTCCAGGTTGTACTGCACGTGTGCCGGCAGGTCATAGCTCTGTTTCAAACCCGCGCCCAGAATCCAGCGGCTATTGTCGCTGGAACGAACCGGGGTCAGCTTAAAGGTCTGCTGCTTGCCGTCACGTTCCACGGTCACGTCAATCGGCGAACCGTTCGAAGCGTTCACAGCCTTCGGAACATCGGTGAGAGTCTCAATCTGCTTCTCCCCCACCTTCACGATGCGGTCATCAGCCTTCAGCGCGCTCGCCGCCGGGGAACCCTCCACCGTGGAAAGCACCTGAACCTTCTCAGTCACCGCCATCTTCAGCTGGCGCATCGCCGCGACCTTCGCCTGAGTCTGCGAATCAGCCATCTGTGCACCGGTCGCCGCTGTCGCCTGCTCATGGCTCACGTGCGGGTACAGGGCATCGGTCGGCACCACGAGGCTGCGGTTACCGTCAAACGCCAACCAGCCGTAGAACGCCTCCGCGCCGGACAGCTCCGTGTACGGGCCACCCGAAACCGATACCGTGGTCATATTCATCTTGCCGAACGTCTTATAGCTGGGCGCGCCAGAGATCTCAATGACGTCCTTATCCTGGTAGGTTCCGAGCACGTCAAAGAGCGGGCCGGGGCCCTCCTTCACATAGGAGCTGGGCAGAACAAAAGCACCAGCCAGCAGGGCGCACGTCGCCACAGCGCTGACCGAACGCAGGTTCACGCGGCGCGGCGCAAAACGCGAACGGCGCTTAGCCGCCTTCTCAGTACTCTTCACGCTCGCGGAGGCGGCGTTCGGCTGCTGCTCAGCATCGGGGGTGGACTTAGTCATGGTTTCTACAGTACCGGATAAACCTGCTTTTCAACATGCGGACCGGCACTGTGACCCCGCCGAAAATAGAGCACCCAGGGGGCGTTGATGCTCTGACACGCGCCACGGTATGTCAGCACCGCGCGGTGACAGCGGCACGAAAAAGCTCCCAAAAACCGTGCCCAAAGACAAGCTTGTGAGCCCTCAGCTGATTAACCCGCCTCCACAGCAATAGCGCGGGAAATTCTCAGCAAAAATCGGTAGGCTGGACAGCGAGCGGGCCAGTTGCGCCCACCCCCGGATTACGAAAGGCTTCACATGTCTGAGAACCCCACCGGCGGCGCCTCCAACGAGCGCGACCCCCTCGAAGAATTCCTTAAGAAGATGCAGGAGCAGGGCTTCGACCCCTCCGCAGGGGCAACCGGCCAGGGCGGCAAGGGCACCTCCAACAATGCACAGAATCCCTTCGGCGCGCTCTTCGGCGAAGGCGGTCAGAACCCCTTCGGCATCAGCATCGACCCCGAAGACCTGAAGAACATGGGCATGAGCTTTGACCCCGCCATGATGCAGAGCATGTTCGCGCAGGTACAGGCGATGTTCTCCGGCGCGGGCGCATCCGACAGCCCCAGCGGCGTGAACTGGGACAACGTGAAGAACCAGACCCGCCAGATGCTCGCCTCCATGGGTGAAGACCCTTCCGTACCCGAAAACCTCAAGCGCGCCGTAGAAGACGCGGCGAACCTCGCCGACCTCTGGCTGGACGCGGTGACCACCGTTGAGCGCCACAACTATCCGGTGCAGGCGTGGTCCAAGGCGGAATGGGTGGAGCATTCCTTCGATTCCTGGCGCGAAATGGTCGAGCCGGTCGCAGCCGAAGTCACCCAGTCCATGGTCATGCCCGGCGCACCCGAAGACGTGCCCGAGGAGATCTCTCAGATCCTCAACAGCGGCTTCTTGAACAACATTGGTTCCGTGATTTTTGGTGCGCAGATGGCGCAGGCGCTCGCACAGCTCGCCGGTGAGGTGTACTCCTCAACCGACGTGGGCTTCCCCCTCGCGCCCGGTTCTTCCGCGCTGCTGCCCAACGGCTACCAGCAGCTCGCCGAGAGCATCGAGGTGCCCCCGCAGGAGGTTCTGCTCTACCTTGCCGTGCGTGAATCCGCGCTAATCCGCCTGCACAAGGCAAACCCCTGGCTGCGTGAAGACCTGGTTCAGCTCGTGGCGCGCTACGCCCGCGGTATTCGCGTGGACATGAACCGCATGCAGGACGCCGCATCCCAGGTGGACATGAGCAACCCCGACGCCGTACAGGAAGCCTTCGAAGGCGGCATGTTCAGCCCCCAGCGCACCGAAGACCAGGAACTGGCGGTGCAGCGTCTGGAGGGTCTGCTCGCGCTCATCGAAGGCTGGGTATCCGTCGTCACCGAGGACGCAACCCGCAACCTGCCCAAGGCACCGCAGCTGACCGAAATCATGGCGCGCCGCCGCATCGACGGCGGCCCCAGTGAGCAGGTCTTCGAGAACCTGGTCGGCCTGGAACTGCGCCCGCGCCTGGTGCGTGAGGCACAGCAGTTCTGGCGCTGGTACGAAAACGCCCACGGCATTGAGGCGCGCGACGGCCTCTGGGACACCCCGGAGACCCTGCCCACCCCCGCCGAGCTGGAAGACTTCACCGCATACGATGCGCGCATGAACGAAATCAGCCTGGACGACGTGGACTTCGACTCGGAGCTGCAGAAGCTGCTGGACGGCGGCTTCGGCGATGCGCCCGAAGAAAAGTAGAGCGGCGAAAGTAGCGCGGCGACAAGTAAATAGCTGACACTTGAGCGGGGGTGGCTTGTGATTCTACAAGCCACCCCCGCTCGAGTGTTTTTATTGAAGTGTTTTGGTTGCTAGGTTTTCAGCGATGCTTTAGTCGGCGCTGTTTTCGCCGCACTCACCCTCGCCGCGCTCCCCCTCAGCACGCTCCCCCTCAGCACGTTCCCCCTCGGCACGTGAGCGCCCCAGCGCGTACCCCTCCAGGTAGGCTTGCGCCCGCAGCAGCTGCGGGTAGCGCGCCTCCAGGGTACGGAACGCCGCCGAATGATTCGGCTGCAGCAGGTGACAGAGCTCGTGGTGAATCACCGAATCCAGCACATACTCGGGTACGCCCTGTAACTCTGAGGAGATGCGGATCTGCGTGTTCGCGTAGGTTGCCGAGCCCCAGCGCTGACGCTGATTGCTCACCCAGCGAATCGACAGCTTCTCCAGCCTGCCCGAGGCAACCAGCTCCGGCAGATGCTTCTGCGCCAGGTGCAGGGCGCGGGAGCGCAGGTACTCGTCCGTGACCGTCAGCTGCGTGGCACGCTCACGGCGCGCGGCACGACGCTGAATGCGCGGCAGCAGGCGGGCAATATGCTCGTCAATCTCTTCGCTCGTGCTCGCGGCGGGAATGAGCAGGCGGTAGGCGGGGTTGCCGTGCACATCTTCCCCGTCGCGCTGCATGCTGATGGTGCGGGTGCGGCGCGCCGAGCGGACCAGCTCAATCTGCGGGTGATCCTCGGTGGCGGGCAGAATTTCACGCTTAAAACGCTGAGCCATAATCTCCTCTTCCCTTCGACGAACGGCGGGGCTGTACTGCACGGGGCTGGCTATACGACGAGCCGGCGCTCTCAGCCCTGCGGCGGCGCTTCGCCGGATCAATATCGTCCAAGAAACGCGAACGCTTCCGCTGACCGCGACCGCCCACGGTGCGGGTCATCGTCCAGGTCAGCCACAGGTACTTGCGGGCGCGCGTAATGCCCACGTACAGCAGGCGGCGCTCCTCATCCACCTCATCCGGGGTGGTCGCAAAAGTAATCGGCATGAGGCCCTCGTTCAGGCCGCACAGGAACACGGCGTCCCACTCCAGACCCTTAGCCGCGTGCAGGGAGGCGAGGGTTACGCCGTTGACCTGCGGGGCGTCATTGAATTCGCTGCGGTGGTTCAGGGTCGCCACGACCTCGTGCATGGTCAAAGGTAGCGGCTCGGGCACGCCCGGGCGCGGGTTCGCGCGGTGCTCCTGAAGCTGCTCTTCACGGTTCTGCGCCATCATGTCCACCATGTGCACGAGGGCGGCGAGGGACTCCCACTTCTGGCGGGTGGCGCCTCCCGAAAGGGGGCCCTCCTCTTTGTAGCCGAGCCCGCCGAGCACATCGCGGGTGTAGCGGGTGACGTCCTCGGTACCGTCCGTGGACTTCGCCGAACCGCGCAGGGCAAGCATCGCCTGCTTGACCTCGGGGCGTTCAAAGAACCGCTCCGCGCCGCGCAGCTGGTACGGAATGTGGGCGGCAGCCAGAGCAGACTCAATCGCCGCCGACTGCGCGTTCGTGCGGAACAGCACCGCAATCTCCGAAGGCGGCACGCCGTCCTTCTCAATCAGGTCGCGGATGTCCTCGGCAATGCCGGCGGCCTCCTGCTCGTCGTCCGCGTAGCCGAACCACTCCACATCCACGCCGGGGCCTCGCTGAGACATCAGCTCCAGCGGCGGTGCCCACGAATGCGGGCTCGAATCCGGATGCGGACGACGCGCCGCCAACAGACGGTTCGCCAGCTCCACCACCTGCGAATGGGAACGGTAGTCGCGGGTCAACTTCACCGTATGCGCGCCACGGTACCGGCGCGGAAAATCCAGCAGGTAACGGCTGGTCGCGCCGGTAAAAGAGTAAATCGTCTGGGAGGCATCGCCCACCACGCAAATATCGTCGCGGCCGCCCAGCCACACATCCAGCAGACGCTGCTGCAGAGGGGACACGTCCTGGTACTCGTCCACCACAAAGTGGCGGTACTGGTTGCGGACGGTCGCGGCGAGCTTCTCGTCCTCCTCCAGCATGGCGATGGTCAGCAGCAGCACGTCCTCAAAGTCGATGAGGTTACGCTCATCCTTCAAGTCCTCATACGCCTGGAAAATTCGCTGCATATTCTGCGGGGTAATCGCCGAGGGCAGCTGCTTCTCGCTCAGACGCTGCATGATGGTGTCCGGGGTGAGCAGCTGAACCTTCGCCCATTCAATCAGCGACGCCAAATCACGTAGCAGGGAACGGTCCGTGCTGATGCGCAGACGGTTCGCCGCCTCCGTAATCAGCGATGCCTTATTCTGCACGATGGACGGGAACGTACCGCCCACCACCTGCGGCCAGAAATACACCAGCTGACGCAGCGCCGCCGAGTGGAAAGTACGCGCCTGCACGCCGTGCGCACCCAGCTGGTGCAGGCGGGTGCGCATCTCCTCCGCAGCACGCAGGGTGAAGGTCAGGGCGAGCACGCGCGGGCCCTGGTAGCGGCCAATCGCAATACCGTAGGCGATGCGGTGCGTAATCGCGCGGGTCTTACCCGTACCGGCACCCGCCAGCACGCGCATGGGGCCGTCCAGCTCAGTGGCGACCGCACGCTGATCCGGGTCAAGCCCGGCAAGAATATCGTCTGCGGAGATCATATGCTGAGGCTGCTGAGGTGTGGCGGTCATAATGCTCCATCAGTAAGGCGGGCGGTACGGGCAGACGGCTTACGCTCGCGCGGGCATGCGGACATACGGGCATGCGGGTGCGCGAGGCGGTGATAGCCGGTCTTCCATTGTATTCTCCCAGATTGTTTTCTCCAGCCCCGCCGCGGTTTCTTAGCGGTTGCTTTCATTCAGGGCGTGAGGATTCAGTGCATGAGGATTCAGCGCCTGAGGGTTCAAGGCGTGAGGAACCCGCCTGTTTGGACGCGCACGGTGAGAAGCTCAACGAAATGCGCAGGAATACGCGGACGAGCACATTTAGCCTTGTCCACAAGTATCTTCACTACTTGGCATAAAGATCCTAAAAACTACTAAACGGCACACATAGGTTTGGTAACCTTAACCCGTGACTTTATCTCCCCTTCAGCTAGCAGCCATTGTCTCCGCCGGAGTGCCCGGGATTTACCCCGTCGGCGCCGAACCGGTCCGCGAAGACAGCGACGACTTCGACTCGGCAATCATCGCCGACTCCACCGGTCGCCGCTGGCGAGTGCGCGCCCCGCGCCGCCCCGACGCCAGCATGCGTCTTGAAGCTGAACACCTCATCCTGCAGTCGTTCAGCCCCGGCCTGCGCGCCCGACTGCCCTTCGCCGTACCCACCGTCGCCGGCACCGTACCCTACGCGGGCGGCAACGTGTTCGTGTACACGCACATCCCCGGCACCATCTACGACGTAGACCAGCTCGCTGAGCTGAGCCGCCGCGAAGTTGCGGCGAACCGCCCCTCCCTGGCATCCATCATCGCCAAGGACATCGCAACCCTGCATGTGATGCCCGAAGACATCATTTACGAAGCCGACCTGCCCTCCTACTCTTCGGAGCAGATTCGCCTGCGCAAGAACGCCGAGCTCGAGCGTGCCGCCGCAACCGGCAAGGTGCCCGCCGACCTGCTCGCGCACTGGCGTACCGTGCTCTCCCCCGGACCCATGTGGCAGTTCCGCCCGCGCGTAGTCCATGGTGACATGGGCGCCGAGAACCTCGTACTGCACGTAACGCCCTCGACGGCGCGCATCGTGGAGGTCACCGGCTGGTCCGATGTGCACGTGGGCGACCCCGCGCAGGACTTCGCGTGGCTGTACTCCTGCCAGGACATCGACTTCACCGACGAGGCCATCGAGGTGTACCGCCAGCAGATGCCTCAGCTGCCCGACGCCTACCTGGCGCAGCGCGCGAACTTCTACGCGGAGTTCGCAATCGCCCAGTGGCTCACCCACACCGTGGAGGTTGGCGACCGCGACGGCGCAACCCACGCCGTGTCCATGCTCCTGGATATTCAGGACGACCTGCGCGCCTCCGGCGAACTGCTCGGACAGGAGGAGGTCGGCCCGCTGGTCGGCCCGGCAGAGTAGCTATTGGCTCGGGTAGCCGTTAGGTTTCTACCTACCGCATAGGTTTTCAGTTCAGCCCCGCAGTACTGCACTGCGGGGCTGAACTGTATCTACGGGGGTTTTATATCCGCTTGCCTGTGCCCGGTGAAACCAGTTCCCTGAGTGTCTGTCAAACCGACGAAATTATGCCTGTAAGGGCTAGTGGAGGGGATTTAGTGGGCCTTTTATTAAAATTTATTTAAGTGTTTCCCCTCACTTTTTGAGCACCAGTTTTGCATTTTTGTGCATGAATGACTCAGATTAAGGCTGAGACTTGAAGGTGTGCCAGGGGTGCCATTCACAATATTTCCCGGGTGCAAATACACCACAAACCCACAAAAACCAACTTTTGGTTTTGGGAGTCCACAGAGCCTCAACTGCGCCTTGAACCATGCTCAAAATAGTGCATTTTAGGGTAAAAACTTTCCCTGTAGATTTTTTCAAAAACTCCTGGAATACTTTTGCTGTGCCGCGAGAAAACCAGCGGACACACTCCCCATAGCGCACTGACCAGCGCTGATATCGTGGCAGCGATAAATTGGGGAGACAGATTGGACGGGGCCCTGACCGGTCATGTCAGGCCCGAGCCGGATTCATGCACCGCGCAACCAATCACCGATGGCAGAAATCTATAGAGCTACTTTCGAGGTTGTGTTTGAGAGTAAAGACGCACGCAAACCCCACGGGGCGCCGGCGGCGCGAGTGAGGCCGCGAAAGCGGCAGTCGTTCGGCGCGATTCTTTCCCGGAGCGTGCGAGGGCACGAAGTACCTCTATAGTTCTTCAGCGGCTGAGGACGCCTCATCACCCTAATGCAGTGGGGTGAAGAGGCGTCCTCTGCCATTAACCGTAAAAGTCCGCGCAGAAAAGCAGCTCACGAGGCGCAACGCCTACGTGAGCTGCTTTTCTCTACTCGGTGACAGCAAGCGCTAGTACGCGAGCGCCGCCCGCCCGGCGCTGTTTAGAGCTACCACCTAGCCCTTGCGCGCCTCACGAATCACCTTCGCCAGCTGCGCCTCCGTGGGCAGGCCGCCGCGAATCTGGTGATCCCACACCTCCGCAACGCCCTTGCCGCCCAGGTACACGAACACGGTGCTGATACGCTCCGGGTCCACGCCCATAATGCGGGAGAACGCGATACGGTACAGACCCAGCTGGAAGCGTCGAGACTGCATGGTTGCCATCTTCGGGCGGGAACCGCTCTTCCAGTCCACCAGGACCCAGCGTTCGCCGTCCGTATCCTCGGTGCGGAACACCGCGTCGATACGGCCGCGCAGGCTTAGACCCTCGATGTGGGTTTCGACCGGGTACTCGACCGCCCAGATGCGGTCCTTCCATTCGTCGCTACCCCACTCGCTGGTGGCGAAGCGCTCCCAGAGGCGCTG
>ERZ772952.251-NODE-251-length-12302-cov-28.2282_pt1 | contig 12302 bp, 8 predicted proteins | sample MGYA00580686_ERZ772952 | MGnify/ENA primary metagenome ERZ772952 (study PRJEB29015, sample SAMEA2738074) | human oral metagenome | biome: human oral; feature: human-associated habitat; material: saliva | place: China | collected 2213 ... | reverse complement strand
GCAACATCCGCCTCGCCGAAGCCCCCAGCCACGGCCTCCCCGCCCTCGCCTACGACGCCCACGCCAAAGGCACGCAGGCTTATCTGGACTTGGCTGATGAACTGATTGCACGTTTGGAAAAATAAACAGAAATATGAATATAAAAAGGCCGTCCGAAAGTTAGGAAATACTTTCAGACGGCCTTTTTTATAGAGATGAAATCCACAATTTACAGTTTATTTGTCAAAAACATCTTTTTTGAACTGGACTAATTCTTGAATTTTCTGTGTATTAGGATTGTATATCCATTCATGGTCAAAATGTGTTTTTAAGCGTTCACTCATAAAATCGTTACCAATAACTAAAGAATTAAACTGATTGCCTGCTTCCCGCTGTATTGCTATTGCCGATAACAAATCTTCAGGCAGGCTGTTCATAACAAAATCGGAAATCATCAATAAGTCCGCTTTTTGATAATTTTTTTGTTCCATTATTTTTAGCGCATGATGCAGGGCAGGTGCTGCATCTGTACCTCCGTGAAAGGATTGACGCAAAAAAGCAATCAAATTAGGAATCCCTGTTTTATCCATTATTTCAAAAGTTTCGATTCTTGTAGAAAAATTGATAATAAAACAAGGGCGGTTTTCGCTTTTAGCTTTTGTTCCTAAAAACAAAGCCATTGCTTTAGCGATATTTTCAGGAAACCCATTCATTGAATCGCTGGTATCCACACATAAAATCATCGGACCAGGCTTTTCATCTTCTTGGCTTTTTTGTTCAACTATAATTTCAGTTGTGGCATCGCAATAGGTCATTCCTTGCAATTCAAAACACATTAATTTGGATTCCAAAAACTTCAAATCAAATAAAATCGACGTTTCTTCATCTGCCATTAAAGCCAATTCAGACGGCAATACATACTCTAAATCTTTACCTAAACGTAATCCGATAATTTCTTCGCGCGAATTCACATCAATTTGTGGGCTTTTTGTGTAAACAGTCTGTTTTACCTGTTCGATTTTTTCGGATTGTTCGATTTGGCGCATTTTGCCTAGTAATTCGGCAATCTGTTGGGCATTCTTATCTTGGGTCAAGTAATTCAGCCAACGTTTCATTTCTTCAATATCTTGTGGGGTCAAATTACCAATATCATCTCCTATACCAAAGCCCAGTTGTTCCAGCTGTTGCGAAAGCTGCTTAATTACTTCTAACTCTTGTTTTAATTGGGTTAAAACCTTTTGTCTTAACTGATTAATTTGTTCCGCTTGCCATAGTACTTTAGCTTTGTCCAACTGTTGCTGCCATTTTTCCGTCAACAATTTCAAAGGCAAGTTCTGTTTATGAAATTTTGTCTGCTTGCTTCGTACCAACTCCTGTTGCCAAAACTCTTTTTCAAATGGTAAGCCTGAAAATTTACAGAAAAGTTGGTAATCATCAACAGGTAGTTGACTAAAAATTCCTGTATGTTGATGATTTTTAAGATTTTCTTCATGTTTGGCGAACGGACTTCTTTGCCATAAGTCCAACTTGGTTTGATGCCCCCAACTGAATAACTTTTGTTGAACCTGTCCGTGTAACCAACTGTGCTGTTTGAACAAATCTTGATAATCTGTTTGCAAAGAAGCCTTAATCCATCTTATTTGTTCGGATAGTTTATTGCTTAACGACATAATGACCCCAACCGTTCGCAGTCTTTAATCCGCAAATTGAGTTTGTCAATTTGATCTAATATACCCGATACGGCAATATCAATATCAGCTTGGATTGCAAAAGGGCTTTGCAGGTACTGTTGGTATTCTTCGTATTTTTTCTCAACTTGTTTCAATATATCAATCAATTGCTTGCGAATGTCGGATACGGCTTGAGAAAGTGAATAAATCAACCGTTTATTTACATTAGATTTTTTATCGCCTTTGTGGAACATAATCTTAGGTTTAAATGTTAAAGGTTCATATGTATCACGATTATATCCTCTATTAATTTTTAGTTTTAATGAACAACTTCCTTGCCCATCAAATTGACATTCAACATTGTCAATTGTATTCCCTTGTTCATCAATAGGATTGAATATATCTTTACTGTGAAATTTCTTAAATGGAACAAGTAGCCGATAATTTTTATTAGAATAATTGTTATATGAATCTATAAATGTAGCTTGTACGGGAAAATATTTTTTTCCATTCATTTCAACTGTATCATAAATATCTTGTGAATAATAAAGCTCCTTATTTATTTCCTTGTCCAAACTCGCCTTTTCCCTGTCCAATCCAGCTAAATCAATACCTGTATCAAACCCACAGGATTTAATGGCATTCATCACAATTTTTTCTACCGATTCCCGATTTTCAGGTGTCGTCCACAGGCAATATTTCAGTAAAATCAAATCGCTATGATTGGTTTCTTTGCGTCCGTTGCAAAAAGCAGAAGCCTTTAATAATACTGCTGCACGCTGCCAACGACGGTCAGATACATAAACACCTAACTTATCAAACTGTACTGCTAATTCTTCTCTGATATACTTAATAATCAGTAATGTATCTGTACTTAATTTAACTGCGTATAGTTGTTCGCGCCATTTGGCAAGCTCATGATAACTAATCCGTAAATCTTCACTGATCTCAGGTTTGTCGCTGCTTGGCTTGCTATCCAGCAAACGGTTGAAGTTCTCTTCATGTTCAATCGGCGGTACAAGCAGACGGATAATAAAGCGGTCATACAGTGCTTCCAAACCTTGATTTTCAGGTGGAATTTCATTGGAAGCCGCAATCAGGGCTTTAAGTGGCACATTAAACCTCTCATCGCCATTTTTAAAAATATGCTCATTGATAATGGTCAGCAGGTTATTCAAAATTGCAGGACTAGATTTCCAAATTTCATCCAAAAATGCAAAATTGGCAGTTGGCAAATAGCCTTCGATTTTTCGGACATATCGGTCTTCTTTCAATGCTTTAATAGATACAGGCCCGAATACTTCTTCAGGTGTGCTGAAACGGTTCATCAAGTATTCAAAGTATTGCGGATTTTCAAATGCACATGCCAAACGGCGGGAAATCAGACTTTTCGCAGTTCCCGGCGGTCCAAATAGGAAAGTATTATGTCCGGCAATCGCTCCAAGTAGGGAAACCGCCATAATTTGGTCGCGTTCATGAATGCCATTTGTGAGTTGTTGTAGCAAATCTGTTATGCGTTTCTGCATCTCATTCTTCTGAGAGTGTTGGAATTTTTTAGAATTTTGAACAATACGTTCATAATTATTTTCGCTTTTCATTGTGTTGTACCTTTTATGTAAGTTAGAAATTTTCCTATAAATGTATTAAATAATATCACTACTTATTCAACCCCTCCCACTCCTTCAACAACCTCTTCACCGACACCGGATATGGCGTCTTCAACTCCTGTGCAAACAGCGACACCCTCAATTCTTCAATCATCCATTTAAACCCTGCAAGGCCGTCTGAAACGGGGAGGCCTTGTTTGATCAGGCTGTCGGTTTTTTCCTGCCACATTTGTTCCAGCTCTTGAATATCGGCTTCGCGGGCTGCGTCGCGGGCGGGGTTGCTGCTGTATTTTTCGAGGCGCAGGGTCATGGCTTTGAGGTAGATGGGGAGGCGCGGCCATTGTGCCCACGGGGTGCGGGTGGCGAAGCCGGCGGCGAGCAGGGTTTGCAGGCGTTGGCGCATGAGGTGGGTGAGCGGGTGTTTGCCGAGTTTGCCGTTCAGTTCGGCGTAGGCGGCGGCGGTTTCCTGCAGGTAGCGGCTGAGGGCTTCTTTGACGGCGGGCAGGCGGCTGCGGGCGCGTTTGATTTGTTCTTTAAAGGCTTTTTCGTTGCGCGGCAGCTCGTCTTCGCCGATAAAGGCGCGGTCGCAGACGGCCTGTGTGAGGTCGTCGCGCAGGGTGTCGGCGTTGATGTATTTGAGCAGCATGGCGGCTTGGGTAAAGCCTTGGATGCCTTTGTTCAGGTCTTTAACTTGTTCTTTTAGTTGCAGTTTCATGAGTTCGATCACGCCTAATCTGTGGGCTTGTTCGGCGGCGGCGGACGTGTCGAACAGGCGCAGGGCGATGCGGCCGTCTTTTTCTTTTTGCAGGCCGAGGTAGCCGGTGAGCTGTTGTTTGCCGCGTGCGAATTTGATGGATTCGGGCAGGGTGCCGATGTCCCATGCGGTAACGTTGTCGCGCTCGAATTCTTGGGTGTTGTCGCGGAAGGTGACGGCGGCGGCTTGGCCGAGCTGTTGTTGCAATTCGTGCAGTTTGCGGCCGCCGGCAAGCTCTTGTCCGCCATCATCGATAATGCGCAGATTCAGATAGCAGTGTTCGGGCAACTCTTGCGCTGCCCATGCGTCTTGGTCGATTTGCTCGAGAATCCGCATATCGCCGGCGCTTTTGGCGATAAAGTGCGCCAACTGGGGAATGATGGCCGCTTGGCGGTCGGGATTGCTTTCGAGAAATTTGGTGATGAAATCGGGTACGGGCACGCAAATGCGGCGGATTTGCTTCGGCAGGGCTTTAATCAGCAGCTGGATTTTTTCGCGCAACATACCGGGCACCAGCCATTCGAGCGACGGCGCGTGCAGGCGGTTGAGGACGGTCAGCGGCACGGTCATGGTCACGCCGTCGAGCGGATGGTGCGGCTCGAAGCGGTAGGAAAGTTTGAACTTGCCGTCTGCGGTTTGCCAGAATTTGGGGAACTGCTCTTCGGTAATGTGCGCGGCGGCGTGTTGCATCAAATCGTCGCGGCTGAGGAACAGCAGGCGCGGATTGTCGCGCTCGGCAGTTTTGAGCCAGGCTTCAAAGGTGCGGATATCGGCAAGGGGCAAAGGTTTCAGACGGCCTTTTTGAAATGCTGGCTGCTTTTTAGGTTTGGGGTCGTCTGAAACATTTTGTAGGGTGTGTGAACTCGTTTCACGCTCGCGGTTGTCCGCATCATTGGCATCTGCGTGCGCGGCTTGCGCCACGCGCCCTGCGTTGCGCTGGTTTGTTTGTCCGTTTTGTCTGGCTGTCTTGTCCAACTGGGTTTGTCCGCCCTCTTCGCTTCCCCAAACGCCGCCTTTCGCGTCTTTCCACACCAGCTCGGGCAGGCGTTCGTTATAAAACGCAAACAGGGCTTCGTCATCGACCAATACGTCTTGCTTACGAGATTTGTGTTCGAGTTCGGTAATTTCTTTAATCAGCTTTTTATTGTGGGCAAAAAAGGCCGTCTGAAGATTGCTTTCTTGCGCCACCAATGCGCCGCGGATAAAGATTTCGCGCGCTTCTTCGGGCGCAACTTTGCCGTAAGACACGGGGCGGCGCGGCAATACGGTCAGGCCGTAAAGCGTCACGCGTTCGCTGGCGACGACTTCGCCGCGTTTTTGCTCCCAGTGCGGCTCGAAATAATGATAGCGGACGAGGTGCGGCGCTTCCTGCTCTATCCATTCGGGCTGGATAACGGCGACGTCGCGCGCGTAAAGGCGCGTGGTTTCAACCAATTCTGCCGCCATCACCCATTTGGGTTTGGCTTTGAACAAGGCTGATGCTGGGAAAAGATGGAAGCGGCTGCAGCGCGCGCCGGTATAGTCGTTGCCATCGGGCGATTTCATGCCGACGTTGGCGATAAGGCCGGTCAGCAGGGCGCGGTGGATTTGTTCGTAGCCTGCTTCTTTGGCGGCGCGAATTTGGGCGCGGTGTTGTTTCTTGTCCAGTTGTTTTTGTTTGAGCTTGGCCGCCAAATCTTGATCGCCTTGACTTTCAGACGGCCTTAATTGTTCTTGGGAAGGAGGTTGTCGAAACGCGGCTTCTTTGGTGGTCAAACCCATTTCAATCGCGGTTTGGGCAAGCTGGTGGTGCAGCTCGCGCCATTCACGCATACGCAGGTGTGACAGGAAATATTGGCGGCACCACTGCACCAGCTGCTTGTTGGACAAACCTTTGTCGCGCTCGCGCTGGAAGCTGTCCCAAATATTCAGATAGGCAAGGAAGTCGGATTGCTTGTCGGTAAAGCGTTCATGCGCCTTGGCCGCGGCATCGCGCGCTTCCAACGGCCGCTCGCGCGGGTCTTGAATCGACAGCGCGGACGCAATCACCAATATTTCCGCCATGCAGTCGTGTTTCTTCGCCGCCAGCAAAATGCGCGCGATTTTCGGGTCGATGGGCAGGCGCGCCATTTGTTCGCCGAGCTTGGTCAGACGGTAGCGCGTGTTGGCACCAATATGGCCCGAACTGTTTTGCAGGCCGTCTGAAACATTGGCTGGGTTGGATCGGGCATCCATGCCTGATCCGCGTACTTGGTTTTTCATATTTTGCATAGTCTTGTCGGTCGGGCATCTTCCCCGACATCATCTAAATTTGTCTTTATTGGTTTTCACGCCGCTTATTGCGGATAAACATATTCCGCCTTGCCGTCGCGAATCTTCAAGCTGCCTGCATCGCCTGTAATCAGGTTGCCCGTTACCGAGCCTTCGCTACAACCTGAAACCGACATATCGTAGCCCAGCGTGTGAATCAGGAACGTTGAAAGCTGCTGATGGAAGGCAATCTCGCAAGGTGCAAAAGCCTGGTTGGCAGCCTGTTGCACGGCCTTATCCGGGCTGTACAACACCAGCGGCACAAGATAGCTGTCAGGCTGTACCGTGCCTTGATTGTAGGTATCCTGGCGCACATACTGGCCATGATCGGAGGTATAGGCAAACAGCCAGTTGCCGTCAGGCTGCTTTTGCAGCTGCTCGAATACGGTTTGAATCATTTGGTCGGTTTTGTGGATGGTGTTGTCGTACTTATCCACAATATTGGCTTCGCCGAATACTTTATCTTGAGGCTGCAACAATGCGCCGTATGGGACGTGCGAACCGCGTTGGTGCAACACGATAAAATGCTTGCCCTGCTGCAAATTGATTTTGTCGAACAGCGGCAGCAGCTTCTCATCGGGCATATTGTCGCCGTAGCCGTAGCCGAGTTGCGTCGGCTGAATCAGATGGTCTATCCATTTCTTACCGATTAGGTTCAAAATCGCCATCTCGTTTTCGGCCTGCGCGCTGTAAAAATACGTTTCATAGCCCTGCTCTTTGGCAAGGCGGAACATATTGGTATCGCCGCTGCTGATTTGTTCATAGCCGTTGGCATGCGGTATCGCATTAAAAAAGCTGGGCAGGGACACAGCCGTCATCAAAGCGGCAGAATAGCTTTGTTTCACAAGCGGCTTAAAGTCGGCTTGCGAAAGCTGGGTTAAAAACGGCGAAGTTTCGCGCCCATAGCCAAACAATTTCAAATGCGCCGCGCTTTCGCTTTCGCCCATAATCAGGATGATATTTTGAACACTGCCCTGCCCGATTTTGCTTGGCGCAGGCTGTTTGAACACAGGAATCTTGCTTAAATCAAACAACTGATACGGCAACACGCGCCCGACAAAATAGCCGAAGCTGAAATAATTGGCTTTGATGCGGCCGTATGTCGGTTTGGGAGAAATACCGTGTTCCTGCGTCGTACTGAATGAACGTCCAAAAATCAGCAACATCGCCGCAATAAACAAAATATCGGCGGCAAAATGCGTCTTACGGCGGAACTTGGCAAGGCTGCAAAACAACACAACTTCCAACACGCCCCACAACACAGGCAACCACAACTTATCCAACATCGACGCGCCCGCGCTGCCGACTTCGGTAACCTCTTTCAGCATCAGCCAATAATTAATGCCCGTCATCCAACTTTGATAAACCGCGTAATGCACATTATTGGCAATAATGCTGAACGTAAAAAACACCGTAATCAACAAACGCGTCACCTTATAACGCGCAAACAGATAAAGCGCAGCAATCACAAATGTCAGCGCAAACGTTTCCGCCATTTTCGCAGCCGGCAGGGTTTCAATCCCAAATACAAAGCGATAGGCAATTTCGCTGGCGGTAAGTAGAGATGAATAGAGAAAGAGAACAAAAAGAGATTTTTTCATAATGGGGAATTTCACAATAAAAGTTGCTTGACTTTGGGAGGTCGTCTGAAAGCCACTTCCTTGGTGGTTAAACCCATTTCAATCGCGCGCGACTTACGCATCCGCATATGCGACAGGAAATATTGGCGGCAGCATTGCACCAACTGCTTGTTAGACAAGCCTTTGTCGCGCTCGCGCTGGAAGCTGTCCCAAATGTTCAGGTAGGCAAGGAAATAGACTGCTTGTCGGTAAAACGCTCGTGTGCTTTGGCTGCCACCTCGCGCGCTTCCAGCGGCCGCTCGCGTGGGTCTTGAATCGACAGCGCGGACGCGATCACCAATATTTCTGCCATGCAGTCATTTTGTTGTGCAGCAATCAGTATTCGGCTGACTTTGGGGTCAATTGGTAGTTGACCCATTTGTTTGCCAATAGAGGTTAATTGATAGTGCGGTTTTGGGGCTTTTAGGCTGCCTGAAAAATAACAGATAATGTTGTCTTAAAGCAATATTTAAGACGGCATTTGTTCTATCCTAAGTTATAATTCTGCTTTTTCAGGCCACCTGAAATCTTATTTTTGAAAATATGATGAATAACACACACCAACCTACTGTTTTAGATTTATTTTGCGGCTGTGGCGGCTTATCGCTCGGTTTTATTCAAGCTGGTTTTGATGTCAAATTGGGCATAGATTATTGGCAAGACGCGATTACCACCTACACCGCCACACACAAAGGCACACAAGGCATTGTCGCCGATTTATTCAACATCACACCCGAACAAATCTCCCAACAAACTCAAATTAAACAAATAGATGTGATTATTGGTGGGCCACCATGTCAAGGTTTCTCTATCGCCGGTAAACGCATGATTGATGATGAACGCAATCAACTTTATAAAGCGTTTGTGGATTTTGTCCGTTTTTATCAGCCCAAAGCATTTCTAATGGAAAATGTCCCTAATATCATGTCAATGGGAAAAGGGTCGATTAAACAACAAATTACTCAAGATTTTGAGCAACTAGGCTATATCGTCAAAAGTCAAATTTTAATGGCTTCTGATTATGGGGTACCGCAAAATCGTAAACGCGCATTTTTTGTGGGATTTAAAAACGGCATAACATTTGATTTTCCAAAAAAAACGGTTAATCAATATGTTACTGTAAAACAAGCCATTTCTGATTTACCTGATTATTCGGTTGATGATGGTGCGGCTTATCCACTTTTAGGCAGCAGCGAATATCAACACATGATGCGCCAAAATGCAACTGGCTTGTTTAATCATCAAATCACTCAACATAATGACAAAACAAAAGAAATTATCGCTCTCGTACCTGATGGCGGCAATTACAAAAGCCTACCTGAACATTTGCGCCAGACGAGAAACGTCAATATTGCATGGACACGCTTAAACAGCCAAAAGCCAAGTTTTACAATTGATACGGGACACAATCATCATTTTCACTATCAATTTAACCGTGTACCAACAGTTCGAGAAAGTGCGCGTATTCAATCATTTCCCGATGATTTTATTTTTTTAGGAACAAAAACCAGTCAATTACGCCAAGTTGGCAATGCTGTTCCGCCTATGCTTGCAAAAGCGATTGCCGAAAAAATGAAATTGTTTTTATAAGGATATAACATTATGTTTAACCCCGATATTCAATATCGTTGCGACATTATTCGCGGTAAAGCACAAAAAGAATTAGATGATTTATTGCCAACTTATTCCACGATTGTGGCGGATATTTGTCCAGCCGATGAGAACATTTTTAATCAACAATTTAACAATAAATTATCGCAATCTTTTTATCAGAAAAATTACAATGAATTAGGCAAAAATCAACAGAAAACCATTAGAAATCATATTACTGAAATTGCAGGTAAATTATTTGGTTTGTACTTCAAAAAAAATGGTTTGGTATATGAAAGCCCAAGTAATAGTAAATTAGTAAACGACCAAGACCAACCTGCTTTTTTTAAAAATTTATGCTTAAATTTTCAATTCCCAAACGGTACACAAAAAATTCAAACCATCACAGAACGTATTAACAAGAAGATTAAATTCAAACCGTTTCATTTTATTTTGGCGTTATTGGCAGAAGCGGAACAGGTAAAATTTACCATAACTACTTACCATATTGGCTATTATGTGTTGAATGCGTTGGAAGTGCTGCAAGGCAAAGTTACACCAAAAGAAGTATTGGATACGATTATTTCTAATAGTCAAAAGAATTCATTAAAACGTGTTCCTGTAACATCTCATGATTTTCAACACATTAGAGAATTGTTGAATTTATTGGTATTGGCGAATTTGATTGTGATTGATGAAAATCGAAACAGTAAAGCCGTACAATTAAATCATCATGAAAATGAGTTAATTCAATTATTTATCAAAGAATACAATACGCCACTTCAATTTGATATTTACCAATTTGATTTAAATGAAGGATACATTGGTAAACGCATTGAAATGGAATGGGCAGAATATTTTGCTCAAATTGCCCTACAAAATACCCAAGTTTTGAATACAGTTTTGCCATATCAACATCAAGTAAGTAAAAAAATAGACAAAAATGAATTAGGTAAAATGGGCGAGGAATTGGTATTTCAGTTAGAGCAAGAACGTGTGAAAAAATACAATCAACGCTTAGTCAATCAAGTTCAGCTTGTGGGTGAAATTCGTGGTTTGGGCTACGATGTAAAATCAGTTGCCGCTGATGAAAACCCAAATAATCCTGATTTTGATAGATTTATTGAAGTGAAATCAACCATTCGTGTTACTTCACCTGATTTAGATAATCACGATTGGATAGAAACTGTTAATTTAACACGCAAAGAATGGGTTGCTGCGGAGCAATTTCAGGCAGCCTACATGATTTATCGTGTGTATTTTACAGCTCATAAAATTTATATTCGCAAAATAATCAATCCTTTTGAGAAGAATGAACAGGGGATTATTTACGTTATGCCAACCATGTATCGCATGGATTTTTGGGCAAATAGCGTAGATGTTTCGGTTGAAGTGGATAATGTTTTATGAGTGAAAAATTAAAAGTTGTATCGTTGTTTTGTGGTTGTGGTGGTTCTGATTTGGGATTATTGGGCGGATTTGAATACTTGGGGCAAACTTATCCTAAATTGCCGTTTGAAATTGTTTACGCTTTGGATTTTGATAAATTTGCTGTGCAAACGTATAACGCTAATTTTGAACACCCTGCGATTTGTGATGATATTAAGAATTTAAATATTCAAGAGCTTGATGATTTTGATTTATTATTAGGCGGTTTCCCATGCCAATCTTTCAGCACTGTTAATCCCAGTAAAGACACCAATGACGCACGCGCTAATTTATATAAAGAATTGGTAAAAGTATTGCAAATCAAACAGCCTAAATATTTTGTTTTTGAAAATGTTAAGGGTTTAATGACTTTGCAAAAAGGGAAAATTTTACAAAAAGTATTAACCGAATTTAAACAAGCAGGATATGAAGTTCAATATAAATTATTGTTGGCAGCAAATTTCGGTATTCCACAAAAACGTGAACGTGTATTTATGGTAGGTGTTCGCAAAGATATTCAGAAACACTATACATTCCCTATGGAAACTCATGCCGAACAGCCTAATTTATATCAAAAACCTTTTGTAAAATTAGAAAAAATCATTACTACCTTGGCGATTGATAATCCTAAATATTATTTTTCAGAAAAAGCTGTTTCAGGTATGAAAAATGCGAAAAATAACATGAAACGCGGTTTATATCAGGATTTGCAAGGGCAATGCTTAACTATTACGGCACATTTAGCAAAAACCAGTTTAAACTCACGAGACCCAGTTTTATTGGTTGATGAAGACAAAGAATTATATCGTCGTTTTACACCGCGAGAAGCGGCCGGTATTCAATCATTCCCTGATACCTTTCAATTTCCTGTGAGTGATATTCAGGCATATCGGCAAATTGGCAATGCTATTCCGCCTGTATTGATGTGGCACGTTGCCAATGCGTTAGCAGAAATTGTGTAGTATTCAGCCAGTCTAAAAATGCAAAATACCATCTGAAATTTATTTCCCAAGCGGTATTTTTTGTGTAATTTTTTTTCTGGTTGTTTGAAATCACATTTCCTCTACCGCACCCAACTCCAGCAATACCTGAAAACCGTCATTGATATACCGCGAATCGGGCATTTCTAAAAATGGGAATGCTGCTACGTCGCCCAGGTTCAGCGATGCCATGCGCAGGATGACGGCGGCGAGGTTGCTGCGGACGATTTCGGGGTCGGTGAATTCGGGGCGGCTGTTGAAATCTTCTTCTGAAAACAGTCGGATACATACGCCTGCGGAGACGCGGCCGCAGCGGCCGGAGCGTTGGCGTGCGGCGGCTTGGGAGATTTTTTCGACATGAAGCTGCTCCACTTTCGCCCGTGCGG
>ERZ772952.248-NODE-248-length-12354-cov-5.88454_pt1 | contig 12354 bp, 14 predicted proteins | sample MGYA00580686_ERZ772952 | MGnify/ENA primary metagenome ERZ772952 (study PRJEB29015, sample SAMEA2738074) | human oral metagenome | biome: human oral; feature: human-associated habitat; material: saliva | place: China | collected 2213 ... | reverse complement strand
GTTGTAGGGGAGTTGTTGGCATGTTTTGTGTGAGGTAGTGCATGGTATCCTGTGTGAGCGAGATAAAACAATAATGTCCTCTGGCCTTCTGTATGAAGCTTCTGGAGGTGCGGCTGTGGGAGGTATGCCGGGTTGTCCGGCCAAACCCACGGATCTCGTATCAAGGGGCGCCCTAATATGGGGCGCCTTCTGTTTTTTGGGAAGCCGTCAGTATATTTTGTATGAAGGGTTATTCATTAGGGATAGCTCTCTGCGCTTGACATACACAAACAACGACTCACCCTCAAGGCGTATGATGATGGAAGATATTGTCTTCTCATCGTAGATCTGAGCAACCACCACATGAATCTGCTCCTTGGAGCGGGATACCGTTGGCGTTCAATGGTCCTGTTGTGAGTGCACGTCACGACAGATATTACGTGACAGTACACGACCTGGATAGATTCTTAGATCCGAAGGATACGCGCAAGGACCAAGGCTCCTAAGGATTACACGTTGTTAGCCCGGCCAAAAACCGCACCGTAAAAACCTCACCACTGAGGGCAATGAGTCTGGCCGGCAGATTAACCACTATCGGACGGTGGCAGGGCGAGTTATCGTGTCCCTCAAGTGCTGGTGGATACTGCCCACAATATCCCGCAGACCTCTCATTTTCTACTTCAGGGTGTTCTTGGTAGTGCAGGGCGGGACAGCCCCACATAAATAACCCTCGTGGTATTCTGGGTGGGCGAGATAAAACAATAATGTCCTCCGCACTCGTGAGCAACTCTGCCTAGCAAGTATTTTCTTGTTAGGATCTTCATCCTTTGAGGTGAGGGGGTAGCGGAGGTGCGGCTGTGGGGGGTATGCCGGGTTGTCTGGCCAAACCCACGGATCTCGCATCAAGAGGCACCCTAATATGGGTGCCTTTTGCTATGGGAAGCAAAGACAGAGGATATGACAACTTTATCCCAGCCGTGTATATAGTGCAGGTATGACTAGTATCTTGTGTGATTGGTGTACCTCCATACTGCGTTCATGAGTTTTCAATTAGGGAAGTCCTCCATTATTTATGGCCCACATATTTTGAGGTGGCGATTTGGGTGGCTAATTTATATTTCAAAAAGAAGGAGCGTTATAGGCATGTTTTTAAGCTCAAAATTTGTGTGTACGCCGCGTGTTATTCTAGGCATGTGAGATAAAACAATATTGTCCTCCGCTCCCGTGAGCAACTCTGCCTAACAGTTATTTTTGTTAGGATCTTCATCCTTTGAGGTGAGGGGGTACCGGAGGTGCGGCCATGGGGGGTATGTCCGGTTTGGCGGGCAGAACCCATGGATCTCGCATCAAGAGGCACCCTGTAAGGGGTGCCTCTTCCTATAAGGAAGTGGTGGACGCAGATATATTTTGTGTATGTGTCACGTGTTATTCTAGGCATGTGAGATAAAACAATATTGTCCTCTGGCCTTCTGTATGAAGCTTCTGGAGGTGCGGCTGTGGGGGGTATGTCCGGTTTGGCGGGCAGAACCCATGGATCTCACATCAAGAGGCATCCTAATATGGGATGTCTCTTGTTGTAGGGGAGTTGTTGGCATGTTTTGTGTGAAGTAGCGCATGATATGCTGGGTGAGCGAGATAAAACAATATTGTCCTCCGCACTCGTGAGCAACTCTGCCTAACAGTTATTTTTGTTAGGATCTTCATCCTTTGAGGTGAGGGGGTACCGGAGGTGCGGCTGTGGGGGGTATGCCGGGTTGTCCGGCCAAACCCATGGATCTCGCGTTAAGAGGCACTTTTAAGGTGCCTCTTATTTTTATCCGAAAACATATTGGATGCGAAATATGATCTAGAAAGCGTGGGTAGAGGGTATTTTCTCCGTTTTTCGGGCGAAACCCCGTTGCTCGCGGTTAACTGTGGGGTGGGTTCGGCGTAGGGTTAAAGGTATGACTACTGCACAGATAAAGTTCCTTGAGACAGACCCCACCATGATCTCCGCCGAAACTATTCTGCGGGCGGCGGCGAGTGATGTGTACGCCCTAATTGCCGACCCCGCCCGCCACGCCGAGCTTGACGGAGGCGGATCAGTACGTGGACTGGTATCCGCTGAGACCTCTGAACTGCGTGAGGGCGATACCTTCACCGAAAAAATGTTCCTGGGTTTCCCATACCGTATGTCTCCTACGGTCGTGCGCGCCGAGAAGAACCAGGCCCTCTCCTGGCGCATGCCCGCCGACCACTACTGGACCTGGGAAATCGCAGATAACCACGACGGCACCGTGACCGTGCGTGAAACCTGGGATGCTTCCGAAGCGAAAATTTTTGGGTTTATCCCCGCTGCGCCCGCATTCCGTACATTTGGTGCGTTTGCGCGTAACCGCCGTAATATTGCGCTGTCGCTGGCGAAACTGCACCGCACCTTCGAGGGGTAGAGGCTCTTTCTTGCCTGCTTCTTCCCTGCGAGCAGATAGTATTTCGACGAAAAGATAGCAATCCGTTACCTGCTCGTCGAAGATATTATCTGCTCGCGGTGTTATGCCGATACGAACACTACTGCGCCGCGCGCCTGAGAATGTCGAGCGCATCCAGCAGAATATCCCGATCGGCCTTGATGCGTTTGCGCGCCGCCGGGTTCGCCATGCCTCCCGCAAACGCCGCACTGTAATACATGCCGTCCCCCAGCAAAAGCACGGTGCGCGCCATCTTATCGTCCCCAATCTCCGCGCGAATCAGCTCATACCACTGCCCCTGGATCTCGTCCATGAGTTCGCGTGCCGCCGGGTTCTTATCCTGCGCCAACCGCGAGAGGGCAACCAGGCATATATCGAATGGGGTGCCCTGAAAGGTTGAGGTGTTGATGTAATAGGCGCTGGCCCCCTCGGGTGCGGTGCGCATCTTCTCAAGGTCTTCATCTGCGTAGGTGCGGGTGCGGTCTAAAAGCGCTTGGAAGAGCGCCTTTTTCGAGCCGAAATGATAGAGCAGACCGCCCTTAGAAACTTTCGCTTGGGCGGCGACCGCATCAAGGGTGGCGGCACGTTCACCGGCCTGTACCAGCAGGTGTTCATAAGCGTCTAGGATCTGTTCGCGCGAGTTGTTGGCGCGGGTCGCACGGGGTTCGGATGCGCTGGCTGGGGTAGTCATAATCACCATTCTACGGATTAGAAACTTTACCGTCTAGTTGGTATAGTTAGTGTGTCCGTGGTTGTCTGCATGGCGCATCCTCACTACCCGAAGCAAGCCTCTGGCAGCAACCCGTCTGCGGGCTATGAGCACTTGCCGCCCGGCGCATCTGCCGCAAGTGCCGAAAACTCCCAGATGCGTGTGAACACAACGATGAACAACTCATACCCCGTCACTGAGGCGCTGCCTATTCACGCGCCCGATCAGAAAATCAAACGGTGGATTGCCCTGACCGTGCTCATGCTGCCGGTGCTGCTTGTCTCGGTCGATAACACCGTGCTCGCATTCGCCGTACCCTCAATCGCGCAGGCGCTCGAACCATCCTCCAGCGAGCAACTCTGGATCGTAGACGCCTACTCGCTCGTGCTCGCTGGGCTGCTCGTGCCTATGGGAAGCCTGGGGGACCGCATCGGGCGGCGTAAAATCCTGCTGATCGGCTCCGTCGGGTTCGCGGTTATTTCGGCACTCGCCGCATTCGCACCCACCGCCCTGCTGCTTGTCATCGCCCGCGCCGTACTCGGGTTCTTCGGCGCCATGCTCATGCCCGCCACGCTCTCACTCATTCGCAACATCTTCCGTGACCCGAAAGAACGCCGCACCGCAATCGCCGTGTGGGCGGCAGGCTTCTCCGCCGGTGCAGCGCTCGGTCCTATCGTGGGCGGATTCCTGCTGAGCCATTTCTGGTGGGGGTCGGTGTTCCTCATGGCGGTACCCGTACTCGTACCGTTCCTCGCCCTCGCACCCATGACCGTGCCCGAATCGAAAGACCCAAACCCCGGCCCGCTCGATATGGTGAGTATCCTGCTGATTATGATCGCCATGATCGGCATAACCTTCGGCCTCACCCATATTTCTGAGGCAGGTGTGGATGCGCTCGCACTCAGCACCGCGTTTATTGGTGCCGTGTTCGGGTTCTTCTTTGTGCGCCGTCAACTGCGCCGCGGACGTGTGGGAACCACCCCCATGCTCGATGTTCGTCTCTTCAAAAACACCGTGTTTACCGGGGGGATTCTGGCGAACCTGTTCGCCATGTTCGTAGATGTTGGGTTCCTTTTCTTCGTCTCGCAGCATTTGCAGCTGGTTTCGGGGTACTCTCCCATGCAGGCGGGCCTGTTCCTGATTCCCGGGCTGGCGTGCACCGTTATTGCGGGCCTGTACGCCGCTAAGCTCGTTTCACGATTCCACCCGGCGGTGATTGTGTCTTCGGGGCTTGCCTTGGGTGCCCTCGGGTACCTGTTTGTGGTGTTCTTTGGTTCGCGCAACGACCTTCTGCTCATGACTTCCTTCATGCTCCTAGGGTTGAGCGTGGGTGCGGCGCAGACCATCTCGAATGACCTGATTCTTTCCAGCGTTCCAGCGAATAAGGCGGGTGCTGCGTCGGCAATTTCTGAGACCGCCTACGAGTTCGGCACCGTGCTGGGTACCGTGGTGATCGGTGGCATGCTGACCGCAATTTACCGTGCACAGGTGACGGTGCCCACCGGTCTTAATGCGGATGCGGCCCATGCGGCGGGCGAAACCCTCGGCGGCGCGACCGCAGTTGCCGGGCAGCTTCCCTCGGATCTAAGCGCTGAGCTGCTGCATTCGGCGCATGCCGCATTCGATTCGGGCGTGCTGGTAACCGCAACCTTTAGCGCCGTGCTTCTGGCGGTGCTGTCGGTCTTCACCTACCGGATGCTCCGATCAGCACCCGCCGAGTTGGAGAAAGCAGAGCACTAGGACGGAACTCCGGTTTCACTGCTAGAAAGAGCCTTTATGTGAATAAAGACTCTTTTTGACGACACGCCATCCACAATAGTTCTATGAATCAACATAACCTTGAGTATAATAAAGACTGGCTGGAGAATAAGATTGAGAGATAATTTATGGATTGGTTTCCTATTGAAGAAGTAGTTAAGTTTATCTTGATATTACTATCCTTATGGGGTTTTTGGTATCTTAGCGGTAAAAACTTCATTTTAAATAAACTTGAAAAATTTATTCCATTCGATAACGATGTAGAGAATAATAAATCAGGATCTAAAAAGCATGCTCATATAAATTATCTGAAATACGTTTTTAGACTTATATTTGTTGGCCTAGTCTCGGCCTTCATTATTCCGATCCTAACTGGAACATGGTTCCATAATTGGCCTAATATCTCTATTGGAGATGATGCAGGCCTTAGAACTGCAATACTCACAGCAACAGGTGGAGTAGTGGTTCTCTTGACATTTATTGAAACGCGTAGAAAGAATATTGATGACGCTTTCAGGGATCGAAAGTTAAAGGGATTAGAGCTTTTAGGTAGTGAAAACTCTCGTTCTCGTTTGATAGGTTTTGACATGCTTTCTGTTTTGATAGATGAGAAAATCAATGAAGGTGACAAACAAGAGGCCCAGCAAATACTGAATCATATATGTAATAATATCTCTGTATCCAGTAAGGAAAACAAAGATAAAAATATTTCTCGTGCCAATAATCATATGGTAGTGAGCATCCGGAGGCATTACCATAAAGAGGACAAAAAGTATACAGAGGTTTCTTGGTCTGATTTAAGTCTTGAATTTTTTGATTGTGATTTTAAAATTAATACAACATTTGAGCGGATGGAAGTGAAGCATAAGTTTGTTTTTAGAAACTGTCGATTTCACATAATGCGGTTCCGAGGTTCTAAAATTAACGAACTGCATTTTATTGATTGTAAATTTGGTCATTTTGTAGGTAGTGGATTGGAGGAAATAGTACTTGATCTATCTTCAGTGGTAATAGGAGAGGAGCTTCGTTTGGAGAGGTATGTGAATGGTAATGGGAAAAAAGCAACCTTTGAAGGTCTAGAATTTTCTGAGGGGTGTAAAAAGCCGTTTATATCCTTGGATGAAAAACATGGAGAAGCTCTTTATCAAGAATTTGATACTAGCGATATATATGATGCGTATAATAAAGTAAAAAATAGTCCTTGTGAGTATATTGAAGAACAGCCTGAAGAGGGCACTTGGGTTTCTCCCTCCGAGGCATATAATGATAAAAATATAGATAGCTAAGATAAACCTGCCTCTAAAGACCCAGTACAAGTACCACACCGAGATTCTAAAAAGTCACTTCCTCAAAACGTGTCACAAAGGAGAAACAGGAAGAGAGTGTCTCGCCCAGTTGAACCACAGCAGTTGGGGGGTAATGCTCCAAGTCCGGAAAATGCAAATCATGGTGGGTTTGGGTTAGGAAGTACATCAAATAAGAAAAATGGAGAAGTAGGACAGTCTAACTCTTCTCGTCAACCTGCTCCTCGTGTTCGTCCCGCACCTCGCCAACGATGAAGATAGCGAGCCCACCTGTGGCACTAATAACTGGGGGTAGTTTATAGATGCTACGGTAGAAGCATCAGCTTCAGCAAGCACGCGCCCCACAAGCGCCGCCGGGCACCTAAACGTGTGCCGCGCATCCTCACACTGGCGAGGGGCGGGCAGGGAGAGCAGGTGGGGCGTGAGGGGACGGGAGGGACACTGTGGACACCAAAGACTGGATTGCGCCTATAGTTACGCTGGCAATTGGTGCCAGCACCATTTTTATCTCCTATAAGAACTACCAGTCGCAAACCCAGGCGAAGCCCTCCGAGCTGGCCCGTCTGGAGCTGTGGAGCAAGCTGCTTTCAGAGTCGGGAATCGATGTTGGTAATCTGCCGCCTGACGATAAAATCACCGCTGAACAGCGCGAGATTCTGGAGAACTACCGGGTATTCCTCAAACGCGCATCCCTGGAGTCGAAGCTGCGGAAGGTGGGTATTGAGAATAACCGCCTGTTCAACCTTCTGATGAAACGCGCCCATTCTCCCGTAAAACCTACCCCCATCGGGTTTGGCGACTCCATTATTTACTATCGTCTTATTCTGTGGCTTTTTGCATTTATTTGGATTCCCATAGCCACTATTTTCCTGGGTATTCCGGTGCTGTATTCGTTCGGGGCGTATCTGTACCGCATGTTTGTAACGCGCAGCGCCGATAATTATGTGGACTACTCAATGCCTGTTGGCTCGCTCGTCATTATTATTATTGGGCTTCTCGCTATTGGTGGGCTCTGGTATTTGCAGAACAAGATTCGTTCGGCGATTATCGCCAGTAACGTGTACTTCTATTTCTGGGATACGTACGGCGCGCGTAAGGGAAGCCGCGACTCGGCGCAGGCGTACGCTGAGAGGCTGACCGCGAAAACCTACTCCGACCTGCTCTTTATTGGGCAGTACGAGTTCGCCCAGCAGTTCCGCGAGAACATGTACATGGCGGGCATTCAGGAGATTGACGAGTACCCGCGTGTGCTCAGCGATGCGGGCATGATTCCACGTAACCACCAGGTGGTTGAGACGACCGCCGACTATAACTGGCTGGACCGCATCATTAACTGGGGGCGCGCCAAGATTGGTATGGAGCCAAGGCCAGCGCGCATTATCTACTCCCTGGAACGTAAGCCCCCGAAAGATAAAGGGCAGCCGGGGTTCAACGAAGACCCCCAGCCACAGGAACAGCCGGTGAAGAAGAAAAGGTTCGGCCGCAAACTGAAGCGGAAGAAAGGCCGGGTACTCATGCAGGCTGAACCGGCGACGGAGACGATACCCGTACCCGCCGAACAGCCGCATGATGCGGCGGGACAGGACTCTGCCGCTGCAGCCGCAGACCCCCAGCCGAAGGCCACCCCACCCACGGACGGTTCAGCGGAACCGCCCGATAAGGCGGCAAATACTGCTGAGGAGGCCCCCGCAGGGACGAAGCGCAGCCCCTCAAATCCTCAGTCGAAAAACACGGCGGAGTAAAACCAGCACCCCAAATACTAAAAGTCTCTTCAGGTAGAGCGTGTATGCAGCGCTTTATCTGAAGAGATTTTTGTGTCAGAAATATGCCGCGAAGCGTTATTTATCGTGAACGTTCAGGGGCTGTTCATAGGATGTTCAGGGCAGAAGCCTAGAGTGAAACTATGAGTACTACTAATCAGAATTTTATGAAACCTGAGCATGGAACGGCCCAGGCTCACCCCTCAGCTCCTGCATATGTTGTGAACACGAGACGGGTGATAGCTCAAACCCCTAAAGAAGCATCATGAAGAGCTGATCGTAGGCATCCCGGGCCAGCGGATTATTCTCAGGCAGCAGAAAGGATGAGGAGAGCATTATGAGCACCGATAAGAACTATTCAGCGACGAATGATCATGCTCAGGAGCCGGGGCAGGAAGAGCCGGAGTACATGCAGCTGGCCCGGCAGGATACCCAACCGCCGCCGCAGGTGGAATCAGTGCAACAGGCGCAGGCACGGACGCAGGCGCAACAGTATCCGGGACTTCCTGGGGCGCCGGAAACTGCTTCAAACAAACTAATGCCATATCAGGGTACTCTAGTGGCTATTCAGCTGATCAGGGTTATTCTGGAGTCGCTCCCGCTTGCGCTTTTGGTGGTGGTGATAGTTTCATCATTCTTCAAAACATACGGTCCTCCTCAGGCAAACATCATCTTACTAATATTTATAATCTTAATCCCTTATGAGGCTCATCTTGCTCTACAATTTATAGCAGTCCCGCAGCTTATCCGTGGAGTACGGTTATCGTGGGTGCGGAATATTAATATCTGTAGTCTGGTATTAGCGCCTATTATGGCTTTTTATGTATATATGTTTATGGGGTTTATGTTCCTTCTGGGGCAATCTCGGCGATATGGAGAAGAAATCGCAGTACTGCCTGCTGTCGCTGTTTTAGCCGTTGAAGTTGCCCTGTGTGTCATTATGATTGTGGCGGCGCAGAAAACTTTGAATAATCGTACTGTAGCTAAAGCAGCAATTTACTACAGTAATATATAGGAGTTTATGTATAGCGGTTCCAGAAGAATCACCTGGGCAGATATATAAAATAGCTAAATATTATTTATGCCTCTACAAACGGTGAATACGGGTCTCTCGTATGGGGATTTGTGCTTGTTTTTACTATTATTGCATTACCCTATTGCATCTACGTTATCTTGCAGATTATCGCATTGAAGCGGTTTAGGAAATCAGTCATGTTCCGGTGGATACGGGGCGTCAATATTTACAGTCTCATTATTGGCCCTATTGCTGCGGCTTTTTATGTGCCAGCTCTTATAGGGGGTCTTTTCGGGTCATCTGTGATTTACGAAAGTTCATATTATTATATAGGAGCACTTTTTACAGCAGCAAACACTATTATAGCTGCCTATAAGCTCACTATGTGCATTTTGATGATTGTTGTCACTTCAAACAGTATTAAGAAGACCGCCTAGCCTTTAAAACAAGAACAATATGAAACACCTGAAGGAAACTCTCATGAATGATCGTAGAGCCTCTTCATAAATGACCGCACCCGTTGATTCCGTGCCTAATGTCCCATTCCGTACATTCCTCCTCAGGGCACACCTGCTAAGGATCCTTTGGGGGTTCCCTCATATTTTTGGGGGAAATAGTATTCAGCGCGATTATGATTATCGCAGTAAGTAAAGCACTCAAATACCGGTCTTAGCAAAACATATGTGGGTAATCCTCATTGGTCGCACGCGGTGGTGCTACTGTTGGAAGGACGCCGATATGAGTCAGGAGAGACCGCATGCGCACCCTTCACATACAACAGCAGGCTCTTAAAATCACCGACCACTACATTATTTATGATGATTTAGGCCGTGGGGTGTACCAGGTTGATGAAGAGTTCCGGATGATGGGGAAGAAGATCACCGTACTCAACCTAGAAACTGGGGTGAGCTTCATGTTTACCCGCCAGGGAGGTTTTACGAACGAGTTCTATGTGGCTTTCTCCACCGGTGCCCTAGTGAATATTAAAAAATACTTTGCGTTCTTCCAGCTAAAGCTTGATGTGGACTCCAACTGTGCCCCGCCAATGCAGGTGAGGGACAGGTACCTGGGGCGTGAGTTTAATGTACGTACTGAAGAGGCTGTTGTTGCAACCATCAATAAAAAGTACTTCACAATCGGCGACCAGTATGTGGTGATGGTATATGACGATAGGTGTCAGGATATTGTTGTAGCAATTTTCCTGGCAATCGACTATATCTTGGACCGCAGGAAAGGTTCAGGAGAGAGCAGCAGCTCGTCATAACACAGCAAGGCTCCGGGGTATGGGGGTGAGGCCCCGCCAGAAAGGGGTAATTGGCGGCGGAATCTTGATGGAATAGCTGTGTGATAAGAGGGGACAACGCCCCCTTATTTGCGTGGCTGCACGCCAAGACATTTAGGGTGGGAAGCACGCCGATGGCAGGTTCGGGGACGCACCTAGTTAATCTGTAAACCTTTGAGTGAGAAATAGAAAAATCTTTACTAAGGGTTGAAAGTTTTGGGCGGTGTCTCTTAGGGTGGGTGATGGAGGGATTTTGACAGGAAACATTCTGAACTCGCTCAAGAGTGCGGAGGTTTGACTGTTTATTCCTCAGACATGCATCCGCAATCATGTGAAAGGACTAAAGACCATGCCAACCGATAACACTGGTCTTTCCCGCCGTAAACTGCTGCGTACTACCGCCATTGGTGTACCTGCCGCTGGTCTGCTCGCTTTCGGCTCTACCCTCGTGACCGCAACAAGCGCGAACGCTGTTGAGGTTGACGGCTGGTGGGGCCCTGAAACCTCAGCGGGTATCCAGCGTCTGATGATCGCTATGTTTCCTAAAGATCAGGAGATTTTTCCCGTAACTGTTGATGGGGTAATAAGCTCTCAACCTTCTTTTATGGCACCGTACTGTCCAGGTATTGTCGGTGGCTGGGAGTGGGTAGATCAAGGCCATGCAGAGGGATCAACAACTATTACTCGTATGCATAATTGGCTACATAAGTATCATGAAGGGTTGACCTGGGCAAATACGCATTGGATCGGTGATTCGCTTATTACTGCTCTGCATAGGCACTACGGTTACACCCACGTCACTCAGGTTTCGGCAAAGAAAGACGGTATTAAACTCGGTACTCTGCCCGGTGGCGGCGGAGTTATTAAAGGGCTGCAAAACGAAATTAACCAGTGGGTCGGTTAACCAACGATTCCCTCTCTATTACATAGCCGGGGCGTATTATCTGTGGCTTAGAGCGCGCTCTGACGTAGTCTTTCCTATTGTTCTGAGCCTGAAAAATACACGAAGGAAGAGTGTCGCTATGGCGAATGAGCATTCTGGTATTTCTCGCCGTAAATTACTGTACACCGCCGCCATTGGTGTGCCCGCTGCGGGCGCGCTGGGTCTAGGGGCGAACTTTGCGGCCGCATCCGTAGCACAGCCAACGCTTGAAGCCGACGGCTGGTGGGGGCAGCAAACCACGGTGCAACTCCAAAAGTTCATCTTTACCCTCTACGCGCAGGAGCTTGGCAAGCCCACCTACGGGTATGAGGAAGGCATCATAAAATTCCAGCCAGCCATACGCAAAAAAGAGAACCCCGGTCTAGGCAGCGGCTGGGATTGGGCAGCTGATGACGGTACGCAGGGTTACGACTTCACCATCTACTACCTGCAACGCTGGCTAGGCGTAGAAACTGACGGGCTCATCGGGCCCAACACCATTAAAGCTCTGCAAACCCACTACGGCATCACCGCAGACGGTCGCCTGGATGGCCCCTCAGACACCATTAAAGCCCTGCAGAACGAGCTTAATCAGCATGTCAGCTAAAACGATTAGTGCACTGCAAACCTGGCTTGGGCAGCCCGCTGATGGCGTACTTGATGGGCCCTCACCGACTATTGAGGCCCTGCAAAACTACCTGAACTCTCATGAAGTTAAGGCCTAAAAGGATAAGTTGTTATCGCACAAATAGTGTGACATTTTCTCACCTCGTGCATGTGGTGAGGTGAAGGAGGAATATTATGAATCTCGAAAACACCGGACTTTCCCGCCGTAAGCTGCTGCGCACCGCCGCCATTGGTGTACCCGCCGTAGGTGCGGTTGCGATGGGGGCTACCCTAGTCACCGCCCCCGCATCCAATGCGGCTATGATTGCCGCCGATGGTTATTGGGGAACCGAGACCACGCGGATGCTTCAAACACTCTTCAAACTTGATGTGGTAGACGGTATCGTCTCAAGTCAGCCCGCATCCCGTGCGAGTGCTAACCCCGGGCTGGCAGGCGGCTGGGACTGGGTTTCTGATGCTTCTGCTAACGGCTCACAAACCATTCGTGCCCTTCAGGGCATGCTCAAAGTGACCCAGGACGGGCTCATTGGGCCGGGCACTATTTCCGCGCT
>ERZ772952.247-NODE-247-length-12382-cov-4.83362_pt1 | contig 12382 bp, 10 predicted proteins | sample MGYA00580686_ERZ772952 | MGnify/ENA primary metagenome ERZ772952 (study PRJEB29015, sample SAMEA2738074) | human oral metagenome | biome: human oral; feature: human-associated habitat; material: saliva | place: China | collected 2213 ... | reverse complement strand
CTCAAACACAAGCTCCGGAAGTGCCTTCGCAAAAACCGGCTCTAAGGCCACGGCGCGGGCAAACCGCTGATTTTCCGCTTGCCAGCGTGCAGCAAAAATAGCGGCAACTTCACGGTAGGCGCGGTACTGCAGAAGCCGTGCAAACAGCAAGTCACGGGCCTCTACAAGCGCAACATCCTGTTGCAGCGGATCATTATGGTGCGGCAGCAGACGCGCAGCCTTTAACTCAAGCAGTGTTGCGGCAGTCACCAGAAAGTCACTCGCCTCATCCAGCGCCTCGGCGGTGCCATGCTCGTAGAGGGCATGCAGGTAGGCGATGAACTCGTCGGTAACTTCAGCGAGCGCGATATCTGTAATATCGAGTTTACGGCGCGATATGAGGGTCAGCAGCAGATCAAAGGGGCCCTCAAAATTAGTGAGTGTGAGAGTGAACCCGGCACCTGGCACCGGGGGTGTAGGGCTGTTCGGCCCAGTCGGTGTCGGTACCCTCTCGGCAGCGACGGTTTCGGTCATGGGTGACCTATGCTCCATTCTTGGATGCTTCAAAATACTTAGGGCAGGTGCACGCCACCTGTAACTACAGGGGCAAACCCAACGTCACATATTTTACCGGGTCCAGCGGAGGCTAAACAACACGGCACCGCAACAGGCGGCCCCAGCCTCAACAGCGGTCCGCAGGTACCCCGATGAAAACGCGGACACCGTACCCGGTGCAGTCCCGCACCGTGCTACAGCATCCGCGTACGTATTGGGGCGCCCAGCCGGGACTAGGGTGCGCCGCCCTTATAGATTAGCTCACGCGCCACCTGCCGGTACGCCTGTGCGCCTGGGTGGTTGGTGGCGTAGTTCAGGATCGGCTCAAATGAGACGGTCGCATCCGGGAATTTAACGGTGCGTTTAATGACGGTGTCGAACACCTTATCGCCGAATGCGTCAATAATGCGGGCCAGTACCTCTTTGGAGTGGGTGGTGCGTGCATCAAACATGGTGGCAAGTACGCCAACAATGTCCAGGTCGGGGTTGAGCCTATCCTGCACTTTCTGGATTGAGTCGTTCAGCAACGCGACAGCGCGCAGGGCAAAAAACTCGCAGATGAGGGGAATAATCACACCGTCAGAGGCGGTGAGAGCATTCACAGTAAGCAGCCCCAGGGAAGGCTGGCAGTCAATGAGGATTACGTCGTACTCGTCGCGAACTTTACGGAGCGCAGATGCCAGCACCTGCTCACGAGCCACCTCGTTCACCAGCAGCACCTCAGCTGCGGACAAGTCAATATTCGCCGGGAGCAGGTCTACGTTCTCAACACCGGTGCCTTGGATGACGTCTTTAATGTCTACCTTGCGGTCCATCATGACGTTATAGACGGTCAAGTCCAGCTCGTGCGGGTTCGCGCCGAATCCCGCAGAGAGCGCGCCCTGCGGATCAAAATCCACGAGTAAAACTTTACGCCCGCATTCAGCAAGGGCCGCACCAAGATTAATGGTTGAGGTGGTCTTACCCACCCCACCCTTCTGGTTCACCATCGAGATGATGCGCGCGGGACCGTGCTGTTGTATGGGCGCGGGGTCGGGGTATTCGCGGAGGGGGCGGCCGGTGGGCCCGAGTTCTTGTTCCGGTGCTTCAGTCAACTATGTCACCTTCGTGTGCGAAATTTACTGTTGATTATAAGGTTACAGTATTTGCCCCGTATCCCAGAGCCTAAACGTGAGGTGGAACTCAGGGGTACGGGGCGGTTGAGGTTGAACGGATGCGTTCAAGCTCTCTGCTACTGCCCAGAGTCGATGTGCGTGCGTGGCTTTATGTTCTCGGGCGGCACAACGGGAATCTGTTTGGTTGGCGATTTCTGAGCCACCGCATCATCCACGTACTGGTCGCCGTGTAAGGCATCCCCCATGGTGTTCTCGTCAAAGGGAAGTTCGCCTTTTAGGACGGAATGCACCCTGTCCATGTCAATCTCTTTAACGGCTTTACCCATGAGCACAGTCGCCACGGCGTTGCCGGTAAAGTTCGTAACGGCGCGCGCCTCAGACATGAAACGGTCAATACCCACAATCAGCCCCACACCGTTCACAAGGTCAGGGCGGTGCGACTGCAAACCACCAGCCAGGGTAGCGATACCCGCACCCGAGACCCCAGCGGCGCCCTTTGAAGCAATAATCATGAAAACCAACAGAGAAAGCTGTTCACCCAGCGCCAGCGGGGTACCCATTGCCTCGGCCACGAATAGTGCGCTCATGGTCAGGTAGATAGCAGTACCGTCCAGGTTAAAGGAGTACCCGGTGGGCACAACCACACCCACTACAGGTTTTGAGACGCCAAGGTGCTCCATTTTAGCGATCAGCCGCGGCAAGGCCGCCTCGGAGGAGGAGGTGGAGAAAATCAGCAGGTATTCCCGCGCCAAATATTTCAGCAGGCTAAAAATGTTCACCCCTGCGAACAGTTTAAGGATGCTGCCCAACACCACCACAACAAATAGGATGCAGGTGATGTAGAAGGCGGCCATGAGCACGAACATAGACGAGATTGCTTGCAGCCCGGTGGACCCGACAACCGCTGCGATAGCGCCTAATGCCCCCAGCGGTGCCAGCCACATAATCATCATGAGCAGGCGGAACACCAGCGCTTGGCAGTAGGTGAGGAATTTTAGGATGGGCTGGCCGACCGGGCCCATTTTCTGCAGCGCAAAACCCATCAGCAGAGCCACAAACAGGGTCTGCAGAATGTTGTCGTTTGTCAGTGCAGAAAGCAGGGAGGTGGGGATAATGCCCAGCAGAAAGCTCACGGTATCTCCCCCGCCATGGCTCCCGCTGCTGTTGTTGGGGAGGGTGTATTTAGTGGTGGCAGGGTCGTAGTGCAGGGCGCTGCCGGGCTCAATAATATTGCCAACCACTAGACCAATACCGAGCGCAAAGGTGCTCATGAGCACAAAATACAGCAACGCCATACCGCCCACTTTCCCCACGGTCGCAGCTTTTGCAATGGAGCCAACCCCGAGGACGATGGTGCAGAAAATGACGGGGGCGATCATCATTTTAATAAGCGCGATAAACCCGGTACCGATGGGCGCCAGACCTTTAGCGAAGCCCGGCGCAGTCAGCCCCAGCACACAGCCGATAATGACGGCAGCAATCACCGAGAGGTACAGCATGTGGGTGGGGTCTTTATAGAACGGCTTCTTTTCTACCGTGTTTTTGGGTGATGAGTTGTGGGCTGATGCCGTGCTCATAACATGTATCCCTTCCGTTCGGAGCACGCACGATACTGTGCGTCTGCACCGCCTGAGATAGCCTTTAATCTCATGAACAGCCACGCTCTGGGATAGTTGCGGTTGGGCGCGGCCGATTCGGCGATAGTCACGATACTACCGGGCCACCCTAGTGGGTTTGGTGGGTTTTACACGGAGAAACACATTTTTTACATTTTTGTAACACGAAGAATAAATATTACACATGATTTTGCGCACCGCAGAATCTTTCGGTAGCCTTGCGCGCGAACCGGCGCAGCGGATGGGTACAGTGCACCAAGGCGCACGCATACATTTCCTACCGTGTGGGGTAGTTGGCTCGCGGATGCGCCATCCGGTACACCTCCATCATCCCCTCGGGGCTCACCCGGGTATACACCTGGGTGGTGGCAATAGAAGCGTGGCCCAAAAGTTCCTGCACCACCCGAATATCGGCCCCGCCCTGCAGCAGGTGTGTAGCAAAAGAATGCCGCATTGAGTGAGGCGAAAAATCCTGGGCCAGCCCCGCCTGCTCGGCGGCGCCTTTAAGAATCAGCCACGCACCCTGCCGACCCAGGCGGCTACCGCGCCCATTAAGGAATAGCGCGGCGGTACCTTTACCATGTGCGGCAAATACGGGGCGGGCACGCACCAGATAGTTCTGAAGGGCCCGCTGCGCATACGACCCCACCGGAACCAGCCGCTCTTTCCCCCCTTTACCGAATAGCCGCACATACCCGGGTAAAGTAACAGTTTCACCGTGCTCATCGGTGGTGCTCTCCCCCAGGTGCACATCGTCTATATCAGCGGCTAGCATCTCACTGACGCGCGCACCCGTGGCATACAAAAATTCCAAGATCGCCCGGTCCCGCAAACCGGTAGGGGTCTCCAGGGACGGAACCGCAAGAAGCCGCTGCATCTGCTCAACAGTGACAGCCTTAGGTAACCGTTTGACGTTTTTGGGAGGCTTCACCGCCGCCGCCGGGTCGGTGTCAGTGGTGCGGGAACTATGCCAGAAAGCGTGCGCGCCCCGCACCGCTGCCATAGTGCGGGCAATAGAGTTAGGACCCAGCGGAACCGGCAGAATTTGCCCCGCTGGTGCACTGAGCGAATTGTGCGGCGGGGGCGCAGCAGATGCTTTATCACCCGCATAAATCGTTGCGGCAAGGGCATCATGAGCGTCCTGCTCAGCGGCTTTACGGTCTTGCGCTGTCTGCGGCTCGGGTAGTGGAACGGTGGGGTTAGCGAGTTCCCGCATAAACGCACGCACATCAGCGGTGCGGATGCGCTCGGGAGCGATAATACCGCGCGTGGCAAGGTACGCACTGTAGCGGCGCAAATCGCGCGTGTACGAAAGTACCGTATTGTCGCTGCTGCCTTTTTCAACACGCAAATAGGTAAGGTACTGTTCCACACCAGCCTGCAGTGGGGTGGGCCGGGTGTGGCTGCGGGAAGAGCGCCCAGTCACAGGAGACACCATCACACAGTTTTAGTGAACATTCCGGTACCGGGTGCGCCGCCCGCCCAGATAAGGGTGAAAATCCCAGCTATCGGTGGCCGAGCGCAGGTTGGCAAACCCCACCTGGGATGCAACGTAAGCCGCCATAATCGCCTGGTTTGCTAACCCGTTATGGATGTGCCCTGCCAGCACCAGCTGTACGGCAGTGTCAAGAGGAACCCACCGGTAGATGATCTCGGCTTCTTCTTCCCCGCGTGGGATGCGTTGCCCTTCTGGGATACGGCGCAGACCCCGCGCCAGGTAGATGCGGCCCGCCTCGTCGGCCCCACCCGGGGTGGTGTAGTAGTCGATAAGAGTATGCCAGGTCTTAGCTTCTAAGTCGGCTTCCTCTGCAAGCTCACGTTGGGCCGCCGCCAGCGGGTCTTCCCCCTCAATGTCGAGAAGCCCAGCGGGTACCTCCCACAGGTTCATGCGCACCGGGTGGCGGTACTGGTTAAGCAGCAGAATACGGTCGTGTTCATCAAGGGTGGCCACGGCAACAGCACCCGGCATACCCACAACGTCGCGGGTCAGTTCCGGCCCGTGGGGACTCAGCAAGTATTTTTCAACGGTCACATCGAGCACATGCCCGCAGTATTTATGTTCGCGGGAGGTAACTTCCCGCAAAGAGGGGGTGTCAACAATATCAGCGTATTCTGGGTTAAGCGATGATGCCGCCGGTTTGGTGCTCATATCCCCATTCTAACGTGGATTCCAGGCGGGTACCCGGTGCAGCGTCAGGGCACAGACAGCCGGAGGTTTTAGCGAATGACACTGAACATCCCTGCATCACACGCCCATCACAGTTATCCGCACCAGACCGGCACGAGGCGGAGCCTTCACCAAAGTATGTAACAGGCCCCGCCTCGTGGTGTTGCTGCCTTACCGTTACATATCGCGTTGTGCCAGTGCCGCCTCAATAAGGCCCGCAAAGAGCGGGTGCGGGCGGGTCGGGCGGGAACGGTATTCGGGGTGCGCCTGAGTCGCCACATAGTAGGGGTGCGTCTCGGCGGGCAGTTCCACATACTCCACCAGTGAGGAGTCGGGTGAGGTGCCCGAGATCCTCAGCCCCGCGTCTTCAAGCCGTTCACGGTACTCATTGTTTACCTCATAGCGGTGGCGGTGCCGCTCAGCGACCTCAGTAGCACCGTACGCCTTAGCAACCTGAGAGCCGGGAACCAGGTTCGCAGGGTACAGGCCCAGACGCATGGTACCGCCAAGATCCCCAGCACCGTGCACGAACTGTTTCTGCTCCTCAATGGTGGCGATCACCGGCTCGGTGGTGTCCGGATCGAACTCAGTCGAGGACGCCTCAGATAGCCCAAGCACATTACGCGCATACTCGATCACCATAGATTGCAGCCCCAGGCAGATTCCTAGCGTGGGAATTTTATGCTCACGAGCGTATTTGAGCGCACCGATCTTGCCGTCAAGGCCGCGGATGCCAAACCCGCCAGGCACCAGGATAGCGTCCATGTCGCCCAAGTGCTTTTCGGCGTCCTCATCGGTGGAGCACAAATCTGCCGCCACCCAGTTAATCTTGACCTTCACATTATTGGCGAAGCCGCCAGCACGCAGGGCCTCAGAGACGGAAAGATAGGCATCGGGCAGGTCAATATATTTGCCAACGAGCGCGACCTTCACATCAGTATTAGGGTTGTGCACGGCCCCTAACACACGATCCCACTGGGTGAAATCGGGGTCGGGGGCCTCAAGCCCAAAGTAATCAAGGATGTAGTCGTCCAGCTTCTGCCCGTGCAGAGTTTTGGGGATATCGTAGATGCTCGGCGCGTCGGGGCACGAAATGACGGCGTCCACATCCACGTCGCAGGCGTTGCCGATCTTCGCCCGGTGTGAGGCTGGCACGTCACGCTCGCAGCGGAGAATCAGCCCGTCGGGTTGAATCCCCAAACCCCGCAGAGAGGCGACTGAATGCTGGGTGGGCTTGGTTTTAAGCTCGCCAGATGGACCAATAAACGGCACCAGGGAGACGTGCAGGAAAAACACGTTCTGACGCCCCACATCGCGGCGCACCTGCCGCGCGGCTTCCATAAATGGCAGGGACTCAATATCACCAACGGTACCGCCGATTTCGGTAATAATAATGTCCGGGGCGTTATCAATCTCGGCAGCGTAACGCATACGCGCCTTAATCTCGTTGGTGATGTGCGGAATCACCTGCACCGTATCACCCAAGTATTCGCCGCGGCGTTCTTTGGCGATCACCGACGAGTACACCTGACCGGTAGTCACGTTCGCGGACTGGTCAAGGTTCTCGTCAAGGAAACGCTCGTAGTGCCCGATGTCGAGGTCGGTTTCCGCCCCATCATCAGTCACGAATACCTCACCGTGCTGGAAAGGGTTCATGGTTCCGGGGTCAACGTTTAGGTAGGGGTCGAACTTCTGCATAGTCACAGAAAGACCGCGTGAGCGCAGAAGCTGCCCCAGAGAAGATGCTGAAAGGCCTTTGCCTAGAGAAGACGCAACACCGCCAGTTACGAAGATTTGACGGGTTACTTTGCCGTTGGAAGACGCGCCGGATGCGCTCATATTTTCATTCACCACGGAATTCAAGCTTACCATTTTCTTCTTTCTTATCCAATAGGGCGCAGCGTAATAACCCGCCAAGAATACCCACACAACCGCTCAAATACTGGGCGGTCAAACGCCGCCTGCCGAACCTACGCTATGGGTGCATGGTTCTTCTTTACAGCTGGCCGCCGGCGTGCAATAGTTCGCGGGCGTGCTCTTGAGCCGCCTCCGATTGGTCGTGTCCGGCGAGCATCCGGGCAAGTTCAACTACCCTCTGCTCATCGGTGAGCACCTGCACTTTTGAGAGCGAAGCATCATCGTTTTTGAGCACCAGAATATGCTGGTCAGCGAACGCAGCCACCTGCGGCAGGTGGGTTACCACCAGCACCTGCACGTGTTGGGCGAGCATCGCAAGGCGCCTGCCGATTTCAATAGCCGCTTTACCGCCCACCCCGGAGTCCACCTCATCAAAGATGAAGGTGGGTACAGGGTCCACCTCAGCCAGCACCACCTCAAGGGCCAGCATCACGCGGGAAAGCTCACCACCGGAGGCACCTTTACCCAGCGGACGTGGGGCTGCGTTTTTGTGCGGGGCGAGCATGAAGGTGACGGTGTCCTTACCGTAGGGTGAGAACTTCTCTGCCTCTGAAACTTCCACGATGAGGGAGGCGTTGGGCATGGCGAGTGCAGTAAGTTCTTCGCTGACAGCCTCGGCCAGTGTTCGGGCGGCGCCCCGGCGGGCTTCCAGAAGCGCCTGCGACTGTTCCCCAAGCTTCTGGCGTAAAGTGACCAGCTCGGCTTCTAAGTTTTCTTGACGGGTGGGGTCGTCGATAAGAGTATTCAGGCGGGCGCGGGATGCCTGCGCCCAGTCAAGTACCTCGGTAATATCTGCACCGTATTTTCGGGTGAGGTTTTTCAGCTGCGCCAGGCGGTTCTGCACGTGTGCAAGCCGTTCAGGGCTTTCTCCGTCGAGAGAAGCCGTGTAAGAGGCGAGATCAGATGAAATGTCGGTGCTAAGGATCAGCACTTCGTTCAAACGGTGAGCGAGTGAGGCCAATTCTTCGTCGGCCTCGGCTTGGTGCTGCAGGGCCCCTCGGGCAGTATCAAGCAGACCCAGCACGTTCGCCTCGTCCCCTTCAGCGTATTCGCTGCCTGCCAGCGCCGCCGAAGCCGTGGCGGCGGCGGTACGCAGCGCCTCAACGTTCATGAGCTTAAGACTTTCAGCTTTAAGCGCGGTATCTTCACCCTCTTGCGGGTCTACACTGTCGATTTCTTCAAGCGCCCCGCGCAGAGTTTGTGCCTCCAAGGCGCGGGCGCGAGAATTTTCGCGTACTTCTTTAAGCTCGGCAGCAGCAGCGCGGTCATAGGTGGTGCGGTACTCCCCCAGCAGACGTGTGAGGGTTTCGCCCGCATACGAGTCAAGGGCGTGCCGTTGAGCGGCAGCGGATTTGAGGCGCAGCTGGTCGGATTGTCCGTGTACCGCAACAAGGGTGTGCCCAATATCTGCAAGGGTCCCGATAGGGGCAGAGCACCCACCAATGTGGGCACGGGAACGCCCCGAAGCGTTCACGGTGCGCGCCAGCAGCAGCTCACTTTGCTCACCGTCAAGTTCTTCTACCGACCCACCGGCATCCTGCGCGAGAGTGAGGGCCAGGTGGTTATGGGGAAGGCGCACCACAGCCTCTGCGAGGGCACTCTTAGCGCCGCTGCGCACACTAGAGGCGTCGCTTCGGGCGCCGAGAAGCATCCCAAGAGCGGTCACAACCATCGTTTTACCGGCCCCTGTCTCACCTGTAAGTACTGACAGCCCGGGCTGTAGGGGCAGGCGCGCATCGGTGATAACGCCCAAGTCACGAATATGGATTTCTTCAATCACGCAAGGTCCTCATCTACTCAGGTTCTGGGATTCACCGTGGTATTCCGGCGCTGGGTGCAACAGTAAAAATAGCGAGGGGTTTAGCTTTGATGCTGGGGGCCACGCCAGCCGCGGATAGGCAGCTCAAATTTACGGACAATCCGTTCAGAGAACGGAGCCGGGTGAATACGGGCCAGCAGCACCGGTTTCTCTGATTTGCGTACCTCAATCCGCGAGCCGGGGCGTAAATCCACGGTACGGCGCCCATCGCACCACAGCACCCCGGATGCGCCGTTACCAGGCATCATCTCGACTGCAACCATTGAGGTGGGGGCCGCGACGAGTGGCCTGGCGAATAGGGCGTGTGCTGAAAGCGGCACCATGAGTATTGCTTCTACCTCCGGCCAGACAACAGGTCCGCCTCCCGAGAATGCGTACGCGGTGGAACCGGTGGGGGTGCCCATTACCACCCCGTCACATCCGAAGGTGCTCAGGGGTTTTCGGTCCACTTCAATGATGACTTCGATCATTTTTTCGCGGTTGCCTTTTTCGACGCTGACCTCGTTTAACGCCCAGTCGGTGTGCACCCGTTTGCTCTCATGCCAGACTTCAACGTCGATCGCCATGCGCTCTTCAACGGTGTACTCTCCGCTTACAATACGCTCAACGGTCTCCCCTAGGTCGCTTTCTTCAGATTCTGCAAGGAATCCCACGTGTCCGAGATTCACCCCGACCAGCGGAATGGTGGTGCGGCGTACCATCTCTGCCGCACGCAGAATCGACCCGTCACCCCCAAGCACTACCCCCAGCTCAATATCAATGAGCGGTACGCTTTCGTGTACCACTTGCACGGGCACGGGATCCGCCCAGTTTTCGGTAAGGGTCTCAAGATCTGAACGGTTCATGACCGGGGTGAGCCCCGCACGATACAGCTGTGTGCACGCTTGGCGGGCGGCCTCACGTGCCTCTTTACGTCCGGTGTGGGCGAACACCAGGATTTTACGGCTTTCTGCCTCTGCCATGTACATCCCTTTCAGATATTTTGCCCTGCGCGGTATCTTTCCTAAGTCTACCCGAAAAAATAATAATACGAACACAAATTCTAGAAAATTTTTTCGATAAGAGTTGTTGTTTTTAGCGCATCGGTTTGGTGCACCACAGAAAGTATTCTTTATTTCCATCCTGCCCGGGTAACGGGCTCGGGGAGGTGGCACACACCGTTAAACCGCACTCGCGCGCCGAGTTCTGCACAGCCTGCACAGCCTCCGCACGGGCATGTGCATCAACTACTACCCCGCCCTTACCGATACGGTGTTTTCCTACCTCAAATTGGGGTTTCACCATTAGCAGCAGGTCTCCGCCGGGTACTGTTGCCTCCGCTAAGGGGCGCATAACGAGGGTGAGGGAAATAAACGACAGGTCTCCAACTGTCACATCAACCTGCCCGCCAATATCAGCAGGCTTCAGGTAGCGCACGTTCAGCCCTTCATAGACGCTTACCCGTGCGTCATCCCGCAGCTGCTGCACCAGCTGATTATGGCCCACATCTACTGCGGCAACGTGAGCAGCGCCGGCACGTAAGAGTACATCAGTGAATCCACCGGTTGAGGCCCCTGCATCTAAGCAGCGTTTACCGCTCACCTGCACCTGCGGGAATGCGTTCAGGGCCCCCGCCAGTTTGTGCCCCGCCCGGCTTACATATTCAGTGATTTCGCTACGGTGCACCTGTACGTTATCGCCTGGCGTCACGTCCAGGGATGCTTTACGAACGGGTTTGCCGTTGAGGCTCACAGCACCGGCAGCAATAAGTTTTGCAGCAAGTGTGCGGGAGGTTGCTAGCCCGTTGTGGGCGAGGTACTTGTCTAACCGCACGCTGCTCAGCTTTCGAGTTCAGCGGTGAGTTTTTCCACGAGTTTCCCATAGGCGTTAATGCGTTCCAAAGGATCTAGGGCGAGTGCTGCGGCCAGCTTCTCTTCGAAGGCTTCATACTCCGCGCGTTCCTCATCACTCAACAGTGTTTCAGAGCCGTCTTCTAGGGTTAGTTCAGCGCCGGTGCTTTTTTCGCTCATGAGGCTCCCTCGGCACCGCTCGCATTGGGTAACCCGTGTACTTCGGGCATCCCTCCCCAATCGGGATGGGCAGCCCACCACGCGGCACATGCTACACGCCAGGCTTCTGCTTCATCGTCGCTTCCAGCAAAGTTTTTATGCGCAGCAGTCGTGCTAAATCCTTCAGGGGCCGTGAGCTGAATTTGTTCTCCACGAACATTTGCCTGCCAGCGGGGGCCGTAGGCTGCGGTCTCGTACCCTTCAAACACCACCTCAATATTCGGGTAGGGAGCAAAGAAGTCGTCAAGGGTGCGCAGGATGTAGACTGGCCGCTGGTCAGGTACAGCTGCAATCACATCGGCGTAGGTTTGTACCCCGGTGAGTACTATCGCCCCGTGCATACCGGCGCGGTTCGCGCCCAGAACATCGGTATCAAGCCGGTCGCCGACCACCACTGGTTTCTGAGCTTTAACCGATGCGGCCGCTGTTTCAAAAATTGCTGCCTCAGGCTTACCCGCCACCTGTGGAGTACGTCCTGTAGCGGTCGCTACAGCAGCGACGAGAGTCCCGTTTCCGGGCGCTTGGCCGCGTTCTTTGGGGATGGTTTTATCGGTATTAGTCGCCACCCACAGCACCTGTTCGTCGACAAGAGTGTAGGATGCCTCTGCCAGATCTTCCCAGATGAGGCGTGGATTGAATCCTTGAACAACCGCTACCGGGTTTTCGTGCTGTGACCGTACGGGGGTGAGCCCGGCCTCCCGCACACAGTTGGCGAGGGCGTCTGTGCCTGTCACGAGCACATTCGCCCCTGCGGGTAGCTGCTGCGCGAGAAGAGCTGCACTAGCTTGAGCGGAGCTGACCACACGGTCGGCACGGGTTTTCACGCCTAATTCGCGTAGGTGTTCAGCGACTGAGTCCACAGAACGGGATGCATTATTAGTCACGAATACCACGGGGGTACCGCTGTCTTCGGCACGGTTGAGCGCTTCGGGGGCGCCGGGTATGGCGAAAGGACCAGCGTACACCACGCCGTCTAGGTCAGATAGCAGCGCGTCGTAGCCGCCGAGCAGGGTTTCACTCATGGTGCACCTTTCAGGGGTTTCCCTCCGGAGTACTGTAGGCGGGTTGGGGATAGGCTCTACAGCTATTTTGCAGGGTTAGCTGAAGAGCCGGTTTCTTACTGAGGCTCCGTTTGTTGCTGTGCTCGCACAGAGTTGAGGGTATCC
>ERZ772952.245-NODE-245-length-12463-cov-13.0536_pt1 | contig 12463 bp, 12 predicted proteins | sample MGYA00580686_ERZ772952 | MGnify/ENA primary metagenome ERZ772952 (study PRJEB29015, sample SAMEA2738074) | human oral metagenome | biome: human oral; feature: human-associated habitat; material: saliva | place: China | collected 2213 ... | reverse complement strand
TCAATCAAGGTTTCAAACTTTTCCTCGATTTGAAATACCACGATATTCCCCACACGGTCGCTCAGGCCTGTAAAGTTGCCGCCGATATGGGTGTGTGGATGGTCGATATGCACGCCTCCGGTGGCCGCCGCATGATGGAAGCCGCCGCCGAAGCCGTTGCCGGATATCAAACCAAGCCGCTCTTGATCGGCGTAACTGTGTTGACCAGTATGGAACAAAGCGATTTGGCGGAAATCGGTTTGAACATCGCCCCTGAAGAACAAGTCATCCGCTTGGCGAAACTGGCGCAAAGTTCAGGCTTGGACGGCGTGGTATGTTCCGCTCAAGAAGCTGCACCATTGCGCCGCGAATTGGGGCAGGATTTTGTCTTGGTCACGCCGGGCATTCGTTTGGACGTTGCCGGCAATAATGACGACCAGCGCCGTATTATGACACCGGCCGAAGCATTGGCTGCCGGTTCAACCTATTTGGTAATGGGCCGCCCGGTAACCAAAGCTGCCGATCCGGTAGCCGTATTGCGTGAAGTGAACCGCGTGGCAAACGCTTAAGGCCGTCTGAAGTATGAAGGCGATTGTGATTGGCGCGACAGGCGCAACAGGAAAATCCTTGTTGCCTTTACTTGCAACCAGTTCAGAGGTTGAGTCTATCGACTGCTTCGGTCGCAGACATCCTGATTTTACCCACCAAAAGCTAAATAGCCATCAGATTGATTTTTCTCAGCCTGATGATTGGCGCGATGAAGTACAGGGTGATGTATTGTTTGCCTGCTTGGGAACAACCCTGAAAGCAGCAGGAAGTAAAGAAGCGCAATGGGCAATCGATTATGAAGCGAATCTTGAATTTGCCAAAGTAGCCAGACAAAACGGTGTCAATGCTTTGGTTTTGGTTTCCGCTTCCGGTGCAAATTCTGCTTCACGCCTGTTTTATCAACGGATGAAGGGCGAATTGGAACAAGCAATTATCGCTTTGAATTTTCCACGCCTTATTATTTTCCGCCCGCCCTTATTGATTCGTCCGAATAGCGATCGATTGGGTGAGAAAATAGCCGAACGGATTTTGCATGGATTCAACCGCATCGGCATGCTGAAAAGCCAACGTCCTCTTGCTGTCGAAAAATTGGCACAAGCCATGCTGAAAGCGGCGTTGTTGTCATCTCATGAACAGGCGTCGTACTCGAAAAACCATATGCAGGTATATGAGCCTCAAGATATTTTTAGGCTGTTAGATCAATAATCTGATAACAAGCCTTACACAGAGATTTTAATGGAGCCAGTATGGTAACCAAGTTTCAACAAGAAACCCTCAAATCCCGTTTTGCACAAGCCAAAGTCCTTGTTGTCGGCGATGTAATGCTCGACCGCTATTGGTTTGGCGATGTGTCCCGTATTTCTCCTGAAGCCCCCGTACCGGTGGCGAAAATCGCCCGTATCGACCAGCGGGCAGGCGGGGCGGCGAACGTTGCGCGCAATATCGCCTCATTGGGCGGTAAAGTAGGGCTGTTGTCCGTGACCGGCGATGATGAAGCTGCTGATGCGTTGGACGCATTGATGGTGCAAGACGGCGTTTCTTCCTATCTGATGCGCGACAAGCAAATTGCGACCACTGTTAAATTACGCGTTGTTGCCCGCAATCAGCAGCTTATCCGACTTGATTTTGAAGAATCGCCTCATCGTGAGGTGTTGGAACAAATCAAGCATCAATATCGAGAAGTGTTGCCTGAATACGATGCCATTATTTTTTCAGATTACGGCAAGGGCGGTTTGTCGCATATTTCCGATATGATCGATTGGGCGAAGCAGGCCGGTAAACCCGTTTTAATCGACCCGAAAGGCGATGATTACGAAAAATATGCCGGCGCTACGCTGATTACGCCGAATCGTGCAGAATTGAAAGAAGTGGTGGGCAGCTGGAAAAACGAAAACGATTTGACCGAGAAAGCCCAAAATCTGCGCCGCCATCTCGACTTGACCGCTATTTTGCTGACCCGAAGCGAAGAGGGTATGACCCTGTTCAATGAGGGTGAGCCGATTTATCAGCCTACACGGGCCCAAGAAGTCTATGATGTATCCGGTGCGGGCGATACCGTTATTGCCGGAGTGGGCTTAGGGTTGGCCGCTGGTTATACCATGCCCGAAGCGATGCACCTTGCTAATACGGCAGCGGGCGTTGTCGTGGCGAAACTTGGTACGGCGGTTTGCTCGTTTTCAGAGTTGAATAAGGCATTGGAAGAGCAATAATGATTGTTTCAGACGGCCTTAAAATTCTAAATGTCGTCTGAAAATAGAGTTGGAATATAATCCAGACAGACAAGTTTTTATTTTCAGACGGCATGATTTCTTCAAGGTCGTCTGAAAAATCAAAATAAAGGAAATTCATTATGACCATTATCGTAACAGGCGCGGCCGGCTTTATCGGCAGCAACATCGTCAAAGCACTTAACCAGCGCGGTATTACCGACATTGTTGCCGTCGACAATTTGAGTAAAGGCGAAAAATTTAAAAACCTTGCCGAGTGTGAAATTGCCCACTATCTCGATAAACACGAATTTATCCGCCAAGTGCGCGGCCATCTTCTGCCTTACGACGATATCGAAGCCGTTTTCCATCAAGGCGCATGTTCCGATACCATGAATCATGACGGCCTTTATATGATGGACAACAACTATCAGTACACGCTCGACCTCTTAGATTGGTGTCAGGACGAACGTATTCCGTTCCTCTATGCCTCCAGCGCCGCCGTGTACGGCAAAGGCGAAATCTTCCGCGAAGAGCGCGAACTGGAAAAACCACTCAATGTGTACGGCTACTCTAAATTCTTGTTTGACCAAGTATTGCGCCGCCGCATGAAAGAAGGCCTGACCGCCCAAGTTGTCGGCTTCCGCTACTTCAATGTTTACGGACAACAGGAGCAACACAAAGGCCGTATGGCATCCGTTGCCTTCCATCATTTCCACCAATACCGCGAGCATGGTTATGTCAACCTATTCGGTGCCAATGATGGCTACGGCAACGGCGAGCAAACACGCGATTTTGTCAGCGTAGAAGACGTTGCCAAAGCTAACCTTTACTTCTTCGATCATCCCGAGCTTTCAGGCATCTTCAATCTCGGTACAGGTCGTAGCCAACAGTTTAACGATCTTGCCGCTGCCACCGTCAACGCCTGCCGTGCAGCCGAAGGCAAGCCTGAAATGAGTTTGAAAGAGTTGGTTGAAGAAGAACTTATCCGTTATATCCCATTCCCAGATGCGCTTAAAGGCAAATATCAGAGCTTTACTCAAGCGGATATCACCAAGCTGCGCGAAGCCGGGTATAAAGAAGAATTCTTGGATGTAAAACAAGGCGTCAGCCGTTACGTTAAATGGATGCTGGAAAACTTGGTTTAATCCTTCTTGGCTTAAATGAAGAAAGGCCGTCTGAAAAAGGATTTTCAGACGGCCTCATCATTTTGGGAGGCTTTAAAATTATAAATTTGCCTTTATTCGATAAGAATGGAAATAGCGTTTTTTACAACAAAGGTTTCAAAAAGGCTTAGTAGGGTAGCAGTGAATCTGCTGGAGTATTTGTAAAAGCTGTTGAGATATTATAGGTGTGAATAGATGAAATGAGACGATGCTATAACCAGTAAAATAAAAATGACTGGAAGTTTTTTAGTCTATTTATATTTAGGGACTGTACTAGATTATCCCTCTGTACTTTTTCTTTAATTTTCAGTGTGTTATCATCATATTTCAAGGGTAGCATATCTGCTAATCTAGTAAAGCCCCTAAAATTAATACGAATGGTAAGCAGCAGGGACGCACTCAAGCTGAATATAATGAAATAACACATTTTAAGATAAGGAGTCATTGATATGAAACAGATAGTTGTCCCTTTAAGTGTTGAAGCCATGAAAAAATTAGATTACGATCAAGCTGATGATAATGAACTATATGTATTTAAACTTTCAGAACAAGAGGTTAATTTGTTATTTGAGAAAAATTTCTTCGATAAAATAAATGAGATAATAGATACATATATAGATGATTATGAGGATGAAAAAATAATTGATTTAAGAAAATTAATTATTCTAAAAAATTTTTTACAAGATAATTCCCATCAGGCATTGACAGATATCCCTCTTAGAATATATCAAAATATTTTATTTTTAACTCAGCTAGCTATTTCCAAACAGACAGGTTTATTTTTCTTTTTTTAAATAACAAGCGCATTTGGAAATGCAAACCATAGCCCATATAAAACTTAAACTCAACAAGTAGCATGTGTGCAGAACGCACGCATGCGGTTCTCAAGGTTTGAGCCAAAAGGTCGTCTGAAACAACAAATACCTTTCTTTTAATAAGTTGCCACAGCAATCAGACAAAAGCAGCCTACCTCCACATCCATATAGGCAACATAGGGGAGATATTTTGTAAATTCTACAAATATTTTACCTGCTAAACAGGGTAGGATATGGTATGAAGCGAACATTAGCTTAATAAACACTATGTCAAGATCGAATCAGGCTGGTACTAGATTGTTGTATTCCAATGATGGATTGCTATATAACAACTGATCGTTATATCTCTGCAACACAAATTGGAACTTGTAAATAGGAGTATAACTTATGCAATTAGAGATTATCGGCAGTAAAATTTATACTGAACAAGATTTTCATAATCAAATTTCAAAAATATTTTCTATACATGATTATTATGGGAACAATCTTGATGCTCTGTGGGATTTATTAAGCACAAATTTAGAACGACCGATTACTTTGGTATGGAAAGATGCTATGTTCTCAAAAAATCAATTAGAAAATATATTTATTGAAATAGTAAAGGTTCTAGAAAGAGTTAAGAAACAAGATGAGGATTATGGATTCGAAGAAAAATTTAATTATATTTTAGAGTAAGTAAACCCTAATTACATTACGTACACAGGCTTAAAACTCCCCAAAGCCAATTAAGCAAGCCGTAACCCATATAAAACTTAAACTCAACAAGTAGCATGTGTACGGAACGTACGCATGCAGTTCTCAGGGTTTAAGCCAAGAGGGTCGTCTGAAACAACAAATACAGTTTCAGACGACCTTTCTTTCAACAAGCCACCACAGCAATCAGACAAAAGCAACCCACCGCCACACCCATGTCGGCAGCACGGCCGGCAAAACGATTATCCGAAGCGGCGGGGATACCACCCTCAAAGGTGCGCAGCTCATCGGCAAAGGCGTACAGGCAGATACGCGCAACCTGCATATAGAAAGCGTTCAAGACACAGAAACCTATCAGAGCAAACAGCAAAACGGCAATGTCCAAGTTACCGTCGGTTACGGATTCAGTGCAAGCGGCAGTTACAGCCAAAGCAAAGTCAAAGCAGAACATGCCTCTGTAACCGAGCAAAGCGGTATTTATGCCGGAGAAGACGGCTATCAAATCAAAGTCAGAGATAAGACAGACCTCAAGGGTGGTATCATCACCTCCGGCAAGAGTGCCGAAGACAAAGGCAAAAACCGCTTTCAGACGGCTACCCTCACCCATAGCGACATTCAAAACCACAGCCGCTACGAAGGCGAAAGTTTCGGCTTAGGTGCCAGCGTTGCCGTAAGCGGCAAAACGCTGGGGCAGGGCGCACAAAATAAACCTCAAGACAAACACCTGACAAGCGTAGCGGATAAAAACAGCGCAAGTTCATCAGTGGGTTATGGCAGCGACAGTGACAGTCAAAGCAGCATCACGAAAAGCGGCATCAACACCCAAAACATTCAAATCACAGACGAAGCCGCACAAATCCGGCTGACAGGCAAAATAGCGGCACAAACCAAAGCCGATATTGATACAAACGTAACCACAGACACCGCCGAACGACATTCGGGCAGCCTGAAAAACGTATTTGACAAAGATAGAGTGCAAAGTGAACTGGATTTACAAAGAACCGTCAGCCAAGATTTTAGTAAAAATGTTCAACAGGCCAATACCGAGATTAACCGGCATTTGGACAAACTCAAAGCAGACAAAGAAGCAGCCGAAACAGCAGCAGCCGAGGCATTAGCCAATGGCGATATGGAAACTGCCAAACGCAAAGCCCATGAAGCTCAAGATGCGGCAGAAAAAGCAGATAATTGGCAACAAAGCAAAGTCATTCTCAACATGTTAGCCTCGGGCTTAGCTGCGCCGACCCAAAGCGGAGTGGGCATCGCTGCGGCTACCGCATCGCCAGCCGTATCGTATGCGATTGGACAGCACTTTAAAGATTTAGCCGGTCAAAACGCGAATGGCAAACTAACCGCCAGTCAAGAAACCGCTCACGTTCTTGCCCACGTGGTATTAGGAGCAGCGGTTGCAGCAGCAGGAGGCAACAATGCCCCGGCGGGAGCATTGAGTGCGGGCGGGTCGGAAGCGGCTGCGCCTTACATCAGTAAATGGTTATATGGCAAAGAAAAAGGAAGTGATTTAACGGCGGAAGAGAAAGAAACTGTTTCAGCGATTACAAACTTATTGGGAACGGCAACAGGAGCAGTTATTGGCGACACAACAGCCAACGCGGTGCAAGGCAGCCTGAATGCGCAAAGTGCGGTGGAGAATAATAACGGTACAAGAAGAGGAGAAACTCGCGAAATTTATTTTGGACAGAAGCACAAAATGCACAAAATGAATTAAATGCTATGCGGATTAATGCGCTAACCCAAAGTATTAGACGCATTGAACCTAATTTTAGAGGCATTCCAAGTTTACGCGATCCAAATAGACCAATTCCAAATGAAGAGGTTAGAGACTATGAAAATTATTTAAATAGAATTTTACCAAAACAACCCATTACATTGCTTAATTCATCATCAACAATACTTGGAACACGTCAAAACATTAGAGAAACTTTTAATCAAGCATTAGACAATTTATCTAGAGACAATACATTAAATGAGTTAGGTAAAGGATTCAATGCTAGACAGAGAGTAAGAGGAAATTTAGATGCTAGCAATATCAACTTACAAATTGGTTTTAAAACGATCAGACCAAATTCATCTGCCAGCAAAAATGGAATGCCGATATATTCTAACGTAAGTAGAAGAGAAATATTTGATTTGTATGAAAAATATTCAGGTCAGAGACCTGATTTTAGGAATATTCCGAATAAAGGGCAATTATCTTCTACGACTATTACATCAGGACCTTGGAAAGGAACGACCATCATTTTAAGAAATTTTTCAACTAGCCGAGAACAAACTGGAGCAAAATGGACAATTGAGTTTAGGAATCAACCTGCTTCAGTACGTGGACAAAGATTAGAGTTAAAATTTAGATAAAGGTTACGTTATGAATGCGAAGATAAAATATAATCTTTTAGAATATTGTGAATATTTAGGTGGTATTTTTGGTGTTTATAAAAATTATTTAAATATGGATATCAAAGATCCAAATTTGAAAATTAAATTTTTTGATTTTTTGGAAGAACTTTTATCAGATGGTGTTATTGAATTATGCGATTATCGTGAAAATCCTCCAAAAATATTAACTGGTTCGCCAAAAACACAGGTAGATGAATTAAGAAGAATTTGGCCAGATATGGAAGAGATGTTGCTATATTTTCCAGATAATCCTTGGTTTTATGTAGAGCATTTTTGGTGGGGAGCAACTTGCCCTATTGAACTGACACAATTGCCTAAAATAGAAATTTACGAAGAACAAATGAAACAAGCTTAAAGCCAGCGTAACCAGCCTGTATGACAAGGTGCAGGCGAACAATCCAATATCAACATCACGGGCTCAGATGTTTCAGGTAAAGCAGGAACCGGCCTGATTGCCGACAACCATATCAAACTCCAATCTGCCAAACAGAACGGCAGCGAGCAAAGCAAGCTGTAGCCCATATGAAACCTAAACTCAACAAGTAGGATGTGTGCGGAACGCACGCATGCGGTTCTCAAGGTTTGAGCTAAGAGGCCGTCTGAAACAATAACTACGGTTTCAGACGACCTTTCTTTCAACAAGCCACCACAGCAATCAGACAAAAGCAACCCACCGCCACACCCATGTCGGCAGCACGGCCGGCAAAACGATTATCCGAAGCGGCGGGGATACCACCCTCAAAGGTGCGCAGCTCATCGGCAAAGGCGTACAGGCAGATACGCGCAACCTGCATATAGAAAGCGTTCAAGACACAGAAACCTATCAGAGCAAACAGCAAAACGGCAATGTCCAAGTTACCGTCGGTTACGGATTCAGTGCAAGCGGCAGTTACAGCCAAAGCAAAGTCAAAGCAGACCATGCCTCGGTAACCGAGCAAAGCGGTATTTATGCCGGAGAAGACGGCTATCAAATCAAAGTCGGAGACAACACAGACCTCAAGGGCGGCATCATCACCTCCGGCAAGAGTGCCGAAGACAAAGGAAAAAACCTTTTTCAGACGGCCACCCTTACTGCCAGCGACATTCAAAACCACAGCCACTACGAAGGCAAAAGTTTCGGTATCGGGGCAAGTGTTGCAATCAGCGGTGAATCAATGGGGCAAAACCGTCCTGCCGACTCCGGCCCGGGAATCCGCTTGACTGATGCTTCTAAAGGTCAAAACAACAATAACGCCATCGGCTACGGCAGCGACGGAGACAGCAAAAACAGCACCACCCGCAGCGGCATCAACACCCGTAACATACACATCACCGACAAAGCGGGACAACTTGCCCGAACCGGCAGGACTGCCGAAGAAACCGAAGCGCGTATCCACACCGGCATCGACACCGAAACTGCGGATCAACACACAGGCCGTCTGAAAAACAGCTTCGACAAAGACGCGGTGGCCAAAGAGATCAACCTGCAAAGGGAAGTAACGCAGGAGTTCGGTAAAAATGCCGCACAAACCACAGCAGCCGTTTCCGACAAACTCGGCAATACCCAAAGTTACGAACGGTATCAGGCAACCAAAACCCTGCTGGAGGCCGAACTGCAAAATACGGACAGCGAAACCGAAAAAGCCGCCATCCGCGCAACACTCGGCCAAGTAAACGCCTACCTTGCCGAAAACCAAAGCCGCTACGACACCTGGAAAGAAGGCGGCATAGGCAGGAGTATCCTGCACGGGGCAGCAGGCGGGATGACGACCGGCAGCCTCGGCGGCATACTGGCCGGCAGCGGCACTTCCCTTGCCGCCCCGTATTTGGACGAAGCGGCAGAAAACCTCGGCCCGGCGGGCAAAGCAGCGGTCAATGTACTGGGCGGGGCGGCAATCGGCTATGCGGCGGGCGGGAATGTCGGTACAGCGGCAGCAGGGGCGAATGTCGATTGGAACAATAGGCAGCTGCATCCGAAAGAAACACAAATCCTTAACAAACTGTCAAAAGGTAAATCGGCTGAAGAACAGTACCGCCTAAAAGCCGCTGCATGTGCATTAACCCGGTGCGCGGAAGGCGTACCTGACTTCGATCCTCTTTATAAGGGACTGAAAAACCTCCAAGATGCCGGTAAACAGTTTGTGGCGGAAAAAAATATATTGATGCGGACGGGTGCATTTGAATATGGAAACTGGAATAGACTGAACGATATACGCAGCAGTTACGACCGGGCTGCCACCAAAATTAAGGGGGCGGGCAATATGGGATTGGGTGCAACGACTGTTGTCGGTTCGGGTGCTGCAGGCGTAGGTCTGTGCAGTACCGGGCTTGGCTGTGTTGGCGGTGGACTTATTGCGGCGACAGGTATGATCGGTGGTTATACACAGGCCTCAGAAGGAAGTCGGCAATTGTTTGGCACTTACCAGTCCAATTTTGGTAAAAAAGTTGTCCTATCTTTGGGTACACCAATAGAATACGAATCTCCGTTAGTATCTGATGCGAAAAATCTAGCCATATGGGGATTGGAAACGCTGATTACGCGCAAATTGGGAAGCTTGGCAACAGGTGTGAAAACTTCCTCGACTCCGAAAATTGCTGACGTACAGCGAAATGTCCTGCCCCAATCCAAAGTCGGTATCAAGTGGGGCAAGGGGATTGAAGGACAGGGAATGCCTTGGGAGGATTATGTCGGTAAGGGCTTGTCTGCCAATGCAAGGTTACCTAAAAATTTTAAAACATTTGATTATTTTGATCGTGGTACAGGCACGGCAATCAGTGCCAAAACTCTGGATACGCAAACTACGGCACGCCTGTCCAAACCCGAACAGCTTTACAGCACCATGAAAGGGTACATCGATAAGACGGCAAATTTTGAACAACATAGTCTTTCGGGTATGACATTAAGGGCCGACATGATCAAACAGCGCGAAATCCATCTGGCCATACCCGCACAAACTAATAAGGAGTAAAGATTGCAGTTGCAACGTGTAGTAGAGTATGGCAAAAATCTAAACATTAAAGTCAAAATTACGGAGATCAAATAATGATTTTTAAACAGGATCAAAATTATTGGGCAGTTTTTTATGCTAATGAAGAAGCTCTGATTGTTCAAACATGTTCAGGTTTGGGGTTAACGGCAATAGACCACCTATATCCCCCCCATATCCTGCCATTGGATACCGACAATGGAACTTTAGGCACGACCGTCTTACAAGCGTTGGCAAACAGCAGGACTTTCGTTTATGACAGTCCAGAAGACCAAGATTTTTTTGATACCGAAAAAATTCGGCAACGCTATGAGGATTGGGTTGCCAACCTATGCGGGAACTTGGGCTATAAAACCAGACGCGCCCTATTTAAAAACATGATGAGCGTGGATATTTGGCTGCACAACGGCTGCCTGAAAATCAGCCCGAGCCGCCATGTCAAGCTGGAAGCGTGGGATGCCATTGATGCAGACGATGTAATTTTATCATTGGATAACAGCCCTGAAGAAATCGGAGCAGGCTTAAAGTTGGCATTGAGCCGCTGCAGATAATATTTGGCAAAAGGTCGTCTGAAAGCCGGAAAAATGTTTCAGACGACCTTTTTTATTAGACTCAAGCTCGCGTGCGTGCGTACCGCGCACACCTTCGCTGCAGATTTAATGTGGGCTACGACTTGCTGAAGATAAAGTTATTAAGGAATTTGTCAAATATGGAAAAAATTGAGAAATTTAAATCTGAATTATTAAATGCCATCTTTCAATATACTCAATGCATATCTATTTTTGTCTATAAGAAAAAGATATATTATTTGATTGATTATAAAGAAAATTTCATATTAAACATGAAATTAGATCTAGATTTGGATTTTAAAAACGGTAATATTACGTTAGAACAATATCAGGATGAAATGAATAGTTATTATTACCGAAACGGTATCTGGCAGTTAACTAAGGACAATTTTGAAAGCTATATTCAATCAGATTCAGTCATTGTATTAAAAAAAGATGAATTGAAGGAACTGATGTTTCAGGGGTTTACTTCTGCTGAAGCAGTAAGGTTATATTCCGTTGTTGAGAACAAGCTGTCGTACAATGATCCTATCTCAGACTCTGGCCAGCAAAGTGATTTCTTAAAAATCAATCAGATTTCTTCGAGGCTGCCTTTGTTCTATATCAATTTTGATACGGAAGTGTATCTGCATATGGATTGGGACAGATGTCATGAAGATTATGTCTATGATGGCTGGTTTTCAAAGGCAATGGATTTTGGGTATTTAATACCGGATGAATTCTGTTACTGGAAAATTGAAGGACGGGATTATTGGAAATTTAGCCAATTATAAAGATAAGCAAGCCATAGTTTGTATGAATTCAAAAGGCCGTCTGAAAATAGAAAAACCGTTTCAGACGGCCTTTGTTTAATGCCATCGAGCCAGCGGGCCATAAAGCGCTTGGCCAAAAAGGTATATTGATAGGCAAATACAAAAAGGAGGAAAAGTCAATTTTACTACCTTCAAACATTTTCAATTTTGAGCATTGTTATGATGATTAATTATTTATTCTAAATACAGGCTTGCGACAGGCAAATATTTTGGGTTTGACATGGAATCAGGTTGATTTAGACAGGAAGGTCTGTTGGTATCCCTGATGAAATGAAAGCTAGAAATGTACTGGGTGTTGCTTTGAATGATACTGCTGTTGAAGTATTAAAGCGACAAATAGGCAAGCATAAGAAATTTGTTTTTGTGAATAAGCAGAATAAACCAATTAGCGGCATTAACAGCCGATATTGGAAGAAGATGTTAGAACTAGCAGAAATAGAAGACTTTACTTGGCACGATTTCAGGCACACTTGGGCAAGTTGGTGAGTTCAGCGTGGCGTACCATTGAGAGTGTTGCAAGAAGTGTGTGGTTGGAAGACGTTAAGGATGGTGCAGAGATACGCACATTTGGCTCCTAAGCATCTTCATCAACATGCTCAAGTTTTGCACGAGCTTGTCACATTTGACACAAATGGCGCAAGTTAGACACAAATCAGGCACAAACAAAAAAGACAGCCTTACAAATAAGCTGTCAATTAGAAATTTAGAATATTAGGTTTTTCAATAAATTCAGATATTTATTGGTGCCCGGAGCCGGAATCGAACCGGCACGGCCGGTTTAGGGCCGACGGATTTT
>ERZ772952.237-NODE-237-length-12691-cov-15.5048_pt1 | contig 12691 bp, 12 predicted proteins | sample MGYA00580686_ERZ772952 | MGnify/ENA primary metagenome ERZ772952 (study PRJEB29015, sample SAMEA2738074) | human oral metagenome | biome: human oral; feature: human-associated habitat; material: saliva | place: China | collected 2213 ... | reverse complement strand
CCCTAAATGTCTTGGTGGGAATTTAGGGGATTTTGGGGAATTTTGCAAAGGTCTCGAACTGGCAATCAAGCTGGAAAACGTGCGTACCAAAACCGCCGAACTGAAAACCGAACTTGACAAGAAAAACGTCAAAATCAGCGCAGATACGGGCGAGCTCGCCGCAGCACAAAAAGCCCTTGAGGCTTTGGGTTTGACGGCGGAAGAAGTAACCACCGGCATGAGCAAAAAGGCGGCGGAAGGTATTGCCAATTTTTCGCGTGTTGCCTCTCAGTTTGGTAATGATGCCGAGCAGATGGGCCGGGTGTTTCAGGCTGCGCTCAAGCAGATGGACAGCAAAGAATCAACCGATGCTCTTTTGGCTGAATTGGAAAAGGTAGGTAAACAATCCGGGCTGACGGCCGAAGAAATCAAGAAAATCGGAGATACGGCAAGGGAATCGACGGACAAGGTTGCCGATGCCTTCGACAGAATCGGCGTGGACAGCAAGGCCGTGATGACGGGCATCAGCAGTGATGCGCGGCAGGCATTCGCCGATTTTCAGACGGCCTCGACAGAAGCGGCGGCAGCCGGTCAAAAAGATGCCAAGCTGATACAGGCAGCCTTTGAGGCAATGATGGGCAAACTTAAAAGCAAGGAGGAATTTGCCGAGTTCCAGCACCAGCTCAAAGCCAGTGGCGACGCGGCACTGTTGACGCAGGAGCAGCTTGCCCGTTTGGGCGACGCGGCGACGGGTGGTGCGGAAAAAGCAAAAGCCGCCTATCAAGGGTTAAACGATACTGCCCTCAAAACGGGCGAAGCCGCGAAAGCCGCGCATGACAAAGGCTCGCAAGCGGCGGAAAACCATGCCCAATCGGTCAGAAAAGTGGCGACAGCCAACAAAGAGGCGGCAGCGGAGGCAGACAATGCAGCCAAAGCGGCGGCAAATGCGTCTAAATCGTTTAGTGATTACGGCTACCGTCTGACGCAAACTGCTGGATTTTATAAGCTCAATAATGATCAGCTGGATTTAATGAACCGACAGTTCCCCGGCATTAAGCTGGGCATGGAGGCCACTTTCCGCGCGGCTCAAATGAAAGAGTACACGCAACAGATTTACAACGCGAATACCGCGATGCAAAGGCTGACCAATGCTTCTGCTCAAGGCGCAGTGACACAGGATATCTTGAATGATGCGGCCAGTGCGGCCTCTCGTGCTGCCGATAAATTGGGAAACACTGAGCTGACCAAATTCCGCAACGCGATATCCGATGCCCAACGCCGGCTGAATGCCCTGCGTCAAGAAGCACATGATGCAACCCGCGCGCTTGAGGCCGAGCTTGCCGAGCTTAATGGCAATGCGGAAGCGATTTATTCTTTGCAGCAAGAAAGAAAAATTCGCGAACTGCAGCAAAAACTGGACAATGCCAACCGCCTCAAGCAAACCGACGTTGCGCGCGAATATCAGCGTCAAATCGATTTGCAGCAACAGATTTACAGCAGGCAGCGCAGTAAGCGCGCCGAATCTGCCGCGCAAGAGCAAGTCCGCAACCAAAGTTCGTATGGTAACAGTAATGCCGCCCAGCGGTTGCAACAAGTCGGCAATACGCAGATTAACATTGACCCGGAAAAGCTCAACCAAATTTTGGCGCAGCGCGACCAGGCGGTTGCCGAGAAAGCTGTTAACGGTTTTATGAATAGTTTACAAGCTTCATTAAAGCGCACGACATAATTCAGACGGCCTGCGCCTATCTGACTGCAATCATGCCAAGCCCCGATTTTCGGGGCTTTTGTTTTAATAGGGTTTTGAGAAAAATACGCAAAGGCCGTCTGAAATGGCAAATCAAGAGTGGACACTGAAGCGAAAAGACAATGGCGTGGCCGTACATCTGCCGCAGGATATGCGCTGGGACGATGAATTTGAATGGAGCAAGGTAGCTCAGGCCGCTCCGCAGCGCACCTTATCGGGCGGATTGGTCATCCAACAAGGCATTAAGGCCAACGGTCGTCCGATTACGCTGTCGGGCGATTGGGTGTGGCTTGATTTGAGTATCTTACGTACGTTGCGCGATTGGACGGACGTCCCCGAGTTGGAAATGACGCTGACTCATTACGACGGCCACGAATTTAATGTCATTTGGCGTACCCACAACGAGGCGTTGAACAATGTCGAGCCGGTGCATTATTCGACGCCGGAAACAGATAGCGAGCGATACACCGCCCAGCTCTGCCTAATGACGTTTTAAGGTCGTCTGAAAACAGGTTTAAACAGGATTTAAAAAGGTTTCAAAATGGAAAAAACAACGCGCCTGACGCAGCAGGATTTGCAGATTTACCCCAGCCAGCGCATAACCGATACGCCTGATGGCGGCGGTTTGATGGTCGGTCAGCCGCTGACCGGCGAGGATAACGAGATTTTCCCGCCTGTTTCGGATGTTGACCGCACGATGGGCAGCCTGGATGCGCGCTTGCTTTACCCCGCTGTCCTGCGCAATGACTCCGAGCCGCTTTACGGCGGGCATTTCGTCATTACCGAGCCGCCTACCTCTGAAAACGTGTCTTTCTTGGCGTTTAAAGCGCGCAACTACGGCGAGAGCCGCGCGGATATTATGCCGCGCATCGAAGCGTATTCCGTGCCGACAGTGGAAAGCCGTATGACGTTATTGGGTCGCCATTTGGCTGGCGTGCGCCTCGTGCAGGCGTATCAGCGTGTAGAAGCTCCGTTGCCAAAAGTCGGCGAGCGTTATTGCCTGCAGTATGAGGACAAAACCAAAGATGTAACGCGACGTATTACGGAGTATTTCCGTATTATCAACATCGAAGACGAAGTGCGCATTTTTGAGATTCCAAAATCAAACGGTGAGGTCGAGGAAGTGCCGCGCCGTGTAGTCAAAATGGAAATCAGCAATCCGTTAACCCGAGATTTTGACGGTGTCGATTATCCGGTTAAAGGTTATGCCGCGCCTAAAGTTAAGATTTTGGAAACCCAAGTGGCAGATTCCGCGGCTTATTATGGTGTCAAACCTGTATCAGACGGCCTTTCGGCAGGAGATGCCACGCTGACGGTGTCAAGTATTTACGAAAAGCTCGTGCCGACCTCGACAGTCGAGACACCTTATGCGGATGAATACCCGGTTCCCGGGGAAGCATGGGTCGCCGCTGCGCCGGAAAAGCAGCTTTTTGCGGGGCATGTCGATAGTGGAACCTTAGTGGAACCTTAACTTTGCCTTCGGCTGTTTTACCCGGCAGTATCAAGATTGGGAACTACACAGACAATGGCTTCGGTCAACTTAAAAGCGGGGACAATATCGTCAATGCCGATTACGCTTATGGGCGTCTGAGTGGTTTGCCGACAGGTTATTACACGGTAACTGCGGTTCCGGGTGCTAAATCGTCATCAGCGCGATATGCTCTTGCGGTAGAAATTAAAGAAACCAATCACGGTACATCATTTGCCCCTTTGCTTAGACCTAATCCTGCTTTGGGTAGTTTAAAAGTGTCTTTTATGGCTTTGGGCGTTTGGTATGTTTTGACCGATACAGGCGACGGCGTATTACGGGATGAGGCCGGTAAAAGTGTAGGTACGGTGTCGTCTGCTACAGGCAGTGTATTGCTTAATCTACCGTCTCTTCCGGATGTTGGCAGCCGCTTAGTGTTCCAATGGGGAGACTCCTCTGGTTTTACGTCTTTTGATGGCGGAAAAACGGGCGGAAATAATCTGCCCAAGGCGGCAAACGGGAAGTGCACTTATTCGCTGGGGCATTCAATTAAGCCGGGAACGCTGGTACTTACTTGGCAAAATAACGGTAAGAAAAGAGCGCAAGACGATGGTGCAGGAAAATTAACGGGCGATGCAACTGGCAACGTGGATTATTTGAACGGTACGATTAAATTGCCGGCTTATATTGACTCCACTTCAGTTGATTATGTTTGCGATGAGCCTGATCGCATTCAGGTTGGTCTTGCTGATGGGCGTGGGTTGACCGCGGCGGAAAAAGGAGAGGTGTGGAATATCACATTAGGTACGGCAGTACCGGATTGGCGCACTGTTTCTTTAACGGCTTTGGGAAGCTTTGAAGAATATACAAGTACAACTGTTTCAAACAGGTATTCTTGGGAAGCGGCAGCATTGAGATAGGATAAATAATGGGAATAAAAACTGGTTCAGGCGGTTTTAAAATTGTATTGTCCGCCAACCCTGCGAAAAATGGCGAGTTCACAATCGGCGGTCTAAAAGCCGAGGGTGTGAGTGGTGTAGGGTCGACAATGATCGTGCCTAAAGCGGTGTTACAGGTTATCGGTCATGAAAGATCGATGGTTGAACAAAATATTTTAGATACAAGTCATAAGTACCTAAAAATGCTTGAGACCAAAGAAATAAACCGTTATGGGAAAATAGTCAGTTGGTATGCGGATTATCTCAATAGTGATCCAGCCTCAATAAAAAAACGTCGTGGTAGCTTGAACGGCGGCTTGTTATTTAATGTTTTGGACGACTTTGATCAAGGAAGCATCTGTGTTTTTGATACCTGGTCGTTTCATGACGGCGAGACAGAGATCGTTGAACGAGGCGGTACGCTTTATAAGAATTGGAATGCAGTACAAGGTTCGGGCGATGCAGTCGGTACGTTGACTACTGACGGTAAAGTCATTATCAATGACCGTAATATTGCCTTCCTAAATCTTAAAATTACAGGCGGTATCGTACGCCAGCCACAGATCAAGGGTTATGGTTATGCAGGCCGCACGCCTGCCGCGCCGGTCAAGCCTGAAAGCTTTACCGTTTACGCAGGCAATGGCGAAATTGTCGGCAGAAGCAACGCCGCTGGGGAAATTACCGGCGGCATTACAGGCAAAATCGACTACGAGACAGGCTTCTATGAAATCAAGCGCGATGAGGGTTTTTACCCCGAAGATTTACGCTACAACGCCGTGACACAAGATAACCTGCCTTTGGATTCATCGATTATCGGTATCGATGCCGTACGCCTGCCTGCCGACGGACGCGTCCCCGTCTTCCGCAAGGGCGATATGATCGTGATTTCCAACCGCCTCAAGCAGGATTTGGGCAGCGCGTTTACCGCCGCCCAGAAAATCACGCTCAACCGTCAAAATATCGACCGACTCTGCTTGGTCGACAGCAAGGGCAAACACGTCCTCGCCGAGAAATACACGGCAGACCTGAAAGCGGGCAGCATTACTTTTGCCGCGCCGTTGGACTTGTCGCAATATACCCTGCCGCTGACTGCCGTTTGCGCGTGGGAAGAAGAAAACCGTGTGACCGGCGTCGATATTTCAGGCCGTCTGAAACTCCAGTTTGCGATTGGGCGCAATTATCCGAAGGAGAACACATTTGTGTCTTCCGCCCTGATCGGCGGCGATTTGCTGGTGCGTGCTACCGAGCCGTTTTCGCAACAGGCATGGGACAATGTGTGGAGTGACGCGCAACGCGGGGAGCCTATTTTGGCGCGTACCAATGTCAAAGACTACCCGATTAAATTGGCCAGTAATGGCGCGATTACCGAGCGCTGGCTGATTAAATTCGTTACTGCAACCCAATTTGAGCTTTACGGCGAGCGGCTGGGCTTGGTCGCAAAAAGCGATACCTTGAGCGATCTTGCGCCGACCAATCCTGCGACCGGCAAGCCGTATTTCACGCTCAAGTCGGCGGCATTCGGCGGCGGCTGGTCGGTCCAGAACTGTATCCGCTTCAACACCTACGGCACGCCGTTGCCCGTTTGGATTTTGCGCAGTGTCCAGCCTTCGCCGGACAAGCAAAACGGCCGCGATGGTTTTACCGTGTGTTTGCGCGGCAATACGGTGGCCGAATAAGAGATAAGGCCGTCTGAATAGGACTTTCAGACGGCCTTTATACCGTTTGTTTCTTTTTTATGCCGTTTGTTTTAGAATACATTATTTAAAATAAATATGGAGAATGAGATGGAAAACTATTACAAACTTCTTGGGATTATGTCATCTGCAACGGAAGAAGAGATTAAACGGGCTATGTTGCGTGCTGCGGAGCGACAGGAACTTGAATTGGATGAGATAAGATGGTGTCGCGAGTATTTGCTGAATCCGGCGGCAAAAGCGGAATACGATAAAATCCTCCATGCCGAAAATCCCGAACTTGCCAAAGAAGAAAGCGAGAAAGCGAAAGAAAGAGAAAAGCTCAGACAGAAAAATAAAAAAAGCGGAGGGTCTGATTTCTTGAAATTGATCGGCACCGGGATTCTGGTTTCCATCCCGATGCTTTGGTTTACATTCAAAAACGGCGGTACGTCATCCAAGCCGAGCGTATATCAGGCGCAATCAGCTTGCGAAAGCGCGGTAACGGGTATTTTAAAATCGCCTTCTTCGGCTGATTTCGGAGGGTGGCAACGACGTGAAAATGCTGATGGGACGTTTGAAATAAGCGGATTTGTCGATTCGCAAAACAGTTTCGGGGCTATGTTGCGTGCGCAATTTAGCTGCTCCGTCGATGCAAGCGGAAATCAGGCGAAAATTACTTATTTCCGCTGAAAAACAAAATAGAAACAAGCAAGTGAGTGCAACTATGCCAAACCCCGATTTTCGGGGCTTTTGTTTTAATGGGGTTTTAAATCATGAAGTAAAAAGAAAGGCCGTCTGAAATGTTTGATACGCAACGTGTGCCGGTAAAGGTTTACCGCTGGGATGACGAGGGTGCGCCGCAGGTCGAATCGGCGGCAGGCAGCATTAAAACGATTTTAAAAGCCTGCTTGGTTACCGGTTACGGCGAAGGGAATAAACGCAAGGACGCTCTGGGCTGGGAAATGGCGTTTGAAAAGACGCAAGAAGCCTGCTTCCGCAGTAAGCACCCGAAGGCGACAAAGTGGTGGCTGGGGGTGGATGACTCAAAATATAGAAGCGGATCAAGATACGTTGATTTATGCGGTCTTTTGGAGCCGACATCGGCAAAGGCAGGGAAAGTCAAACAAAAGGTTAACAACAGCAGTGGATTCCACAATTTCATTTATAAAACAAACGACGACAGTCGGGATAAGATCCAATGGGTTGTGGTTGGAAATGAGCGTGCATTTACTTTAATTATTTTATGGCGGGGTTATTGCTCGTTTTTTATTTTTGGAAACTTCTCCAGTCTTGCCGTGGCTGACGCCGCGAATACCCTGCTTGGATATGTGTCAGATGTAGACGAGAATTTTATTTATGGCACTGGCAGTGAAGTTGTTATTTTTGTGGTGCCAATGCGTGATTATAAGGGAGATAGTCCTTCTTCTCTGAGTCTTACAAGTAAAGCAGATGGTAATTATGGTAGATATCCTAATCCTATTACAGGTGGTTTCATAGCGGATGATATTTATCTAAAAGAATTAATTGGTAGTAACGAATATGCCATTCGTGGATTGTTACCCGGATTTATGAAAATTGGCGAAACCATGCCCTCAGAAGACGTTATTCCGATGGGAATGGTTTACGACAATTTAGACGATAGCGAAGACAGATTTATGTATATCAATACAATTGGCGGGGGCTCTTTTTTGGTAAACCTCACGGCCTGGGAGCTGTAAGCCATGCCGAATTATGTTTTCCGCAGCCGTCTTGCCGTTAAACGTGGCAAGCGGCGCGGCAAAAACGTCAATCGCATTGCGCGAAGCCGTGCTGTCAAGTCGCCGCATTGGAAATACGGCGGACACGGCTATATTGCCGGCGAAGGTACGGGCATTGTTACGGTGGGCGGTCAGCCGGCTTCGCGCCGTATTTATCTGTTTGCCCGGCCTAATATGTACTGTATCGCCGATACTTGGAGCGCGGAAGACGGCAGCTACCGCTTCGACCGACTCAAAGAGGACGAGGAGTATTTGATGGTGGCGACGGATTATAAAAAGCAATACGAGCCTGTTTCTTATGATTTTATTAAGCCTTATGTCGAGCGTGACGGCGGCGGTTGAGGCCGTCTGAAATGTCCGAAGACAAAATTTATGCTGATTCGGCGCGTATCCCTTTGCCTTTCGGCTTGGCGATTGGCTCCCGTCCGTCGTCCAGGCTCTTGCCGTTGGCGTTCAGACGGCCTTTACGCCATATTGAGGATGGCGGCGAGATTGTTCCCGATACGCCGCCTAAGCCTAATCCGTACCGCCCTCCGGATGGCTATGCGACTGTTTCGGGGGCGTGGGGCTTTGTGCAGCAGGCGGTGTCAACGCAGGCGGCGTGCGCGGCAGGTCGTTATGATTTGGGCGGCATGGCTGCCCAAGTGTCGGGGATAACGGCGGAGGCTGTCGGGGAGGCGGTTTGTTTTCAGACGGCCTTTTCGGATATGCCTGAATTGGAAAGCTGCCTGCGTGAAACTGTCGGCTTGTCTGACGGGGTTGCCGGGTGTATGCAGGCGGTGCAGGTCGGAATGGATGGTTTGGACGGCTGTCTGCATGATGCTTTCCCCGATGATTTGTTCTTAAGCGGCTGTAATGCGGACCGATCGTCGGCAGGTCTTGGCGAGGCTTTGGCGGCGTGTTCGGAGAGTGTGTTTTCCGATGACGCGCCGGTTGGTGATTGTTTGGTATCGGAGGTGCGCGAGGCGGCGGTATTGGCACGCTGTGCGCATCCGCAAAGCCTTCCTGCTTTGGCTGTGCCTTGCGAGTATTATGAGATTCCGGTTGAGCCGGAGCCTGTGCCTGAAACTTATGTTTGCGGTATACGCCCGCCTTCAAACCGGCTGAACCTGCGCTTTTACCGCAAAAAGATTGCACACGATGCGCGCCATATTCCGCTGCCGTTTGCTTGTTTTGATACGGTAAGCACTCCTGTTTTAGACGGATATATCATGCAAAATATTATTAAGGCTACGGTTGACGGCCAACCGATCGGGCTGTTTTCCGCGTCCTTTACGACGGACACTGCCGGTTATTGTTGGCAAGGCAGTTTGACTGTTTCGCCCGATGATTTCGCCAAGATTAATCCTGATGCCCGCCCGAAAGGCCGGGAAGCCGAAATCGAGGTGCAAATCAATGCGGATACTTTTGTCATCATCGCGGAAGATTACAGCGACAACCGCCGCTTCGGACAAAAGAGCTATACGGTAACCGGCCGCAGCGTTACCGCCCGTTTGGGCGCGGACTATGCGCCTAAAGGCCGTGGTACATACCGCAATCCGATTTATGCGCAACAAATCGCAACGGAGGTTTTACGCCCGACAGGTGTGGATTTGGACGGCTGGACGATGGTTGATTGGTTGATTCCGGGAGATGTGTATTCGTTGACCGATAAAACGCCGATTGCTGTTTTGCAAGAGCTGGCTCAAGCCGCCGGGGGATTTGTGGAGAGCGACCGCGCCCGACCTGTTGTCCGCTTTAAGCCTAAATGGAAAAAGGCTTCTTGGGAGGTTTCCGATGCGCCTGCCGATGTCAGTGTCCCTGTCAGCGTGATTTTCAGCATCAGCGGCCAGCGCAATGTATCGGAGCGTGCCAACGGGGTTTATGTTTGGCCGAGCCATAACAAGGGCAAAGGTGCGGATGTGTACCGCAACGGCAGCAACCGCGAGCCGCGTGCCTCCGCGCTGACAAATGCGCTTTATACCGACCAGCCCGTATTGCTCGCTGCCGGTATTGCCGCTTTAAGCGAAACCGGTGTTCATAAGCGCGAAACGGTGTCTTTACCGGTATCGGATAAGTACGCCATTCCTATGGCGAATTTAGGTGAGATTTGGCAAATCAATGAACCTACGGGGAGCTGGCAAGGCATGGTGGTTGGTGTGTCGGTCGAGGTTAAAATCGAAAACGACACGCCTGTCGTTACTCAAAATGTAACGATAGACCGCTATTTTGACGAGTGATTAAAGCTGGTTTAAAGGTGCTTTAAAGGCCGTCTGAAAGCCATGTTCAGACGGCCTTTTATCTTTTTGTTGAGGATAACAAAATGACTAATCTGTATCAAAACCTGACGGCACTGCTCAACCGCGAACAGCGCGGCATCGCCAAAATAACGGGCGATTTGGGCGGCGGCTCATGGGCGGCGCAAACGCAAAGCGGCGGCAATCTTGTTTTAAGCGGACAAGCTGCTTTAAATCAGCGCGTGTTTTATGATGTTTTGAGCAACCGTATCCTTGGGCAGGCTCCCGATACTACTGTTTTAGAGCTTGGCGTATAAGGATAAGTGCAGTACAGCCAGGCATTGCGTTTGTATAACGTCTTAAAATAATTATGCGCCGAACGTATCATCGCAAAAGCCAAAGAGTTGCGCTATTGGTGGGCAAATATAAATAAAAGGCCGTCTGAATAAGGCGGCCTTGTGGAGGATTTTAAATATAAGTGGGACGGCGACGTAACAGTGCGGCAACACTGTTACGCCAGCCAAGCAGATTATGCCTGCATTGACTTCTAAGGCCGCCTTAGTCTCTAGAGACCGAGGCATTCTATCTGATACAGGAGTGGATGCAAATGCAAATCTATCGTGAATTACGCTGTAAGTTTTGTGGGAAATTGCTGGCAAAAGGCAGCGGTTGTGTACAAATAAAGTGCGCTCGTTGTAAAAACATCAATTCTTTCAGCTAATTAATAAATCAAAAGAATGCCCTTGAGCATCATATTAAATCTGATTTAGAGCATCGCGAATGCCATAATTTAGGAGTATATATGATGCAAAAAATGCAACAGACATTACCTATTATCCCCTGGATGGGTGGCAAACGTCGTTTGGCAAAACATCTTTTGCCCATGTTCCCCGAGCATTCTTGTTATGTTGAATTGTTTTCCGGTGGCGCAGCGTTGTTCTTTATGCGCCCAACGCCTGCTAAAGTAGAGGTACTCAACGACATCAACGGACAGCTCATCAATCTCTATCGTGTGGTACAACACCATTTCGACGAGTTCGTCCGTCAGTTCGAGTGGACGCTGACCAGCCGCGAGACATTCTCCTGCCTGCAAAACACGCCGCCCAAATGCATGACAGATATTCAACGTGCCGCTCGTTTCTTCTACCTTCAACACAACGCTTTCGGCGGCAAAACCGTCCATCAGCATTTTGGGACAGCTACCACATCAAAAGCGTGGGATGCATCTCAGATTGAGGTTAAATTAAAGGCTGCTAAAGACCGTTTAAAAGGTGTTTATATAGAGAATGAGTCATGGGATCGTTGCTTCAAGCGATATGACCGTGAGCACACTTTTTTTTACGCTGATCCACCATATTGGCAGACCGCAGGCTATGACCAATCATTTGGCTGGGAGCAGTATGAATTACTGGCCAAGGTAATGGCAGAGAGTAAAGGTAAGGTCATGTTATCAATTAATGACCACCCTGATATCAGGGAATTGTTTAAAGATTTCCGTATCACACAGCTTGAGCTTGCCTATACGGTTGGCAGAGACAAAACCGGTAAAACAAGCGGTGAGCTGGTTATATGTAATTGGTAAAATAAAAAGCGACGGTAGCGTCGCTTTTGTTTTCATTTCTGAATTGCAATTTATTTGGCACAGCCGATATTTTTAAAAGTGCCAAAATTTCCGCGAAACTATGACAAATCCGCCGCGACCTTACATTTAGGCCTTTTTCGGTCAGTTGGCGGTTAATCAGTTCCGGCAATTCGGACAGGGTGTTATCTTGCGCCAGCCAGTTGCGGTAGCGGCATAAGGTGCTGTAATCGGGGATGCTCAGTTCGTCAAAACGGCAAAACAGGTTGAAATCGATGCGGGTGATGAGGCTGTGTTCGAGTTCGGGATCGGAGAGGCTGTGCCATTGTCCGAGCAGGACGGCTTTGAACATGGACAACAGGGGATAGGCGGGACGGCCGCGGTGGTCTCTAAGGTAACGGGTTCTTTGACGGTTCAGGTACTGTTCGATCGGTTGCCAATCAATCACTTGATCTAACTTTAGCAATGGGAGGCGGTCGATGTGCTTGGCGATCATGACTTGTGCGGTTTGCCTGAAGAAGGTGCTCATGAGAAATCCCCTAAATGTCTTGGTGGGATTTAGGGGATTTTTGGGGGGATTTTGCAAAGGTCTCAAAAGGAGAAGAAATATTACAAACAGCTGTTCCGTTAATTGAGCAAATTGATGAGTTATTTTTCGGAAAGTTGGATAACGACGAAGAACAATTTAAGCATTTTCTTGTTAGATTAAACAAAGAATAAGAATATTATTTATGTAGTTGTCAATTTTGATAGCTCCATACTATATTTGAAACTCAAAAATAGAGCATAGCTATAGAACAGAAATTTATTCAAGAGAATTATTTACACCAAAGTATTAGAAGTCCTCTGTTTTTATTTTCAAAAAGTAAAACAGAGAACATAAATGGTTGGCTCTTGAAAGCAATGTGTAAAAATTTTACGTTAATATTGTAAAATATAATGATACAATTACTCTGTTATCGGGGTTATTTTTACGTATTTTTAAGGAAGTTATCAATATTTGATTGCAACAAGTTGAAATAATTAGAGTTTTATTTTTTCATTCTTTCTTTATATAGAAACAACTGTTCTAATCATTGAACAATACAAAAGGCCGTCTGAAAAATATACTTTCAGACGGCCTTTAAAATGATTTAAATGAAAATCCTACATCTGCACCGAGCCGCTGACGGTCAGGCTGATTTCTTCCGAACCGGGAGAGGCTGGTACGCCATCTTCTATTCCTGCAGCCATCTCTGCGACAGGGGCTGCCCGCAACATTTTGGCACGTGCAAAATCGCCGCCGACTTGGCGGTTGCCGATATGGCCCAGGTTGAGTTTAACGATTTTGT
>ERZ772952.236-NODE-236-length-12704-cov-5.46715_pt1 | contig 12704 bp, 13 predicted proteins | sample MGYA00580686_ERZ772952 | MGnify/ENA primary metagenome ERZ772952 (study PRJEB29015, sample SAMEA2738074) | human oral metagenome | biome: human oral; feature: human-associated habitat; material: saliva | place: China | collected 2213 ... | reverse complement strand
CCCAACTAGAAACAACCATCGTCAAGTCCGCAGAAATGATCAACGATTCTGTCAAACTACGCGATGAGAAAATCGTCCAAGCCCTTCTAGACCAAGGAAAGGCCGCTCAGAAAGAAGTACAAGAATAACACACAAGTCCCTTGTAAGTATAGCTTGCAGGGCCACGAGAAAAGAAAGGAAATTATTGGAAAAAATTGAAAAAATCAAGCAAAAAATAAGAAATAAGATTAAATACCTATTATTTATTTTTTCATCCCAGATTATCGAATTTAGTTATTTTTATATCAATTAGAAAACTATAATTCGCTTCCCAACCATTATTTGATTATAATCATGAATAAGTCATAAATCAGATTTTTGAATAGATTAGTAGATGATGAGACAGGATATTTTTGAAAAGCAAAAAAGACAAATGCCCAAAATGGCGTTTGTCTTCGTTCTGAGTGGACAATAGTTCACTATTAGGATTTAAAATTTTGTAAATAAAATATTTTTATTTAAGAAAAATATTAAAAAATTATTTTGATATAAAAGATATAGATAATTCTTTATTCGTTGTTTCTACAATACAATGAAGCGTCTCAAGTGATAGTTTCATAACTATATAGTTTTAAAAATGGAGTGTTGATAACTAAATAATTTTTTTAAAATTCATTCGGACCAAGATAATTCACTGTTCTATACTTTATAGAATGCTTTCAGACACTTAAAAACTTTAGAGTAGTTTGATAGATAAACATTTTAATCAAATTTCTTTTTATCTTCAAAAAACCTATCAATTAAATTATTTTCATTAGATAAATTAAATAAGGATTTAAATTTATTTTTATTTATATTTAGTTCCTTAAATTCTTTTTCGATTTCAGAAATTTGTTGAGGAATATCAGATATAATATCCACATCATAGTGATCAAAGTCTATAATTCTAATCCCCATAGTTTCCGGAGATGTTTCAATACTATCAATAAAAATATGCTCTCGTTTAAAAAAATCACCAAAGTCATAAAGATTATGACTAAGTAAATCTTTTCTAATTAGTTCTAGACTCTTTAGTAAATATGGAGGTATCTTATCTTCTGATTTTATATAACTGTTTAAATCTGGCGAGTTTATTTTCTCAATACAGATTGTTAACTTTTCATCATTTATTTGCAACTTCTTTGGAATATACAACTTTCCTTCTAATCTATTGTATACTTCCTTTTCTGTTTCATAATACTCTGAATCATAAAACTTTTTTTTAATTTGAGTTCCCTCAGCTGAAACACAGCTTCTTCTGTTTATCTGAATTATTCCCATTTTCATATACTCCTTTTTAAAATAATAAATTTATATACTTAAACATTCTAATAAAATATTTAATTATAGAAAATACTGTTATTCTTTTTTGAAATAAATTATAAAAATGAATGATCTAAATTTCCACATATCTAATTATTCATAAATAATCTACTATAATGGACTTCCTATTATCTATAAATTAATTAGTGCCTCTCCATCCTTTTATTTTTTCATAAACGTCCTTTTTAAATTTTCCTAGTGATTTATTAATGAGATCTTCCTCAGATGTGAATATTATATCGCCATAAATAAGAGCATCAATTTTTTTTTCAATCTCAATTTCCTCCCCTAAAAACATACTTTTTAAATCTTCTCTATATTTTTCATTATATTCTTTTTCCCTGTTAATCATTTCTAAGACTTCAATAACGTGAACTTTGTATGCCTCTTCCAGCTTTAAGACATCGATATAATCATTTTTCATATCTTGAGTTTCTTCGAAAGTTTGTAAACAACCATTTAGTTCTTGTTTAATCTCAATTTTATAACTTTCTGAATCGGGTGTTATGTCAAATTTTACTGTATTTATATCATTTCTAAGATAGGGATTAATTTTTAAATTTTTCGTCCATTTAATACGATTACAAGTACTACAACTTGGTATGAAATTATATAATGAAATTGAAAACATTGGAAGTGCATCTTTGTTATAGAAATGATCCATCTCTGCACCAAGTGATCTATCCCGAGTATTGATATAATTACGATTGCAATAGGGACAAACTAGTAATCCTCTACTATCCGAATCGATAAAATTTTGAATCAGGAAGCAATTTATTTTTTCAGAGTTACCCATTATAGTGATTTGCTCAGATAAATTATACAGATCTTTTATCTTTTTAAAATCATTTTCACTATCATTATTTGAGTGATTGTTAATATATGCTTCCATACGTTGAGGTTCTAATAAAATTAATATTTCAAAGTACTCAGCAAACGAAGAAAATTGTCTACCTTCTATTTCCTCAACTAAATTTTTAATCTTCTTACTTCTTCTATTCACTAATTGTTCAAACTGTGTAATGAAACTATTATACCAAGTATCTCTCTTGTAATCATTAAAAAGAGAATCTCGTATTTTTTGCATTAAAATCCTATTTTTTGTTCCAAATTTTCTAAATACAAAATCCTCAAAATCAGTATCTTGCCGATTAGGATAGTTATTAATATCGTTGAAATAATCTTCTTGAAAACAATATTCTCTAATTAAACTTTTTATCAAATTGGGACCACAATAACCAAAAGAAGCCTCTAAATTTTTTCTAAAATTATTTTTTATGATTTTTACAAAATACCCCGATACAACACTGTCTATGTATTTTCTGATCATAAATTTGACATAGGCATCAACAAATCCCTCTGGATAATTTGGTAATTTCAAATGCATCATTGAGAACGTTCCTCCTCAAGTTGTTCGAGTTTTTTTTGAAGTTGATCAATTTGATTTTGGATTTTACTAATTTCATCATTTTTATTTGGGAATGCTTTATCAAATAATTCTTTAAGCTGATTTGCAATAATTGTTTCACCTACTGAATCTATAATTTTCTTAGCCGTCTTCTCTCTCTTGGTTTCATCCAGTCTATTAAATAAACTGTTAGAATCGAGACTCCTGTCGGTAGGATTAATTTTCAAAGTTAAAAATTCTATCGTATCTTTAATTGTATTATAGGCATATTCTCCCATTACATCTTGTAGAAAAAATGAATTCTTAAAAAGAGTGTATATATTCTGACCAAAAGTTTTTTCAAATGACTTTTCTTTGAACTCTTCATTGTCCTTTGAAAGAAATAGTATATTTTCTCTATAAATATCTGACAAAAATATTGGTGAATGAGAAGTAATAATTATTTGCAGGTGCTTATCATCAAATATTTTTTCGATGATTGGTAAAGCTCTACTTATCCACTTACGTTGCCATTCTGGATGTAATCCAAGATCAATTTCGTCGAAAAGTAATACATAATTTGTTGTAGCTACTCCTGGAAATGTTTTCCCTTGTAGATTTATTTTAGCTGAATACAGATTAGCAAAAGATTTTAACAATCCTAATTCTCCTGAACTTAAACCTACCCACCGCATATGAATAGAATCCAGCACCTCTGGTATTTTAATTTCGGAAATACAGTCTACAATTAAAGATGTCTTTGTAAAATCTTTATTAATATCTTGTAATTCGTACAGGAAATTCTCAAATCTCTGTAGCGATTTTAGCTCTTTTCCAGATCTTACAATTTTTTCCAAATCCTCCCAAACTTTCTCTGGTATTAATTTATATTTCATTGAAATACCATCTTCGTATAATTTAAAATAGGAAGTGTAACCTACAGCCTCGGCTACTTTATTACATAAACCTTTGTTTCTTCTCCAAAAATTATTCCATCTCGTTTGTACATTTTCATGTGTCTCGAGATTTATTAAATCTTTTACAGAATATAGAAGTTCTCTCCATTCTTCAAAGCCCCAATTACTATAATACTTGTATTTTTCCTTCTCATTAATTTTTAATAATGCGTCGTAACATTTTTCAAGAATATCATGCATTTGATTGGTATATGTATAATCGAAATTATTCTTAATAGTTTTTAAATAGTCAAAATATACATTAAAAATAAACAAAAGATGCCATATTTCTATCCATTCTATACCTTCATCTTCAACTTGATAAAATCTCAAATCATCAGTAACAGTCTGAGGTTGGATAAAAAATTTAAATTTATCACGGATTGCTTGATATTGTAATTTTATATTACGTTTATCGGCAACTAATGCTAAATGAAAATTTAAAAAGTTTTCACGATAGGACCGGCTTCGTCTTAAATGATTATATCTAATAATTTGATTTATCAAAACAGAAAAATATTCTACTAGCCTAAAATTTATTTCATCTTTCTCTACATCACTCTTCATTCTAATAACTTTATCTAAATAAAGTAATTCGTTACTTTTATAAGCAAAAGGTAATGCCTTACCTTGAAATTGTACAATAACTTCCTTTTTAGTATAATCTACAAAGTCTTTAATTTTAGTTGAAAAATCTTCAATAAACTTAATCTGATTTAGTATTTCCTTGAGAAACACTGATCTTTGCTTTTTATCATATGAAGAAAATTTTTGACTCTTAATAACATTATTGAAACTAGATACATCAATTCCATTTGAATCACTAGAAAAATCTTTATTAGAAAATTCATTTGCATTTGAAAATTTTAAAATGTAAGGACATTCAAAACGGTGAGGGAACGATATGGTTTTTATTGGTAATTCAGGATATGCCCAAAATTCATTATTGGCCTCAAAAATTAGGTAAATTTGATGATTTCTTTGTAGTCCAGTTAATCCTAAAATTTGATTGATAAGTGTTGTTTTTCCTGACCCGTTTTCACCAACTATTACAGATAAATCCTCTATATTTTTTCTATATGGAATTTTAAAAATATCACTTTTCTCAACATCAAAACAATATCGTCCGTTCTCATCTCGCTTGTGAACATCTTTCTCTATAACTTTTTTTACCTTAATATCCGGTAAAAAATTGATAATTTTAAAGTCGCAATCGAATGAAATATTATTCAAAACTTCATCGGGTAAAATGTTGAATCTCTCTTTTAACATAGCAACTAATCTTATTTTATCTTCATTGACCATTAATCTTACCCCTTCATATTATAATTTTATTCTACTACAGAATAACTCTTTTAGCAAAAATTAAATAGTATAACATTATACAAAACTTATATCATAGCAGAAAAATGACTTCTCTGGATAAATCATCTATTAAATGATTTAATTATTTTACTTTTATTGTAGATACTGATAGAAATTTGATCTGTACCTTAAATTTATTAAAAAAGCATGTCACTCTTTTCTCTCACAAAATTATATGATTTTGAGCGTTACTTTTTGCATAAAATTTCCAAAAAAAAAGCATTTCGTAAACATGATAAAGCTCCTTTTACTTTTAATTGTCCGAATCAATGTTCTTATTCAAAAAATATAGTCAAAAATGTACTCATTAGATTGATTTTTATTGTAATGTACTGAAATTAACAAAAAGAAAAAACGCTGATCAAGCGTTTTTCTTCTGTATTGATTCGTATTGAATGCTTATTTAACTTCTGTAAGGAATACTTAAAATCTATTTTAGTTGTGATAAACCCTATTAAATCAATGTTTATAAGCTATTGATTTGGATAAAACTGTCAGAGGTTGCCAAAAAGGTTGCCATGAATTTTATGAGGTTAGCTCCGCAATTTTATTTAGATAAATATCTACCGCTTGTGTTTGATTTTTAGGGGCAAGCTCGGCATATATGTCCATAGTAGTTTTGATAGACTTATGTCCCATGCGAACCTGTAACTCTTTCCAATTCATACCAGCATTTAACATCATTGAAGCGTGTGTATGACGGAATAAGTGAAAACCATAGTCAGGTAGATCAACTTCCTGTAATCGTCTTTTGAGTGTAGCACGTTCATTCCTATCGCACATATAGTTTCCGTAAATTGTTGGGAAAATCAACTTGCTTTTTGAAAGACCGTTCTTCTTGAAATAAAGATTCATTTCATCATGGAAGTTTTGAAGTTGCTCAATAATTTGGTACGGAACAGCTATTTTTCTATTGCCCGAATCAGATTTAGGAGTATTTTTACAAACAACCTTTCCTTTTAATCCTAACTTAGGGTTTGCATTTTTCCATACAAGAGTTTTAGTGACTAATATTTCAGAACTTTCAAAATCAAGGTCATATATAGTCAAAGCTAATAGCTCATTGATTCTCATTCCTGAAGCAAGTAGACTGTCGCAGATAACTTTAAATCGCCGATTAGCCCTAGTATTAGGTAAAGTATCGACGAAATTTAGCCAGATAGTTAAATCTTCATCATGAAGAACCATAATGCGTTTTTGATTGCTTTTTGGTTTTGGTGGAATCTTGATAGATTGAACAGGATTATATTTGAGTTCAAAATGCGTTATTCCAAAATTAAAAATCTCTCTTAACTTGTGGGCGATTGCTCCAAAATCTTTTGCACTTCCTTTTTTAGCTCGTTTATTACCGGCATCGACAGATTCTTTAGATTTTTGGGCAAGCTCGTTAATCCATTTTTGTATATCGGAAGAAGTGATTTTATCTGGTTGATAGTGTCCGAATTTGGGGAGGATATAGGTGTCTAGATAGTTCCTCACTCGGTTTAGAGTGTTATCTGAGCTGACCCAAGTTTCGTAGTTGGAGAACCACATTTCAGCTAGATCTGACAAGGTAGCAATGCTAAAAGTTTCTTTCCTTGTTGAACCACTTTCTTCCCAATCAATTTTAGCTTGAATAATTTTACGATCTAAGGATCGTAGGTTTTTAGCTGTTACAGTTGTTTTTACAGGTTTTCCAGTCTTTATATCTAAGCCTAGATAGACGCTCTTTACTGAATAACTAATCTCGCCATTGTCCTTTACTTTTTTGAGGACTGTTTTGCCTTTATGGATGATTTTTTCTATATTCATAGTTGCTCTCCTCAATCAATCGAAGAATTGAAAAAAGCTAAAATAGATAGTATCTCACTTTCTTTCTTTTTTGATACTTCTATTCTAGCACATTTCACTTTTAGTTGTGGCTTAAAAACTCTAAAACAGTATCAATATGATAGTAAACGGTTCTAGTACCCTCAATAGGTGGTTCTAAACGCTTTAGACCTCTATTTTCCCATGACTTTAATGTGTTAGGGGAAATACTGAGCAGATCTAAAATCTCTTTTTGTGTGTAGATGCATGAACTTCTTTTTTCGCTGTTCAAATTCTTTAGCATTTCAATGATAGTGTGAAGCAGGAGTTCTATTTGCTTCATTTCAAGGTAATCTTGTGACATACTATTCTCTCTTTCTTTGCAACAATAATCGAAATATGGCATAATGGTAGTAGAGATTAGCCTTGACTTATCTCGGAATACTTATTTGCTATTACTTTCTGATTTGGATGGTTTGGAAGTAGTAGCATTTTTTCTTCGATCATTGCTTGGGTTCATAGAACTGTGAAATGCATCCTTTTCGAAGTCATAGTTTAATACACTTGGATTAAACTTATCGAATAGGTATGCAAATTTTTCAATTTGTTCCTTGCTGTATCTATCGAACTCTTCAGGTGTAAATGTAATGGTTTTATACTTGAAGCTACCATCATTTTCTTTAGTTTTGAAATGAAAGATAACCTCAGTAAGTCTCCGTTGTAACTGTTTATAGCTATCAACTTCTCGTTGACCCTCTGCTACCATTAAGTCATAAGCTTGTTTTGGAGTGAAAATTGATGTGATGTGGATTTCATTCCAAAGAGCGATTGTATTTGTGTAACGGGCGTGTAGCTGAATAGGGTAAACATCTGTCACCTTAAGAAATTCTTTGTATGGCATGCCCTTGAATTCATCCATAAAAAGTATAGATTCAGCGCAATATAGGTCAAGCCCACCATTGTCAAAGTCAGTCCAGATGTATACATTATCCCGACCATGCTTTTTCTTTAAATCAACTTGCGTGTGCGATTTTCCATCTCCAGACTCTCCCACATGCCAGTATACTGCCATTTCTTTTTCGTCTGGAGTATGAGAAAGTCGATACTGAAAGAAGTGTTCACGAATCATTTTAGAGTATTTACGGAACTCAAAGTTACTCCCCATAATTTCTTCAGGAGTAGCTCCGTTCTCTATTTGTTTCTGAATGTAATCAAATTCACTTCGGTGACCTTGATTTCCAGCTCTAAGCTCACCGTGAATCTTCATAGGTACTACAATAGTATGTGCCTTTTCTGCATGATCTCCGCTTTTTTCAAGGTAAGCAATGACTTGCTCTCTGGTTCCACGGGTAACTTCTATATGTATAGTGGGATAGAGTTTTTGAAGAGCCGAGAATCGGAAAGCTTGTTTATCTTCAAGTACCATGTGACAATGATGAGTTCCATTGTCACCGATTTCATAGTTAACAGCGCACACAACGTTTTCATTTCGTGCAATCCACCGTTCCCTTAAGAAATCGACAATTTCCTCGGGGCTGAAAGGTTCATCGGTATCTGGAAGGGACTTGCGAAACTCTTGAATTCTTTTTTTAGTTTTTTCATTGTATGTATCGCTATCAAAAAAATCTGATTTCTTATCGAACAACTTATCAACGTTGTTCAGAACACAACAGAAACTACGAGCGCGAAAGTCTGATGAAACTTTATAATTTGTCATGAATCTTCTCCTTTGTCACTTTCTTATTGTGACAATTTTATATCCAATTATACTAGTTATAGTAATGTTTTAGTTAGTTTGTCATGTTGTCATGAAGTTCGGGGTAATACTAGCCCGAACTTAGCCAGCTAAAGCTGGCGAGGCTGTAAGCTTATCCTTCGCCTGAGGGGCTACGGGCAACAGCCTCCTCACTTTTTGGTAGTCCTCGATCTAGTAAGCCAGTTATTAAATATGTTGCTTTATCTATATCTTTAATAGTATAGGTTCTAGCTTCAATAACGAACGAACCATCAAACTGAATATTAACTTCGCCTTGGGATTTATTGCGATTAACCTCGTCATCAGGGAACAGCATCTGTTTAGCTTGGGGACTTAATCTTCCAATTGAAATTTTAGAGGAAAAATTTTCCCTTCCACCAGGAGGAAACAAGGAGGAATCCCCTCTTTGACAGACACATATAATGTGATAATTGATCTGTCTTGATAATCGTAACAAATTCCCCATTTTCTGTAAAAACTCCTCTTTGTCAGCTTTTTTGGGAATGCTTTCAACTGTACTTTGATATTCTTCAAATATCAAAAAGAAAGGAGGATATTTTTGGTTAGGATTAAGTCTACGATTTTCAAAAATGCTATAAGCTTGCCGAAAACCATCGTAAACGGAATCACCAAGATACACATTATCTAATTGTCTCCACTGCCAATAGTCTATTCCTTGTTTGTAATCAAGTATCATAATAGAAGCATCATCTGAATGAATTTTTAATATGCTTAGTATATATTTAATGAAGTAAGATTTCCCGCTATTTGTTGGTGCGGAAATGAGGAGATGTGGAAAGCGAGTGCAGTTCCATTCAATAGGTTCGTTGCTACTTTCTTTTCTCAGTATATTCAATTTAAGTGTCATCAAATTTCTCCTTCGTCATCGTAGAGGGGTTTAGCCTGACTGTGCTTAAGACGATTTAAATCTTCTTTAGAGATTAGATTAATCTTGAGTTTTAAATAAGGTTCTTCCTCTACCATGTTAAACATAACATCAAGGTTATCATTGTAACTACGTACCGTTTGACGTAGCTCCATTTTCCAATCATCAAAGTCTTGTTGAACTGGCATTTTTGATAACCAGAGATAGAAATCTTGTCTCTCTCGTTGTATCCCATTTGGAAAATGAATTGTGTTCAGATATATGCTGAGCTTTGAAGCTTGATGTATAAGCTCATCATGAAAATCTGAATAATAGTTTTGTTCTTCCTGAGAGTCAATAAACAACTTTAACAAATGTTGAATTTGCAAGTTTGTGTTTTTGATAGCTTTCGGAAGTAACTCTTCACGAGGCAATGTATAGACAAGAATAATCATATTAACAAATACAAACCCTGAGTATAGTATTGAAAATATGGATATTAAGTAGAGTACTGACTGTAAAATGTAAATCATTAAAGTTTATCTCCTGTTAAACGTTTCGTTATACTCTAACGTAATATTCAAACGTAACTTATCATCTGTCCACGATTCAAAATGGTAGTAAATTATCATCCCATACGGGTAGCTATTTGTTGTATATGAAACCATATCATATAGTTTTTGAGCATGCTGTTGTTGAGCTGTTGTGATAAAAGGATTTTCTCTGTGTTTTAATAGCAGAGAGTCTTTTTTTACAGCATAACCAGGAACAAGTGCTTGTAAGTTTAGATATCCTCTGCTCTCATAAGATGTATATTCAAACTTACTCACTAGATTCAAACGATCTTCTAGACTTAAGTTAACTAGTTGATCGCTCCCCAGTATTCCCAACAGCTTTTCACACTCTTTGACACATCGATCAAAAGTAATCGAAGGATTTTGTCTGATTGCCTCTTCAAAAATTGTTTTCATTTTTGACTCTCCTTTGTAAATATTTTTTTTTTTATCAGCACGAAGTAAATTAAGAAGTTGGTGCTCTAGCTCTTTTTAGAATCATACTTATTCCTCTACCGTTGCTTTCTCAGCTTTAATAGATAACGCTGCTCTATTATTAGATAGATAAGCTGAGAATGTTACATTTTGTAGTCTCAGATTGACTTTTTCATCTAGATACGAAGTGTATTCTGAAACTGTCGAGTTGTTAACTTTTATGATTCTAGTAATATATTTTCCAGCCTCATTTCGAAAACCAACGTCCAGTTTTACGTTTCCAGTTGCCTGCTTCGTTTCAAAGTCTAGCTCTTGACTCAAACCTAATAAGGTTACAGTTACAACAACCTCTTCACAAAAAATCATTCTTTTATTCCTTTCGCCGCAATCCTTAAATATTATTGCCGTGTGGGACTTGTTCAGCAATAATAATCACTACAGAGTATTAGGTTATTTTACATTGGAATCACCACCTTTATAATCATTTTATATTTTATTTAGTTTGAAAAACTCGCCAATTTCATAAGATTTTTGAGAAATCTATTATAGGGTTTTACTAATTCACAACTATTATCCCAAAAGAAATAATCATAAGCTTCTATATATATTCTTTGGAAATGGTTATTTGTAAAAATTTGAAGAACAAATTCTTTATTAATTGTCTGTAGAGAAAAAATTCTTTGTAGGGTTCGGCTACTGATAGTTGGATAACCATATTCATTTTCAGGTATTCCAAGATCAGTACGATATCTTCTAAATTCCTCAGAATTATCATACTGCATTAATACATCATAGAATGCATAGTTTTTTGGTGGCTTCCTTGTATAAGACTTACTATAGTATTGAAAAGTGAACCAGATACAAGTTATTTTTGCAAGATAATCAAAATCTTCATTTTTTATTTTCGCGGTAATAACTTTAGGGTTACAACCTATTTCTTTAAATCTTTGTAAATCCATTCTTTTAACCTCTTTATTGCAAGTTTTATATCGCTGTATGGAACTTATTCCAGAAACATTGATAATAACATTCTAGAATTAAATTTATTACAAACAACGATCTTTTTTTGATTATGTTGCTATTATACATGTTTAAAAAATCCCAATGTTTTGTATTTTCCCCTTATCCCAATAGCTTTTTTGGTATAATTAATTTATAGTAGTGTGTTGGGGAGGGGAATTGATATGCAAAATAATATTTCATGTTTTGAGGTTTTAATAGAATTATATGAAGAAAACAAAGCATTCCAAAATGAACTAAGAATTATAGTACATGATATTGAGATTTTAAAACAATATATTTACTATTGGAAAAGTTATGAGTTGTTAAGAGATATAAGAGAAGCATTTATACCTAGGAACTTTTTAAACTCTAATAAAAGAGGTTTTATAGAAGATTACTGTGGCGAGAGTAAAAAAACGGATTGGAAAGCTTTTTCAGTTAAGGGAACTACAAAATTTGTAATTTCTTTACTTTTTCAAAATATTAAAGTTGAGTCAGAAACTATAACTGATATGTTAGAGGGGACAGTAGAAGCTTTTTTTGAAGATAAACAATCGGAATTGAGTGAACTATATTTGACTCAGCAAGATCAAGATTTAATTCGTAGTTGTCTAGTTTTTGTTAATAAATACAAAGAAATAAAAGGCAAAAATACTAGATATAGTATATTTGAGTTGTCTAGTGAGCAATTAGACGATATGAAGTCTTTTTTGCTAAAATTTATTATGTATTCACAGGATGAAATCGATTTTAATATTGATTATTCAACCCTTGAACAATATCTGAATAAGGATAACTTTTTAAATATATTAGAAAAATTGACTGCTAGTTTAATTGATTCTAAAAATAGTAGTGAAGAACAAACCAATATTTGGCAAATTATGTTTTTACTTGCTAAACTACGTATAGCAGTTACAGATTCGGGACCTTTACAACCAAGGGAAATCACTAAAGATAAAGGTAGAAATAATTTTTTAGATTTTTCAACAAAAATGAATCTTAATGAATTAAAATTTGAAACTAAAAAACTACAAAAGGAACTAGAATTATTGTTCACTCCGCTATTAGCTAGTCGTTTTATTTGTAGTAGTTTATATGAGTTCTTTTTTAAATGTCGAGGGAATTTAACAAAATAAAAAGCCAAGTTCAAAAATACTTGGCTTAATTTATTTGTTTTAATAGATCTCGGAGAGCTTTTATAGTAGGTTCTCTTTTTTCTGTTGGTAGGTTTCTAATATCTTCAATGAGTTGTGAA
>ERZ772952.233-NODE-233-length-12727-cov-21.2921_pt1 | contig 12727 bp, 8 predicted proteins | sample MGYA00580686_ERZ772952 | MGnify/ENA primary metagenome ERZ772952 (study PRJEB29015, sample SAMEA2738074) | human oral metagenome | biome: human oral; feature: human-associated habitat; material: saliva | place: China | collected 2213 ... | reverse complement strand
ACAAAATTAAACTAATAGAAGGTATTTCATCGGTTGAAAGGTCACAAAAAGTCCAGCCAATGATGAATCATGCTAGAAAGGAAATTGGAGTTGAAGAGGCAATTGATTACCTAAAGTCTATCAATGCTCCATTTGGTAAAAATTTTGATGGTAGAGGTATGGTCATTTCAAATATCGATACCGGGACAGATTATAGGCATAAGGCTATGAGAATCGATGATGATGCTAAAGGCTCAATGAGATTTAAAAAAGAAGACTTAAAAGGTACTGATAAAAATTTCTGGTTGAGTGATAAAATTCCTCATGCTTTCAATTATTATAATGGTGGTAAAATTACTGTAGAAAAAGCTGATGATGGAAGCGATTATTTTGATCCACATGGGATGCATATTGCAGGGATTCTTGCGGGAAATGATACTGAAAAAGATATCAAAAACTTTAACGGAATAGATGGAATTGCTCCTAATGCACAGATCTTCTCTTATAAAATGTACTCTGACGCAGGATCTGGCTTCGCAGGGGATGAAACAATGTTTCATGCTATTGAAGATTCGATCAAACACAATGTCGATGTTGTTTCGGTATCATCTGGCTTTACAGGAACAGGTCTTGTAGGTGAGAAATATTGGCAAGCTATTAGAGCGTTAAGAAAAGCAGGCATTCCAATGGTCGTAGCTACAGGTAACTATGCGACTTCTGCTTCAAGTTCTTCATGGGATTTAGTGGCAAATAATAATCTGAAAATGACCGACACTGGAAATGTAACACGAACTGCAGCACATGAAGATGCGATAGCAGTTGCTTCTGCTAAAAATCAAACAGTTGAGTTTGATAAAGTTAAGATTGGAGGAGAAAGTTTTAAATACAGAAATATAGGGGCCTTTTTCGATAAGAATAAAATCATAACAAACGAAGATGGTTCAAAAGCTCCTAGTAAATTGAAATTTGTATATATAGGCAAAGGTCAAGACCAAGATTTGATAGGATTGGATCTTAAGGGCAAAATTGCAGTAATGGATAGAATTTATACAAAGGATTTAAAAAATGCTTTTAAACGAGCAACGGATAAGGGCGCACGCGCCATTATGGTTGTAAATACTGTAAATTACTACAATAGAGATAATTGGACAGAGCTCCCAGCTATGGGATATGAGGAGGATGAAGGAACTACTAGTCAAGTTTTCTCAATTTCAGGAGATGATGGTGTAAAGTTATGGAACATGATTAACCCTGATAAAAAAACTAAAGTCAAAAGAAATAATAAAGAAGATTTTAAAGATAAATTGGAGCAATACTATCCAATTGATATGGCAAGCTATAATTCTAATAAACCGAATGTAGGTGACGAAAAAGAGATTGACTTTAAGTTTGCACCTGACACCGACAAAGAACTGTATAAAGAAGATATTATAGTCCCAGCAGGGTCTACATCTTGGGGGCCAAGAACAGATTTACTTTTAAAACCTGATGTTTCAGCACCTGGTAAAAACATTAAATCCACTCTTAATGTCATTAATGGGAAATCAACTTATGGCTATATGTCAGGAACTAGTATGGCAACTCCAATCGTGGCAGCTTCTACTGTTTTGATTAGACCAAAGTTAAAGGAAATGCTTGAAAGACCTGTATTGAAAAATCTTAAGGGAGATGACAAAATAGATCTTACAAGTCTTACAAAAATAGCCCTACAAAATACTGCACGCCCTATGATGGATGCGACTTCTTGGAAAGAAAAAAGTCAATACTTTGCATCACCTAGACAACAGGGGGCAGGGCTAATTAATGTTGCCAATGCTTTGAGAAATGAAGTCGTAGCGACTTTTAAAAATACGGATTCTAAAGGTTTGGTAAACTCTTATGGTTCTATTTCTCTTAAAGAAATAAAAGGAGATAAAAAATACTTTACAATTAAGCTTCACAATACATCAAACAGACCTTTGACCTTTAAAGTTTCAGCATCTGCTATAACTACAGATGCTCTAACTGACAGACTCAAACTGGATGAAACATATAAAGATGAAAAATCTCCAGATGGGAAGCAAATTGTTCCAGAAATCCACCCAGAAAAAATCAAAGGAGCAAATATCACATTTGAGCATGATACTTTCACTATAAGCCCAAATTCTAGCTTTGATTTAAATGCGGTTATAAACGTTGGAGAGGCTAAAAATAAAAATAAATTTGTAGAATCATTTATTCATTTTGAGTCAGTGGAAGAAATGGAAGCTCTAAACTCCAACGGGAAGAAAATAAATTTCCAACCTTCTTTATCGATGCCTCTAATGGGATTTGCTGGGAATTGGAACCACGAACCAATCCTTGATAAATGGGCTTGGGAAGAAGGATCAAAATCAAAAACAATGGAAGGTTATGATGATGATGGTAAACCAAAAATTCCAGGAACCTTAAATAAGGGGATTGGTGGAGAACATGGTATAGATAAATTTAATCCAGCAGGAGTTATACAAAATAGAAAAGATAAAAATACAACATCCCTAGATCAAAATCCAGAATTATTTGCTTTCAATAACGAAGGGATCAACGCACCATCATCAAGTGGTTCTAATATTGCTAAAATTTATCCTTTAGATTCAAATGGAAATCCTCAAGATGCTCAACTTGAGAGAGGATTAACACCTTCTCCACTTGTATTAAGAAGTGCAGAAGAAGGATTGATTTCAATAGTAAATACAAATAAAGAGGGAGAAAATCAAAGAGACTTAAAAGTCATTTCGAGAGAACACTTTATTAAAGGAATTTTAAACTCTAAAAGAAATGATGCAAAGGGAATCAAATCTTCTAAGCTAAAAGTTTGGGGTGACTTGAAATGGGATGGACTCATCTATAACCCTAGAGGTAGAGAAGAAAATGCACCAGAAAGCAAGGATACCAAAGATCCTGCTACTAAGATAAGAGGACAATTTGAACCGATTGCAGAAGGTCAATATTTCTATAAATTTAAATATAGATTAACCAAGGATTACCCATGGCAGGTTTCCTATATTCCTGTAAAAATTGATAACACAGCCCCTAAGATTGTTTCGGTTGATTTTTCAAATCCTGAAAAAATTAAGCTGATCACAAAGGATACTTATCACAAGGTAAAAGAGCAATACAAGAATGAAACGCTATTTGCGAGAGATCAGAAAGAACATCCTGAAAAATTTGACGAGATTGCCAACGAAGTTTGGTATGCAGGAGCCGCTCTTGTTAATGAAGATGGAGAGGTTGAGAAAAATCTTGAAGTAACTTATGCAGGTGAGGGTCAAGGAAGAAATAGAAAACTTGACAAAGACGGAAATACCATTTATGAAATTAAAGGTGCAGGAGATTTAAGAGGAAAAATCATTGAAGTCATTGCACTAGATGGCTCTAGCAATTTCACAAAGATTCATAGAATTAAATTTGCTGATCATGCTGATGAAAAGGGGATGATTTCCTATTATCTAGTAGATCCTGATCAAGATTCATCTAAATACCAAAAGCTTGGCGAGATTGCCGAATCTAAATTTAAAAATTTAGGAAATAGAAAAGAGGATAGTCTTAAAAAAGATACAACTGAAGTAGAACATCATCAAGAAAATGAAGAGGCTACCGAAGAAAAATCTAACTTTACTATCAATAAAGCCATTTCAACAATTAGAGACTTTGAAAGCAAAGACTTAAAGAAACTCATTAAAAAGAAATTTAGAGAAGTTGATGACTTTACAAGTGAAACTGGTAAGAGGACAGAAGAATACGATTATAAATACGATGATAATGGAAATATCATTGCTTATGACGATGGTAGCGCCTTAGAATATGAAACTGAAAAACTTGACGAAATCAAATCAAAAATTTATGGTGTTCTAAGCCCGTCTAAAAATGGACACTTTGAAATTCTTGGAAAGATCAGTAATGTTTCTAAAAATGCCAAGGTATATTATGGAAATAACTATAAATCTATAGAAATCAAAACGACCAAGTATGATTCCCACTCAAAAACGATGACATTTGATTTATACGCTAATATTAATGATATTGTGGATGGATTAGCTTTTGCAGGAGATATGAGATTCTTTGTTAAAGATGATGATCAGATAAAAGCTGAAACTAAAATTAGAATGCCTGAAAAAAATAAGGAAACTAAAGCAGAATATCCCTATGCATCAAGTTATGGGAATGTAATAGAATTAGGAGAAGGAGATCTTTCAAAAAACAAACCAAACAATTTAACGGACATGGAATCTGGTAAAATCTATTCTGATTCAGAAAAACAACAATATCTATTAAAGGATAACATCATTCTAAGAAAAGGCTATGCACTAAAAGTGACTACCTATAATCCTGGAAAAACGGATATGTTAGAAGGAAATGGAGTTTATAGCCAGGAAGATATAGCAAAAATCCAAAAGGCCAATCCTAATCTAAGAGTCTTATCAGAAAAAATAATTTATGCTGATAGTAGAAATGTTGAAGATGGAAGAAGTACTCAATCAGTATTAATGTCGGCTTTGGACGGCTTTAACATTGTAAGGTATCAAGTGTTTACATTTAAAATGAATGATAAAGGGGAAGCAATCGATAAAGATGGAAATCTTGTGACAGATTCTTCTAAACTTGTATTATTTGGTAAGGATGGTAAAGAGTACACAGGAGAGGATAAGTCCAATGTAGAAGCTATAAAAGAAGATGGCTCTACGTTATTTATTGATGCAAAACCAGTAAATCTTTCAATGGACAAGAACTACTTTAATCCATCTAAATCTAATAAAATTTATGTACGAAATCCAGAATTTTATTTAAGAGGTAAGATTTCTGATAAGGGTGGTTTTAACTGGGAGTTGAGAGTTAATGAATCGGTTGTAGATAATTATTTAATCTACGGAGATTTACACATTGATAACACTAGAGATTTTAACATTAAGCTTAATGTTAAAGACGGTGACATCATGGACTGGGGAATGAAAGACTATAAAGCAAACGGATTCCCAGATAAGGTAACAGATATGGATGGAAATGTTTATCTTCAAACTGGCTATAGCGATTTGAATGCGAAAGCGGTTGGAGTACACTATCAATTTTTATATGATAATGTTAAACCAGAAGTAAACATTGATCCAAAAGGAAATACTAGTATCGAATATGCTAAGGGAAAATCTGTAGTCTTTAATATCAATGATAAAAGAAATAATGGATTCGATGGTGAGATTCAAGAACAACATATTTATGTAAATGGAAAAGAATATAAATCATTTGATGATATTAAACAACTAACAGATAAGACACTAAACATTAAGATTGTTGTAAAAGATTTTGCAAGAAATACGACCGTAAAAGAATTCATTTTAAACAAAGATACGGGAGAGGTAAGCGAATTAAAACCTCATACGGTGACTGTGACCATTCAAAATGGAAAAGAAATGAGTTCAACGATAGTGTCGGAAGAAGATTTTATTTTACCTGTCTATAAGGGTGAATTAGAAAAAGGATATCAATTTGATGGCTGGGAAATTTCTGGTTTCGAAGGGAAAAAAGATGTTGGCTATGTTATTAATCTATCAAAAGATACCCTTATAAAACCTGTATTCAAGAAAATAGAGGAGAAAAAGGAGGAGGAAAATAAACCTACTTTTGATGTATCCAAAAAGAAAGATAACACACAGGTAAATCCTAGTCAATTAAATCAAAGTCATAGAAAAGAGGACTTACAAAGAGCAAATCATTCACAAAAATCTGATTCAACTAAGGATGTTACAACTACAGTTCTTGATAAAAACTTTGAAAATAAGAAGGAAGTCTATCTTAATAAACAAGCGAACATAGCTAATAAACATACTAACATTGGTAGTAAGTCGGATACTAACCATTCTGATAGGTTGCCAAAAACCGGAACAGTTAGAGCAGTTCTTACACCATTCCTTGCTGGAATATTGTTTATAGTAGGAGCGCTTCTTGGATTGAAGAAAAAAGATCAAGATTAAGACAAAATCTATAGAAAAAATGTTTATGTGTTGAGATTAGATACTGTGATGGTTAAACAGTTTGCTGACAATTACTATTTAATACTTAATTCTTAAGATTACGTTGATAATTATACTCTTTTAGAATGTATTAATGAACTTCATTTAGATAACAAAAAATCTTCTTATTACAGATAGGAAGATTTTTTGAATTTTACCAATTTCACAAAATACGGTATCGAACTATATATTAAAAATTGTGCTTTTACAATTGTAGTAAAAACTCAAGATTTATTTGATGAAGTACAGACTAATTTTCTCAAATTGAATCCTAATAAGCGTGAAATAATATCTTGATTTAATCACTTTTTGGTTATTTATTTTAAGTATAGTCTATATGCAATATGATAAGTAAATACGCCTATTATAATTTTTATAAATATAAGTGAATAATACGAAAGAATAGCTACCTTTGATTATCATAGTTAGACTATAAAAATATATAAAATTCTTAAAAATTATGGTATAATTTATGTTAATAAATTCGATATAGAGTTTAATGGATGATTCTATTGATGCCAATATTTAAGGATTAGTTGCTTGGTTTTCTTTTGAAAATCCATCCATTCATGGATACTGACAAATCTTGCGAATTTGTTTAAGATATAGGTGAAATATAGTGAAAAATGGGAGGAATACTATGACTAAGAAAAATTTTAAAGAGACAAATGATTCTAAATCAACTGTCTCGAAGGTAGTGAAAGGAACTTCTCCATCTAAGATTAGGGGCAAGTTTTTTAAAATAAAAGTCTATATTGGCATTGCTATTAGTCTTTTGGTTGTTGCAATCCTAGCAAGTATCTTCTTATTCTCACCTAACGCAAAGAAAGAGTCAAATGAAGCCATTTCTTCAGTTGCTAAAAAAGAGAACACAAGTAAAGAAGAGATAGATACTTCGAAAGCGTCTGAGAATGAGAAGAAGAAAGAAGAGGAGATTCAAAAACTCAAGGAACAGCTAACCAGTTTAGATAGCAAGGTCTCTGAGTCAGAGAAGGTAGTTAGCAAGATAAAAGAAGAAACTGCAGTTCCGAAACTGGATATTGAAGCACTAAGAAATAATGATTTATCAAGTTTGAAGGGCACATGGCGTACACCGTCGGGTAATGAATATGTCATTAATGAGTCTGGTGAAATGTATGCAATTGGTTATAGCAATGGTCAAAAATTTGAATATACTGCTGAACTAAAAGGCTCAAAAGGTCAAGATCGTCGTAACTCTGAGACAGTATCTCTTAGTGCATGGGTAAAAGGTTCTGTCGCAGGAGGATTTGTGGTAGTTGCTGTACCAAGTGGAGTTGTCATGCAACCTGGTGATGATGGAAAACTAACAGATAAAAGCAATCATGACGAGGAGAGATTGTTTGCAGGACAGCAGTATGAAGCGATGTTGTCGAGACCAGAAGATGTTTACTATCGTGTAAAACCTGATACTAGTAAACTTGAAGAAGAGGAGAAGCATTTAGCTCAACTACAGGCTGAACGCGAAGCAATTAAAACTTCTCTAGAATCTAAGGAAATGAAAAATAATAACTAGAAAAAACTAGTTTAGAATCTAACTTTCGATTGTTTTAGTTCAGAAATACTGTTGCAATCGCTAGAATGAAGAAGCTCATTAGGGCTTCTTTTCTTTTATCTTAACACTTCAACCACTTAGACTGATATAGAGACCAGATAGGCAAAAGAACTTGTTCTTGAAACTGACCTCTGCTATAATGATTTTTGTAAGGGACGTGAGGCGTCACTATCAGATAACTCAAGTTCATAAAAAAGCAATTGGAGATAAAAATGAAAAAATTATTAGGTATTGGATTCTTGCTAGTTTCAGCTTTGGTTTTGTATTTTGGTTCTGTTGGATGGCCAAGTTTGGATGTCAACCTCTGGTCACTCATTCCGGTAGGTCTGTTCCTCTTTTTCACTCTAGAGAATTTTTTGAAAAAAGACTACAAGGCTAGTCTGATGTGTTTAATTATTGCTTTTATCATTGCAAATGCAATTTTAGACCTTTTGCCAATTTCAAGTGGCTTGGTAATTGGAGCGGGCGTACTAGCTTGCATTGGTATTGGATACCTCTTTCCTGATAAAGATATAAAAGAAGACAAATAGAAAAGGCCTCGAGGTTTCTCGAGACCCTTTTTTACTTACCAGCGTAATATTTTTGAATTCCTTTCACGATACCTGCTACAAGCTTATCTTGATAGTGGCTATCTCGAATCTGTTGATTTTCAGCGAAATTATCTATATAACCAAGCTCTAGGAGGACGGCTGGTTTAGCAGTTTCTCGAAGAACGGCAAAGCTTCTTTCCAATAAACCAGCATCTTTAGCACCAGTTTCAGCTAACAATGAAGAATGGATAGCGGCTGCAAGACGCTTGCTCTCACTCATACGGTCAGGATGGTTATGCCAGTATGGGTTGATTTTACTTGGATAATCAGGATCATCACTATAGGAATAGGTTTGAATACCGCTAGCTCTAGAGTACGCGCTGCCAGTCGCATTGAAGTGAATACTAATAAAGATATCAGAGTTAGTCTTGTTAACCATACGAGAACGCTCTGTAACAAAATCTACATCAATATCACTATCACGTGAAGTAAGAACTTTGTAGCCAAGTTCTTCTAACTTTTTGCGTAATTTACGATACACCTGCATGTTGAGGTCTTTTTCAGCAACATTGTAATAGTATGCACCTGAGTCTCTTCCACCATGTCCTGGATCTAAAAAGATGGTTTTACTGTATTGGCCTTTTACAAAACCAACTTCTTTTGAGACCTCAGAAATCCATTGACCATTTTTGTGGAATAGATGGTCTTTACCGTCAATTTTGTAAGTTCCGGAAACATAATGTCCATTATCATCTAAGTAGTAGTGAGCCTTATAAGTGTCGTCGTAAATCCACTCTTTTTTAGCCATATAACCACCAGCTTTGAGATAGTAAGCTCCAATCCATTCTTTTGATGCATACATTCCACCACGCTTCAAAAAGAACCAACTGTTATAGTTTTTATCAAATATCCATTCATTATCAGCCATGGCTCCACTTGATTTTAAATAATAATTACCTTGCCATTGGTTACTAGACATAATACCTATTTTGTCAAAATAGTACCAAACTCCATTAATTTTCTCCCATTTATTCTGAGAAATTTTTCCAGAAGAATTAGCGAAGTACCAATGTTTATCAATGAGAACCCATTTGTTTTCAGCCATGGCTCCACTATTTGTCAGCAAGTAGCTGTTAATGGTTGTATTACTGAGCATGATTCCATCTTTGTCGAAGTAATACCAAGACCCACCAATTTTTTCCCATTTATTTTGAGAAATTTTTCCAGAAGAATTAGCGAAGTACCAATGTTTATCAATGAGAACCCATTTGTTTTCAGCCATGGCTCCACTATTTGTCAGCAAGTAGCTGTTAATGGTTGTATTACTGAGCATGATTCCATCTTTGTCGAAGTAATACCAAGACCCACCAATTTTTTCCCATTTATTTTGAGAAATTTTTCCAGAAGAATTAGCGAAGTACCAATGTTTATCAATGAGAACCCATTTGTTTTCAGCCATGGCTCCACTATTTGTCAGCAAGTAGCTGTTAATGGTTGTATTACTAAGCATGATGCCATCTTTGTCGAAGTAATACCAAGACCCAGCAATTTTTTCCCATTTATTTTGAGAGATTTTTCCTGAAGAACTAGCGAAGTACCATTTTCCATTGATAAAGTTCCAACCATTTTCAGCCATCACTCCATCTTTATTGAAAACATAACCATCAAAGGTTGTATTGCTTAGTCGATGGCCATCTTTGTTGAAGTAGTACCACTTTCCTTGGATTTTTTTCCAGTTGGTAACAGGTTTGTTGTGTTCGTAAAAGCGCCAGTTATTATTTTCTTCCTGCCAACCTTCTTTGACTTTTTCAACTTTTTTTTCTTCTTTTTTTACTTCCGCTTTCTTCTCTTCTGTGGCGGGAGTTTTTTTCTCTGTTTTTTCTTCTTTATTATCAATTTTAGAAGAATTGTCTGTTTTTTCAACCTTCTCTTTCGATTTTTCTTGGTTTTCGATTTTTGAAGTACTTGAATGAGGAATTGTTACATTTTCTCGTACTGACTCTGCTTTATTTTCTTGAGCCTGGACCGTTGCTTGAGTGTACCCTAAAATAGATAGGGCAACTGTACTCGCGAGTAAAACCTTTTTCATATTTAACTCCTTTTATTTTTTTATTTATTATAATAAAATTTTGCTGATTTCTCAATTATCAAACTGGACTTCTTCTAGTAGATAGTCGATAAAGCGTTCGCCCATCTTAGACAGACTTGTTTTTTCATGTTGGATATAGACCAGCTCAATGGGGTCATCAATGTCCAGTGGGATAGAAACGATATTGTCTCCGTTGAGGTTGCTGTTCAAAATTCCTGTCGCAATGGTATAACCGTCCAAACCAATCAAGAGGTTAAAGAGAGTGGCACGGTCGCTGACTACGATAGATTTTTTGTGGTATTCCTGCGAGAGAATCTCTTCTGAAAAGTAGAAGGAGTTGTGCGTCCCTTGGTCATAACTCAGGTAAGGGAAGTTTTCCAAATCAGACAGTTTAACCTTGTCTTTCTTTGCCAGAGGATTGGTCTTGCTGACAAAGATATGAGGCTGGGCGGTAAAAAGATGGTGAGCCAGCAGGTGGTTGTCATCCAGCATTTTGGTTAAAACATCACGGTTGTAGCTGTTAAAAAATAGGACACCGACCTCACTACGGAAGTTCTTGACGTCGTCGATAATCTCCCAAGTACGAGTTTCACGAAGGAAGAGCTCGTATTTCTCCATATCGCTTTTCTTGAGCAAAGAGACAAAGGCATTGACCACAAAGGCATAGTGCTGAGACGAAACGCTAAAGAGTTCGCGGTGGGCGACAGGATTTTTATAGCGTTCCTCCAGAAGTTGGGTTTGCTCGACAACTTGACGGGCATAAGAGAGGAACTCCATCCCATCACGGGTCAAGGTGATGCCCTTGGGATTGCGGATAAAGATTTCAATGCCCATTTCATTTTCCAAATCTCTTACTGCGTTGGAAAGACTAGGTTGAGTGATAAAGAGTTGCTTGGCTGCCTCATTCATGGAGCCAGTTTCGACGATTTTGATAATATAGTGTAATTGTTGAATTCTCATGTTTTTATTGTACCACACTTGCGTCAGAATCGCCAAAGAAGATAGGAAAATCAGGAGCATTGTGTGAGTCTCTTCTTGAAAAAAACACAAAATTTTGCTAGAATGAGTCTTATGAAAACATTCTATGATGTGCAGCAATTCCTCAAACGATTTGGTATTATTGTTTACATGGGAAAACGCTTATATGATATTGAACTGATGAAGTTGGAACTCTCTCGGATTTACGATGCAGGGTTGATGGACAAATTAGACTATCTAGAAGCAGAAGCGGTTCTTCGCAGAGAGCACAAGGTAGAATTGGATTATATTGAGAAAAATGGAGAAAAGAACTAATGGTTACTTGGATTTTGTGGGCACTTATACTGGCAATGTTGGCATGGATGGGCTTTAACTATCTTCGTATTCGCCGTGCGGCTAAAATTGTGGACAATGAGGAATTTGAATCCTTGATTCGTACGGGTCAATTGATTGATTTGCGCGACCCAGCAGAATTCCACAGAAAACATATTCTTGGGGCTCGCAATATTCCTTCAAGTCAGTTGAAGACTAGTCTTGCAGCCCTTCGTAAGGAGAAACCTGTCCTTCTTTATGAAAACCAACGTGCGCAACGTGTCACAAATGCAGCACTCTATCTGAAAAAGCAAGGTTTTTCTGAGATTTATATCCTTTCTTATGGTTTGGATTCTTGGAAAGGAAAAGTGAAGACTAATTAACATAAGCTAAATTCTCAAACTAAGTTTCGCTTTGGGTAGACAAGTGAACGTTTCTTTGAGAGATTGCTATCATTAATATGATAAAAAACTTATAGTATTATATAGACAAAACCTATTTCTTTTGATATAATTTAGTGGTAATAATTTTAGGAGTTTTATAATATGAAAGAAAAGAAGAAATCTTCCCTTGTTTTAGGTATCCTATCTATCGTTCTTGGTTTGCTATTTCCAATCGTAGGTCTCGTTTTGGGGATCATTGGTCTAGTCTTGGCTAATTCACATCAAAAAGAATCTGAATTAGACTATAAAACAGAACGAATTCTTAATATCGTAGGGATTGTAGTTTCTGTAATTAACTGGGTTGCAGGACTCCTCTTAATGATGCACTAATCAGAATTCTAACAAAAAAGCTTTATTTTTAAAAGCTTTTTTGTTTTATCCACTCTTCTCGATTCAAGAACCGGATAACATAGTGCTAAGATTTTTCACCCAATTGATAAAGCCGATTTTTATGGTATTATTCATTTGTGTTTAATTTAAGGAGTTTTTAGAAAATGCAAGAAAAGAAAAAAATCCACTTTTGGTGGGTATTCTGTCTATTGTTATGAGTTTATTATTTGCTTTGGGAGGTATTCTTTTAGGTATCGCCGGTATCTTGTATGCTAACGAACTTCAAAAAGAATCTGGACTTGATTATAAAGCAGAAAGAATTATAGCTATTGTAGGTATTGTTCTTTCTGCTCTTAACTGGATTGTTGGAATTATCTTACACATGAGTTAAAGAAGATTAAAAAAGCTTTAAACATGTACTGACCCCCAAAAGTTGGACAAATAATTATTGAAAGGATTTAGTTCTGTAT
>ERZ772952.232-NODE-232-length-12742-cov-6.10381_pt1 | contig 12742 bp, 9 predicted proteins | sample MGYA00580686_ERZ772952 | MGnify/ENA primary metagenome ERZ772952 (study PRJEB29015, sample SAMEA2738074) | human oral metagenome | biome: human oral; feature: human-associated habitat; material: saliva | place: China | collected 2213 ... | reverse complement strand
CGTAACCGGTCCCGACTTCATCGCCGTGCACGAAATGATTGACCCGCAGGTCGATACCGTTCGCAACTTCGTGGACGACATCGCAGAACGTATGGCAACCTTGGGTGCAACCCCCAATGGTCTCGCCGGTGCGCTGGTCGCAGCACGCAACCACGAGGATTACCCCGTAGGCCGCGCTCGCGTGACCGAGCACCTGCATGCCCTCAACGACGTCTACACCCGCGTGATCGAAGACCATCGCAAGGCTATCGAGTTCGCCGGCAAGGTTGATCCCATTACCGAGGATCTGCTGATCGGTCAGACCGCTGAGCTTGAGAAGTTCCAGTGGTTCGTTCGCGCATTCCTAGAGAATAGCGCAGGCGAAATCAAGTAATCCGCACGCAGGATTTTAGAACGAAAGGTGCCGTCTCCCCTACGCGGGAGGCGGCACCTTTATTGTCCTAACTATCCCCTGTATTGATTTTCCTCAGGTTTTCTTAACAGCCGTTTCTCACGCTACCTATGAATTCTTTTTCGTGTGAAGAAACGTACCAATGAGGGTACTGGGAAAGATATTTTTCGATGCAGCGAACATAAAAGCACCGGCACCTTTTCCTAGATTTTCGAGGACGAACCCCCTATGCTGGTAAGTTGCACACCAATCTACCCGGGATATCTATGACATCGGCCGAACCGCATAAAACTCAGAGCGAGCATCTTCTCACCGCCCAGTCCGAGGGGGTTCGCACCGCATCCGAAGATTCTTCCCCGGCGACCGGGCACATACCGGCACGGCACCACCCCGTCACCCAACCGAGCGACGCACAGATCCGGCGGTGGCGGCGCTATCTCGCTGATGAAGAGTCGGAGGCACGCATCTACCGCTACCTAGCCCAGCGCGCCGAAGGCGAAGAGCGTGAGATTCTGATGCAGGTTGCCGAGGCCGAGAAACGCCATCAACAGCACTGGCGCGATATGCTCGGTGAACACGTTGGCAAACCCGTCCGCCCGTCGCTCTCATCCGCATTTTTGCAGTTCATGGCGAAGCATTTCGGGTCGGTCTTTATTCTGGCAATGGCGCAAATGGCCGAATCCCGCTCCCCCTACGCCGAAGACCCGGACGCCACCGAAAAGATGGCGGCTGACGAGGCTATTCACGAAGAAATCATCCGTGCCCTAGCCACCAGCGGGCGCGAAAAACTCTCCGGCAACTTCCGCGCGGCGGTGTTCGGCGCAAACGACGGGCTGGTCTCGAATCTGGCGCTAACGATCGGCATTACGGCCTCGGGCGCATCCAGCTCTATGGTGCTGCTTTCGGGGATTGCCGGGCTGCTCGCGGGCGCGCTATCCATGGCGGCGGGCGAGTTCGTTTCGGTGCGTTCCCAGCGCGAACTTTTGGATGCCTCCCAGCCGACCCAGGTGACTCTGCGTGTGGCGGGCGACCTTGATATTGATGCGAACGAGCTTGAGCTCATTTACCGGGCGCGCGGCATGGATGAGGAGGCGGCACATCACCGCGCGCTGGAACGTTTCGGGTACCTCGACTGCGACTGTGACCCGTCGCTGTCACACCGTGCGAATGAGGAAGGCGAGGAAGAAAACGTAGCACTCGGTACGGATATTGGTGCGGCGGCGGCATCGTTTAGCTTCTTCGCATCCGGGGCGCTCGTGCCGATTCTGCCCTATATTCTCGGGCTTTCCGGCCTCTGGGCGATGCTGCTTTCACTCCTGTTCGTCACCATGGCACTGGGTTTCACCGGCGGTATTGTGGGCCTGCTCTCGGGGTCTTCCCCGATGCGCCGCGGACTGCGCCAAATCCTCATCGGACTGGGCGCGGCGGGCATCACCTACCTGCTGGGCCTAGCCTTCGGCACCACGCTGGGGTAGGTCTATTCCGTTCCATACTTTCTCTACGCCAGCGGCTTTGCCCCCTTGCAATACACGAAATGCCACGCCCATGAGCGTGGCATCCGGAACCGGCGCATCCAGCAGTCTTTCAGCTTTAGCTACTTGCATATCAGGTTATCGGCTATATAGCGTTGCGCAAAGAGTAACCATAATGGAGAGACTGGTTCTTTGTTTTATATTCCCTCGCAAGCCCAATAGAAAAACTCCTGCCGTTGGCACTCTCCGTATAGTGGAGGACCGTTGACAGGAGTGAATTAGTACTTACTTTGATTATATATGAACTCCCGGCGGCGCGAGCGTAATACTCGCACCGCCGGGGGCCTTATGAGCTGCCCTACCCGGGCGGAATGCTACTTGTTGGCGAAGATTTCGCGCATCAGATTAGCGGCCTCGGAAGGGGTCTTGCCGACCTTCACGCCAGCAGCCTCCAGGGCCTCTTTCTTCGCCTGAGCGGTACCCGAAGAACCCGAAACGATCGCACCAGCGTGGCCCATAGTCTTACCCTCAGGAGCGGTAAAGCCAGCCACGTAACCGACCACGGGCTTGGTGACGTTCGCCTTGATGTACTCGGCGGCACGCTCCTCCGCGTCGCCACCAATCTCACCAATCATCACAATGCCCTCGGTCTCCGGGTCAGCCTCGAAGGCCTCCAGAGCATCAATATGGGTGGTGCCAATAATCGGGTCGCCGCCAATACCAATAGCGGTGGTGAACCCAATGTCGGCGAGCTCGAACATCATCTGGTAAGTAAGGGTACCCGATTTAGAGACAAGACCGATCTTGCCCTTACCGGTGATATTCGCCGGGGTAATGCCAACCAGGCACTCCTCAGGGGTGATAATACCGGGGCAGTTCGGCCCGATAATACGGGTAATCTGCTTGCCGTTCTCGTCCACCGAAGCCTTCGCGGCAGCCCAGAACTCGGCGGTATCCTGCACCGGAACGCCCTCAGTAATGACGACGACCAGACCGATCTTAGCCTCAATAGCCTCAAGCACGGCGGCCTTGGTGAAGGCGGGCGGCACGAAAACAATCGAAACGTTTGCACCGGTTTCGGCAATAGCCTCGGCAACAGTACCGAAAACCTTCAGCTCAACATCGGAGCCGTCCTTTGCCTTGTGGGTAACGGTGGTGCCAGCCTTGCGGGCGTTCACGCCGCCCACAATGTTCGTGCCGGCTGCGAGCATACGAGCGGTGTGCTTGGTGCCTTCGCCGCCGGTGATGCCCTGAACGATGACCTTAGAGTCTTTGTTCACAAAGATAGACATAGTTTTTCCTATAAATCCTTCGGTGGCGATTACGCCTTGTTAGCGAGCTCTGCTGCCTTATCGGCGCCTGAATCCATGGTGGTTGCCTGCACCACGAGCGGGTGGTTTGCCTCAGAGAGGATGCGGCGGCCTTCCTCCACGTTGTTGCCGTCCAGCCGCACCACAAGCGGCTTAGTTGCGGAATCGCCCAGAATCTCAAGCGCCTTCACAATGCCCTCAGCCACAGCATCGCACGAGGTGATACCGCCGAAGACGTTCACGAAAACGCTCTTAACCTGCTCATCGCCCAGAATAATCTCAAGGCCCGCAGCCATAACCTCAGCGGATGCGCCGCCACCGATATCGAGGAAGTTAGCGGGCTTCACGTTGCCGTGCTTTTCGCCAGCGTATGCCACCACGTCCAGGGTAGACATCACCAGACCGGCACCGTTGCCGACAACGCCAACTTCGCCGTCGAGTTTCACATAGTTCAGGTCGTGCTGCTTAGCTTTAGCTTCCAGCGGGTTTTCGGCGGATTTATCAACAAGCGCCACGTGATCGGGCTGGCGGAATTCCGCGTTATCGTCGAGAGAGACCTTGCCGTCAAGAGCCAGAATATCGCCTTCGGGGGTCTGCACGAGGGGGTTAACCTCAACAAGGGTTGCGTCTTCCTTCTTGAAGACATCGCCCAGCTTCACGAGAACCTCAACCACCTTGGGCTGCAGTTCAGCGGAGAACCCGGCGGCCTCAACGATCTCCTGTGCTTTGGCAGAGTCGATACCCACCAGCGGGTCTACCTCAACCTTGGCGAGAGCCTCGGGTCGTTCAGCGGCGAGCTGCTCAATTTCCATGCCGCCCTCTACCGAGCACATGGCAAGGTACGAACGGTTTGCACGGTCAAGCAGAATCGAGAAATAGTATTCTTCAGCAATGTCAGCACCCTGTGCGACCAGCACGCGGTGAACGGTATGACCCTTGATATCCATACCAAGAATCTGCTGAGCGTACTCGTATGCCTCATCAGGGTTTTTAGCGAGCTTCACGCCGCCAGCCTTACCGCGGCCGCCGGTCTTAACCTGAGCCTTAATGACGGTCAGGCCGCCGATTTCCTCAGCTGCTGCCTTTGCTTCTTCGGGAGTGGTCGCAACAATGCCCTTGAGCACGGGTACACCGTGCTTTGCGAAGAGATCGCGCGCCTGGTATTCGAAAAGGTCCACAGGTGTCCTTCTTCGTCGAAGTGGTGCCGCCGTTTTAGGGTGCGGCGGCTTGGTCTGGTGAGTTACTATTCGACGTGTTTTACGCCCCTGAGAGGGCGCGCTGTCACGCTCTAAATTTCTCTCGGTTCTACTCTATCGGATATTTGGTTGAGGGTGTACTTATCAGACAACACACACGCTATTTTTGTAATGGGCATCACTATTCGGTGTGTTGGGTTTTGGCTAGACCTTCTCAATCGGTGCGTACCGCAGCAGCAGACGCTTCTCCTCAGAGGCAAAACGCACCTTCGCCACGGTCTTATCGCCGGTGCCTTCCAGAGCAAGAACCCGGCCCTCACCGAAAGATTTATGGCGCACCGTATCGCCCACCTTCAGCTGCGGAATTTCCTTGCTTTGATGCACCCGCGAGCGGTTACGCACCGCTCCGGATGCGCTGGCTGCGGCCGCCAAACCGTAGCTTGCCGAACCATTGACCTCGGCGGTTGATGGCTCACGGTTCGCTCGGGTGCGGGATTCATCGTATCCCGTGCCGTAGCCGCCCGAGTTGCCTTTATCTAAGCCGCGCCCGCCGCCGGAGCTGTATCCGCTCGCCCCGCGATAGCCGCCCTGCCCGTAGCCTCCATACCCGCTGGCACCGTTGGCGTATGCGCCCATCCCGGAGGCACCAAACCCGGCAAATCCGCCCAGGCGGCGCCACTCGATCAGCTCCTCGGGAATCTCTTCCAGGAAGGGTGAGGGCGGGTTGAACTGGCTCTTGCCCCACATCGTGCGGGTCTCGGAGCGGGTGATATAGAGCCGCTGCATCGCGCGCGTGAGCCCCACATAGGCAAGGCGGCGTTCCTCGCTCATCTCGCCCTCGTCGGTCAGCGCCCGCTGATGCGGAAACAGCCCGTGTTCCAGCCCGGTCAGGAAAACAACCGGGAACTCCAGGCCTTTAGCGGTATGCAGGGTCATCAGGGTAATCATGCCCTGCGCCTTCGCCTCTGCGGCCTCGGCGGCAATCTGCGCGGCAGACGGGGTCTGACCGTCGGCGGAGGCGCCCCGGGAGGGGATCGAGTCGGCATCAGCCACCAGCGAGACATGCTCTAAGAACTGTTCTAAGTCCGCGCCGGGGTTCTCCGCCTCAAACTCGACCATCGCATCCAGCAGCTCCGAGAGGTTTTCCACCCGGGATTCGTCCTGAATATCCTTAGATTCGCGCAGGGCGGCGAGATAGCCGGACTGTTCGAGCACCGCCTCTAGGGTTGTGGCGGCTGATTCGGTGCGCGCAATCTGGGCGAGATCATCCATGAGCTTGACGAACTGAGCATACTTTTTCACGGCGGCAGCGCCCAAACCCGGCACGCTCCCCGGCTCGGCGGCAGCGGCACGGGCGGCGGCGAAGAAAGAAATTCGCTGTGCCGATGCGTGATCGGCAACCACGGTCTCAGATTTCGCACCGATACCGCGTTTAGGTTCGTTGAGAATACGCCGCACACTCACGTCGTCGTCCGGGTTTGAGAGGGCGCGCAGGTAGGCGAGCGCATCCTTAATTTCTTTGCGCTCGTAGAACCGGGTGCCGCCGACCACGCGGTACGGCAGTCCGGCGCGCATCAGCAGTTCTTCAAGGGCGCGGGATTGGGCGTTGGTGCGGTAGAAAATCGCCACATCCGAGGGTTTGATACCGTGCTCGTCGGCAAGCCGGTCTATTTCTTGGGCGATGTAGCGTGCCTCCGCATGTTCGGATTCGGCGACGTACCCCACGATTTTGGTGCCCTCCCCCGACGCCGTCCACAGCTTCTTGGGGCGGCGGTTGGGGTTACGCTCAATCACGGCGTTCGCGGCAGAGAGAATGTTCTGCGTGGAACGGTAGTTCTGCTCCAGCAGAATAATGTGCGCGTTAGGGTAGTCGCTCTCGAAATCCGTAATATTGCGAATGTCGGCGCCGCGGAAGGCGTAAATCGACTGGTCTGAGTCGCCCACGACGGTCAGTTCGCCGGGCGGTGGAGCATCCGGGTACGGCCCCTGTTCGCGAGTGTTTCCCTGCGGATGCGCCCCCACTAACTCCCGCACGAGCGCATACTGGGCGTGGTTGGTGTCTTGGTATTCGTCCACCAGAATATGCCGAAATTTGCGGCGATAATAGTTTGCGATTTCGGGGAACTTCTTGAGCAAAAACACGGTTTTGCCGATGAGGTCGTCAAAGTCGAGGGAGTTCGCGGCGCGAAGGCGCTGGGTGTAGACGGTGTAAATCTGCGCGATAGTCTTTTCCCACGGGTTATTCGCCGCTGCCGCGCTGTATTCTTCGGCGCTCACCAGCTCGTTTTTGAGGGCGGAAATCCTGTGCCCCACGGCCTTGGGGGCAAACTTTTTGGTGTCAAGGTTCAGCTCTTTGATAATGAGCGTGAGCAGGCGCTGCGAATCCGCCGAATCGTAGATCGTGAAGGTCGATTTGAGCCCGAGTGCCTTGGCTTCTCGGCGCAGCACGCGCACGCAGAAACTGTGGAAGGTGGAAATCCACATGTGCTGCGCACGCGGGCCGATCAGCGCTTGGATGCGCTCACGCATTTCCGCCGCAGCCTTGTTCGTGAAGGTGATGGCGAGAATCTGCCCGGGAGTTGCCCGACCGGTTGCGAGCAGATGGGCGATGCGGTGCGTCAGCACGCGGGTTTTGCCAGACCCGGCTCCGGCGACGATCAGCAGGGGTGAGCCGGCGTGTAAAACAGCCTCGCGCTGCCGGTCGTTAAGCCCGTCGATCAGGGTTGCGGGGTCGATGGTGCTCAGCGAATAGGTGCGCTCCCCGTAAGGGTCTTCGGGGTTGTACTCGCTTCCGTACCCGCCCACTCGGTAGGCGGGCGGCATGAACTCGCCGAGTGCATCCTCGTGGGCGGTGACAGTTTGGGAGGTCACCGCTTCAGGGTCGAGTTCTGGCATAAAAGATTCGTGAGCGAAGGGGTCTTCTTCGGGTGCGGAACTATCTTCCGGCGGAATATGGGCATCATATTCGGGGTCGTAGGGCGGCTGCGTGTTTTCGAGATCGGCAAAGAGGGTATCTGCGGCAGGCTCAACGCCGGATGCGGAGTTGGTGGGTTCGCTCATGATCTACCTCGCTGCCTAGAATACACGTTCGATATTCCATGCTACCGTATTTGCCCTCTCGCTCCCACCCATCGCGCCCGTTTGCCGCGCATAATTCGCTCTTAGCGGTACCCCACCGCGCGGTGTAGACATGTTACGATGACCGGATGGATCAGGTCATCACTCCCGCTATTTGGTGCGACGGCACCGCCGACGAAGCAGCACAGTTCTATACTGATGTTTTCCGCGATACATCCATTGCCGAGCAGGCGCCCGGGCTCGCGGCGACGGTCAGCATCCATGGTTTCAAGCTCTCGCTCATCAACGGCGGTAACCAATATGCCCCGAACCAGTCGATCAGCTGCATCCTGAACTTTGATCCGCTCTTATTCGGCGGAGAGGAACAGGCCCGAACCTACCTTGATGAGCTCTATGAGCGGCTCAGCACCGGCGGCGTACTCATGGAGCTGGGTGAGTACCCCTTCTCCCCGCGCTACGCTTGGGTTCGTGACCGTTTCGGCATGACCTGGCAGCTCATGCTCACCGACCCGGACGGCGATCCGCGCCCCTTTGTTATCCCATCCTTCATGTTCGGCGGTACTAATCACGCTCACGCCGAGGAAGCCACAGACGCTTGGATCGCCCTGTTTGATAACGCCCGCCGCGGTGCTCTGTACCGTTACGAGGAAGGCGGACCGCTGGATGCGGGTACGGTCATGTTCACCGACTTTACCCTGCGCGGCACCTGGATGGCAGCCACGGACTCTGGGACCTTCCACGATTTCACCTTCACGCCCGGAGTCTCCATGATCGTCTCCTGCCGCGACCAGGAAGAGATCGACCGCTACTGGGCGGGGCTCTCTGCCGTGCCCGAGGCCGAGCGCTGCGGCTGGTGCGTCGACCGCTGGGGCGTCTCGTGGCAGGTCGTCCCCCACAACATCGCCGAACTCATGGCCAACGCCGCCACACGCGATAAGATCCTACACATGGGCAAGATCGACCTGGCCAAGCTGTAACCCCCCCCTAACCCCCGCAACACCATGGCCTTCCCTTATATGGGGGCATCAGCCAACGAGCGCTATCGCACGGCAGCTACCCGTACCTGAGACATCCACCCCACGTATACTTCCATAGCGCCCTATAACACCCCCACACTGACGCACCCACCCGCTCTGCGCCATAATGGAAGGTATGGGTCTATCACAAGGTCAGAAGAAGCGCCGCTACGGCGCGAACACGAAGGCCGCTCACACTCCAGGGGGCGGCACCCCCGACCCGCAGCATAGCGAAACCCGTGAGCTTCGGCAGTTTATGGAGGAACGCGCCGCCCACGATAAAGCGACCGGGCGGGGTTCACATGTTTTCCTCCACGTTGCGGTCGCTATTTCCCTGCTCATGGGCGTGTACCTTTTCGCGTGGGTGCTTCCCGGCTACGGCAGGCTGGCGGGTGCCCCCGTTCCCGAGCTGTCACTGGCCCTGAGCACGGATACGCTGGGGTCGTTCACGCACGGGCTTTCTTCCTCCCCCGCGGGTGACGCCCTGGGGCCTTATACGTATGCGCACCGTTCAGTGGGTTTGGCGTTTGCAGTGTTTTTCGGGTTGTCTGTGGCGGGCCTGTCGTGGGCGGCGACGGCGAAAAAGCCGCTTCGGGTGTTATTGACGGTGCTTCCGCTGGTGTACAGTGCGGTGTTTACGGCCACAATTTTTGCGGTGGATGCGGCATTGGCTGACCCAGCGCATCAGCCGGGTGCACTTGTGGTGCTTCTGCCTCTGGGCTGGGCTCTTCTGGTGCTCTCGCTTCTGAGCCTGGCATACCGTGGTGTGCGGGCGTTCAAGCGGGCGGTTGCTGCTTTTATTGCGGGTGGGCCGCCCACCGAGTAGCGCCGCCCCTACAGAGTGCACGAGGCAGTAGAATTTACGTCCGACACGCTGCTGGAAGGCACCCGCCATCTGCGGAACAACCAATCCCCCTGCGTACCCGGTAATCGTTTGAGCCGAAGCCACATTACTCTTTGCGGCGGTTATCGTGTGAGCTAATCTCCCACGCCCCGTTCACATACTGCGCGGATACCAGGCCAATAAACTCTTCGGCTGCAACGGTTCCTTTACCGCTCTTGGGGTAGATTACCCGGCCGTCTTCCACCTCAAACTTGCCGTATGTAATCTTGAAAGTACGGGGCCACAGATACCGGTCGTCTTCTTGTAACGGTTGCGGCTCGGTAATCTCGTATTCAATGGTGACGTTATCCGGCCAGTAGTTGCCTTCACGGATTTTCTTAAGCCGCACCCTCTCAAGCCCTTTGTAGTTGTCGCGCTCCGACTCTGATAGGGCACTCTCCTCCGCCAGGGAGTAGTCCCCAGTGTTGTAGGCGTACTGGGTGGCTGCCGCCGCAAACGCGACACTCAGGAAGAGACCTTTCAAAGATTTATCGTTGGCATCCTCCGGTTTCTTAGGCTGGGGCACGTTTCGCGCCGCATGTTCCTCCGTGGCAGGTTCGTAGGTGCCCGACTTCTTATACTCTAAAACGGACTCGAAGTTAATCTTTCCCTTATAGTCGCCGCTCATATCTATATCGGTCTGCGCGGTAGCAGACGATGCGGACGGGCTAGTCTCTGAGGGTTCGCTTGATGAGGAAGATGACCCTTTTGAAACGGAACGGTTGGCATCGCATGCCGCCAGCACAAAGGCACCAGCGCTTGCGCCTAGTACGCCCAATGCTGCACGACGGTTAAAAATGGAAGACATTATTACTCTCCTCTCTGAGCCCTAACAATAAACCATTAACTTTAAAGCTCAGCAGTAACCTTCATGTTCTCAAGGTTCTACCCGCTGTCCCGCCCAGGCCCTCACGCGAAACCGCCCAGTGCAGCCTCCGCTATGAGAGACCACACCGGGCGGATACCGCACCTCAACACATGGCGGGCATTCAGCACCTGCCCTAGAAGAGAAGTCTTTGACAGACCTAAGCCACCGGCAGTATGCCCCGCTATAGCGGTGCCGTTAAAGCTTTCCTCTTCCAACGGTTGAGGAGGATAGGCATCTACTGCCCACCATTTTCTGGTGGCACGAGAGGCAGATCATTGGAGAGCAGCCCGCTAATCTGCCACTGTCCGTTCACGTACTTAGCGCGAATTTCACCGTTCGTGTGGTAGCGTTTGCCCCAGTCACCCTTACCGGAGTAAGTTTCCTTGGTTACCTCGTGCACCTTGCCGTCCTTCACATAGAAGTCACCATTGAGCAGCACCAGGTTGTACGCCCACACGTACTCGCCTCCGCTGGAAGCCACAGGGTGCGAGCCCACCAGCGTGTACTGCAAAATACTGCCTGCCGCCGTCCAGTATTTTCCGTCGCGGGTATCGATCAGGTTAGTAGACTTCTTGAAATACAGCTGCTCGGATTCAACGATCGCCGACTGCTCCAGGTAGCGGGCATTACCGGTCTGCAGCGCATAATCCAGAGAGGTCACCGCGAACGAGATGCTGCTGTACAGGCCCCGTTCCGTGCGGTCATTAATGGTGGAGGGCTTCTTCGGCGGGTAGGTGTTCTGCTGCGGTTTCTCGCGTGTTGCATACTCCTGGCGGGGCCCGGAGCTGTCCACTTCAAGCGAGACTTCCCCAGACAGCTCAGTATGCCCCTCCCCGGGAGTATTTCCGGATTCAAGAGGGGCAGCGTCCGCGGCGCCACTCTGGGCTGCGCTACTAGATGCTGTGCCGTTCTGGGTGGTGTCACTGGATGCGGCGCTGTTCGGTCCCGCTGGCTGCTGCGTACTGGGCTCATTCACCGCAGCCGCAGAACTGCTGGCAGCACCACCAGTTTCAGGCCCGTGCGCTGGGGACGACGCACTACTTGAAGCACTCGCTGAGGATGAGGCCGCACCCCCTGCGTTTGAGGACGAGCTGCCGCATGCGCTGAGAAAAGCGGCTCCTGCGCCGCCGCCGAGCAGCAGCAGTGCGGCTCGACGATTAAGATGGGAAGACATCTTTAGCCTCCTTAGAATCGGTCAATACCGTCACTTTCAGACTAGCCCACATGTTATGTGTCACATCATAATTTTTAGGTGTGTCTTTAATAAAACTTCAATGTTACGTTCTATGAAATATTGACCTTTAGCCCAAGCTTGCACAGTACAAGCATCCTAAAACTCAGGCATACAGCAGAACCCGCTTGGTGCGCCTCCGTGAGGAAGCCGCATCAAGCGGGTTCTATAACTGTGCCCCCGAGACGATTCGAACGTCCGACACCTTCTTTAGGAGAGAAGTGCTCTATCCCCTGAGCTACGGGGGCAACGTTCTCTATTATAGCGGCAACATCATGGCAGTTTTCCACCCGGGTCCCGGCGCGTCACGCTCACTACAATAGGTAGGTGAGTATTTTCATTGACCCGCCCCTCTGGCCGGCACACGGCACTTTCTTCTCGCACCTTATCTCAGACACCAGCCTGAAGGAACTGCATGACTTCGCGGCCGCCCACGAGATCAGCCCGCGCGCCTTCGACGCCGACCACTACGACGTGCCGCAGCACCGCTACGCCGCCCTCGTAAATGCTGGGGCGCAGGAAGTAACCGGCACCCAACTAACTCGCATACTCATCCGCAGCGGGCTGCGGGTTCCGCTCAAAGAACGGCCCAGTAAAATCCGTCCGCGTCTTCTGCGCGCCTGGGAGGCGCTCGCACCCGGTGCTTCCGCTGTGGGCGCTGACCTGCTTGAGCGGTGGGAGCAGCCGCATCGGGCCTATCACAATAGTGTTCATCTTTCAGAGATGCTCGCCGCTCTTACCCTTTTGTACTCCCCCCAACCGGTGCCGCGCACTGTGCTCTTTGCGGCGTGGTTCCATGATGCTGTGTATGAGGCTCAGCCCGGCCAGGATGAGGCCGCCAGCGCCGAATTGGTACGTACCAATCTTATGCCTCTCACCAGAACCGGTGTTCTGACTGCTGCGGAGGTTACCGCCGCCGCACAGCTGGTGGAGTTCACCGCCTCCCACCGGGTGCCTGAAGAGCTTGCCGGGCTGACCGGTGGTGTGCTCACCCGCGCCGATGCCGATTTTTTCATGGATGCCGACCTTGCGATTCTCGCAGCAGAAACCGCCCGGTATGGCCGTTACATTGCGGGTGTACGCGCGGAGTACAGCCACTACGGGCCGCAGGCGTTTGCGCAGGGAAGGTCAGAGTTTTTACGGGAGTTCTTAGGCAGAGACCGTATTTTTGCCTCTGCGGCGGGGCATTCGCTGTGGGATGCGGCGGCTCGGGCGAATATGGCCGCTGAGCTAGAGAGCTACACCTAAAAGCCCTCTTCTAAAGCGCTCACGTAGTGCTAGCACGGCCTATATGGGT
>ERZ772952.231-NODE-231-length-12750-cov-4.38818_pt1 | contig 12750 bp, 4 predicted proteins | sample MGYA00580686_ERZ772952 | MGnify/ENA primary metagenome ERZ772952 (study PRJEB29015, sample SAMEA2738074) | human oral metagenome | biome: human oral; feature: human-associated habitat; material: saliva | place: China | collected 2213 ... | reverse complement strand
GAAGCTTTTGCTTCGGGGTTTTTGTTTTGCCTGCGGCGAGGCGGAATTCCCCTTTTGCTCGAGGTAGTCACCCCACAGCACTGCGCCCCGAATGCCCCGCATGCAGCCCCATATGCGCGCGACCAACACGACCCACCAGACACATTTCGCACGTAATTTCCAACGGTCATTTTTCAAGCAGACCAGAAAACGTTGCAATCCCAACGATCAACGTTCACAGTTTGAAGCACCCTCAAGGGAATTACGTGCGAAATTTCTGGAGACCGAGAGGCCCTGTGCAGCATCCAATGAAGGACGCAGGTCATATGAGCTTCACCACTCACTCAACTGGGCGACAAGAAACGAGCACTCCCGTCAATTAATTACCGAGCAACCAGAACGGCCTACAACTACTCACTTCTTCAACCAGCTAAATTCCTGACGAAAAACTGGACGACCAAAACAAACCCTCCACGACATGGACGGATAGGCGAAATTAAACGTACGGACTATTAGAGGTAGGCGTACGCTTCCTACTAGCGTCATTACTTGCTAACCACACCGGATGGGCGGCCGACCCGACGCGCACACCACGGCCTCGTCCCCCATCCATGACGAATGGAGACTCACGTGCACCCACGCAGTATCGGGCGCCTTTTCCCGATCGTTGTCGGGCTGATCGTCGCAGGCCTGCTGGCCGCGTTCATCGCGATCGCCCCCTCATACGCCGCCTCCGTCGGCGTCGTCACCAACATTTCGCTGGCGCGCGAGGACAAGGAAACCACCGCGCCCACCGTCGGCATCCACGTCATGACCATGTCCTTCGACATCGACACGACCGGCAAGGACGTCGCGCCCGGCGACACGTTCACCATTCAGATTCCCCCCGAGCTCAAGATTATCTCGGACTCGGGCAGCTCGACGCTGAACTTCAGTATGCTCAACGAGGACAAGGTCCCCGTCGTCGACTGCTCCGTCCCCACGGGTGAGGGCGTGTCCATGACCTGCACCTTCGGCGAGTACGCAAGGGACCATCACAGCATCATCGGCCACGGCACCGTGCGCACGAAGGCGGTGCACGCCACGACCTCGTCGACAGTGTCCTTCCCGGTCAACGGCACCGCCGTCATCGTGGACCTGCCCGGCGGCTCGATCTCCGGCACGTACGAGCGCACCCTGCCCAACACCCAGAAGTGGGGCCTGCCCAAGGAAGGCGACTCCTCGCGGATCATCTGGGAGATCGACATCAAGGGATCCCAGCTGCCCGAGGGTGCGACCGAGGTCGAGATCGCTGACACCTTCGATATGAGCTCCGGCGGCTACTCGCTGGTGCCCGGGTCGGAGAAGCTCTACTACTACAACAACGACGCTGAGTACCAGGCCGATCAGGCGCCCGCCCTCAAGGCCGGCGCGTCGATCGGCGACGGCACCTTCAAGATGGAGGCCAGCGCCGACGGCAACGGGTTCACCGCGACGTTCCCGCGCCTGACGAACAACGGCACCTACGTCCTGCAGTACGAGGCCACGATCAACAACTTGGCCACGGTTCGCAACGGCGTCACCTTCCACAATGACGCGCTCATCAACGCGAAGCTGTACACGGGTGGCGTGGACATCCACTCGGACGGCTCGGGCGACGCGAACGGCGATGCAAATCCGACGCCTACCCCGTCGGTGACGCCCACGCCCGAGCCCACTCCTTCTACGACTCCCACCCCGGAGCCGACGCCTTCCACGACGCCCACGCCGGAGCCGAGTCCGACCCCGTCCGTGACCCCGTCTCCGACTCCGACGCCGACCGTTACCCCGACGCCTACCCCCTCGGTGACGCCCGAGCCGACGCCGACCGCAACTCCGACGCCTACCCCCTCGGTGACGCCCAAGCCGACGCCGACTGCAACCCCGACGCCGACCGCAACTCCGACGCCTACCCCTTCGGTGAAGCCCAAGCCGACCCCGTCGACCACCCCGACTCCTTCGGCCACGCCGACCCCGTCGGTGCCCTCGACGCCGAGCTCGTCCACTCCCCCGGCCACGCCGCCCGCTCCGTCGACTCCCACGCCGAAGCAGCTGGCTCGCACGGGCGCCGACATGAATGGCGTCCTCGCTGGCGCCGGAATGCTGGGCCTGCTGGGCGCGCTGGCGGTAGTAGCTCGCCGACGCGGAGCCTGACCGTCTCCCCCTCCACGTGAGGGGAGGCATCTGACGCGCGGAGCCCCGGCCTCGTATTATCGACGAGGTCGGGGCTCAGTCACATGCGAACGCACCCACGCGCGCTCATGATCGCCGGGAAAGTGTGAGAGAAACCGGCGGCGAGCGGTCGCGTGGGCGCGTCCGTTTACACAGGATGTTTCACAGGAGCGAGAGATAGAGAGCTCCTGAGGAACAGTGATCAGCGTAACAGGCGGCGGGTTGTCGCGTGTGCGTTTCGCCGATCGATTTTCGGAGGATTCTCGCTTCGCTCTTCGCGCCTTTTCTGCAGAAACGACCGGCCCTCTCGGGCGTTCCGGGCATCAACGAGGGGCTGTTCATCCTCCGTCAGAGTCACCCGCGATGCACTCGGGCTCGAGGACGAACCCGCTCACAGTAACGTCGCTGATCAAACCAGTTTCAGCAGGAGATCGTTGTTCGCATGCCTGTCTTGACCAAAACCGACTTTTTCAACTAATGTGAACGGAGCGAGAGGACTCGGTGGGGCGCCTGGTAACAGAGCGTTCAAAGGAAGCCGCTTCAGCGACTTCGGGTGTGGGACTGCCCTCAGCTTCAGGCTGTAAAGACCCCATGTACCAAGAAGTCCTCTCGCCCCCGCTCCTGAACTATGTTCAGGAGCATTTTCTATGCTCGAGCTGGTTGCAGATCCCCAATCGGGACCCATCCCCGCCCACAAGGGAAACATCGATCAAACCAGTGTCATCAGGAGAGCATTGTTCACATCTCCTTCTTGACCGAAACAAACCTTGAGACTAGTATCGACGCAGCAAGAGGATACCGTAGGACGCCTGGTAACAGACGTTCAAAGGAAGTCACTTCTTCGACTTCGGGTGTGGAACTGCCTTCAGCTTCAGGCTGTAAAGACCCCTTACTGCCATTGGTCCTCTCGCCCCCCCTTGCTCCTAAACTGTGTTCAGGAGCTTTTTCCAATTTGATTACGCATTTTCCGATCGAGGCCTATCTCAGCTCAGAGCGGGAGCCAATCACCAATCCCCTTTGATACACTGCACCAGAGATCGCCGCCGAAGCCGAACCGCTGGGAATCAATCACGAATCCCTTTGATACACTTGATCTAAGGCTTATCCCCGCTCACGCGGACTGGGAATCAATCACCAATCCCTTTTGATAGACTGTCGCCCGCCTCCACGCGTGCATCCCCGCGCTGGGAATCAATCACCAATCCCTTTTGATAGACTGTGCTGACGCCGCTCGAGATCGCGCCGGTGCTGGGAATCAATCACCAATCCCTTTTGATAGACTGCCGAGGAAGAAGCGCTTCACGTGGCCGAGCTGGGAATCAATCACCAATCCCTTTTGATAGACTGTCCTTCGCGGCCCATGCTTCGGGCACGTGCTGGGAATCAATCACCAATTCCTTTTGATAGACTGCTCGAACGCATCCTCGAAGCCCGCGAGCGCTGGGAATCAATCACCAATCCCTTTTGATAGACTGTTTGCGACCGGCGCTCTGCCCATGCAGGGCTGGGAATCAATCACCAATCCCTTTTGATAGACTGGCGATGCTGCCGCAGATCATCACGACAAGCTGGGAATCAATCACCAAACCCTTTTGATAGACTGAGGACGGCACGATCACGATTGACGCGAAGCTGGGAATCAATCACCAATCCCTTTTGATAGACTGAGCTCGGCGGCGACCTTATGCACGGCGAGCTGGGAATCAATCACCAATCCCTTTTGATATACTGCGAGAAATGCCCTTTTTGGCGGCGACACGCTGGGAATCAATCACCAATCCCTTTTGATAGACTGTCTTTGGCCGAACGCCTCCTGCACGACAGCTGGGAATCAATCACCAATCCCTTTTGATAGACTGTTGACGATCTGCGCTTGCTCGTCCTGGTGCTGGGAATCAATCACCAATCCCTTTTGATAGACTGCGGACGGGCATCTCTATTACGTGAGCGAGCTGGGAATCAATCACCAATCCCTTTTGATAGACTGTTGTCGCCTGCCTTGCCGTCGACCTTTAGCTGGGAATCAATCACCAATCCCTTTTGATAGACTGCACTACTTGGTGAGGTCGATGTGGATCGGCTGGGAATCAATCACCAATCCCTTTTGATAGACTGAGATCGAAGACGCCGTGCGCGAAGCCTTGCTGGGAATCAATCACCAATCCCTTTTGATAGACTGATGCCCTTCATGAGTCCTCGGACGGGCTGCTGGGAATCAATCACCAATCCCTTTTGATAGACTGGTGAGGCTGGCGCGGGCGTGGAACGTGCGCTGGGAATCAATCACCAATCCCTTTTGATAGACTGGGGTCGGCGCGGGTGGCCGTGGGGTAGCGCTGGGAATCAATCACCAATCCCTTTTGATAGACTGCCCGGCCTTGGTGTTCGTTGGATTGGGTGCTGGGAATCAATCACCAATCCCTTTTGATAGACTGCGCCCGTCCATCGTGTCCCAGTCGGACGGCTGGGAATCAATCACCAATCCCTTTTGATAGACTGTCACGTCAGGCCTCCTTCTTGGTGGCGTGCTGGGAATCAATCACCAATCCCTTTTGATAGACTGTTCGTTTCGGGGGTGGCTTGTGCGCGGAGCTGGGAATCAATCACCAATCCCTTTTGATAGACTGCCTTTGTACGTGAGGGGAACTTCGTATGGCTGGGAATCAATCACCAATCCCTTTTGATAGACTGCCCTCGACCGTGTGGGTGCCCAAGTCTAGCTGGGAATCAATCACCAATCCCTTTTGATAGACTGGTCACCTATGACGGGACCCCCCCGGTCACGCTGGGAATCAATCACCAATCCCTTTTGATAGACTGGATATGGTAGAGAGCCGCTCGCCGAGTGGCTGGGAATCAATCACCAATCCCTTTTGATAGACTGTCGCTCCAAAAACGGGTTTAGGTCGGCGGCTGGGAATCAATCACCAATCCCTTTTGATAGACTGACCGAGTCGATGGCGAGCGCGCCGCGCTGCTGGGAATCAATCACCAATCCCTTTTGATAGACTGGGTATCGGCGACTACCGAGACTTTTACGGCTGGGAATCAATCACCAATCCCTTTTGATAGACTGCGCTGAGCGTCCAGGAGCTGATCGAGTGGCTGGGAATCAATCACCAATCCCTTTTGATAGACTGGACGCGCGGAGGCGCGTCGAGTTGCTGAGCTGGGAATCAATCACCAATCCCTTTTGATAGACTGGCCGTCTAACCCCATCGAGGGCGGCGATGCTGGGAATCAATCACCAATCCCTTTTGATAGACTGACGGCACGTGCCATTGACGAGGAGCTGCGCTGGGAATCAATCACCAATCCCTTTTGATAGACTGTGTGGGGCGTCGAACTCCACGCCCTGAAGCTGGGAATCAATCACCAATCCCTTTTGATAGACTGTCCTCCCCATCCTTGGGCGCATCGTCGGGCTGGGAATCAATCACCAATCCCTTTTGATAGACTGTGTGTGGTCTCCTGTTCGTGAATTATGAGCTGGGAATCAATCACCAATCCCTTTTGATAGACTGCCGCGACGTTCACGAGAGGGGCCGCAAGGCTGGGAATCAATCACCAATCCCTTTTGATAGACTGCGGCACGGCCACGCAATTGTCCCGATAGGCTGGGAATCAATCACCAATCCCTTTTGATAGACTGACTCCGATCATCGAAGGGCTTGCCCCTAGCTGGGAATCAATCACCAATCCCTTTTGATAGACTGCGGTACCCCATCGCATGATGAAGTCCTTGCTGGGAATCAATCACCAATCCCTTTTGATAGACTGCGACTCGGGCGAGCCCTAGGAGTCTCCCGCTGGGAATCAATCACCAATCCCTTTTGATAGACTGGGACGGACGGTGAGCAGTGCCCGAGTGAGCTGGGAATCAATCACCAATCCCTTTTGATAGACTGAGCGGTACCCTCCAGTCGATCATTTCGAGCTGGGAATCAATCACCAATCCCTTTTGATAGACTGTTCCTGGACGACGACGGCGAGGCTATGGGCTGGGAATCAATCACCAATCCCTTTTGATAGACTGGAGTCAGGCTCGGGAATGAGGGCATAGTGCTGGGAATCAATCACCAATCCCTTTTGATAGACTGTCACGCGACAGCTCGATCAGGCCGCGCCGCTGGGAATCAATCACCAATCCCTTTTGATAGACTGGACTACGTCGCCGTCGTTGTCTGCGAATGCTGGGAATCAATCACCAATCCCTTTTGATAGACTGCAGTCGGGGGACAGGCCCTCCTCTCACCGCTGGGAATCAATCACCAATCCCTTTTGATAGACTGACGACGAGAATCGGGACGAGGGCGGTGGGCTGGGAATCAATCACCAATCCCTTTTGATAGACTGCTCGACCCACTACGCAGCGAAATCTAGGGCTGGGAATCAATCACCAATCCCTTTTGATAGACTGGAACCGGCGACCACCACGGACGCGCTCAGCTGGGAATCAATCACCAATCCCTTTTGATAGACTGACGAGCGTGCGGACGGTCTCACCGTTGAGCTGGGAATCAATCACCAATCCCTTTTGATAGACTGTGGGTTGTCACCGAGCCCGGCTTGTATGGCTGGGAATCAATCACCAATCCCTTTTGATAGACTGATAATCCGACGGACTCCAGCCCGCAGACGCTGGGAATCAATCACCAATCCCTTTTGATAGACTGACGACCCCAACCTGGAGGACATCAAGGCGCTGGGAATCAATCACCAATCCCTTTTGATAGACTGCTGAGACAGGCTCATACCCGTCCCATCCGCTGGGAATCAATCACCAATCCCTTTTGATAGACTGCCACGGCTCCATTGACGGCGGTGACGCAGCTGGGAATCAATCACCAATCCCTTTTGATAGACTGCATATTACACAGGCCCTCGCGAAGTTGTGCTGGGAATCAATCACCAATCCCTTTTGATAGACTGCACAGGGGGGCGCAACCGACCTTGCCAAGCTGGGAATCAATCACCAATCCCTTTTGATAGACTGACTACCGCATCCGACAGCCCATCAAGAGGCTGGGAATCAATCACCAATCCCTTTTGATAGACTGACCGAGTCCAGGGCGAGAGCGCCGCGCTGCTGGGAATCAATCACCAATCCCTTTTGATAGACTGCTGCGCATCGTCGAGAACAGCCCCGAAAGCTGGGAATCAATCACCAATCCCTTTTGATAGACTGCAGTTCGCGGCGAGGCCTTGGAAAACGTGCTGGGAATCAATCACCAATCCCTTTTGATAGACTGGCACCCCGATCACGACACTGGCCACCCGGCTGGGAATCAATCACCAATCCCTTTTGATAGACTGACTACCGCATCGGACAGCCCATCAAGGGGCTGGGAATCAATCACCAATCCCTTTTGATAGACTGAGATCCCCCGATTTTCCCTGAAAAACAGCGGAAAACCAGGGGATCTTCGTTAGAAAATCATGAGCTGTTCTGGCGATCCACGCTCCTTCCGAGGCTTCGCGCTCTCAAAACGAAGCCCCGTCGCCCACTGCCGATCCGTCAACGCCAGCACACGAACCTGACCACCCTCCGGCAGATGAGTCTTAATCGCCCGCAACGTCGCATGATTCTGTCCGCCAGTCGGCCAGAATTTCACGTAGACGCTGAGCTGCACCATGCAGAAGCCCCAATCCAACAAGTCATTGCGAAAACGCGTTGCCTCGCGTCGCTGTTTCTTCGTCTCCACAGGAAGATCGAACATCACCAAACACCACATCGCATCATCTGCCATGTCAGTCCCCCGCACCCACGTACGACGGCCCCTGCCACGACAACACATTGAGACGATCGATGGTGCCCTCCACGTAGCGCCCGAAAGACTGGGCCAAAGCCTCAGCAACGGCCGGGATACCATGCCCGACTCCATCAAAGCGCTGCGACGCGGCAGCCACAAGAAGCTGCTTCACCGAACGATCCGAAGGAGAGGCCGTGGGCGGGAGCTGCAGGGCGACCTCATCGATCGCGGGTCTAAAAGGCTCGATCAAATCGTCGGCAAGGGCGAAGGCGTTGCCTCGGCCCCGGTGGAAGACCCCCAAAGCTGGCGCCAGGCCAGCTGCGAGAACAGCCCTCATCAGGTGCCCTCGAAGCACGGAATAGCCGTAATCCAAGCAGGCATTCGCGCCAATTAACTGCCCTGCACCTGGCTCACGCCCCACACTCTTACCCAGAGCACGCGACCAGTACAGCCGCGCCGCCTGGGCTTCCACGTTTCCAGGGTCGCCCGAACGAACCTGATCCGCGAGAGCGAGTAGTTCCCCACTGCCCCGAATCTTGAGGTTGTCCAGAACCGAGGCTTGTCCCTCGACTTTTGCCCGGATCAGACGCGCCCACGCGTTCTTCTTACGCGGGAGGGAGACCTCAGCCTGAGCTCGGTGGCGAGCCGCTACACGGCCATGATCTGACCACGAGTAGCAGCCACCCTCCGGTATGCCTCTCCAATCGCAGAAGAGCACAGCGACATCAGCCTCGGCTAAACGATGTAGAACAGCGGCGCTCAAGTTGACCTTCATGCCCACGAGGACAACGGCAACCTCAGCGACGGGAATAGTCGTTGATGCTCCCTCCTCAGGGCACACCTCGACCCCACCACGTGTCGATCGAAGCTCACCCTCGAATCCACACAGGTCAATCACGCGCCACTGCTCTGCCATCCGACATCACTCCAGCATCATCGATACGGGCAACGACACCGATGAGCGCCAGCGCTCCTCACCCAGGCAATTTCGGCGAACAACACGAACTACGCCAGATCCAAATATGACGTTCACTGCAGGCCACCATCCTGGAGTATCCACAGTCTTCCGCACAGCTTCCGATGTGGCCTCTAGTCCCAATCGTTCAGCCTGTTTTTCGTCCACGAATCCCTCCTTTGAGAGAAGGAGCGGCTTGATTCTCAGTTTCGAGGAAGAAGGCATTCCAGCCACCCTCCAACTCGTCGCCTCCGGATAGCGCTCCAAAACCTCGCCGATAAAGCCGCCACTGTACTTGCTGGTGTCGATCTGCAGTTCGTCGCCCTCGACCAACCATCCAATCTGGGTGGCGGTCCCATCGGCTAGAGCCTGACGAATCTTCGGCTCCGCCGTACGCATGGAGATCGTTGAGGGCTTAAGGGGCGTGGTGAACAGATCCTGATCCTTCAGCCGCAACAGATCTACTTGGAAGACTCGGACCATCGCGTACGCCGTCTTCTTCCCGTCAATGCGGTAGATCCTGGCATGGTGAATCGAGCTGCCGAGCTCCACGTATCCACCGCGAACCTTCAGACACGCAGCGGAGGACCCGAAGAAGTTCAGCAACTCCATCGGACCAACACGGGTGCCGTTCACGGAGATCGTCCGATTCGGGTTTTCAGGAAGCCCCTTCTTCGGGTCGAAGTCCGGGCAGCGTGTGAGCGCTGTCCAGAGCGCGGGCGTCTCAGCACGGTCGATCAGCTCAACGGGGAGCGCGTCTCCAAGCCTGTGCTGCTCACCGTAGCCCTTCGTGATGATCTGCTCACCATCCGACGTCTTCGGGGGGCAGAACGAGTGCACCGTCGCATCGTGAATGACGCTCGATCCAACGCGCAGACGAATGTTCTCGACGAAGGGAATCGCGTTATCACTCAACGCAATGTTGAAGAGCTCGACGCCGCGCAGCATCGACTCTCGCCAGGACTCGAAACGCTGGGATGCTTCCCCAGGCTTCCCATAGAAGTTCTTCCACGTCTCCTCAAGTCCCGCGATACGCTGGGCATCGCGCATGTTGACGCGCAGGGCAAGCGTGCGGGACACCGACGGATTCATCAGCGCGATGACGAGCGCGTCCATTGCGTGGTGACGCCTGTCGAATCGAGTCTTACCGCGGCCGCCAATCAGGTTGACTCGGCTCTCGAAGCCCGAGGCCTTCCGGGCCTCCGCCGTCAGCTGACCACGGTAAACGCCCACGGAGGGCACTGATTCTTCGTCGCGCGTGCGGTAGAAGCCCTCGATACGAGTCCTCAGTTCAACAGCCATCCATGCAACGGACTCCATGGAGCGTCCATCGAACTCTTCGTCCGGCTTACGAGACTTCAGACGGGCAGACACCTCGCGCTGCAGCTGCTTGAACTGCTTGGGCGACATGCCGTTATCGCGCACCCAGAACTTCACACGATCAAGAGCGCCCTTCAGGGAGACGCCCGCATTCGCCTGATCGGACAACGCCCAGGCCGCAAAGGGGATAGCCCCCTTCTTGTGGTTACACGTACGGCACACCGCAGCCAGGTTGGAGCGATCGTTCGTCGAGGACCCATCCGCACGCGGAACAATATGGTCCATTTCCGCCGTTGTAAACGTAATTTCAGTGCCACAGTACAGACACTCATTGTTCTGCCTCTGCAGCGCGAAGTAACGGATCTGGTCGGAACGACGCACCCGGCCGGAGAGCTTCAGCTGTGCCGCCATCTCGGCGACGGCCGCAGCGTTCGCGCTGCGCCGCCTATCGTTTTCTCGCATGAGTTCGCGTGCCACGCGTTCCGATCCCAGGCCGTCACGCGCATGCTCGATATTGATGACCGTCGGCTCGCCCCAGCGCTCGGTCGCCGCGTGCAGCCATCGGTTCACCTGCTTGAGCACGCGATCGACGGCCGGGTTACCCGTCGGCGCACCGATCGGCTCCACTGCCGGCTTCCAGTCGTCTCCGACATTGAACTCCAGGCGACGCGCGGTGTGCAGATCAACGCCATCGCGAAGCATCCGATCCGTCAGGCGACGTAGGCTAGCCAGGGAGTATGCCGCTCGCCCCTGGGGCAGTGAGATCTTCTCAAATTCCAGCTGGTCATCCTCTGTTGCCTGCTCGAGCAGCTCCGCGACCTCATCGTTCACATCACCACTATCTTCGGAACCGCCTGAGTTCGAAAAGGCATCCACAAAGTAGCCGCGCTGCTCATCGTCGGCATCCTTCCACCACTCCTTGAGCCACTTGACCTTGCAGGCCAGGATCTTCTCGGTGGTCACGTCAGTCGGGGGATTACGCAAGACCGGCGACCCATCAAACGAGGCCTTCGCTGTACCTCGCAGATCCGAACGCTCGATACCGAGGTTATCTGCCAGATCCTGCCAGGTGACCTCCTGCTTCAGACCAGCAATCAAAAGAAAGTCAGTCAGTCCCTGCAGCTCCTCCGGAGTCAGCGGTCGTTCCTCACGCCCCTCGCGGATACGCAGGTTCGCCAACACACTGACGATGCGGAACCTCTGGAAGACGGGATGCGCCTTCTCCGCACGCACATGCTTGCCCTGACCCGGCAGCTCGTCGTGGCCCACGAGTCCTCGTTCCTTGGCACTGCCCTTAGGGGACTTCGCCTGGAAGACGGCTCGAATGAGTCGATCACGGTCCGCGGCATCAATCTGCTGTACCTCGCAAATCCGACGGATTTCCTCGGCATTGTCACTCTGATGAAGCTTGCCCGCGAGGATACCCTCGGGGCCGCGCAGCTTGGGAGTGCCAGCCTTCTTCACATAGTCAGGATGTGCGAGGTATGCATCCACGAGCTGACCGGGGGTCGCGTCAGCCGGGAAGCTCCTACCGAGGGATGTGCTGATGCGTTCATTCAGTCCCTTCAGGAAATCGCTCGGCTCGGAGGATTGCAACAGCGTCTCGACCTTGGCATAGGGGTTACGCCAGCCGCGGTGGCGGGCCATGTGTCGCAGCGCGATCGACAGCGCTGCCTTCCTCTGCTCCTCGTCGGAGATATAACCCTCAAGTAGCCGCGCGCGCACATGCCAGGGCTCACGAGGATCCTTGAAAGCCGTCAGGTCAGGCAGCGGCCACCCGAACTCCTTGGAGAGAACGCGATCCAAATTCACCAAGCGCTGGTGGCGCGTGCGGTAGAGGCGCCGCGTCCGCCGTGCAACACCTGCCGTCAGCTTGCGGCTCTTCGCAGCCTTGTTCTCGTTCGGATCGACACCGGCGTCGTGAATGAAGACCATGGAGTTCAGCAGCTTGACTGGCTGATCATTACGGTCGACCTCGACCGCGCAGAAGCCAATAGATTTCAGGCCGACATCGATGCCGACGCGGTAGCGGATACTCGGAATGTTTTCTGAGGAAGTAGTCATAGGACACATGGTGTCACACCGCACACACATTTGCGTACGCTTTAAAAAATTACCGGGCCCTTCGCGGAGAAGGACCCGGTGGAGCATTCGGAGCCGCTAACGAGTCGGCTCTTACTGAGAATCAATCGCTTACAGCATACATCTCCAATTCCAGAGATGCAAGCCACATCCGCAAGGACTTTTCAGCGAGCCCACCCCACCTACTTCCGCGCGCCACTGCGACACGAGGGGCGCGATCCTGAAACAATGGGGGCATGTCGAATGACCCGCGTGAAAACCTGCATGGCTCGGACAGCCGGGAGCTGGCCGACGTGACGGCCGACGCCGCGCGCACCGGCGCCGAGCGAGCCGCCTCGACCCCCGCCCGCACCTCCGACGAGGCGCCCGCCCAGCGCAGCGCCCTCTCGTCGTTCGAGGAGATCCTCAGCGGCACCACCCACGAGGCCGACGCCCCCATCGCCGACACCCCCATCGCCGACGACAGCGCGC
>ERZ772952.228-NODE-228-length-12806-cov-25.8246_pt1 | contig 12806 bp, 8 predicted proteins | sample MGYA00580686_ERZ772952 | MGnify/ENA primary metagenome ERZ772952 (study PRJEB29015, sample SAMEA2738074) | human oral metagenome | biome: human oral; feature: human-associated habitat; material: saliva | place: China | collected 2213 ... | reverse complement strand
CCCTGGTTCTTCTTGCCACGGCGAACCATCGCAAAACGACCGTGCAGCAGATCATCCTTAGAAATAGCTGCGTCCTCACCCTGAACCTTCACGCCGTTCACCGAAGCGCCGCCCTCCTTCAGAATGCGACGAGCCTCAGAGTTAGACTTCGCAAAGCCCAGCTCAGTCAGAACAGAAATCATGTCCAGACGATCCGCAGGCAGCTTAGCCGAAGGAAGCTCAGCAACCACAGACTCCAAGGTAGCCTCATCCAGAGCAGCGAAATCGCCCTTACCGAACAAAGCCTCCGAAGCGGCCACAGCCTGATCAGTAGCCTCAGTACCGTGAACCAGCGAAGTCACCAGGTACGCCAGAGTCTTCTGAGCCTCACGCTTAAACGGCTCCTTCTCCACCTTCTCCGCAAACTCAGCAATCTCAGCACGAGTCAAGAAAGTGAAGACTTTCAGACGATCCACTACATCCGCATCCGCAGTGTTCAGCCAGAACTGGTAGAAAGCGTACGGCGAGCACATCTGCGGGTTCAGCCAAATAGCGTTGCCCTCGCTCTTACCGAACTTAGTGCCATCTGAGTTAGTAATCAGCGGAGTACCAATAGCGTGAACGCTCTTACCCTCCACCTTACGAATCAGCTCAGTACCGCTCGTCAGGTTACCCCACTGATCAGAACCACCGGTCTGCAGAGTACAGCCGAAACGACGGTTCAGCTCCAAGAAGTCCAGGCCCTGCAGAATCTGGTACGAGAACTCGGTGTACGAAATGCCCTCATCAGAGTTCAGGCGCTTCGCAACAATCTCCTTCTTCACCATGGTGCCCACGCGGAAATGCTTACCAACATCACGCAGCAGCTGCAGAGCAGACATCTGACCGCTCCAGTCCAGGTTATTCACCATACGAGCAGCGTTCTCACCCTCGAAAGAGAGGAAACGCTCAATCTGAGCGCGCAGAGACTTAACCCACTCAGCAACAACCTCAGGAGAGTTCAGCACACGCTCAGAAGTCTGACGCGGATCACCAATCAAACCGGTGAAACCACCCACCAGACCCAGCGGCTTGTGACCAGCCAGCTGCAGACGACGCATCACCAGCACCTGCACCAAGTGACCTAGGTGCAAAGAAGCCGCAGTCGGATCATAACCCGTATAGAAAGTCAGGCTCTCCTCGCTCAGCGCCTTCTCCAGAGCAGCCTCATCAGTGCTCACGTGCACCAGGCCGCGCCACTTCAGCTCCTGCCAAATATTCTCGAAGGTATCGTCATTATGCTGCGCGTTGAGGATCTCGGCAGACATGCTTCTCCCATTCACAAGGTAACAACGCCCAAAGGCGCTCGAACAAAATATGTAACAAGCCTAGCACCGCACCAGCCCAAACGCTCAGAAAAACCCAAGCGAGCGCCTAAACCGGTGCGGCACCGGCTCAAAGAAATAACAGATAGAGGCTACACGAGCCGCAAGGCTACAGACCCGCGGGCATCCGCGAACCCACCATGTGCAGGCGCTGAGTCGGACGAGTCATCGACACGTACAAATCACCCACAGCGCCATCAGCATCATCAATCAGCTGCTGCGGCTCAACAATCACCACAACATCAAACTCCAGGCCCTTCGCCTCCCACGGAGTCAGAACCAGCACCTGATTCTCCAACGCAGTCTGCGCGGTACCCGTACGATCAGCATGGGCACGAGCCACAGCCTGAGCCGCCTGAACATACAGGCTCGGCGGGCACACCACACCAATCAAAGCGCCACCCGAATGAGCGACCTCCTCACTGACCACAGACACGGTCTGCTCCACAACAGACTCGGAAGCAACCTCATGAACCAGCGGAGCCCAACGGCCCTCACGCACCGCACGAGGCGCAGACACCTCATAGCCAGCAGCCTGAGCAACCGACACCGCCGCCTCCGCAATCTGAGCCGGAGTACGGTAATTAATCGTCAGCTCCTCCAGAGTGAAACGCTCACCCACAAACGGCTCCAACGCCTGCGACCACGAGGAAGCAGCCGCAGCAGAAGAAGCCTGAGCAATATCGCCCACAATCGTGAACGACTTCATCGGGCAACGACGCATCAGCAGACGCCACTGCATGGGCGATAGCTCCTGAGCCTCATCCACCACAATATGGCCATACGCCCATGTACGATCAGCCGACGCCGCAGCCGCAGCGGTCATACGCTCGCCACGAACCTCATTCATCATCGCAATCTGCTCAGGAGTAATCACGCCATCAGCGCCAATATCCTCCAGCGACTGGTGAACATTCTCCAGAGCCTTCACCGCGTTCTCAAGGTTCGCGCGATGCTCCGCCGCTGCACGAGCCGCAGCAGCCGCACCGGTCACCTTCGAAAAATCACCCAAAAGCTCAGCAGCCTCATCCAGCAGAGGAACATCAGCCTCCGTGAAGGGGGCATCCGCAGGGCGAGCCAACAGCTCACGCTCAGCCTTCGACAACTCACGAGTCGCAGACTCCAAATAGTGCGGCTTCGAGAACAGCGAGCGCAACAGAGTCTCAGGCGACAGCGGCATCCACGCCAGGTTCAAGGCACGGCGCACATCCATCGAGGCACGCACATCATCCTGCAGATACGGACGCTCCACCACACGACCCGCCGCACGGTTCAGCTGGTCGTCCAGCTTCGCGGTCAGCTCCTTCAACAGAATCTTCACGAACGTCTCACGAGCCTCATTATGGGGCTTGCCCGTCGAACGAGCACGAGAACGAGCCGAACGAACCATCTCCGGAGTCAGCTCAACATCAGTACCCTCAACGTTCAGACGCTGAACCTGAGCCGGCACCTTCTGACGATCCGCCACCGCACGCTTAATAACCTTCACCATGCGCAAATCGCCCTTCAACGCGGCAACCGCGCGGTCCTTCTCAGGCACAGCACGCAGACCCGGATACAGGGTCGCCAACGAAGACATCACCACGCCGGTCTCACCCAGCGAAGGAAGCACACGCTCGATATACCACATGAACGAATTCGACGGACCAACCACCAGCACGCCAGCCTTCGACAGGCGCTCACGGTTCGTGTACAGCAGGTACGCCGCACGATGCAGCGCCACAGCAGTCTTACCGGTACCCGGACCACCCTGCACAACACGCACGCCCGGCAGTTCCGAGCGGATAATCGCATCCTGCTCAGCCTGAATCGTCGCCACAATGTCACCCATGCGGCCGGTACGCTTCTTATTCAACGCCGCAAGCAGAGCACCCTCACCGTGGAGGGTGTCCTCATCCTGCAGCATCTCCGAATCGAAGACCTCATCCTCAATATTGACGACAGTGCGGCCCTCAAGCATCAGGTGACGGCGGCGGCGCACGCCCATCGGGTGGAAAGCAGTCGCCTGATAAAACGTACCCGCCTCCGGGGCACGCCAGTCCATCAGCAGACGCTGCTGATTGCTATCCGTAATACCAATACGACCGATATAACGCACCGCATCAGCGCCATCACGGTCCATATCCAGTCGGCCAAACGTCAGACGAGAATCCACAGCATTCAGCTGCGCCAAACGGTCCTCATAGTGAGTAGCAAAAGAGTCACGCTCCGAACGGTTCTGATGACCGCCCACCGCCTGATTCTTACGCACAGCAGCCAGCTTCTCAGCCGTCTCCTCACGGAGCTCATCCAGGCGAGCATACACGCGAGCAACATACTCACGCTCCGCAGCCATCTGCTCAGCAAACAGCTTCTCAGCCGCCGAAGAATCAGCAGACTGCTGGGGTAGAGATTCAGATGACACGTAAGCTCCTTAAACCTATGGTGTCTCAAAGACAGGGTGCGACAGGCACCCAAAAATACGGGTCACTATTTTACAGGACAGGCTCCGAACGGCAGAAATATTACCCCCCACATAAAACCCACACAGGCATACACAGAAAAGTGCCCCACCGGCTCAACCGGCGGGGCACCCCTCATCGCAATCAGCTACACACACCCAAACGGCGGTAAGCCTCACACTCTATAAAACTACTTCGACGGTAGCGGATACTCAGACACCAAGCTCAGCGTCTCAAGACGGTAACCGTCCAGCGCCTCACGGCCGCCCAGTCCCTCCAGCTCCAGAAGAGCGCCAACGCCGGCAACCTTCAGGTTCGCGCGCTCCACAAGCTTTGCGGCAGCCACCAGGGTACCGCCAGTCGCCAGCAAATCATCCAGCAGAAGAACACGAGTGCCCGGCGCAAAATCATTACAGTGAATCTCAATCGCCGCGCTACCGTACTCCAGCGCATACTCCTCACGGTACGTCTCACGCGGAAGCTTACCCGCCTTACGAACCGTCATAATGCCGGTGCCCGTAGCGTACGCGAGCGCAGAAGCCAGCAAGAAACCGCGAGCCTCAACACCAGCCACCACATCAAACTGACCCTCAAAACGAGCCGCCAGCTCATCAATGCACGCCTTGAACACTTCAGCATTAGCGAAGAGAGTGGTCACATCGTAAAAGAGGATACCCTCGTGCGGGTAATTCGGAATCGTAGCGCAAGCAGCCGGAATCAACTGCTCAATAGGGGTTCGCGAAGCCTCAGAAGCGGGAACGCTCATGCTCTCTCTTTCGTGAAGGGGATAGCCCCGGAAAAAACACCCGGGAACAATAACGCGGTAGAAGCCGCCTACAAGATTCTACCCTCTTCACCCGCGCTTGTCCTCAGATGAACACCAAGAACCGTCTACCGGGATTAGCCCCGCTGAATCAAAACCCGCAAGTCACGCTTAAGAATCTTGCCGGTCGGGCCCAGGGGCATGCTCTCGACCATCACGTAGCGGCGAGGATACTTATACGCCGCCAAACGAGTACGCGCCAACGCATTCAACTCCGCCTGCAGCACGCCCTCATCAGCACCCGGACGCGGCATCACCACGGCGACAACCTCCTCGCCCACACGCTCATCCGGCACACCCAACACAGCTACCGACTGCACCTGCTCATGGGTATAGAGAACGTCCTCAATCTCACGCGGATACACCGAATAGCCGTTACGCAGAACCATATCCTTAATGCGATCCACGATATAGATATTGCCCTGTTCATCAACGCGAGCAACATCGCCGGTCGCAAACCACTCGCCGTCAAAAACCTCAGCAGTAGCCGCCGGATTATTCCAGTAGCCAGCCATCACGTTCTCACCGCGCACCCACAGCTGACCGCTCACACCCGGCGCGCACTCTGAACCTTGCGGGCAACGGACCTGCACCTGCACGCCCGGCAGCACACGACCCACCGAACCGAGCACCATGCCAAACTCCGCCTGATTAAACGAAACCACCGGCGACGTCTCACTCAAACCGTAACCCTCATACACCGGGCACTCAATCAGTGTTTTCAACGCAGAATGCACCGGCGCAGGCAGCGGCGAACCGCCCGAAATACCGAAACGGATGCGACCGCGCAGCGAGCGCGCACGCTCAGGCTCAGCCTCCAGCGCCGCCGCTAATGACACATACATGCTCGGGACCGCAGCCAACACCGAAACCCCCGCACGCTCCATCAGATTCAGCGCACCATCAGGGGTAAAACGCGGCAGCAAAGCAACCGTAGCCGACGCCGCAAACGCCGCGTTCATCGACACCGTCTGACCGAACGCGTGGAACAGCGGAAGACCGCCAAAAATGACGTCCTCAGCGGTGAAACCAAAAACGCTCACGCAGCTACGAGCATTCGAGAGGATATTCGCGTGAGTCAGCGTCGCACCCTTCGGACGGCCCGTCGTACCCGAGGTGTACAGAATAATCGCCGGGTCACTCGCCGCCACCGGGACAGGCTCCAGAACAGCAGCCGACAGCGCGCTATCGGCAGGCGCATCAAAAGGAGCCACCGGCGAACCCTCTCCCCCGGTGAAAATCTCACAACGAACCGAACCGTTCTTCACCGGCACCGTCGAGGAAGCCTCCGACGCCAGACGAGTACCCGCAAAAGCAAAAAGCACCTTCGCTCCGCTATCGCGCAGATGATACTCCAGCTCAGCACCCGACAACAGCGGATTCAACGGAACACAAATCGCACCCGCAGCCACAATGCCGTAATACAACGCCGGCATCAACGCCACATTCGGCATAGACAACGCCACACGGTCACCACGCTCAACACCGAGCGCCGCCACACGACGCTGAACCTGCGCGGTAGCGGACGCCAACTGCGCGTAGCTCACCACCTGCACATCAGCAGAGTCAGAATCCGGAATCGCCAAAGCCGCCTTGGCCCCGGAACCAGAAGCAGCCTCCGCCAACAGGTAGGCAATATTGTTCGCTGAATCGTGCATTTCAGACATGATAGAAAACTTTCACCACAGAAAAATCGGTATATCTAGAAAAAGGAGAAGACGAGCCAGAAGCCCGGAAAAGAGCCCGAAGACAGCAGAAGGGCGTACCTTCAACCGCTCCCCCGAAACATCAGAAGAACAGCGCAAGATACGCCCCAGCCACTACTGAGTAGCAGACCAATCCAAGAAGCTCTCGGCAAGCGCAGCCCCGCCATTGGGGTCACGAGTAACCACTATGACCGTATCGTCACCGGCAATAGTGCCCATAATCGCTTCAAGACCGCCCTGATCAATCGACGACGCCAAGAACTGCGCAGCACCCGGAGGAGTACGCAGAACCGTAATATTCGCCGAACCCTCAGCGGTAATCAGCAGCTCCTTAAACAGGGAAATCATACGGGCATCAGGTGCAGTACCACCGCCACGACGAGCAGGGTAATTCGGCACAGCATAAATCAAGCCGGCGCCTTCATCACGGATGCGCTCAGCGCCAATTTCAACAAGATCACGGGAAAGGGTCGCCTGAGTAACCTTCATACCATCATCGGTCAGGTACTGCGCCAGTTCAGCCTGGGAGCGGACACGTCGGGTCTGCAGCAATTCAACGATGCGTGCCTGACGCGCGATCTTGGTCGAGGGGAAAGGCATAATATCTCTTCTTCCTACGGTGCCAATCACGAATTCAGAACGGAGCTGCCCAACGGTGGCGCAGCGCAACATTCTTTACTACCCAAGATAATACATATGCACATAAATATGCGCACCAAATACGGATTATTCCAAGATATGGGGGAAATTTCAGGGTTTATCTCACCAGCTGTCACGCAAAACGCCGCGAATGTAACGTGTATCTACACATTCGGGCGCATAACCTCGCAATGAATGCATAGCGTGCAAGAACATGGTGGGCTGGTACGCCGCGCTGGCCAAGAGGCCTCCGGTACGCGAGCGCGAAAAAGGAGCCCGCCTCCAGCACACCACGTGCACCAGAAACAGGCTCCCTCAACAAAACGTCAACCGGTGAGTCCTTAGGATTCAGAACGCCTAGCGCTCATCCTCCACCAGACCGTCCAGATCCTCATACTCAACATCGCGCGAACGGCGGTTCAGCCACACCGCAAAACCCAGACCCAGCAGAAGCACCAGCACCGCACCAACAATACTTGCGATACCGGCAAAACGCTCAGCATTCACGCTGTCCTCAGTCACAGGCTTCAACGTGCCCTTCTCAGCGGTGTAGACAACCTCAAGGCTACCGTTCTTCTCCACCAGCAGGCCGTCCACCTCACGCGGGAACTCGGAGGGAACATCACCAGTCTGCGAACCACGGAACTCAATCGGAGCCCCCGAAGTCACCTGATACTTATCCTTCAGGTTCGACACATAGGTCTTACCGTTCAGTGCGTCATCAGCCGGCAGGTTGCCCTTATAACGAGCCACATTACCCTTCGTAATCAGGTCAGGAGTCAGATCCTGGTAGGTGCCCTGAATAACCCAGCTCTTACCGGCATACTCAGCGTTATTATTCACCGACGCAAAAGCACGGACACCCGCAACAGCCAAAACAATGGAAAGAATAACCGCAACCGCCGCAGAAAGAACCGACAACCAGTTCACACCCGGACGGTCATCCAGCTCTTCCTCACTCATCGCGAAAAGAGAGGAATTCTCTTCCTCATCATCGTAATCCTCGTACTCGTCGTACTCCTCATACTCAGAATCCTCGTACTGAGAATCACCGTACTCAGAATCCTCATATTCAGAATCTTCAAAGTAGGTTTCTTCGACCTCAGACTGCGACAGATCATCCTGCTCGCGCGAGTTCTCTCGATTAGCCATTACTCTCTCCCTCACTTCATCTATCTTCTAGGGTACCCATAACCACATGAGTTCACCAACGAAAGCGCTTATCAACGCTTCATAAACCAACCCCACCGGTAAACCCGCTACACAACACCAAAAGCTACGGGGTGGGAGCCAACAACTCCCACCCCGTCAGCACTAGGCATTACGCCATAGGGTCAGACCCGGTTAGACACGCGGTTCCGCACCCAGCTGCTCAACAGCCGCAGCCACAGCAGCCTCACGAGCAGCCGACGCCTCATCAGCAGTCAGCGTACGATCCGGCGCGCGGAAACGCAGAGCAAACGCCAAAGACTTCTTCGACTCGTCAATACCGACACCGCGGTAATCGTCAAAGACTCGGATATCCTCCAGCAGCTCACCAGCGCCCTCACGCAGAACACGCTCCACCTCAGAAGCAGGCAGATCGCGGTCCACCAGAAGCGCCACATCCTGAGTAGCAGCCGGGAAAGTCAACACCGGAGTAGCCTGACGCGCCTCAACACGACCAGCAAACAGCGCCGAGAAATCCAGCTCAAACGCGCAAGTACGCTCAGGCAGGTTCAGCTCCTGCAGAAGCTTCGGATGCAGCTCGCCAGCAAAACCAACACGCTCACCGTCAGCATTCAGAACCTCAGCCACACGGCCCGGGTGGAACGCAGTATGCACACCGTTACGCACCTGAATCTCAGCCGAAACAGCGGCAGCAACCAGACGCACAGCGTCCAGAGCATCACGCCAATCGTAAGCGCGCGGAGTAGCGCCCGGCATCACCTCATGCTCAGTACCTGCAAACAGGCCAGCAATGAATGTGGGCTGTTGCGGAATACCCGCATTCAAATCAGCCAGAACCTCATCCGAAGGACGAGCGCCCAGCGGCGGAATGGACTCCGAACCCAGCTGCTCACCCGGAATGAACACGTGACCCGCCTCAAAAATAGCCAGGTTCTTGAAACCGCGAGACAGGTTACGCTTCAGAACCTCAACCAGGCCCGGCAGCAGCGAACGGCGCATCCAGCCCTCAGCCGAAGAAATCGGGTTCTCCAGGCGAACCGAAGGAACCTCAGTCACCGGGTTCTCAGGGGTGCTCACCCACGGAGCCGACCACAGGTTATTCGCATCAGCCGACACGAAGGGGTACGCGAAAACCTCAGTCAGGCCAGAAGCCGCCAGCGCATTCAGCGCACGACGCTTACCCGCCTGCTCCGGAGTGTAACCGCGACCCGCAGGAGCTACCGGCAGAGTCGAGGGGATGTTCTCGTAACCGTCAATACGTGCGATTTCCTCAGTCAGGTCTTCCTTTGCACGCAGGTCAGTACGCCACGACGGGACAGTCACCGCGTAACCAGACTCGGTACGCTCCACCGAGCAACCAATCTCACGCAGGCAAGACTCAATCTGCTCCGGCGAGTAATCCACGCCAATACGACCAGCAGTGTAATCAGCAGGCAGATCAATCACGACCGGCTCATAGCCGAGCGACACATCAGTAACGCCCGGCTCAACCTGAGCACCAGCCAGCTCAACCAACAGCTCAACCGCACGCTGAGCAGCCGCAGCCTGAATCTGCGGATCCACGCCACGCTCAAAACGCTTCGAGGACTCAGAAATCAGCTTGTGACGGCGAGCGGTACGAGCCACCGACACCTCATCAAAACGAGCAGACTCCACCAGAATGCGGGTGGTCGAATCGGTCACCTCAGTCGAGGCGCCACCCATCACACCGGCAAGACCAATCACGCCGGAATCATCAGCAATGACAATATCCTCGGGGTGCAAAGTACGCTCAACACCATCCAGGGTCACCAGCTTCTCGCCAGCAGCGGCGCGACGCACCACAATCTCACCCTGAACCTTGTCAGCATCGTAGAAGTGCAGAGGCTGACCGGTCTCCAGCATCACGTAGTTCGAAATATCCACCGGCAGCGACAGCGAGCGCACACCCGCCAGACGCAGACGCGAAGACATCCAGGTCGGAACCGGCGCATCCGCCTTCACGCCCGACACCTCACGCATCACGAAACGAGTGCATGCGGGGTTACCGTGAATCGGGGCGTCATCACGCAGAGAAACCGCGTGGCCGGACTCGTTCGCTTCCGGGGCGCGCTCGCCGTACGCCAGCACAAAATCCTCAAAGGAAGAACCGGTAGCGTGGCACCACTCGCGAGCAATACCGCGCAGAGAGAACGCGTAACCGCGGTCCGGGGTCACGTTCACCTCAGCAGCCTGATCGTACAGGCCCAGCAGCTCCATCGCGTCGGTGCCAACCTCCGGGTCCAGACCCAGGGTCGAAAGCACCAGAATGCCGCCGTGATCGTCGCCAATACCCAGTTCACGAGTCGAGGCAATCATGCCAGCCGACTTGTGGCCGTAAGTCTTACGAGCGGTAATCGCGAAACCACCGGGCAGAACAGCGCCGGGCAGGGTCACAACAACCTTGTCGCCGGGCTTGAAGTTGTGGGCACCACAAATAATGCCCTGAACGCCTGAAGGCTCAATGCCCTTACCGGTCAGAGTCTGCTCCTGACCCTCCGGAACCACACGCACCTGGCACCAGTTCACGGTCTTGCCGTTCGAATGGGTCTCCGGCTCCATCGAGAGCACCTGACCAACCACAATCGGGCCGGACAGCTCATCAGAGGGGCGGTGAACGTCTTCTTCTTCCAGGCCAACCTTCACCAGGGTTGCCATCACATCTTCAGCCGAAGCATCCTCAGCTACAGGCACGAACTCGCGCAGCCATGACAGGGGTACACGCATAATTTAGATCTCCATCCCGAACTGCTCAGAGAAACGGATGTCGCCTTCAACCATGTCATGCATGTCAGCGACGTTGTTACGGAACATGAGGGTACGCTCAATACCCATACCGAAAGCGAAGCCCGAGTACTCCTCAGGATTAATACCCGCAGCACGCAGAACATTCGGGTTCACCATGCCGCAGCCGCCCCACTCGATCCACTGCGGGCCGCCCTTAGCGTTCGGGTGCCACAAATCCAGCTCAGCGGAAGGCTCAGTGAACGGGAAGAAGTTCGGGCGCAGGCGAATCTTAGCGTCCTCACCGAACATGGCGCGTGCCATGTACTCCAGGGTGCCCTTCAAATCAGCCATCGTCAGGCCCTTATCCACGGCAAGGCCCTCAATCTGGTGGAAGACCGGGGTGTGGGTCGCATCCAGCTCATCAGTGCGGTACACCTGACCCGGGCACACAATGTACAGCGGCAGATCACGCGAAAGCAGCGAGCGCATCTGCACCGGCGAAGTGTGAGTGCGCAGCAGCAGGTGAGCGTCCTTCGGCTCAACGTAGAAAGTGTCCTGCATTTCGCGTGCCGGGTGGTCCGGCTTAATATTCAGAGCGTCAAAGTTGTACCACTCAGACTCCAGCTCCGGGCCGTCAGCAACTTCCCAACCCATACCAACGAAAATATCGGTCAGGCGCTCCTGCATCAGAGCGATCGGGTGGCGGCCGCCCAGAGAACGGCGAGGCGAAGCAGCGGAAACGTCCACAGCTTCCTCAGCCAGGATGCGAGCCTCGCGCTCAGCCTCCAGCTCAGCGGTACGAGCCTCAATAGCCTCAGTCAGGGCGGCACGAGCCTGACCCATCAGCTTACCCACCGGGCCCTTGTGCTGGTTCTGAAGATCACGCATCTGGCGGTTAGCGATGCTCATGATGCCCTTCTCACCGAAGAAGCTCAGGCGCACCTCCTTGAGGCTGTCAAAGTCCTTAGCCTTCTCGCGAATCTCCTGCTTGGCACGCTCACGCTCAGCCTCAAAAGCCTCACGGATAGCGTCCAAACCGTTCTCGGGGTTCTCCTCCAGAACCTGCGCAATGCGGGCGAGAACCTGAGCCGGGCCGTTAAGACCCTCGTGTTCCTGCACGGAATCGGTCATTGTCACTCTTCTCTGCATACCACCGGCACTATGCCGGCTGGCTCGTAATACACCTTAGGCAGCACCGTCTGCTCTCCCCGGCTGCCCGCACAGGGTGCGGAACAGGGGTAGGCGACGGGCGCATATCCTATCCATTTTAGACCAGAGAGGCAAGCGCAAACAGCAGAACGCCCGGATAGTCCATCCGGGCGTTCTAGAGTATATCTTTTCAACAACAGGGTTGAAGGGGCGTCTCTACTTCAGAGCCTGCTTTACAGCCGGGTCGAAAGAAGCACGAATCCACAGCACGTTCGCAATGAACCATGCCGCGTACAGGGGCACGAAGCCGTAACGCTGAGCGTCAATGACATTACCAATCAGAGACAGAATCGCCACGAACGCACCCAGAATTGCAAAAATCAGACCAACGGTCAGGCCCAGACGTTTACCCTTCTGAATCGTGAAGTAGACCCAGATGTACACAACCGCAGAAACAACCAGCAGGCCGATACCACCTGCAACGCCGACCTCCGGCAGACCCTTCAGCGGGGACAGGTTATCCGGCGCGAACGAGGAAATAACACCGTGGATAAAGCAGAGCAGCGCGGAGACAATCATAATCTCCTGCAGGCGCAGAATCTTCGGGTGCTTGGTCGGCGAGTGGAACAGAATTCCGCGCGGCTCAGCGCCGCCTTCCTGAATATAAATAGCTTGAGTGTCCGAGGGAACCGCGTCGGAGCGGTAGGCACCCGGATCAAACGGGGGTTGAGCAGTCATCATTGTCTCCCAATACGTATGTGATTTCTCCCTCAATACTACCCGCCTACCG
>ERZ772952.222-NODE-222-length-12889-cov-6.5353_pt1 | contig 12889 bp, 11 predicted proteins | sample MGYA00580686_ERZ772952 | MGnify/ENA primary metagenome ERZ772952 (study PRJEB29015, sample SAMEA2738074) | human oral metagenome | biome: human oral; feature: human-associated habitat; material: saliva | place: China | collected 2213 ... | reverse complement strand
GTACCCCATTAATGACTATTTTGTACCCCATTAATGACTATTTTGTACCCCATTATTGACTATAAAATTAAAAATTGGTAGAATATAGCATAATAGGAAACATAGTAAAAGGTAAACAAGATGGTATCAAATAGAAAATCCAGTAAAATCTATGAAGAACTAGCTTCTCGTCAAAATTATTTAGTTGTCCAGGCGAATGACTTGGCCAAAGCTTTTGGTAATTTAAAAGCTTTTGAACACAAGGTTTTAGACTACTGTTTTTCATCTGTAACGAAAGATAGTAGAGTTGGTGATGTCTTTACGGTTCATAGTCTTGACATTATGAAGCACTTTGGCTTAACTAAAAACGGTCAGAATTATAGACGAATTGCAGAAGCTTTTTCGAGACTTAACGAGAATACCGCTCTATATATTCCTGAAACATTGCCTGACGGTCGACGTTCAATAATCATGACTCAACTTTTCAGTAGAATAAGGTTTATTGAGGATGGCCTTGTAGAGTTTAAATTCTCTGAAGATGCTGGACCTTTAGTTTTTGAGTTAAAACGAAACTACTACTCTTTCCATTTGGATGAGTTAGGAAATGTGAAATCAAAGTATTCTTTGATCTTGATGAAACTTTGGGAAGCATATCGCTTAGGAAATCGAGAATATACAACCATTAAGGGAAGTTTAGAGGAGTGGCAAGATTGGTTCTTGGGTGAAGAGAAGTCATGGCCTGCAGGTTTGTTTAAGAGGAATGCTCTCATGGTGGCATGCGAAGAATTAGAAATGAAATTCAACGCTGATATAGATTTAACAACTGTAAAAAAAGGACGAAAAGTTATCGGGTATGAGATGGTAATTAGGGATAGACGGATGCCAACCACTGCAGAGGTAATCATAGAAGCAGAGAAAGCATCACATCAGACAGATATCTATGATTTTTTGTAATTTGAACTTATATTAAGAGTTGGGGCTTGCGTATGCAGCCCTTTTTCTTTGAGAAAGATAGAGATTAAAAAAGAGTTTATTAACTCGTTGGTGCTACTAGCTTTATAGCAATATTACACTGAGGTGGTTAATTATTTTCTAGGTTGAGAAATGTCTTAGGTAAAAAATGCTGTTGTAACTCCTTGATATTGCTTGATTTATAACGAAATAGGAATGAGGTGGTTAATCGTTTTTTTGACTGAGAAACATCATAGGTAAAAAATGTTACTGTAATCCCTTGATGCTGCTTGGTTTACAACGAAATAGGAATGAGGTGGTTAATCGTTTTTTAGGTCGAGAAACATAGTGGTTCAAAAGAAGAACCGAAAACCCACGTCCCTGTAAGTGTAGAGTCGATTTTAAAACAACGTGACTTTATAGGGGTATTACCTCTACTTTCACTATATTTTAGAATATGATTAAAATTTGAACTATAAATTGAACGTGCTGTAGCTGCTAAAAATGAGTGGATTTTTGAGAAGAAACCGTTTTCGGCTATCATAGTCCGATTTGGGCTATGATAGCTTTGAATGTAAAATGAGGCGTGATAAAATATATATAAGAAACAAAAAAAGGAGCGTACAATCAATGTCAAAATTAAAAAAAGATCAAAAAGAGTATATAGCAGCTATACATCATAATAGCTATTTGCTTAATTATCTTTACTTAGGCACTTTATCTAAAAATGAATTAAAAGTTGTTTTTGGAATATTAGAGATAATACATAATATATACTCACAAGAGAGTGTAACTATCTCATACTCAGATATTGCAGCTATATCAGAATATGCAACTGAACTTTACGAGAATAATACTAATAATCAATTTGAACGTTTTATAGAGAGTATTCAAACTAAACTTAGATTAGTCTCATATAAACAGTTTTTAGGACCCGAAGGTAAAAAACATATGGTCTATAATGATTATCCTATTTTTTTGCAGTTTGAAGTAAATCATAGTAGTCAAGAATTAACACTCTATATATCAGAAACAGTCTATCTATATGAAATAAAGAAAAACAATGGGAATATTATCGAAGAGGAAAAAAGAATTGCTGATTTATTTCGTAAAGAAGATTGGTCTGAAATACAAGTATATGAAAAAGTGAGAGAAGGATACTTAATAAAAATAGAGAAAGGATACTTGATAAAAATAGAGAAGAGAAAATGATTTATGAACGCTAAAAGAAAACAAAGAAAAAGCAAAGAAAAAATAGAGCAGATTCCAAAAGATGCGGTAGCTTATTATTTACCAACCCCCAATAGTGAAAGGATATATTTTACAAGAGATACAATCTTACTCATGTATCATTTAATTCGCTTAAAGTATTTTTCAAGAGAAATGGTTCTGGATCAGTACTTCATTCTCACAGGTAAAGAATTAAATAACAGAACACTCTATTCGTTCATAGGGAATAGAAATATGCCAATGAGTCATTTTGAAGATAACTACAGAATCGGCAAGACTAAATTTATGTATGTTACTAAAGGATTTGCTGAATGGTTGTTAGATATCATGCATGAAATTCCAGGCCTTATTGAATTGACAAAGGTAACAGAATTTAAAGGTTCGCATTATAGCCTCAAGATAAACAAAATGTCTGGCGGAAAAGATGGCATCAGAAAAATACATCTACATGATTATCATACAAGAAGGTTAGCGCTGAAAATCGGAAGACGAATCGTTGAACAGTGCACAGATTTATCACCTAGAGAATTGAACATCACTTACTTTTTTCCGTTTAACCGAAAACTTATTTCACTTGTTCCAGATGCAGTGATCTTCGTTCGAGGTCAGAGGTATTTTATTGAGTATGATAGGAATACAGAGCCTCACTTCAAGCTGCTCGGAAAGATAATCGGATATTTTGAAGAGAAGTATTATCGAGGAGATACAATCTTCTTTGTCTTTGATAATATTTCAGAGCCAAAAGACAACCGCCTGCATATGCGTATTGTGAATTTTATTGACAATTTATATACCGTACCTTTTGGAGATAGTGGCTTTTCTTACTACGAGAAAACACAAGAGAATAACGTGACCTTGTTTGCTCTTCCAGAGGTCAATGCTGTATCTCAAATATCAGAGGCTATCATGCACGATATAGTGATAGATGATATCCAAGAAAACAAAAGATTGATGGAGAAGTTGATTAAGAATGAACGTATCATGCCTTATGAAGTTGTAAATGTTTACCGATTAGAAGATAAAGATAATCCTTTTCATTTATTCGTGGATTACATAGATGATTATTTTGATGAAGAAAAAATGCCCCTTGTAAAATTGAACTATGGCGACGTTAGCAACCATGATTATTTTGAAAAACTCTACGAGAGACACAAGGATAAATACGGAAGAATTGGCTTAGTATTCTCTTCAGAGATTACTAAACAATACTACAAGATACCTCACAATGATTTTTTCATGAGTCTTTATATCCGATAATAAAAGTAAAAAAAGAGAGTACTATTTAAGTCTCTCTTTTTTATTTATTGAAAAATTGAATTAAAAATAACAAAAGGTGGGTTAAAAATAACAAAAGGTGGGATAGAGAATCTTGTAATACATGAGAAAAAAGTACGTCAATTTAGAGTCTAAAGGTAGCAGATATGAGGGGTGGTTCATGTTAAAAGTAGCAGAAATGAGGGGTTTCGTGTTAAAAGTAGCGGAAATGTAGGGTTTTAAATCTAAAGGTAGCAGATATGTAGGGTTTTTGAGACAAAAAATCTCATACATGAGAAAAAATCATGTAAATCTACAAAAATTCTCATATATGAGAAAAAAGTACGTGGACTTGGTTACATCTTATTTTTGTCTTTGGACTAGATTCAAAAGATCCTTGTGTGTCTGCTTTAGAATGAGAGCTGATAAAGGTTTCTTAGCAACCGTGGAAATTCTATGGATCACGGATGCAATACCTTGTGAAGATAGTGGCTGCTTCTTGTAGTTCAAGAATAGTGAGCCAATAGTAGCATCAGCACTGTACCATTTCTTACGTTCTTTGACGTAAGGCGAAATATAAGGGATAAATTCCTTAATGATTGATTTTTGGACAAGCTCTCCTCTATGATTAACAACCGTCAAAGTTTTCTTTTTAAGGTCGATATCTCGATACGTAGCTTGTGCGAGTTGTTCAATATCAACTCCAGCTCCAGCAAGCAAGGCAACAATAGCTAAATCACGTTCCTTGTTTCGCTCCCAATTTCGTGCTTTTGTTTTGGTAAGGTATGTTACAAGATAATTGTCTATCATATCCAGATAGTCAAGGATTTCTTGAAGATTGTAACTTTCGATATAGTCTGTATTTTCCTTTGGTTTGCTTTGTGAGGAAAGAGTAGCAGCACCATAAATGACCTCCCACTCATTCATTACGTTACGATAGAAGTGAGGTGCTTGTTTCTCGATTGTGAAAGATGCTACGGTGTAGTAGTTCCAGAAAGCACTCAAAATCTTAATGACTAGTTTCTTGCCATTTGGTTTGAGCCTTAGTGAGCCTACATAATCAACGACTGCATCAAGAGGGGTTTGCTCTAAGTCGTCCATAGTGATTTCGCTGATAGATTTCTTTAGATACTCATTAGCATAGAAGTCCAGAAACTTTCTTAACTCAACTAGCTTATAGTAGCTAGAGGTGTTCCTTTTATTCGTAGTGAAAAAGTAATCTAGGTATAAATGAATATCTGGAGAAAGAATGCTCTCCAATTCTTGATAATTCTGTTCTAATTTATTCATAAAATATTTTCATTTCCTCTTTTTAATAGTAATAGTAGGACGGTTTTTTAGTCCATAAATCGTATAGGTATAGGCTTTTATTTTTAAAAGTAGCAGAAAAGGGGGGAAAGGTAGCAGAAATGTAGGGTTTTTTGATTTAAAAGTAGCAGCATAGCTACCAAAACATAAAAAGTTCGGAATATATGAGAAAAACGCGTTATAAATGATAAAAAGGTGATTAAATAGTAAAAAAAAACGAACATAAAAGAAAGAAGACTCGTGAGATTAGTGTCTAAAGGTAGCAGAAATGAGGGTTTCCCCGTGCTAAAAGTAGCGGAAATGAGGGGTAGAAACAGATAAAAGTAGCGGGAAAAGGGGGTAAAAGTAGCAGAAATGTAGGGTTTTTGATTTAAAAGTAGCAGCATAGCTACCAAAAACATGAAAAGTTCGGAATATATGAGAAAAAGTGCATGAATTTGGCTGCATCTTACTTTTCTCTTTGAATTAGATCCAAAAAATCCTTGTTTTTCTCAAGTAGAATGCACGAATGAGTCTGTTTTAAAATGGCTGCGGATAAAGCTTTTCCAAAAACACTCTCTATCCAACTTATTATTCCTGATATTTTTGGAGCAGTTAGTGGTCTTCTTTTGAAGTCGAGAAATAGAGAATCACTAGTATTAGTAGTTACCGATTTCTCTCTTTCTTTGATGTACGGTGAGATATAGTGGATAAATTCACTTAAAATCGGTTTCTTAATCCGTTCACCTTTAGGAGATGTAACTGTTAGCGTCTGTTTGTGTAAGTCAATATCTCTATAAGTAGTTTGCGCTAATTGTTCAATATCAACTCCAGTTCCGGCAATTAGAGCGATGATTGCTAAATCTCTGTCTTTATTTTTCAGCAATTTAGATGAGCCTTCTTCTTCATCAAGGAAGAAGTCATAGGGACTCATAGGTTTCTCATTCTTATCAATTTCATCAAAAAAGTATAGCATAGATGGCAAATCATAATGAACTACTCGTACTGTGTTCCCTGCTCCTCTTTTTGATGTAAAAAGAGAAAGTATGCCATACTCGTTGATCCACTCGTTCATAACATTGCGGTAGAAGTGTGGGGCTTTTCTATCACCTGAGAATGATACAACAGTGTAGTAGTTCCAGAATGAGTTTAAGACACTAATAAATCGTTTTTTACCGTCTGGTTTTAGCTCTAAAGAGTTGACATAATCTGCAACAACTTCTACAGGTGTTTGCTCTAAATCATCCATGTTTAATTCATTGGTAGACTTTTTAAGATGTTTACCTGCGTAGAAATCGAGGAATTTTTTCAAACTATTTAATTTGCGATAGCTGTACAAGTCCCTTTTATTTGTAGTAAAAAAATAGTCTATATATAATTGAACATCAGGGGCCCAAGAACTCTCTAATTCTTCATATTTTTTGTCTAATTTTGTCATAATTTCATCCTGTAATTTTTATCTATTACTAGAGTAACAAAAAAACATGGGCAAATCAAAGTATGATAGGGAAACTTCCTGTTTGAGGGAAACGAAAAAAAAATTACAATTTCAAGCGAAATATCAATAAATTTACGATGTCAAATTGACAAAAATGTGTAAATGTGATATAATATGTCAGTGTTTAATTAACACAATTAATGTTTTAATTAACACAAATAATTTTCTGAAGAATAAATTATTACATAAAAACTCCCAAAAAAATTTTTTGGAAGTTTCGTTACTAGATTTCGATTTGTAAATTACGCCAATAATTTACAAATATGATTCATACACTCTTTTGAGTGGATACTATTATTGACGATTACGATTGTTTAACTGCTGTCGTAATCGTTTTTTTATTGTCATTTCAACACTATCTAACATAAAACGCGCAATCAATGCAGAATTACGAATAAAGTATTTCAACAACAAATCAAATGAGTCTTCATGCTGTTTTAATAACATGAATAAGAATATGCTTGATAAAACAAAAAGAGTGAGCCGCCTCCATTTTTGTTTTTTTGTGTATTCACACGTTAAAAATGAAGATTTGTCTTGTTTTTTCTGTCTATCATAGACATAGTATAAACGTTCCAACAATGAGGGAACTTCAAGAATCAACGTAGTAGCTAATAATTCACTAAAAAATACATATGTGATAGTGATTTTTATTACTACGTTAATAATCTCGCTGAGCGATTTTTTAATTTCTATATACATAGAAACTCCTTTCTTCTAAAAGAAAGAGTTTATGAATCAGCGAAATCTAGCTAGAGACATGAAGCTTCAATACAAGATAAGATAGTATCATATCCCAATTCTATTATAGCACGCCTAGGACACTCAGTCAATATCTTGAGAAGACACTATATTTAATACTATTAAATAAATTGATTGTTGAGCTGAAAATTCTAGCGTTTTAGGAGTTTTCCCCCCTTCAAGAACTTTTCAAGATATAATCTAAACATGAAAAATTTAAAAGAAACAAATATCAAAAAGGTGCTCTGGCATATGCAACGACAGTGTGGTCAATTAGCAGAAATATCTGATGTAGCAGCATTAAAAAGCGAACTGTTTCATCTACAATCTAGCATAGACTGTTTAAATCGTATTTTAAATGATCAGGATCCATATCCAGGAATTGATATCGCTGAAGTATTTTAGTGTAATTGAAATTTAAAAAGATAAAATCGGAGATACAAAAAAACTTTCACTAAGTTAATATTTTTTTCTAACATAAAAAAGTTGGATTCTGCGGCTATTTTTGAGGTAACCACTCAAACTTCCATATTCCGACATTGATTTTTTATTTGTCATTTCAAAGTCTGCTAAATCTTCTTTTTCTATTTTAGTAATAGATTTCAATTTGTACCAATGTTCGCAGGGAATTTCGCTAAATTGACTTGGTGAAAACACTTTAGAATCATTTGGGACTCCCCCGTTTTCAAAATAAATGTAGCTGCTTATTTCAGCAAGATATACAAAATCTTCTTTACGATTAACTAGCAACAAGAAACTAAGTTGCTTGGCATTTTCCTCTTTGTGGTTAATATTAGTTGAAAGATAAACTTTTTTAGCTTTTTTTAGCTTAGTTACATGCAGATCAACCACCTCTTCTGGGGTAATCAAACCAATATTGGAAATTGGCAATAAAGCTCCTAGATCATTCATAACAGTAACCTCCATTTACTAAATATAACTAGATTTTACTAGATTTAGCTAAATATTTCAAGGATTTTATCTTAAAAATATTAAAAAAACGGTTATTTTTTTGTTGTTTTTAAAATTTTTGTGATAAAATTAAAAGTGTAGAAGATAAACTATTACCGATAATTATTTAATTATTGGTACTGGCATACAAACAACTAGAAACGGTCTGCCTTGTTTCTAGTTGCTGCCTTAATGGGTTCCTGGTAAGCTTCACCACGAGCAGGCGAATAAAAGCTTACTAATAGCAAAGCAGGAGGTGTAAACGACCTCCTGCTTTTTTGGAGATTTTGTTTATGTTGAAAAATACATTACTAGCATACAAGGACTTAAAATTTAAAACTTATGAGATTGAATATGAAAAAATAGTATCTGGTATAGCAGTTAAGAGTGGGTTCCAGTTCGAATTTCGTGATGATAATTTCAAACACCTATCTGGACTACATAAACTTGGATTAGGAAATTTAAAATCTCCTAGAGATATCCCCAATAAGATAGTTCAAGGGAAGATTAATTTTGAACAGGTGAAGCGTTCTCCGAAATTTGAAAACTTTTTAAGAAGGGCAACTGCACTGCAACTAATATCAATTGCACTCAGCAACTCTGCAAGCTACATTAATATCTACGAGTACAGTCAACCAGATTGGTCAAAATTAGAAGCAGATTTCTTAATTCATTTTAAAATTGGAGCCTATGATTATTACCTTTTCCTAAAAAAAATTAGAAGCAATGGTGGTTTAGGTAATGGTACTATTAGTTGTGCACCTGTATCATTTTTTAGAAATGAACCTGATTATAGTCAACAAAGACGATATGAACATAATCAAACAAAGGTAAAACTAACTTCAGTTTTAAAGAAAGAATCTAGTGGATCAGTTACACAAATATATCCTTGATACGTGATAATTTTACATTTCCATTAAAAGCCCCAATCTTTCCGAAAAATTGGTCTTTTTCGGAAAGTTGTTTCAATGAAACTGCGTATGTCCTTGAGGCTCTAGGGTTTTTAGTGATATGTTGCTTACAAAAAAATATGAAAAACGCTCAGGATTGTCGTGTCAGCATCAAAAATGCGTATTTTTTGTATGAAAAAACGCAAATTGGGGTCCGTTATACAAAAAATAGACCTAAATTAGGTCTATTTTGTTATCTCTTCATACATCTCAAATAGTCTTGCTACTGTTTCACTTTCTGTTAACCAAGTTTTCTTCCCGTCTACGATTTTTGTCATATCATAAGCTTCCATAACTGCTTTATCGTTAGCCTGGTGAGCTCGTCTAAGTTCGACTGGCATGGTTAACTCATCATAGAGATCGGCCAATGAGCTCTCTGGATATAGTGCACGTGCATCAAGAATAGCTTGGGCAGTTTTAGAAATCTTCTCTTTTTGAGCTTCAGTCACTTCCGGCCAAGGGAAGTTGTTGTAAACGATCTTCGCAGAATAACGATAATCAGATTTAAGGCGCCCGGCAACCGTACGCATCCAAGCCATATGAACATTGGAAGTTAGAATAGCGAAGTCGTAGAGTGTGGCATTAGGAATTATAAGATTTGCATTTGTAGAGATTACTTCACCTTCTATAAATCCAATTGGGATATATCTTCTATTTTCTGAAGATACACTAGGAACTAATAGGTAGTCATTATCGTTATGTCTTATTTCTTGAAATTCCATAGCTCTTTCAGCACTATCTTGAGTTTGTTTTTTAGGACTACTTTGTCGAAATTCTTTAACTAATTGTATCCTACTGATAATTGGAGGGATGCTTCGTAAAGTACTAGGATTCTGACCTACTAACCATAAACAGTATCTTTCTTTATTGTTTATGAATTCCGAAGCTCCATATACCCGTCGTATCATCGATTCGGCTTGTGGGTATGTCTTAATAAGTTCGTCCTTTTCTTGCAATGTTAAGAAAAGGTACCCTCCGTCAGTTGGCTTGCTTCCATAAACCATCGGAGAAACTTCACATATTGCTTTGGTTCTACTATCGATGAAAATTAAGTCCCCATCGATTAAATATGGATTAATTTGCTTAGCAATAATTTTTGTCTTATCATCATAAATAACTTTGTTTTTAGGATTATCTGACACTGAAAATCCAATGATTACACAATGAACTGCTGCTTTATTTTTAGCTTCACTGTTCCACTTAAATGTTCTGTATGCGAAGTCTATATGGATTCCAAATCGTTCATAAAGTGGTTTCCAGACACTTGCTACTTGCTCTCCTTGTGTAATTGAATTAGTTGATACCAAAGCAGTTCGGATGGATGTATTCTGCATAATCTGGCTTGCTTTAAAATACCACGCCGAAACAAAATCAATTTTCCCAGCTGTTTTATATGGTTTCCCGTTTTCATCAACATAGACACTCAATAAATCAGCTTTTTGCTTAGGAGATTGGAGTGAGTACCCTAAAAATGGTGGATTACCAATTATATAGTTCAATTTATCTTTAGGTACTACTGTTTCCCAGTCGATTTCTAAAGCATTCCCTTCAACAATATTTGTATAAGACTTAAGTGGCAAGAAATCAATATTCGCAAATACAATATCTTTAGTTTCTTCTAACATTTGGCTCTCTGCAATCCAGAGGGCCGTTTTAGCAACAGAAACCGCAAAGTCATTAATCTCGATACCATAGAATTGATTTAGTCTTACTTTCACAAGGTCCTGACCTAAGTCTAATGCTACTGTATCCCCCATATAAAGCTTGATAGCTTCATTTTCTAGGCGTCTGAGGGATATATAAGTTTCTGTTAGAAAGTTCCCTGAACCACAAGCTGGGTCAAAGAAGGTCAAGCTAGCTAGTTTTGACTGGAACTGTTTAGCTCTTTGTTCAACAGTTTTAAATTGCTTGAATTGACGAATCTCATTCAATTCATCTCTTAATTCATCCAGGAAGAGTGGATCAATTACTTTATGGATATTTTCGATAGAAGTGTAGTGCATTCCGCCACTTCGGCGTGTTTCTGGGTTTAGTGTTGACTCAAATACAGCTCCGAAAATCGTAGGACTAATTTCTGACCAATCAAAGCTAGATGAAGCATGCTCCAAAATTAATTCACGCAGTTCATCTGTAAAGTTGGGGATTTCTAACCTATTCTCAGCAAACATCCCTCCATTAACGTAAGGAAAAGCAAGAAGCTCCTCATCCAAGTACGGATCTCGTTCTTCAATCGGAGTGTCTAAGATAGAGAAAAGGTCAATTAACCCTCGTCGGAAGTCACGGCTGCTAAAACGAGCCAGGTAATCATGGAACATCATCTTATGTCCAAATATCCCAGCGTCCTCTGCATACAAGCAAAAAACTAAACGAACAACAAGCTGATTAATCGCATGAAGACTATCCGGACTATCTGGATTAATGTACTGTTTTAGAAGTCCCTCGTAAATTTCTCCAACGATTTCTCCGGCCTCAATAGAAACCTTCATTTCACGTTCTAGGTGTTCATTTGTCTTATCTATCAAAAACTCTAGACGGTAAGCCTCTTTGTCCAAATCTTCTAATCGCACAATCTTAGGCTCACTGTTTGGTTGTTCCATATCATATATACGGAATTCTTGGAAATTTGAAACTACAATCCATCTAGGATACCTTGAAAATCCAATTTCTGTAGCATATCTCTTTGCTTGCTGGAACGGAGTCAGTTTAGAACCATCAGATTGTACAATCGCTTTTGATAAATCTTTCGTTCGACTTTTTTGTTCAATCAAAACTCTAGTTTTTTCGATATATCCATCAATAAAACTGGTTTTATCCATCTTGACTGTATCTTCAAATTTTATGTATTCCGTCGGTTCTTCTATTCCATAGACAGATTGGAGTAGATCGAGCCAGAAAGATTGACTATCCTGGCGCTCGTTCCCACGATTTTCCCAACGTTTAATAAACGCTTGGGCATTTTTCTTTTGTTCTTTTAAATTTATCAAAATGAAATCCTCACTTCCAGAACTTCCACCATCTCTTAGTTTTCTGTTCAATCAGCAACTGATTATCTTTCTGTGTTGCTAAAATAATCGTATGCAGCTGTTCAATCTGCTTCTTGTAATCATCTATTTGAGTTTTAAGGTCTGATATACGCTCATCTTTCTCTTGTATTACATTTGTATTATCTACGTAGTCGCCTGTATTATCCTCTTGAAAAAGGATTTTTCTAGCATACGAACTGATCGAATCTCCAGATTCTGTAGCTCTTTCTTTTAATTCTTCTTTTTCTTCCGCACTCATCCTTATATTTAGGACAGTCATTTTTTCAGTCAAAGTTTTCACCCCTTTAGCTAGTATAATACACATTATAACACATAGTATTATTAAATAATACATCATAACACATAGAAAATTATCATTTTTGTCATGTTTTTCCGATATATACCCAACAATCCTCTCAACCTTCTTTCAGGTATACTTATTTATCATTCTACAAAAACATAAAAGATGATTGCTAACAATTAGGAAAAATATCCGGCAGCGACTACATAATAAAGAGCAGACTCTTTTAAAAACGCATTTTGAGCCCTGTGTTGCGCTTTATAAGTTTAATAAAGGAAAAACTACGGCAAGTACGCAAAGACGCCCTTAACGTCCAAAATATGGCGCCTAATGACATCTTAAATATTGTTCCGTGCTAAAACAGTAAAAAATCCCTTTTGTATCATGATACGATCATAGTTGTAGAAGAGCTCTCTGCAAATCTATCTAAAAAGGAGGATGCAAAAATGCAAATGTTTTTTAATATTTTGCTTGGCATTGGAATAGAGATTTTGAGCCACTATATTTGCAAGTGGTTAGATAGAAAATAGTGAACCGAGTGAAAGATTTTTTTATTTTTTAAAAATAAAATATAGATTTTTTTCTTAAGAAGATACTTTCTAATTTACTTTTTGACATACTTTATATTACTTTATATTACTTTGTCGACCTTAGAAACTCAGTAATACCAAGGGGTTGCAGATAAATAATTGACTATTTTGTACCCCATTAATGACTATTTTGT
>ERZ772952.221-NODE-221-length-12937-cov-5.88138_pt1 | contig 12937 bp, 13 predicted proteins | sample MGYA00580686_ERZ772952 | MGnify/ENA primary metagenome ERZ772952 (study PRJEB29015, sample SAMEA2738074) | human oral metagenome | biome: human oral; feature: human-associated habitat; material: saliva | place: China | collected 2213 ... | reverse complement strand
CGGATAATCACCATTTACCCATGAGCAGTTTATGAACCTAGGACTTCTACAATGAAAAAGAATCGTATAAATACCTTCTACGCGCTTAATATACTCACTATACTTGACGGGGAAATTCTGGAATGCGCGGGTACACCCATAACTCAGTATGCTGACTTGGATATATCCACGGAGAAAGACAGAAATATCATTCTCGAAGACCTGCTACGGCCTGAGCTATTGCACTATTCACCAGAAAACCAGTATAAGATACGGCTAAGTTTTCTGTACTGTACTACGAACTACAGTGAGACGCAGTTGGAAGATTTACTAAATTTTTATAGCGGAAGTATTTTTCCAACCCCCAACAGTAAAATCACCTATAAAGAGTTTTTTGAAATTATGTACACCAGTTTATTTTGCCAAAATATAGAAGTCGAAGAATTAGATCATTTTATATTCTACGACGATCCCTCACCCCACGCGTGGAATTTATTCAAGGGGTAGGCACCTTTGATTGCCGTACTGCTCCTATCGTCCGGGTATAAAACCGCCAAAGCATAGGCAACAACATGGTACGTGCCCACGAGATACGCCACTGATACAGCGGGGTAGAAATTCCCCGCTGACCAGTTGGCATCACCAGAACGTACTACGCTTGTTTTCCTGCAGCCTCCCGGGCTGCTTCTTCGGCGGCAACCCAGGAGAGCATTGCGCATTTGACGCGGGCCATGAATTTTGAGACCCCCGAGAATGCCGCCATATCGCCGTACTCTTCTTCATCCAGGGTGATCTGACCGCGTGAACGCAGCATCTGGCGGAACGCATCCACGTGGTGCTGCAGTTCCCCTACGGTCATGCCCGGCGCCATCTCTGAGAGCACCGACGCCGCAGCCATTGAGATAGAACAGCCATCACCTTCCCATGAGACTGACTCGATCACCTGCTCGCCGTCTTGAGGCTCCTGGGCAAGCACCAGGCGCAGGTTAATCTCATCCCCACAGGTGGGGTTGTACTGATGGTTATCGGCGCTGCAACGCCCGTTAGGGACCTCCACGAGGTGCTCACCCGAACGCTGTTTGGAGTGCTCCAGGATAATTTCTTGGTACAACGATTCTAAAGACATAATCCATCCATTTCTGCGGCAGTGTGTAGAGGTAGATACGGTGCGCGTTCGGCGCGGTTACAAGCCAAAATAGGGGCGCACCTTCGCCAAAGCAGCCAGGAACGCCTCAATATCGTCAGTGGTGTTATACAGGTAGGCGGAGGCGCGGGTGGAGGCGGTGACCCCTGAGAGCTTATGCAGCGGCTGGGCGCAATGGTGCCCCACTCGCACCGCAATACCCCAGGTGTCCAGAAGCTGACCCACATCGTGCGGGTGCACCCCATCAATCGCCAAAGACACAAGCCCGGCGCGGCGGGCAGGGTCGGCGGGCCCGAGCAGGCGCACCCCCTCAATCTGCTGCACACCCGCAGCAAGGCGCTGCCCCAGCTCATGCTCCCACGCCTGCACATTGGCCATCCCCACATGCTCAAGGTAACGCACGGCGGCAGCAAAAGCCACAGTCTGCGAAACCCGCTGGGTGCCCGCCTCAAACTTAATAGGAGCGGGCATGTACTCGGCATCTTCCAGCCCCACACGGGTGATCATGGAACCGCCGGTAAGAAATGGCGGTAACGCATCCAGCAGCTCGGCACGGCCATAGAGTGCGCCGATACCGGTGGGTGCGAGCATCTTATGCCCCGAAAATGCGGCGAAATCCACCCCAAGACCCGGAAAATCAACAGGCATATGCGGCACTGACTGGCAGGCATCAAGAACAGTGAGTGCGCCCGTCTTCCGTGCGAGCGCCACCATATACGGCACGTCCGTGATCGCACCAGTCACATTAGAAACATGCGTAAACGCTAAGATACGGGTGTTCTGCCCCACGATCTGTTCAGCAGCCTCGTAGTCGAGTTGACCGTCGGAGGCCACCGGAATGTGGCGCAAGGTTGCGCCGGTGCGCTGGGCTAGGATCTGCCAGGGAATCAGGTTGGCGTGGTGCTCCACCTCGGTGGTGACAATCTCATCACCCTCACCCAGGGCGAACTGTTCGGCTTTTTCCCCGCCAATCCCTTGGGAGGCGTTCCCGATAGCGTAAGCGATAAGGTTCAATGCCTCGGTAGCGTTGGAGGTCCACACGAGTTCTTTATCAGTGGCGCCCACAAAACGAGCAACGGTAGCTCGCGCATCCTCGAACAAGTCGGTGGCTTCAACTGCGAGAGTGTGCGCCCCCCGGTGTACCGCAGAGTTCGCGTGCAGGTAGAAGTCACGTTCGGCATCAAGCACCTGCAGGGGTTTCTGGCTGGTGGCCCCCGAATCCAGATACACCAGCGGGTGCCCATTCACCTGCGTACCGAGGATAGGGAAATCGGCGCGCAGATCGCGCACCAGCTGGTCATTCAACGGCGTGTTCGCTGGGGTCGAGTATTCTGCCACGGTAACCTTCTTCTCTCGTGTGGGGCACGCCCAGTTTAAGGATGTTAAGCGTCTAGGACGCCCAAACCCGGGCGTGGCGCACAGCGCGCAAGCACCCGGCAGGGGCATAACGTCATACTTTTCTAGCTTATTCCTCCACCCGGGGTGAAGGATAGTTAGGTGTGTGCAACCACGCGCCCCGAAGCACCGCCTCAGTACCCGGAAGCTAGGCGGAGTGGTAGTGCTGCTGCGCCGCCACTAGGCCTTTCTCAACGAGCATACGCACCGCATCCGCCGCATTAGAGATCAGGAAAGGCAGGTTTTTCGCCTCGGCCGTGGAGAACGGTTTGAGCACAAAATCTGCGGTGTTCATGCGACCAGGCGGGCGGCCAATACCAGCACGCACACGGTAGTACTCTTTAGTGCCGAACGCTTTAGTAATGTCACGCAGGCCGTTGTGCCCGCCTTCTCCCCCACCGCGTTTAAGTTTGATGGTGTCAAAGGGGATGTCCAGCTCGTCATGCACCACCACCACATGGTCGGGCTCAATCCCGTAGAATTTTGCGACCGCTGAGACAGGACCGCCCGAAACGTTCATGTACCCGAGCGATTTCATGAGCACAACCTTGGGCCCGCCCATACCAAGACGGCCCGTAGCCACGACAGCGGACGCTTTAGGATGTTTTTTGAAGGTTCCGCCTACCTCACGCGCCAGTTCATCAAGCACCATCTGCCCAATATTGTGGCGTGTTTTAGCGTACTGCGGGCCGGGGTTTCCCAAACCAACGATGAGCCACGCATCAGACATATCAGCCCGCCCCTTCAAGAATCGTGTGAGTAGTGACAAATCAGCCCCCTTGTGGGTGTGAAATGTTCCGGCAGGTACGGTGCGACCCGCACCGAGCCCGGTAGGTTCGTGTGCGGGTCGCGCCCAATACGGCTATCTGCCGCTTATTGGATTAGTCCACAAACAGCAGGTCGATGTGCTGCAGCTCGGGGCGGATCGGGTGACGCTGAATATCCTGCACGCGAGCCTTGAACTGCTCACCGTCAACCTCAATCACCAGAACGGCATCCTTGTTGCGCACAGCCAGGGTGGTCTCGTGGCCCGGCAGGATCACGTGCTTAGGCTCTTTGCCGTTGCCGTAGATAACGGCGGGAATGTTGCCTGCTGCGCGGATGCGGCGTGCGTAGCCCTTCCCAAAATCGGGGCGGGGCTCAGCGGTAATCTTAATTTCTGACATGGTAATCTCCACTCTATACATAATGGGTAATGCGCCAAGAGAATAATGGCGCGAATCATGGGATTCCATGCGCCACCTCGTCGATAACGGCAGAGTCTGCCCTCGCCTTGGCTAACACTATATTCTTACAAATTTTCTAGATGCGAGCAAGAGTGACTCGCACACCAGCCTGACGGCTAGCTACAGGGTGCACAGGTACTCGGCGAGCGCATCGCGGTGATCGCGCGGGGTGAACCCCGCAGCAATAAGTTTTGAAAGATCCAGGGCAGAGTTGGCGGGGCGCGGGGCGAAGACCTGGGCGTTGGCGAAGTATTCCTCAGTGGTGGTGTTGCTTACTCGGGCGGCATCGTGACCGGTGCCGGTGTAGACGGCTCGGGCTAGGTCTGCCCAGGTGATAACCTCGCCGCTATTTGACACATGGTAGGTGCCGTAGGGTGCGCCGGTAAACAGCAGATGCAGTGCCGCCCCCGCCAAGTCTTGGGTGAAGGTGGGGCGCCCCCACTGATCCGCCACGACGGCAGGATCCACGCCGCGTTCGGCCAGCGATGCCATAGTTGCCACAAAATTTTTGCCCTCGCCAACCACCCAGCTGGTGCGCAGCAGGTAGTGTTTGCGCCACGCGGTCGCGGCGCTCTCCCCTGCCGCCTTGGAGGCGCCATACACGCTCAGCGGGGAGATGGGATGTTCCACCGAGTATTCCTGTCCTACCGGCAGAGTTCCGTCGAAGACATAGTCGGTGGAAACGTGCACGAGAGGAAGATTCGCTTCTTCGCAGACGCTCGCTAGGGCGGCGACTCCGTGGGCGTTGGCGGCCCAGGCTTCGCGGCGCCCTTCGGGGGTTTCGGCGTTATCCACTGCGGTGTAGGCGGCGGCATTAATGACCGCTCGGTATGACCGCCAGCGAAAAGCGTTTCGCCATTTTTCGGGGGTACCGAGATCGAGCCGGTCACGGTCTACCGCCTCGAAAGGGATGTTCTTCGCGGTCAGCTGGCGAACGAGTTCACGCCCGAGCTGCCCACTTGCACCCACGATCAGAAGAGGGTCGGGGGTAAGCGGGGTGATCTCATGTAGGCGCGGGTGTTTGCGGTCCTTCTCTGAAAGCTCAGCCTGCGCCAGGTCGATAGGCCAGTCGATGGCGGCGCTTTCGTCCGCGAGGTTCAGGAAGCTGTAGGCGGTGAGAGCATCCGCTGACCAGTGATCGTTCACCAGGTAGGTGTAGGCGGTGTTTTCCTCCAGGGTTTGGAAGGCGTTGCCAACCCCGCGCGGAACGAAGATAGCGGTGTCGGGGCCGAGTTCGACGGTCACGACCCGTCCGAAGCTCTCCCCCGCACGCAAGTCTACCCAGGCACCGAAAATTCGGCCGCTTGCCACCGAAACGTATTTGTCCCAGGGTTCGGCATGAATACCGCGTGTGGTGCCCACCGAGGTGTTAAAAGAAATATTATTCTGCACCGGGTCAAAATCGGGCAGACCGGCGGCACGCATTTTCTCACGCTGCCAGTTTTCCTTAAACCAGCCGCGATTATCGCCGTGCACGGGCAGATCGATGACGAGCAGCCCCGGTATATCGGTCGCCCTCACGTTCAGTTCTTTCGTCATTTACTGCCCCGCTTTCGCGTATTTAGCCTCAACTTCTGCCTTGAGCGGTTCCCACCAGGAGCGGTTATCGGTGTACCACGCGATGGTATCGGCAAGACCCGCTTCAAAGTTGGTGAACTGAGGTTCCCACCCGAGTTCTTCGCGCAGACGGGTGCCGTCAATGGCATACCGCATATCGTGCCCGGGCCGGTCTATCACGTGCTCAAAGTCGTTCTCGTCTTTGCCCATGAGGCGAAGAATAGTGCGCAGCACGGTAATGTTATTCTCCTCACCGTCCGCACCGATGAGGTAGGTCTCGCCAATTTTCCCGGATTCAAGGATGCGCAGCACCGCCGAAGAATGATCGGATGCGTGAATCCAGTCGCGCACGTTCAGACCCTCGCCGTAGAGCTTAGGGGTTAGCCCCGAGAGGATATTCGTAATCTGCCGAGGAATAAATTTTTCGATGTGCTGATACGGCCCGTAGTTATTCGAGCAGTTCGAGATGGTCGCCTCAATCCCGAAAGAACGCACCCAGGCGCGCACCAGCAGATCGGAGCCTGCCTTGGTGGAGGAGTACGGGGAGGAGGGGTTGTAGGGAGTACTTTCGGTGAATTTTGCGGGGTCATCTAGTGCCAAATCGCCGAAAACTTCATCGGTTGAGATGTGGTGGTAGCGGGTTCCGTGCTTGCGCACCGCCTCCAGCAGGGTAAACGTGCCGATCAGGTTGGTGTGAATAAAAGGTTCTGGGTTCGCCAGAGAGTTATCGTTATGGGATTCGGCGGCGTAATGGATGACTGCATCCGCCTGCGCTACGAGTTCGTCGGTGAGTTCACGGTCTGCAATATCGCCAACCACTAGTTTAAAGCGGGATTCATCAAGCCCCGCAAGGGAAGCCGCGTTCGCGGCGTACGTCATTTTGTCGAGAACTGTGACAGTGTGCTGAGTGCGCTCCAACAGGTGATGAACAAAGTTTGAGCCAATAAAACCGGCGCCGCCGGTAACAAGAATGTGAGCCATACGTTAGATTTTAGCGCCCGACACCCGTATTTTTATGCATACAAACGGCGAGAATCGTGACACAATATAGAAACTATGAAAGGAATCATTCTAGCTGGCGGCACCGGCAGCCGCCTTCACCCCATCACTCAGGGCATTAGCAAACAGCTCACCCCGGTCTATGACAAGCCGATGATCTATTACCCGCTCTCAACACTCATGCTGGCGGGTATCCGGGATATCCTCATTATCACCACCCCTGCCGACCAGGAGCAGTTCCAAAGGCTGCTCGGGGACGGCTCAAGATTCGGGGTTCACTTCGAATACAAGGTGCAGCCCTCCCCTGACGGGCTGGCTCAAGCATTTATCCTTGGTGCAGATTTTATTGGTAATAGCCCCGTTGCCCTCGTGCTTGGCGACAATATTTTCTACGGGCACGGGCTCGGCACCCAGCTGGCCAAATACGAGCAGAAGGACGGCGCAACTGTCTTCGCCTACCAGGTGGCTGACCCGCGCGCCTACGGTGTGGTCGAATTCGATGAAAACAACAACGCCCTCTCCATTGAGGAAAAACCCGAAAACCCCAAGAGCGACTACGTGATCCCCGGCCTGTATTTCTACGACCGGGATGTGGTTAACTATGCACAAGAACTTGAACCTTCACCGCGTGGTGAACTGGAAATCACCGACCTTAACCGTGTATACCTAAAACAGGGTAAACTGAAAGTGGAGGTTCTTCCGCGCGGCACTGCGTGGCTCGACACCGGCACCTTCGATTCACTCGCGGATGCCACGAACTTCATCCGCACCGTGCAAAAACGTCAGGGTCTTTCCGTAGGATGCCCCGAAGAAATTGCGTGGCGCGCAGGCTGGCTCAGCGATCAGGAACTCAGCGAGATCGCAGGCCCCCTCGTTAAGAGCGGTTACGGCAAATACCTTCTCAACCTGCTACGGTAAGGTGGCGTCTTCGCTCAACTATGCCCGGGCACGGGTCGACTACACTCAGCTCAAATACATCACATACGCATTCTGGAGTAATCACAGACCATGACCATACTGGACTTTGTGCGCACCACGAGGGCGAACCTCGTGTTGCTTATCCTCGGCATCATTATTGGTGCCCTCTTAGGCGTTGGCTATTCCCTCACCCAGCCCAAGGTGTATGCGGCCAGCGCATCCGGGTACGTCACCATTGGCAGCGGCGGCACCATTGACGTGCTCTCGGGCTCATCGGCTGCGAAAGACCGCGCCCGCTCCTACTCCGCTATCGTCTCCTCCGAGGCTGTGGCGAAAATCATTCAAGAGAAAAACCCCAATATGGGGATGACCGTCAGCGGTATCCGCGGCAGCGTTACCGCGTCCACTGACGAAAACAGCTCGCTGATTAAAGTCAGCGCCCACGCCTCCACACCGGAGCAGGCACAGGTTCTGGCGAACTCGGCGCTACACGCCACCGCCGAATACATTAAAAATATTGAAGGCAATAACGGCGGTAGCGGCAACGCCGCCAACAGCAATGGGGGGAATAACGCCACCCCCAATGCTGAGAACGGCAACACTGCAGGTGCTAGTGCTAGCGCGAACACCGCTGTTAGCGGTAACGCTGCGAATAATATCCGCGTGATCCCTCTCGATAACGCAAGTATTAACCCTCCGCTGGTATCCCCCAACTACACCCGTAACACCCTCATCGGTGCAGTCGCCGGGCTCGTTCTTGTGTACGTTGTGATCTTCCTGCGCCGCTCCGTGGACCAGCGCATCCGTACCCGTGATGACGCCGTGAAAGCCACCGGCAGCAGCATCCTTGGTGTTCTGCCCACCAGTGATGACCTCACTGAAGAAAACATTGTTACCGGCTCCTCCAGCGACCATATCGCTCAAGAGTCAATCCGTCAGCTGCGCACCAACCTGCGTTTCGTCAATATTGACGAGCCGCCGCGTTCGTTCCTGGTCACCTCCGCGGTTCCCAGCGAAGGTAAGTCCACCGTGTCGCTGTCGCTGGCGCGTTCCATGGCTGAGTCTGGTCAGGCTGTCATCCTCATCGATGCCGACCTGCGCCGCCCCACCCTGGCGAAGAAACTCAATGTTGATGCGAAGGTCGGTCTCACCCAGGTGCTGGCCGGTCAGGTCGATATTGCTGAGGCCGTGTACCAGTTGGAGGAATCCAACCTGTTCGTGCTCACCGCCGGGCGTATCCCCCCGAACCCCTCAGAGCTGCTGGGCTCCGATAAGATGCGCCAGCTGGTCAGGGAACTATCCGAAGAGTTCGTAGTGGTTCTGGATGCCCCGCCGCTGCTGCCCGTCACCGATGCCTCACTGCTCTCCTACGCGGTAGACGGCGTGATTATGGTTGGTTCGATCGGTAAGAGCCACCGCGAGCAGATGACCGAGGCAACCAATAACCTGAACAAGGTGAATGCTAACCTCTTCGGTCTGGTGCTGAACCGCGCGCCGCGTAAGGGCCTGGGTAACTCCTACTACGGCTTCGGCTACGCCAACAGCTACGTGGGGTACGCAACCTACTACGGCTACTCAAAAGACGGCACGAAGAAAAAAGTGAAGTCTCGGAAGAAAGCCAAGAAATAGGTTTACCGCCCGCAGCAGCAAACCGGGGCGGGGATAAGACATTGCGCCTTGTCCCCGCCCTATACTGTAGCTACAGCCCACGCTTCAAAAACTAACTGGAAGACACCCTGTGGAAAAAACTGGACGGCAGGCCGCCTCAGCGCCGCTCAAAGCACGCATTATGCTGGCGCACGCCTACTTTCAGCGCGTCGCCAACGCCAACGGCATAGATATTCTGCACGTCAAAGGGTACGCATTCGGCCCGGAGGTGTACCGTCCCGAGCGGCACAGCACCGACGTGGATTTGCTGGTACGCCCCTCCCATGTGGACCGGTTCGTGCAGGCGCTTATAGCTCAGGGGTGGAGTATCCAAGCGCACTTTGAAACCGGCTCAGTATTTGAGCACGCCATGACCCTTCACCACGATGCGTGGGGGCTGACCGACATACACCGGTTCTTCCCCGGCCTGGGCGAGGACCATGAACGGGTTTTTGAGCAGCTATGGCTGGCCCGAACCACACGCGATATAGCGCACCGACCCTGCACCGTACCGTCTGTGCTGGATGCGCGAGTTATTGTGGTGCTGCACCGTGCACGAGCCGCCGCGAAATACAGCAGCGACCTCAAATACCTTAACGAAATCATGAGCTACAGCGAATGGGAACGGGTACACGATAGGGCCTTAGAGCTGCACTCCGGCATTGCTTACGCGGCGGCGATGGGGCATCTAGCGGCCTACAGGGGGCACCGCGACTACCTGCTGTGGAAGGCTGTCTCGACGAAAGTTCCCCCCTACCTGCTGTGGTTTGCACGGGTACGCTCAGCACGCGGTATTGCCGAGAAGGCACGAGTTATTAGGAATATTGCGCTGGTAAACGAAGACCACCTGGCAATGACGCTGGGGCATAAACCCAGCCGGAGCGAAATATGGCGGCAGTTCTTCAGCCGTTTCGGCATTAAATTTCCGAAAGGCGGCAAATAATGGCTCAGCTGCGTTACCGCATCCCCGAACATATCGCCTATGTGCACACCGACGAATTCGCCAAGTACAGCCCCACCGCCAGCTATCTTGCTGATTTGCGCACCAGCAGCATCGCGGTCTTAGAGGGGTCAGCATCCATTATTTGGGGCGTGTTTGAGGTTCCGCTGACTCTCCCGGAGGCTATTGAGGAGATCGCAGAGCTTGCGGAGCAGGATCCTGCGGCTATCGCCGAGCAGGTGCAGGATTTTGTGGCCGATTTAGTCTCCCGCGAGTACCTGGAAGAACTGTAAACAGGCGGCATGTTCCGGGAAACTTCCCCCACCTGCCCTTACCCGCAATACTGCGTGAATGCAGCCAAAACGTGCAGCGTTAGCGTTATCCCAGCTGGGCCACATACTCGTGCAGCTGGGCGATAAACCTCTCTTCAGAGAACTTCTCGACGTGGGCGCGAATCTGCTGGGGATCCCACTGTGCCGGGTCAAATGAGGACACGGCAGACTCAATCAGCTCAGGTGTCGGCTTATCAATAAACACACCAGTACGCCCTTCCACGACGGTGTCAAGGAAACCGCCGGCACGGAACGCAATCACAGGTTTACCGCTTGCACCTGCCTCCAGGGGGGTAATCCCGAAATCCTCGTGTGAAATCGCCAGCAGCGCCACACAGTTGCGGTAGGCGTAACATAGCTGCGCATCCGGCAGATCTGAGGCGATACGCACCGTCGGCCCGGCATGTTTTAGAAGGCTATCTTTCTCCGGCCCCCGGCCGATAATCAGTAGTTTCTTTCCCATGCGTGTGAACGCCTCCACCGCATGTTCTATGTTCTTATACGGCAGCAGGCGTGAGACGATCAGGAAATAGTCGCCGTCGGCCATGAACTTCTCCAAACCAGGAATCGGCTCGGCCGGGGAGTTCATGTCTACCGAGTGCGGCGGGAAAAAAATCGGTACGTCCTCTTTACCGTAGACGTTCTGGATCCGCTCCCTAATGATGGTGGAGTTACCCACATAGTTCTCGGATTTTGCGGCGGCCCGCTGATCCCACAGCTTCAGTGCGGGCCTAAGCGTGCGCAAAGCAATCCCCGCAACACCGTCTTTTTTCTTCCCCAAATACTGGTCGCTCAGGTACAGCCAGCGTGCCGGGGAGTGGCAGTAGACGAAGCTCTGCCCGGCGTACCTGAACCCGTGCGCCCAGCCGGTGGTTGAGATAATCGCCTTCCGGGCGGGCACCTTCAACAGAGACGAAGCGAACGGCAGCAGCGGCAGCGCGAAACGGTGTTTATGGCGGAACAGCCCAATGCGGTTAATGCCGCTGGTGACAATTTTTGCATCTTTAAACTCGGGGAAAGTACCTTCGGGGTCGTAAAGGGTGGTGTATATTGTCGCCTCGGGGAAGGCCTTGTGCATGGCAAGTACCACCCGCTCGGCCCCTCCTCTTTGAGTGAGGTAGTCGTGCGCGATAGCGATTTCTTCGGTAGCTTGCACCCGCCAGAACGGCAGGCATTTTTTAGCGGTTTTCTGTGCTCCGCTGAGCAGATGATGTGCGTGTGCGAACATGATGTGGTTCCTAGAATACTTTCTGGGCGCGGCGCGGGTATTTCACACCCGCATAGGAGGCTGCTTCAACCTGTAGCGCCACAATTTTCTCGGCGAGCTTTACCGGGAGTTTGAGCAGGATTCTATCGCTGGCGTCCCCCACTGTTTTGATGGTTCGTTCGGTGGTGAATAATGCGAGTGTTTTGACCGCTGCGCCCCACACCCCGCCCGGGTTTGGAGCGGTGTGCGCCTGTTCGCCGTGTTTTCGCACGAAAATGGAGCGCGCCGCCCCAGAGTGCAGGGCACGTAGAGCGCGTACGGAGGTGGTGGTTGCTTCTGCGTGGTGTTTCGCCTCTACCTCGGAAGAGATAAGAATTTTTCCCGCAGCGTCGGCGATCATTTTCCCCATATCGACGTCTTCCCAGCCGTAGAGGCGGTAGGCGGGGTCGAACCCCCCTACTCTGTGGAAGAACTCGGCTGATACGGACGAGTTACCGTTCCAGTAATGCCAGCGCTCATGTGGGGGTACACTGAGCGCTCCCTGCTTGAACTTTTTATCTCGGTAGTTGCCATAAACCAGCGAGTAGGGGGTCTGAGGAAATACGTTGTTAAGGGTGCCGATAACCCCGTCGTACTCTTGGTGCAGGCGAAGGTGGTTCGCTACGTAATGTTCGTCCGGCTGCAGGTCATCATCACAACGGATGAGTACCTTGGCATTAGCGGCCCGGTGCCCGGCGTTCAGGGCTGCTACCCTCCCCCGGTTTTCGGGGAAAATAATGGTGCTTAGGTTCAGCCCGCCCTCGGCAGCATATTTTTTCAGGACAGCCTCGCTATTGTCGATATCGCCATCGAGCACAACGATTACCTGAAAGTCTTTTTCTGTTTGGGCGCGTAAAGCCTCCAGTGGGTAGTGCAGCAGGTGCGCACCGCCTCTGGAGGGGATAATGACGGCCGCTTTGTAGTAGTGGTCGGCGTTATGCGAGTGAGCTTCGTGATGTGTAAGGTGAGTCATAACGATATGCTTTTATGATGTGATTCTGTTGTGTTCCGGTCGGCTCGCGCCGCCGTAGAGGGATATTACGCGGGTGAAATATGCTGTTCCAGGATTTCACGCACACGTTCTTTACCGGCCTCAGGAGAGTACAGCTCCTGCCAACGCCAGAAAGCGTCAGATACGGTATTGGTGAGCTTCTCAGAGTCTGAGCTCAGCTGTTCCGCGACGATGCTGATCGTACGCGCCAGCTCGGCTTCATCCCCCTTGGGGACGATATACGGATAGTTTTCACCCACGATCTCGGGTAATGCCCCCGAATCAGAGACAATAAGAGGCACGCGGGCACTCATTGCTTCAGCAGCAACAAGCCCAAAAGACTCAGCAACTAGTGAGGGAACTACCAGCATATCGACGTTGTTAAACAACGCCTCAGGGGTGGCCCACCCCAGACGCTCGGTGTGCTCTGCAATACGGCTAAGGGAACGTTCAACCTGTTCCTGTTCCACCTCAGAGGTGAAAACGGGTTCCCCTGCTACCACCAGGCGGTACGCGCCGCCTCCTTGGGTGAGGTTAGCAATAGCCTTACACAGCGGAACTAT
>ERZ772952.218-NODE-218-length-13024-cov-10.9893_pt1 | contig 13024 bp, 9 predicted proteins | sample MGYA00580686_ERZ772952 | MGnify/ENA primary metagenome ERZ772952 (study PRJEB29015, sample SAMEA2738074) | human oral metagenome | biome: human oral; feature: human-associated habitat; material: saliva | place: China | collected 2213 ... | reverse complement strand
ACACCGTGCAGTGCATCAAGGCGCTGACCCAGGGCAACTTCGCGAACGTCGGCAAATACATCTTCTACATCATCAACAGCGTGGCGGCGCTCCTGCTGTGGACCCGAAATGGCACCGCCGCCAAGGGAGCTGTAGCGGCGGCAGCGTAGGCGGTACTCCCCCGGCTTTCGGGCGCTAACCTTTCTACCAGCTAACGCTAATGCTTGATGAGGCCCCTCGACCTACAGCTTCTTGTTGCGGGTCGAGGGGCCTTACCTGTGCCCCGCGAGTGCGGGGAATACGTTGAGTTTCTTTCATTATTGCCCTTGATATAGGGCTCATCCCCGCTCACACAGGGAACATCGGTACGCTTCAGCTACGGAACGGTGACCGCTCGGCTCATCCCCGCTCGCGCAGGGAACACGTAGTACAGCAACGACGCGCTGATAATGCGGTCGGCTCATCCCCGTCTGCGCGGGGAAAACACATTCTGCGTTCGGCTTTCACACGCACCGACAGGGGCTCATCCCCGCTCGCGCGGGGAACACCCTCTCTACCTGTATTTTTGGGTGTATTTTTGAGGCGCGGCCTTGGTTGCGCAGCGCGGCTCATCCCCGCTCGCGCGGGGAACACCCCCGAAAGGTTCTCTTGATTGGTGCCGTTGCCGGCTCATCCCCGCTCGCACGGGGAGCACTTGCCGCCGAGGAAGGACGAGGCGCCCTTCTTCGGCTCATCCCCGCTCGCGCGGGGAACACACACCCAGCAGCAGCGGGGCGGCGGATTTCTTCGGCTCATCCCCGCTCGCGCGGGGAACACTCAGTCTCATCTGGGTTTGCCGGTCACTACCCCGGCTCATCCCCGCTCGCGCGGGGAACACATTCTCAGGGTCTTCTCCCTGATCGCCGTGCTCGGCTCATCCCCGCTCGCGCGGGGAACACATGACAGTCACTCTTCCGATTAGCAGCCAGTTCGGCTCATCCCCGCTCGCGCGGGGAACACTCTCGCATCTGTTCGGTGATGTCGGCTTCGGGCGGCTCATCCCCGCTCGCGCGGGGAACACAGTTCGTCGTTCAGATGTTCAACCTCCACGATCGGCTCATCCCCGCTCGCGCGGGGAACACAGCACCAGGACGGCGGCCACCGGAAGCACGAACGGCTCATCCCCGCTCGCGCGGGGAACACATTACGAATCACTCATTTTGTGCACCTGGTTCAGGCTCATCCCCGCTCGCGCGGGGAACACTGAACATCACTACCTTCAAACCCCTAAACCCTCGGCTCATCCCCGCTCGCGCGGGGAACACGCGGTTGCACCTACTGGACAAGGCGATATACACGGCTCATCCCCGCTCGCGCGGGGAACACTCCCCAGGTAGAGGGGTTTTTGGATTTCTCGGCGGCTCATCCCCGCTCGCGCGGGGAACACGTAAGGACTCGGTAGAGCTTCGTTCTGCTGCTCGGCTCATCCCCGCTCGCGCGGGGAACACGCGGTCATTCTGGGTCTGACCTTGGCCCCGGTCGGCTCATCCCCGCTCGCGCGGGGAACACTGGACCGACCAAGTGGCAGAGGTTCAGTTCACCGGCTCATCCCCGCTCGCGCGGGGAACACTTTGATTGGAGATTCCCCCATGACTGACTCTACGGCTCATCCCCGCTCGCGCGGGGAACACGAGAAGCCCCGCCGCTCTTTCGCGTTCCTACTCGGCTCATCCCCGCTCGCGCGGGGAACACAGAAAATATCACTTTCCACTCGCCCGGTAACGCGGCTCATCCCCGCTCGCGCGGGGAACACCTGGCTCGGCTCAGGGGAGGGGGCGATGACGACGGCTCATCCCCGCTCGCGCGGGGAACACGGGTCATGATGATTATCCGCAGGACTGTTGCTCGGCTCATCCCCGCTCGCGCGGGGAACACCAGCTCATCCTGACTCAGAGGCTTCACGGAATCGGCTCATCCCCGCTCGCGCGGGGAACACTGATTCCTTCGACGTTCCAGCGGTCACCATTCGGCTCATCCCCGCTCGCGCGGGGAACACACAAAGCGCTCATTGTTGAGCATGGCGGCTTCCGGCTCATCCCCGCTCGCGCGGGGAACACGCAGAGCGCCGCGAGCAGTTGGCGGAAAAGGGCGGCTCATCCCCGCTCGCGCGGGGAACACGTGCTGGCCATCCTGAACCTGATCGCCCTGCTCGGCTCATCCCCGCTCGCGCGGGGAACACCGTCAAGCCCAGCTCACGGCGCAAACGGCGCTCGGCTCATCCCCGCTCGCGCAGGGAACACTGCTGACGAAGCAGACATGGCCGTTCTTAATGCGGCTCATCCCCGCTCGCGCGGGGAACACATATGCACGACCCAGGTTCTCGGCCATGTCTGCGGCTCATCCCCGCTCGCGCGGGGAACACCGCCTCGTGCATTTCGAGAAAATCACGCTCCGCGGCTCATCCCCGCTCGCGCGGGGAACACCGTACTCCTGCTGCCACAGAAGAAGTTCATTCCGGCTCATCCCCGCTCGCGCGGGGAACACGCCTTTTCCTCACGGTTTCTGTGTGAGTGTCTAGGCTCATCCCCGCTCGCGCGGGGAACACCACATACGATGTGCACTCACCGAAGAAAAAGCCGGCTCATCCCCGCTCGCGCGGGGAACACCAGCCGATGATTCTGACGATTGTCGCGGCATTCGGCTCATCCCCGCTCGCGCGGGGAACACGCAATACGATTAAGCACTTCAACATACTCATCCGGCTCATCCCCGCTCGCGCGGGGAACACTATAAGTGGGCGCTCAATCGCCGCGCCCCCCTCGGCTCATCCCCGCTCGCGCGGGGAACACTATTAACACGAATAACTCAGATTAGTCACCTTAGGCTCATCCCCGCTCGCGCGGGGAACACACGACGCATCGGTCGATGTCGTCCGGTGATCCGGGCTCATCCCCGCTCGCGCGGGGAACACTACACAGGCGGTGCCGGTGTGCTTGAACGCTTCGGCTCATCCCCGCTCGCGCGGGGAACACCGGCCATCGAAAGACATACCGGCTCATCTCCACGGCTCATCCCCGCTCGCGCGGGGAACACACTTGCTGACATGGGGCTTTACACCCTACATCAGCAAAATAGAATCACTTTGGAGCCAGAGCCTGCATCCAGAATACACGATAAACAACCGCTCCTAACCACGACGAGCACGGCGATACTTACTCGCCTTACTCCACCCAGATTTCGGCACCGTCTTACGAACCACCGGACGATAAATCAGCTTCACGCCCTCAAAATCGACAGGCTCCCAATCCGCATTATTCACCCGAAACTCAAGCCGTTGCTCATTATCCGCAGGAAACACCATCGTCGCCCTACCAGTACCACCCGACTCCAACACACGCGCCCACAACTTCTCACGAATCCTGGCACTCACACGCCCCACAAACACCCCAGGATTAATCTCCAAAAGCCACTTCGTCAAATCACCACGAAGACTCACCGGACAAGCAGACAACACAATCACAATCATGACTCATCTCCAGAGAAATTCGCACGCGCCGTAGTACCTCCCGTGTACTCATCCCACAAAAGCATCTCAGTACTATCAAGCATCTCCTCAGGAACCTCCTCAGACAGCAGAAGCCCCTGAATATCCCGCACAACCCGCTCCATCACCTTCTCAGAACGAATACGGTCACGCACCGCCCTACGCGTCACAGACCCAATATTCATCCCCTCCGTATAGCCAGCAACCACCTCAAACGCAGCAGGAATCGTAATCTCAGCCTTATACAAATCAGCAACGTCATAGACAAAAGAAGAAGCATGCCCCGTATGTACAAACCCCAGCCCAGGGGCACACCCCAAAGACACAATCGCTGCATGAACAATCCCGTACAACGCAGCATTAGCAGCCGACAACGCCTGATTAATCGGTGACCCCTCAGCAAAATTATTCGGATCATACTCACGGCGCTCCCACGGAACACCAGTCCGCTCAGACCACTGCCGATACACCGAACGCACCCTAGCGCCCTCCCTACCACGCAGCTGCTGCATCGTCAGCTCGCTCGTATCCTCACCAGGAAAACGCCACTGATACATCATGCGCGCCACAGCCAAACGGCTCCGCGTATTCGACACCAGCTGCGCCTGAGCAATCAACAGACGCGAAGAACGCGCCACAGACTTACCGCTCGCATAATAACGAACACCCTGCTCGCCAACCCACACCACCGTAGTACCGCACTCCCCCAACAAAGCCATCGCCTGATGAGTAATACGAGTACCCGGCCCCAACAGCAAAGCGCTCAAACTCGCAGCAGGGCAATGAACCACGCCCTCTTCCTTCACGAACGTCACCGCACTATCAGCACGGGAAATCGTCGCATGCTCGACATACACAAAACTCAAACGGTCAGAACTACGAAACAGCTCAGACGAGCTCGGAGGAATAGCCCCCTGCATGATCTTCTCCTATGAACATCAACGTACCAGCATCGACACAAAGTATGAGTGAATAAAGAAAGGGCGGGGCACCATCACGTAGAACAGTCCCCCGCCCTTCACCCGCATTACCTAGCGGGACAGAGGCACCAACGTCAGAAGGCCCATGCCGTATGCCTTGCCCCTGCCCATACCGGAGAGCAGAGACTTACGGAACAGCTCAACATCAGTGATGCGAAGAACGCCATCAAACTGAGCCTTACGGTGAGTCACCTTACCGACCTTACCCTCAGCGTTACGGCGGGCAAACGCAAGGTCCTGACGAGAAGAAACCATCGGGCACTCCTCAATATCCTGACCCTCAACCGCGGGAATTACCTCAAACCCCCACTGCGGAGCACGCTCACGAATCCACGCCTGTTGCTGCGCAGCAGTCACATGTGGGTACACTTCACGCTTACCCGTCTGCTTATTCGTATGACGCTTCACCGGGTTCGCGGCAAGACGGAAAGCCCATTTCTGACCGGTCTCCAGCTTCGCCAGCAAACGACCATAATGAGCGCTCTCACCAGGGCGAGTCTGCCAACCAGCCTGCTCCACAAGAGCCGAAAAATCAGGCTTCTCAGGGCTCAACATGTACAGAACCGGAGCATGCTGAGACTCATCCAAGCGCCACAGAATACGGCTCTCAGAATAGTCCGTGTCCGGCGGCAAAGTCGCCATCACGGCTGCATGCATCGCCTGCGGGCTACGCAACAACTTCCATGCACCACGACGCTGAGGATTAATCATGAAACAAGAAAAGTATGTCATGCGTCCTTTACTACCTTCATAATCTTATTTTCAGAGAAAGTGTCAGAAGATTCGTGTCCCTTAGTTTTCTTCTTCCAAGGAGGTTTCCATCCCTGGGGATTATCAACTTGAACAGGTTTGACCAACACAACCTCACGTGAAGCATACTGACGATGCTCCGGGCTGAAGCTCACCGGAATATCCTGCACTCGATCTCCACGTTCACCTGGCTGAGCATCTCGCAAAATAGGGAGCTCCACAGCATCAATAAAATCTTTACGGCGATACTCAGGAACCTGCCAGTCCAACGAACGCAGCGCCTCTTCAGCAGATTCCTCACGGATGCCCAGAACAAGGTCGTAACCAGCCGGGCATGAACGCCGCCCAAGATACAGCGGATATACGGGCTTCTTCAGTGCAGATTCGATAGCCTCAATCTGTTCACGTTCACCTTCCAGAGCCACCACAAAAACAGCATCCGAAAGGTACATGCGAGCAGAGAGAAGCGCATCTCCCTTAGGATTCTTAACCCAATTCTTAGCGGTCTGATAGTCACGAATCAAGGTGCCAGGAGCATCCGTACGCACCGCGAACTTCAGCGAAACCAAATCATCAACCGGCTCGTTACGCGAGCGCCCCAAAGCGGCAGCAACCATTCCAATCACGCCAGATTTACTCGGCTCATGCCCAGCATCACGGCGGCGGAAACGGCTCTGAGTGCCCCATGATTGCAACGGCCCGCTCATCTTCAAGAGCAGGGTAGGCATTAGGACTCCTGAGAGATGAGAGCAGTCAGCTGAGCTTCCAAGGACTCCAACAGACCCTTCAGAGAAACAGACTCGCCCAGACCAGCCAGTTCTTCCTTGAGGTCACCCAACGCCAGAACATACGAAGCAACCGGCTCGTAACCGTATACTTCTTCAATGTTCTTAGCCTCAGATGCGAGCGCACGAGCAGCAGCCAGGCGGCGGCCCTCAACCTCGGTGATAGCCTTCTCAAAGGCATTCACATAGGAGATGGGGCGGTCGTTGCGAACGGTTACGATAACCGCATCAGGCAGGGTACGTGCAGCAAAAGAGTTCTGCTTACCGGTAGGCATAGATTCAATGAATGCACGCACAAAAGCCAAGGTTGCTTCAACGCTTACAGAAGCATCACCCAGGTTAGCGTTCAGTGCATCCAGGTTGATATTGGCGTAGCGGTAGAAGGTACTTGAAGACATCTCAACGGTGCCAATCATGCCAGCGCCGGTAGCTTCATCGGAGGCGCGAACTACATCATCCACAGCGGTGTAGTAGTCAAAATCAGGTTCAGAACCGTGAACGCTCAGAGCGTGTGCTACCTGACATGCTGCGTCAACGTTGAAGTCGGCTGCTTCTGCCACCATACGGCCAAAGAGCGCAATTTCAATACCATGTTCGGTATTAAGAATCTCCTTGACCTGCTTCGGAGGAATCTTCTCACCGTTTGCCTCAATAATTGCCTGCGCGAGCTTATCAATCTGCTGATTGCTCAAAAACAAAGCAGCATTTGAAACAGCACGATCTGAAATCCTCTTGTCGCCTTCCTGCCTTTCAAGCTTAACGTGCCTCTTAGAATTTCCTACAGCAGTAAAAGCCTGGACAACAGCGTCCTCGGCCGAATCCGCGTCGAATTCGGGTGCAGAACTCAGGATGCGTGCTACTACTTCGTCGGCAATCAGGCGAGTACGTACACCCAGCTTTGAACGGTCAAGGTGCGATTCAAAATAGCGGCGAATAACAGACTTCCAAGCCTGGCTGGAAACACGCTGACGCTGAATACCACCGAAGAAAGCAGACTTCGGGCTGCCGGTATCATCACGGTTAATATTCGACGGAGGGATGGTCTGCAGGGCATGAATATCGATAAAAGTAGTCATGATGTTGTCCTTATCAGTTAGAAGTAATAGTTACTCAGTCGTCTTAGAGTCTTCAGAGCGCGGAGGTACCAAACCATAGGAGAATTCACAGTTCCACCGGTAAAGCACATTCTTACGGGTCGAGGGATTCTGCAGGTACATGTAGTCCACCGCAAATTGGCCGTAATTAAAGGCAATACTTTTAGAGCGGAGAAGAGTAATAAGGCTACGCAGGTAATGCTGGCGAGCATTCTCCGTCTGAGCGGTCAGTAGAGAATCAAAACGCTTCTTCATTGAGCTCGTGGTATTACCAACCAGCTTGCCAACAGCACGACCAAAGGAAACCTTAGCATCATGCATAGGCTTATTCTGCGACTGCTGGTGCAGGGCAAAAAGCGTTAGAGCAGTATACGCAGCAAGCTCCGCGTCATTAGGCCTGTCACCCTTGCCACGACATTGCTCGGGAAATGCTTGCTTATCTTCTTTATCCTCATTCTCCAACACCAACACCATGCCCATTAGGTGGGGATAGCCCGTTGGAACTTTTCCAGCACCTCGACGAAGCTGTGCAAGCTCAGCAATAGCGGCGGAGACGCCAGCGTCTTTCTGAAGATAAAGACGATTAATCTTAGTGCTAACAAAACGTTGCAGTGCATCTTGTTTAGTCATATCACTCATAAGGTTCCTCCCTGTTAGAGCGAGAAGCGGAGTCTTGGTATGCCAGAGGAATAATCTTTAGTAGCTGTCTAAACAGCAACCGTTCTGCACGTGCGACGTTGTAAAGAACGTCGTTACCTGATGAGTCCTTACCGAAAGTACCCACCATAGCTTTAGGGCCAGCATTGTCTTTAAGCAGGTCCGCTTCATGCTTGATTACGGCATGTACATGGCGTTGCCATTCCTTCTTCTTCTCAGTGATATCCTCTGTTGCTCGCTGGTCTGCGAGCCAGAGGCGGAAAGCATCTTCCATACGGTTCAGAAGAGCTTCGGTAGCATCCGCACGGAACTCATATTCCCGACCCGCAGCTTGCAGAAGCTGCCCAGCAAACTGTCCAAGAGCAATTGCCGCGTCCATAGTGGCTCGAATACTCTCACGCACCATATGAGACACACTCAGTCCTTCGTCAGCCAGCAAGGAAAGCTCAAGAGTCATAGAGTCTGAAATAACATTCTCAATCACAGCATTTTGGTTGCCATATTCAACACCTACTAGCTGAACCTTTACCTCAGCATCAGTCGGGAAATGTCTTCCCAAACCCAGCTGACGGATCACAGGTGCAGGCTTATTCTGCTTCTCCGATTCCGGGGTGAGACGAGTCAGCAGAGCATCAGCACCACGCCACAGGGTACGTTCAGTCGAATGAGTCTGAGGCATCCATACCTGTTCGGTTTTCGACGACTGATTCTTGCTGTACCGATACCCGGTCAGAGGGTCAGCATAGGTATTGCGGTCAAACCACTTATCACCGTTAGAGATAAGTACCGAGGTAACTCGCTCGCCGTCATGATGTAGACGGACACGACGCGACTGCCAGGTCAGAATCTCGCACATACCACTCGCGGGTACCGGCTGATCCTTATATTGAGCTGCAGGACCACCAGTGTACGCACGCGGTGCTGCGGTATCAGGGTTATCACGTTCCCACACTGGCTTATCGTAATCCAATGACTCTTCAGTCAGCTGCGCATAATCGATGTTGTATAGCAAAGTCTCCATCAAATTTGCACCATGAATAATCACCTTGCCAGTCGTACCGTACCAACCAACACCTAGGGGGTATCCTCTACCTCCCCTAACGCGGGGGTCACCTACCGCACCCGATTTAATACCCGAGTAATCGTAAGCCTGAATAGTAACCAAACGCCGCGCAGCTTCGGCATAGCTTAGAGATTTCAAAGTTTTCTCAGCACACATCGAATAATGTTCATTCTCCGAGTCCAAGAGCAACCGGCTTACAGGCTTCGTAATCCCCTTTGCTGTGTGCAAGTCATATACCTGCATGAAGGGGCGGTCGCCACCTAACAGCCAGAAGCGGTCATTGAATTCTTCAAGGTACTGCAGAACTCCGGATAAGTTATCAGCATTAGGCTCCCACATCTGGCGAATCCAGTTGGGTGAACCTCCAAAATTCTCAATTTCATTATTCCTAAGCGTTGCACGTGCAAGGATAACAAGGGCAACACCCAGAATCGCAGTATCTTGCAACGGATCACCGGTATCAATCGCCTGAATATCGTAGGAACCAACGAATAAGTCCCTCAAAGACACCTCGGTTTTTTCCCCTGAGGACAGAAGCACCGGCACCCAACATTCACTATTCAGGTTATGCTGCGGCTCTTCCAGTTCAACCACGCACGCTCCTTTCTCCTTTGAAGTCAGCTCGCCGTCAAATGACGAACAAGCAGGCACAAATATGGTTTCTGACCCACAATGAAAGTAGATCGATTATCTACTCCTTGCCAGAAGGTTCTTATGGAGCCTTCATTGGCTTGATGACTTCATCATAGGACCGAAGAGAAGGTTAAGTCAATGGATTAACAAAAATATAATTACACATTTAAAAATTTTTCAATACACTAGAAACAGATGCAGAATCCCCGCTAACGCAGGGATCACATTAACAAACCATAAGTACACTGGCTCATCCCCGTCTGCTTCGGGGAACATACACCTCGCACCGTAGCAAGGCCTATACTAGTTTACCGTCTAAGGAGAATTATGCTATCCGATTCCGAACGGCTTTCGACACCTACGACAGCCTTATTCTGGGCAAAAACCGGGAACAACCACTCCCCCACTCACGGTCTCTCTCTCGTTCAGCACATGCTCGATGCAGGTTCTGTAGCTGCACGACTCTGGGATACATGGCTCGCCCCGGGTCTGCAGAGGCGATTCAGTGAGCATCTCCACCTCTCCATGGAAGATACGCGCGCGCTCGTCTGCTGGCTTGCCGCAACCCACGATATGGGCAAAGCAACCCCCGAATTCACTTGCCAGTATGACAGGCAAGAAAACAACGAATATTTTAGTGCCTACCGCAAACGTATTAGACAAGCTAAGTTTGATCTCCCTCATTATCTTACAGTCCCTGACAAGAGTGGGGTGCACCCCCACAATAAATACAGTCAGAGCATTCTCATTCACTTACTCACTGACAATAAAAATGTCGAGGGCATGCCGCGTGAAGTTGCTGTAACTCTCGCGAGTATTTCCGGCGCGCATCACGGCATACCGGCAGGTTACTTCTCCAATTCTCCCGAACGAAACATCCTCATTTTGGAGCAACTCTCCCCCCAATGGCACGCCGTTTGGCAGGAGCTCTATGACATTACCGTAGAACGATTCGGCGCAACCTCAGCACTACAGCAGCTAGCAGAACACGGACACCCTATCCCCGTTGCCGTGCAATTCTGCATTACCGGTTTCGTCATCATGTCAGACTGGATTGCTTCAAACCCTGATTTCTTCCCCATGGGGACCTTCGGCTCAGCTGAACAAGAACAGCGAGCGCGCATCGGCTGGCAGGCACTCGGGCTTGAACAGCGCTGGACCGCTGCGTTGGATACCAATCCCGACACCCCTGCAGCTGATCTCTATGCGTCCCGTTTTGGGTGGAGCAACCCTACCCTGCGCCCCATGCAGGAAGTCGTTGTTGAAGCGGCACGCTCCATGCAAAGTGGCGGCATGATGTGCATCGAAGCGCCCATGGGTCAGGGTAAGACCGAAGCAGGCCTCATCGCTGCTGAGTTTCTTGCGCAGGCGACCGGTCGCACCGGCGTGGCCTTCGCAGCACCAACTCAGGCGACTTCTAATGCCCTCTTTGACCGTGTTATCGAATGGGCGAAATACCAGACAAATAACGTGGCGCAAGAACACGGCGGACCTATTGAGCCACACTCCATGTTCCTGGGACACTCCAAGAACCGATTCAACAAGTCCTATGAAGCAATCTCCGAGGCGGATATTTTCGACGAATCCCCTACCCCTGGACGAGAAAACAATCGAAAAACGCTACGCCCTGGAACGTCTCTCGCACGACACAGCTGGCTCAGCGGCACCAAGAAGGGGCTCCTCTCCAGCTTCGTTGTATGCACCATCGACCAGGTGCTCATGACCGCTCTGCAAGCACGGCATGTGATGCTCCGATACCTTGGTCTTGCATCCAAGGTCATCATCATTGATGAGGTTCATGCCTACGACGCATACATGAGCAAGTACCTTTCTACTGCGCTCTATTGGCTGGGGCAAATGAACACACCCGTCATTCTCATGTCAGCGACCCTGCCGTCAGACATCCGTAATGAACTCATGAAGAGCTATGCCAAGGGCCTAAAGATTGGAACGAAGCCACGTAAAGTAACAGCATCTAGCCAGCCCTCTCTCGATCTGGATTACCCCGTTATCCACACGCTCACCGCCGAGGACAACGGGAGCCCTAAGAAATGGATGGTTGAACAACCCGTAGAGCAAACCGAAATCGGACTGAAGCTCATTGACGACAGCCCCGAAAGCGTCCTGAACGTACTCGAACCGCTCGCCAATGACCACGGATGCGCCGCAGTCATCTGCAACACCGTTGGACGAGCCCAGGAAATGCACGCATTCCTGAGTGAACGGTTCGGTAAAGAGCATGTTATCCTCACTCACTCTCGCTTTACCGCCACGCACCGCGCCGAGCAAGAAGAACTCCTTGTCTCAAAGCTCGGCAAAAAGGCGCACTACAGCGAAGCTGACGGGGAGGATTCCTCGCGCCCGCACCGCCTCATCGTGGTGGGCACGCAGGTCATCGAACAGTCGCTTGACCTGGACTTTGACGTGATGATTACCGACTTCGCGCCGGTCGACCTGGTGCTTCAGCGCATGGGACGCCTACACCGTCACGATAGCCGCAGCAGCTCAGAGCGTACCCCCGCATACCGCAAGCCGGTGTGCTACGTGCGAGGAGTCGAAACTTTCGGCTCATACGATGCAGCTCCCGACTTCCCATATGGTTCCAAGGCAGTCTATGAGCCGAAGATTCTGTTCAGTAGCTACGCGCAGCTGCTCCCCCGCTTTGACGGTGAGCCGATTCGAATTCCGGCAGACATTAGTCCGCTGGTGCAGAAGAGTTATCAGAAAAGCATGTCGGACGAGATTCCTAAAAGCTGGGCTGGTGATTATGTGAGAGCAGAACAAGAGTATCTACAGAACCAGAAAAACGCGATAACTAGGGCCTCAAATTATCTGCTTCGCGTACCTACCCCAGATGATAGAACGATGGCAGATTGTATGCAATATCTTCTCGAACCTGCCGACCGGCGGTTCTCTGACGAGCAAATCGGCGAGGCAAAGGTTCGCGGCACATACGCATCCCTAGAAGTTATCGCAATCATTGTGGAACGGAACCAACCGGACAATCCCAAGAGTGCGATTAAGAGCTACCGGCTCTTGCCTTCTATCAGCGGCACAGACGAAGCTGATTCCCTCCGATTTAATGCTTCAGATAATGCGCCTCCAGAGTACCAGCAGAGCATGCAACTTGCGGCTTCATCCATTCGACTCCCCTACCAGTACTCAGATGCACCCAACCACTGCATCGAGGGTGGGAAACTCCGATTCGACGATGCGCTCGAACAGCTAGAAGAGGAACGGATCAAAAACTGGAAGGACTCATTCGTTCTGAAAAGGCAACTCATCCTGCCCTTCGAAGAGGTCGAAGCAGGCGTGTACTCGTACAGGCTCTGCGATTACGAGCTGGTATACACCACCCAGCTAGGCTTACAGAGCTTCAAGCTTGATAACAAAGACTAGTCAAAGCAAACAAAGACCCCCGCCCGGATCCTCTCGTGGAGCATCCGGCGGGGGTCTTCACTATATAAACTTTTCTACGCAGTTCACGCATTCACACTGCAGGATCTCGCAGCGTCAGGCGGCGGCTACTCAGATTCGCCGAGCATGCCCTCACGAGCCAA
>ERZ772952.217-NODE-217-length-13026-cov-16.109_pt1 | contig 13026 bp, 9 predicted proteins | sample MGYA00580686_ERZ772952 | MGnify/ENA primary metagenome ERZ772952 (study PRJEB29015, sample SAMEA2738074) | human oral metagenome | biome: human oral; feature: human-associated habitat; material: saliva | place: China | collected 2213 ... | reverse complement strand
GCAACATCGACCCGGCACTGCTCGCCGCAGGTAGCGAAAACCTCTACGCACACGTGGACGAAGTGCTCGCCGAAGGCAACGCCGCCCCCTCGCACGTGGTCAACCTCGGCCACGGCGTACCCCCGACCACCAACCCGCAGGTGCTCACCGACCTCGTGGCATACATCCACGAGAAAACGGCACACTAAGGCAACGGACCCGCGGGGCTAACCACATATCAGCGCCGCGGGACCCCCCCAACAACCACCGCGCCCGCTGATTAAAGCCAACACCACAGGGCAGACCCGCTGACAGACCAAAGGAGAACCACCATGGGCCACACCAACCAGGCACCGCACCGGACCGCACAGGCCAGCTCCTTCACCGCGCCCTCCTTCACCGCGCCCTCCTCCAACGCGCCTCAGGCCGCACGAGCATTCACCCGCAACGAGAAGGTACCCACCGCCATCGTTATCGGTGGCGGCCCCTCCGGCCTCATCTCCGCACGCCGCCTCGCCGCGGCCGGCATGCGCGTCACCCTGCTCGAACAACGGCACCACCTCGGCGGTGCCGTCGGTGCCCACGAAGTTGGCGGCCTGCTCCTAGACTCCGGCGCCGAATCCTTCGCAACCCGCAGCCCCATCGTCAGCGACCTCGTCAAAGAACTCGGCCTGGGCGACCAGATTGTCACCCCCAACTCCTACGGCTCCTGGCTGTACCTGCCGCAAGGCGCCCGCCGCACCCCCAGTACCGGCATCATGGGCATCCCCGGCAACGTCAACGACAAGTCCCTCATTCCCGTCATCGGCAAGAACGGCCTGCGCCGCGCCCAGGTGGACAAGTTCCTGCCCGTATCCGCTAGCGAAAACGCGAAGACCCTCGGCGAGCTCGTGCGCATCCGCATGGGTCAGAAAGTGCTCGATAACCTCGTCGCCCCCGTCGTCTCCGGCGTGTACTCCACCCACCCCGACAAGCTCGACGTGGACGCCACCATCCCCGGCCTGCGCGCGGCACTGCGTAAGCACCGCTCCCTCTCCGCAGCAGCGGCAGCCTTCCGCTCCGCAGCACCGGCAGGCTCTCAGGTAGCGGGCATCGTCGGTGGCATGAACCAGCTCTCCGAACGCCTCGTCGAGGAGCTCTACGCCGCCGGTGTTCGCATCGTCACCGGATTCGATGTCATCGCCGTAGACCGCGACGAATCCACCGGCCAGTGGTTCATCATCCAGCGCCACACCACCGACGGCGAAAACACCCCCCTCTACGCCGACTACCTGGTGCTCGCCACCGACGGCCCGACCGTGGCACGACTCATCGGCCCGCACGTCTCCACCGCACTACCCGCCCTGGAACCCGGCCCCGAAGTCGCCCTCGTCACGCTCGTCGTCGACGCCCCTGCCCTGGACAAGCACCCCCGCGGCACCGGCCTTCTCGTCTCCGAAGAAGCCACCGCCGTACGCGCCAAGGCGCTCACCCACGCCACCGCCAAATGGCAGTGGGTGGCAGACGCCGCAGGCCCCGGACGCCACGTCGTGCGCCTCTCCTACGGCCGCGGCGGCGAAGACGCCCGCTTCTCAGAAGTGGCACTCGCCGACGAACAGCTCATCACCCTCGCCCTGCGCGACGCAAGCCGCATGATGGACGTAGCCCTCACCCACAGCAACCTCGTTGACGCGGACGTCGTACGCTGGCGCGGTGTACTGCCCGCCTCCACCCCCGGCCACCGCGACCGAGTCAAGGAATTCCGCGAACGCGCCAGCGAACTCGGAACCCTCAGCACCGTCGGCTCCTGGGCGGCAGGCTCCGGCCTAGTCCTCACCGTCAAAGACACCTACGAGCAGATGGACCAGCTGATCTACCACGCCGCGCAAGACTGGGAAGGCGTCACCTCCCCGAAGGTCGCAACCGCGAAGTAGACGGCACCGCAACGGTAGAAGCTCAGCCAACAACAAAGCCAAAAAATTGAGAAAACGCGCAGCTACGGAAGCCGCGCCTCCAGCACAGCGAACCCTCGCTGAAGAAAGGAACACACAATGTCTCACGATCACGCAGCACACGGCGGCCACGGTCACGGCGCAGGTCAGGGCGGCTACACCCACGCCGGCCACGGCTACGGCGGCGCACCCAAGGGCTACGCAGTCCAGCACTCCGCAGCTGACGAGAACCGCCGCGGCCGCGAAGAAGGCGAAACCCTGCACTACGCCCTCTACACCGTGTTCGCACGCTCCGGCGCACGCCCCGCAGAAGCAAACACCGACGAGGCACGCGCCGAGTTCGAGAAGGTCGCAGAACAGCTCGCAGCAGACGGCGTGACCCTGCGCGGCATCTACGACGTCTCCGCAATGCGCGACAACGCAGACGTCATGATCTGGACCCACGGCGAGAGCCCCGAAAAGCTGCAGGCAGCAGTCCGCAAGATTCGCCGCACCGCACTCTTCGCAGGAACCACCATCGTCTGGTCCACCATGGGCGTACACCGCGAAGCAGAATTCACCCGCAACCACGCACCCGCCTACGCACGCGGCAAGGCACCCGAAGCGTGGGTCTGCGTCTACCCCTTCGTACGCTCCTACGACTGGTACTACATGAACCCCGAACGCCGCGCAGAAATGCTCAAGAACCACGGCATGAAGGCAATCGACTTCCCGCAGATTCTGGCAAACACCGTCGCAACCTTCGGCATGAACGACTACGAGTGGGTCCTCGCCCTCGAAGCACCCCAGCTCGTTGACCTCGTCGACATGATGCGCCACTTCCGCAACACCGAAGCTCGCCTGCACGTGCGCGAGGAAACCCCCTTCTACACCGGCCGCCGCATCGGCGCAGACGAAGTAGCAGAGGTTCTGGCGTGAGCCATCAGCCGAATGACGGCGTAACCCTCAACGGCACGCTCCTGCCGGACGACGTGGTACCCAACCGCACCGACCCGGCGAACACCGCCTCCAACGGCCCCGCCGCGCTCAACGAGCAGACCCTCGGCGACTACCGAAGCGAACGCAGCATCACCCGTGACCGTGCCGAAGAGGCACGCCCCTACGACCTGGTGATTCTCTCCTCCTTCGGTGGCCCCGAGGGGCAGGAGGACGTCATCCCGTTCCTGCGCAACGTGACCGCTGGCCGCGGTATTCCGGATGAGCGCCTCGAAGAGGTCGCCACCCACTACCGCGCCAACGGTGGCGTCTCGCCGATTAACGAGCAGAACCGTGCCCTGCTCGCGGCGCTGCAGCAGGCGCTCGCCGAGCGCGGCCCGCACATCCCGATCACCTGGGCGAACCGCAACTGGAAGCCCTACGTGAAGGACGTGCTCGCCGAGGCCTACGAGAACGGCCACCGCAACGTGCTCGTGCTGGCGACCAGCGCCTACCCCGGCTACTCGAGCTGCCGCCAGTACCGTGAAGACTACGGTGTGGCGATCGAGCAGCTCGGCCTGGAAGGTCGCGTGCACGTGGGTAAGATCCGTCAGTTCTTTGACGTGCCCGGCTTCTCCCGCGCTTTCGCCGACGGGCTGAAGGACGGGCTCGCCACGGTGCGTGAGCAGCTTGCTGCACGCGATAGCGGTTCGCCGAACCCGCGCCTGCGCATCATGTTCTGCACCCACTCGGTGCCGACCTCCGCGGCGAACGAGGCTGGCCCGCGCGGCGTGAACTACGAGGGCGGCTCCGCCTACGTGGAGAAGCACCTGCAGGTCGCTCGCGCCGTGCTGTCGCTCGTGCGTGAGGAGGCTCCGCAGCTTCTGCAGAACGTCGAATGGGAGCTGGTGTACCAGTCCCGTTCGGGCCCGCCGTCCATGCCCTGGCTGGAACCGGACGTTAACGACGCCCTGGAGGCGCTGCCCACCCCCGCCAACCCCGGCGAGGACGGCGAAGCCCCCGTGGAGGGCGTCGTGCTGGTGCCCCTCGGCTTCGTCTCCGACCACATGGAAGTCAAGTGGGACCTGGACACCGAGGCGCTGGACACCTGCGAGCGCCTGGGCGTAGTCGCCGTGCGCACCCCCACCCCGGGTACGCATCCGGCGTACGTGGAGTCGCTGCGCCGCCTCATTGAGGAGCGCGTGGAGAACGGCGTTCCCGCCGACCTGCGCCCCGGCCGCGAGAGCGTCTGCGCCCCGAGCGCGAGCGGTCAGTACGGCTGGTTCGACGAGTGCGAACCGGGTTGTTGCAAGCCCGGCCGCGGTGCGCCGAAGCCGGTCATCGCCGAGTACGCAGCCGGTGCTGATACCGCCGAGTCTGAGGAAGCTCCCGCCAGCCGCTCCGGTGGATGCGGTTCCGGCGGTTGCTGCTCCCACTAACACCACCTGTAGCTCCGGCTCGCCCCACCACACCCTTGATTGGGGTGCGCGGGCGGGTCGGAGCGTACGTGCCTACAGGCAGAACACGCACTTACGGGCAAGACACGCCTACGGGCTATCACACACATCACCGACAAGGAGAGATATGAGCCATCACGAGTACATCTTGGGCACCCGCGGGTCTGCCCTCGCCCTGACCCAAAGCCGTATCGCCGCCGAAACCGTCACCGCCCTCTATGCCGAACACCAGGCGCACCACGGTACCGCAGATGCCGCTGAGGTCGTGGACTTCACCTTGCGCACCGTCAAAACCGAAGGCGACGTGCTCACCGGCCCGTTGGCAACCCTCGGCGGCACCGGCGTATTCGCCGCGGCGCTGCGCCAGCGCCTGCTCGACGGCGAGAACGCCTCCGAAGAAAACCGCGTGGACATGGCAGTACACTCCCTCAAGGACCTGCCCTCCGCGCCCTGCCCCGGTCTGGTTATCGCCGCAACCCTCAAGCGTGAAGACCCCCGCGACGCCCTCGTGGCCCGCGACGGCCTGACCGTCGACACCCTGCCGGAAGGCTCCCGCGTGGGCACCGGCTCGCCGCGCCGTGCCGCCCAGCTGCGTGCCCTGCGTCCCGACCTCGAAATCGTTGATATTCGCGGCAACGTGGGCACCCGCATCGGCCGCGTCAAGGGTCTGGAAGAGCACGCCGGCAAGCAAGTTGTGCTCCGCCAGAATGCTGAAACTTCCGAACGCGCCGACCACGGTGTGGGCACCGAACGCAGCGGCGACTGCGACGCCGTGGTGCTCGCTGTCTCCGGCCTCAAGCGCCTGGGCAAGGAAGAACTCATCACCGAGTACCTTGACCCCACCCGCATGCTGCCCGCCCCCGGACAGGGTGCGCTCGCGCTGGAAGTGCGCGAAAGCGAGTTCGAGAACCCGGACCCCGCCGTGCTGTCCGACGCTGAGGTGGCACGCCCGGTGCGTGCCCTCGGCCGTGCCCTGATCGCCGCAAACCACCATGAAACCCGCCTCGCCGTCAGTGCTGAGCGTGCCCTGCTGCGCCGCCTCGAAGCCGGATGCGCCGCTCCCATCGGCGCGTACGCGCAGGTGGTTGAGGGGGACCTGGTGCTCAACGTCGTGGTGGCGTCCCCGGACGGCACCGACATGCTGCGCCACACCTCCGCAACCGCCGAACTGGACGTGCCCGGCGCCGAACGCCTGGGCGTGCGCGTGGCGGAAGACCTGCTGCAGATGGGCGCCGCCGCCCTGGCTGGGCTGGAGGCGAAGTAGGCGTCATGTCTGCCGCTAGTCCGCAAGCTGAGCCCGCGCAAACTGAGTCCCCGCGCACGGTTCTGCTGACCCGCTCAGCCGCCCAGGGCGCCGCCTTCGCACGCGCCCTCGCCGAAGAATGCGCACAGAACGGGTTGGGGGAGTGCCGGGTACTCTTCGCACCGCTCCAGCAGGCACGCGCCGTCGAACCGGGCGCAGACCACGCCGCCGCGCTGGAGGCGCTCGCCTCCGGTCACTACGCGTGGGTGAGCTTCACGAGCGCCAACACGGTTCGCGCCTGCGCCGAGCTGTGGGGTGACGAGTTTGCCCGCGTGGTTCAGGCCGGGGGAGTGCGCGTCGCCTGCGTGGGTGCGGCAACCGCCCGTGCTGTGCATGCCCAGCTTGGGCTGGACACGGATTTTCAGCCGCAGGTGCAGAGCGCCGCGGGTATGCTCGCGGAGTTCGAGCAGCCTACAACCGAGCCCACCGCCGTGCTGGTTCTGGAAGGTTCCAACGCCCGCCCGACCCTGCGCGAAGGCCTCAAAAACCTGGGCTGGGACAGCCGCCGCTGCGTGCTCTACGACATGGTGCCCGCCGAACAGGTGGCGCCCGGCGAGCTGAGCCTCAGCGCCGCCCGCGCGCTCGTGCAGGGGAGTACCGTAGATGAACCCGCCCCAGACGTGATCGTGGCGACCGCCCCCTCCCGCCTGCACGCCCTACTGGATGACGCGCCCGCGCTAGGACCCGAATCCGTGCCGCCGGTGGTGGCGATTGGGGCGAGTACCGCATCCGCATGCCGCGCCCTCAACCTGCGCCACGTGCAGGCCGATTCACCCTCCCCGAGGGATTTGGCGCGCGCCGCCGCGTCCCTCATGTAGGCGCATCCCTCATCTAAGACTTCACATTATTTCGCAAGAATTTTCAGGAGAGATTATGAACCTCACCCGCCGTCCCCGCCGCCTGCGCACCACCGCAGCCATGCGCTCCCTCGTCGCCGAAACCACCCTGCGCCCCTCGCAGCTGATTCAGGTGTTCTTCGTTCGCGACGGTATCACCGAGCCGCAGCCGATTCGTTCCATGCCCGGCCAGTACCAGCACACCCTGGAGAGCATCATTCCCGCCGTGCGCGAGGCGTACGAGGCGGGCATCCGCTGCATTGACCTGTTCGGTATTCCCCGCGACGAGGATAAGGACGAGGTCGGCTCGACCGCGTGGGATCCGCAGGGCATCCTGAACCGTGCGATTGCCGTGTGCCGCGAGGAGTTCGGCGACGACCTGGTGGTCATGGCTGACACCTGCCTGGACGAGTTCACGAGCCACGGTCACTGCGGCGTGCTGGTCGATGACGGCCACGGGACGCTCGTGGTGGATAACGACCAGACCGTGGAGCTGTACTGCAAGATGGCGGTTTCGCAGGCGCGTGCGGGTGCGCACACCGTCTCGCCCTCGGGCATGATGGACGGCCAGATTGCGGCCATGCGCGCCGCCCTGGACGAAGCAGGCTTTGAGGACGTGTCGATTCTGGCGTACTCGGCGAAGTACGCTTCGGCGTTCTTCGGCCCGTTCCGTGACGCGGTGGAGTCGACCTTCAAGGGCGACCGTAAGACGTATCAGCAGGACCCGGCGAACCGCCGCGAGTCGCTGCTGGAGGTGCGTGCTGACCTGGAGGAGGGCGCGGATATGGTCATGGTGAAGCCTGCCGGTAGCTACCTGGATATTGTGCGTGAGGTGGCGGAGTTTTCGCCGGTGCCGGTGGCGGCGTATCAGGTGTCGGGTGAGTACGCGATGATTGAGGCGGCTGCGGCGAATGGCTGGATTGACCGTAAGGCTGTGGTGTTGGAGTCGCTGCGTTCGATTCACCGCGCCGGTGCGGACGTCATTCTAACCTATTACGGTACGGAGGCGGCGGGCTGGCTCCGCGAGCTGGACGCCTAACCCTCCCTCTTTGAACGCTGAGAAGCCACATGCTGTACGAGCAGCGTGTGGCTTCTTTTGCATGTGGTGACCAAAGATGAAGACAAAAATAGAGAATCAGCATAGGATTTAAGAGATGCTTCTCTATATTCAGAGAAACAGGCTGGTAAACAGCGTACATTTTATTGATTGGGGGAGAGTATGCTTCCGGAAGAATTTAATACTAGTAGAGGGTATAAAGATTTTACTATGGATAATCTTGCTCGATTTGTGCTCCGCGCCCGAATCGTTCAGGACCATTCTTTAGCTCAAGACATTAAAGCCTTGGAAAAACTGGCTAATATTGATTTTAGGCTTGTTTATCGAAAGAATAGTGTAACAGGGGAGGAATATTTCAGTTTTTGTGATATAAAAGTGCCACATACGGAACAAATTGAGAGCGCTGCTGCACGTGTTCGTCCGGTATTTTTATTTTCTGATGGAATCTTCTATGTGGATGTCCTGGCGTTTTTATATGAAAAGATTGTGGACGACGATGAAAAGAAGATTATCCTAAAGCTACTTCGTGAGTGTCAGATGGCTGATCCTGACTATCCGAAAAGCGGTAAAGGGAAACGTGCAGGAGATGGCAGGTCAGGATTTTCTAATAAGGACCTGGAGGGTTCTTGGCTGTATGGGTCTCTGTTGCATGATGATGAAAAACGTAGGACATTTTCTGATGCTACGGGGATTGATTCTGCTTATCGTGCGGCGGTTCATTCTGTGTCTGCAATGATGCTGTGTGTTATAAAAATCCTTCATTTTATAACGATTCTTGTCTGTGATAGCAAGCTTGATTTAGACCCTGATCTTTGGACAAGTGATGTAACGTTTAAGGGGACAACTTTATCCTTCAGTGGAGAAGTATCTGCGCACGTAGCAGAGGTGGGAACACCAATTCCTCAAGGCATTGAAACGGATATGTCGGAAGCAGAAGGCTGGAAACCATTACAAGAAGCTTTATTCCAGGAAAAATAGGGAATTAAATATTAAATGGCTGTGGGGATTTGAAGATATTCAAATCCCCACAGCCTTTACTATTTAGGGTTTAAGATTTTTTGGTATTCGTAAGTTCGGCATAACGCTTGAAGAGAGTCTCCAAACGCTTGATATTAGAAGGACACCTTCTTGAAGCGCCGAACGCTTTATCTACCAACGAGTCCAATTCTCGATGCGCTGCCAGCAACTCGGGGCTCATCGCGAGAGGATTATACAAATCTGCCAATGAGACTGCCTCCTCATGCTTATCGGTTAGAGCCTCCCGTACCTTCAAAATTTTCTTGCCAGCCGCAATAATGTCGATGCGTAATTCTTCGTCTACAGGAGGTAGTGGAAGATTGTTCCAGACCAAAGTATTTGAGAAATTCAGGTCTGACTTAAGGCGACCGCCTACAGCTTTTTGCCAGGTAATAAACATTGAAGAGCTAATAATGGCGAATAGAAAACCATCTGAGTCGATAGCAGTATATAGCTTATTGCCCGCAATTACGTCTGCAGAAAGGTGTGCCACCGTATAGAAGAGGCGTGCCTCGGAAACCACTGCGGGGATACCTACGTAGTTAGACGCAGGTTGACGAATCTCACCAAAGAGGTGTGGAGTACTTGCTAGCTCTTGGGTCGCCTTTTTGGTGCTATTTAACCGCATAGTACGAACGGCTTCCAGCCGTTGTTTAATAACTCTGCTCTTAGCAATATGGGCAGGATTGGCGTCCTTTAGCCACAAACACCAACGGTCTAGCCCCTGGATAAGCTCTTTGCCCATACGGAAGGGACGCACATACTGAGCCGCAATGGAATCGTTCATTACCTGTGCATAGTCTTCTACCTCGACAATTAGATTTCCTCCATCTGTTGGTTGACTACCACGCAAAACAGGAGGTACCTGCGAAGACAGAGGCTTTGAACGTTTCTTCACGAAAAGGTTCGGGGAATTTAGCAAATAAGCATTAATATTCTTGCCTGCGGGGATTTCTTCAGTCGTCTTCTCTACCCAGTCGTATTCAAAAAGACGCCGGGTAAACTTCGCTGAACGAGTAAAACCAATAATGACACAGTGAACAGCAGCCTGACCGGGGGCCTGAGAATCCCAGGGGAAAGTTCGGTAAGCAAACTTAATTTTCCATTTCTCTTCTTCAAACAGTGGTTGGAAAAGAGCGGGGACAGGCTGACCTTGCGTGATTGAATTTGTGGACACAAAAGCAAACTCCCCCTCAAAAGCGTCTTTAAAGAAGAGCGCAGATTTCCAGAACCAAGTTGTCACAAAATCAAGGTAACCGTTATAGTGCTTGCCCCATACCGCCTTCATAACCGCAGTTTGTTCTTTAGACTTAGTCCACTGGCCTAAGAACGGTGGGTTGCCAAAAATAAACACCCGCTTCGCATCGCTCGGAATCAACTCCCGCCAGTCAGTCTTCAGCGCATCCGCATGAACAATATGCGCAACTGAGGTAATCGGAAGACGAGTAGGCACCTGACCCAAGGCGCGCGCCATATCGCGATCTGCCTGGAACTCAGAAAGGAACATCGCAACTTCAGCAATTTTTGAGGGCCACCAGTTAATCTCAATACCGTGGAACTGTGCAATAGACAAACTAGTGCTCCAGGAAGCATCCAGAGCCATATCACCATCAAACTTAGAAAGACGACGCATCTCAACGAGAATACGAGTCTCCAAAGCACGCAAACGCATATAAGCTACCTGCAAGAAATTGCCTGAACCACATGCAGGGTCAAAGAAATGAGTCTCTGAAAGCTCCTGCAAAATTGCAGCTAGCGCAAGACGTTTTTTCTTATTACTGTCATTAGACGAAAGAACGGCCTCAACCCGGGCAGTGAAATCATCCAAGAACAACGGCCCAATAGTCTTCAGAATATTTTCTTCAGTCGTGTAATGTTCGCCGGCAGCTCGTCGAGCCTCACGAGACTTCACTAGCTGGAACATCGAACCGAAAATAGCGGTTGAAATCTGTGACCAGTCAAAGCCACAAGCAACCAGCAGTTCCTCGCGAAGCTCTCGAGTGAAATACTCCGTAGGAGTGCGCTCAGCAAACAACGAACCGTTGACATAAGGAAAACGTTCCATGAGCTCAGGAACATTCTTCATGCGAGAACGCTTAGCGTCCGGCATGTCTAAATATTCAAACAGCGCGTTAATCTGAGTACCCAGATCCGAGCCGTCTTCGCGCGTATGCTTGCGCAAGAAACGGGCAAAAAGATGCCTCTCCCAAATGCCCGCATCATCACCAAAGAGCAAGAAAAGGACACGGGTCAGGAACATAGAAGTCTCCAGAACACGGATGTCTTCGTCCTCAGCGTTGATAGCGCCATCTTCGCCTACCGGAGTATCTGCTTCATCTCCAAGCATCGCCTGGTATAGACGCGCCATAATTTTAGAAGCGGCAATCGTAAGTTCCTGCTGCTCCTGGGCGCTAATAGCTTCTTCACCCACCAGGAACTTCAAAGAATCATAACGGTCAGGCAACTGCTCAAGAGTAAATTCTTCACGCTCACCCGAGCGGCGATTCACCAGAATAAAACGCTCAAAATCGCTCACCATCACATAGCGAGGAAGGTTCTCCTCCGGGATGCTGCCGCCATCGATATAGTCCTGAGCTTGGGCAATAGCATCTTCAAGATTCTTGCCCAAAGTCTTCTGCTCAACCAACAGCGTAGAAGGCCAGAACATGTCGATACGGCCGTGATGATTAGTACTCGCACGACGAGCCGGGAGCTCAAACTCGGCTACCGTACCAGGCTGAATACCGAAACAGCTCAGCAAAGAATTCCAGAAAGTCTGAGTCTCGCTAATCTCAAAATTTGCTCGGGAAGATGCCTGATAATCATCAATTTTCTTCCGCCACTGCGTCGTGAAACGGTTTAGCTCGCCCTGAATATAAGAGCGATCATGATAGGTCTGCATAAATCCTCAATGTAGTGTGAGTCTAAGTGATTCTTCCCTAATTGTGCACCGTGGGCGAAAAAAATACGAATGAAATGGTCAGCAAATAATAAATCCAACTCTGAATCCTTCTTATAACAAGCTGAAGCCACATGTGTTTCGAAAAGCCACGTCTTTGGTGGCTTCTCGAAACACATGTGGCTTTTCGCCGTTTTATTCTTGTTCTTCCGGTTCCTCGCTGACGGGTTTGTACCCGAGGGAGGTACACACGATGTTGCCGTTGGTGAAGTATTCCGCGAGCTTTTCACGGTCGGCGGGGGAGCGCAGGTCCGCCCAACGTTCCTGCTCCAGGTAGAACGCCACCTGGGAGGTGAGGCAGACGACCCGCTCATCGTGTACCGCCACAATATGCCTGCGCAGCCACGGGATGCGCTTGGCGAGGTTCGGCGGAATCTTGGACGGCACCTTGATTTCTATCTGCCATTGTGACGGCTCGTAGAAGGTCGGCTTGATCTGTTCGGGGTTCTTGGGGAAGACGCAGAACTCCACAATATCGGGGTAACTGTACTTCTTAGCCGGCAGGAAGAGCCGCCCGATGTAGAACGAATCGGGGTTGAACAGCAGGTACCGCCTCATATGAACCCACCGAGTTACTGCGGTTACGGTGGTAACAATTGCCAGCGTTATGGATGCGCCACCAATGGGCATAGGGCGGACACCCAGAATCGTCCAACCGACCAGCGAGTAGAAGAAAACGATGAGAGCCAGAACCAGCACAAAGTGGGTTTCAACGTAGAAATCATTCTTTGCTCGAACCGGTTTAGCTTGAGGATGAGCCCCATTCGGTACAGCAAAAATGTTTAGACGCATCAATGCTGCGCTATAGATTTGAGGCAATCCGGCTGTAATGTCATCCGCGTCGATGCTGCGGGCTTTACGCCAGGTACGGCGACCTGAACGTGCACCCACGAACACCATGTAGAACGGCAACAACAGAGCCGGTAGCAGAATGCCATTATGTGCAATATCTGTGTACAGACGAAAGATGGACCGTGCGACAACGCAAGCCCACACGTACATGAGCACATGGAACCACGCCTCAATCGAGGAGATACCGTATACGCTATCGATTTCTTTGCGGGCACGGATAAGGTTAGACCGCAGTTTATGCTTTGGTAGTGGGTTACCCTCCAGGGAGCGACGTTCGGCATACCTCATCGCCTTGTTGACGGGAGAGCCGTAACGGGCGATGTAGAGCTCTTTTGCTTTCTCCGTGGTGATGGTTGCCGGATGGGTGATAGCGGGCACTATGCATAACCCTATGTAAACGATAAAGGCGATGAGCCATATGTAGCGTACCGGCTCTAGGGGTATCCCCAAAGCGCTTAGCTCCATGAATTGTCCTCTCTACGGGGTATCGGTGATGGTGTGTCTATGATGCTCAGAAGCCACATGTGTTTCGAAAAGCCACGTCTTATGTGGCTTCTCGAAACACATGTGGCTTCTCGCGGTATAAGAGCGGTTAGGAGCAGCCCGCCTACTTGTACTGCGCCTTCTGGAAGGATGCGCGGCGTGCCGCCTCCTCCGCATGCTTACCGGCAGGCTTGTACCCCATGGTCGTGCAGATGACGCGGCCGTCCACGAAGTACT